>Ga0255334_1000165_pt1 | contig 70662 bp, 47 predicted proteins | sample EtOH5_35cm_T3_12_FD_202080 | JGI IMG/M metagenome (GOLD analysis project Ga0255334, IMG submission 202080) | Sandy soil microbial communities from University of British Columbia, Vancouver, Canada - EtOH5_35cm_T3_129 | ecosystem: Engineered > Artificial ecosystem > Sand microcosm > Unclassified ...
ACCCATCACCCACAAGTACGCGGGGCCGATCGACGCTCTCGCGGGCGCGCGCTCGGTGCCGATGGGATCAAGGTGAAACGCGTGCAAAGGCGTCGTCAAAAATGCACGCGCGCCGGTGTCCAATGGCGTACGCCCTTTTCCAGACTTTTTGCGGCCTCTCGCTTCCTCCACCTTTATCGCATACTGGTCCTCTGCGGCAGGGGGGAACGAGGAAGCGAGCATGAGGTCTTTTTACCGGATATCGACCTCTAACGAGATGGACACCCTGCCGCCGGAACTGGTCGACGCCATCATCAGATGGACGGACACGCTCACCCTGCCCGTCCTGCGATGTGTGTGCACCCAGTGGTGCGCCCTCCTTGGTGGACGGAGCGAAGCGGGAGCAGCACTAGAGACAAAGTTGGATCGCACCCGTCCAAAAGAGTATGGACGGGTGCACACCTGCAAGTCACACGAAGGCTGCGCGGGCCGGTATGCCTCTAGACTGGTCGATCGTTTGCGGTGGTCGATTCTGGGCTGGATGATCGACTGCGTGAGGGCAGAGGCCAAGACCCTCCAGAGACATGCGTGCGAGGGGGCCGCGTCGCAGGGCGACCTCGACCGCACCCTTTCGTTCCTCGTAACGGACAATCGGTGGCGCAAAGGCGTCGTCCAGCATGCAGCCAAGTATGGTCACGTGCACGTGGTCGATCCCCTCCTGGACAGATGGCCAGACATATACCAGGACATGTGTCGATACGCCGCGCGGAGCGGCGACATCAATCTGGTGAGGAGGTTTATGCGAAAGGGCGATAGGTGGACAGTGGGAGCATCCTGTGCGGCGGCCAAGCACGGCCACACGGCTATGCTCGAGTGGGCGGTACGGGTCGACAGGACCCTTGTGCTCGACCCACTGGTGTCTCTGCACGCAGCCAAGGGCGGGCGCCTGGAAGTATTGCAATGGCTCAGACGCAGGGGCTGCCCGTGGCACAGCGATGTCACCTGCTACGCGGTCATGAGAGGGGACGTGGACGTGCTCCAGTGGGCGACGTCAAATGGCTGCCCGTGGGGCGACTGGACATGCATGCCGACGACGACCGACGCCCACCTCGATCTCTTAAGGTGGGCCATCGAGAACGGCGCCCCCATGTCCGGCTCTCTGTTTTGCCATGTCGCGCGCAAGGGCTGCATCTACATGCTCGCGTGGCTCCACGAGAGGGGCTGCCCGCGGTCTGCCGCAGCGTGCGCAGATGCCGCGAGCGCGGGGCACATAGACGTGCTCGTGTGGCTCAAGAACCATGGGCACCCGCTCACTGCATCGATCATCCACATTGCCATTGAACGCAACCATGTGGCCGTGCTTCAGTGGGCGTGGGAGAACAGCTGCCCGCGACCCCCCATGTTGTCCTCGCTGTGCAACGATGCCGCCGGTCGCGGGCACCTGGAAATGCTCCAGTGGCTCCACGCAAAGGGCCACCGTTGGGGCGCGCGAGCGTGCTTGCAAGCCGTGAGGGGTGGGCACGTACGGGTCGTGCGCTGGCTGATCGAAAACGGCCAGGAGTGGTCCAGCGATATGTGCTTTGTGGCGGCGCAAGAGTCTAACCTTTATATGCTCCAGTGGCTGCGCTCGCAGGGATGCCCCTGGGACGACCGGGTGTGCCACGAGGCGGCGCTGCGGGCGTGCCTAGAGGTACTCCGGTGGGCGCTCCTCAACGGATGCCCATGGCCCGATGATACCCCCACGAGACGCTGCACCGTACAAAAGTACCCTCGCGTCGGCCGCTGGGCGCGCGGCATCGACGCTCCCCTCTAGAACACCAAATCATACGTCTCCCTCTCTCTTTCAAGACCACAACCACCTGTTTGCGCCCGCTTGGGCAATCGGTGCATCGTACGGGCCAAACGCACAATCATGTGTATTGGAAGGAAGAACGACAAGTGTGTACGCAGCGATTGGTACTAGGCCTTGTGTTTGCGCATAACATTGTATCTAGTTACAGTCGACAATATTACTGCGAATTCGTCTCTGTTCCACCTCCCAGTCATGGCCCCAGATGAGGACCTCGCCCTGTGGTGGCTCATGCTCGGCCCACTGCTTCTTTTGGTCGTCGCACGCTCCGTTATTGTCGGTAGGGAACGCCGCGTACGACAGAATGCGTTCAAATGGATACTGCTCGATACCTGTCTGCGACAGTGGTATCTCATTCCCCTGCGCACCAATCACACCATGTGGTTGAGCAGAACAGGATACAGACGGGCAGACATCGAGAAGCGCACACTTTTTGATAGGCACACCAGGTTCGACCGCCGAACCAGTGTGAGAAACCGTTGCATCGGCGGGAACGCGATCAGAGAGTGTTTTCCCGTTGCGCATGCGCACGCGCTGGCTCTTGTTGGGGCGCGTGCGCGGCTTGCGGCGCTTGACCGGCTTTTCGTCGTGCCTGTTGGCCTCTTTGCGGTACCGGTGGCCCATCCCTAATGGTACTACTATCGTTGTTGCTGTTGTCACCATCGCTGCTGTCACCTGTGCGGTGCGCGTATGATCCTCTCGGTGGACTGCGGCATTGCCGACGACAGAGACCGTATCAGGGACCGAGTGCGTTGCGTCGCTAATGGGTCGCATTCCGATGGGTACGGCGTGGGCGTTGATCCTTGCGCGCGTGCCGTTGCCCACTTTGGGACTCGGGCGAGGTGCGGCATCAGGCTCAGCGGAGCGTGCCCACTCTGTGCACGACAGAGGTCGGTCGGGGCGGCGAGGATCTGGCCAAGAGGATTCGACAAGACACACGGTGCCCCAGCAGTCGGGCGTCATGCACGCTTCGGGCTTCTGGCATCTCGTGGCGAGGCCGAGTCGCCGCCAGCAGGTCCTGCGAAAGACCAAACGACACCCGACCGTGCACCTAACGACGATGCGCTTGTGCACGTTGGAAAACACGGACCCGTGGGCACACCGCTTGGGCACCATGGTGGTTCCGCTGGTGCCTGTGCCGTCGTTGCTGGCTGACGAAACCGAGGCCATGGCAGAGGCGGCGCATCTGGTCTCCTCGCCCTTGGACCGGGGCGCATCGGCGGCGCCGTGTGTGCCCACTGCTGGTATCACTAGGTAATCCCCCTGGTCGTGTTTGGTGCATCGCTCGTGCCGGACTGCGGCGCACATTTTGGTCGCGATCTTGTGCGCACTCACAGGCGCTTGCAAGAGTATGGTCGGCGGCGCTCGCAATACGCGTTGGCGTAATGACGCGCACATAGGCCGACCAGCGGTGGCGGCGGTAGTCAAGGGAGAGATGGGCACACGCATCGAGGACGAAACACGTGCGCACGCGCCGCACAGGGGGTCCTTGGTCACGATACATGGCAACATGTGCCAGGCACGCAGACCCTGGATGGCAAAGCGTGCGACCGAGTGTCGGACGAGCGCCGAGACGTAGGCAATCTCGTGATGGATGCACGACACGCTCAGGGAGCCACATCCGTCGACGCGCAACGCGCAGCCCATGGACTCCATCCCGGGCTTTGTGGAAAACGCAAAGGGCCGCACGGCCAGCATGCCCTCGGCAAACAGCTGAAACGTTCGCTCGTCGCAGCTATAGTAGAAATCCAGGTACGAAATGTCTTTGAGAGAGTCTGTAAGGCTGTTTACGACCGCATTCCATTGGACTCGATCTGTCGTTGCGCGGTCAAACGGCTCAAAACGCACGCATTTCGACTCGAAAGACGGCAAACGCTGGCGCCGCCAGTGCAGGACCACGCAGACCTCGAACGTGGCGCGTTCTCTGGATGCGCCTGCGCTGCCGCGCTCCTCGCGCATAATGGCCACGCTGTCGACGCGGAAATGATCGGTCAAGTCCGCCAGACAACCTTCCGCAAGGTCGTACGTGGGAACGGCCAGCAGGGCGATCACGGGCGCCGCCGGCACGTCCTCCAGACCAAGGTTGCCGATGCACACGCACACAATGCGCTCTCCCCTCTGGCTCTGGTAACGCGCGTCCTCTACGGTGCTCTTGAACCTCCTGACCATCGCTGGAGACAGGTCGCGGTTGCGCCGCAAACGCATCTCCTCGGGGCGGACCGCCGACCGTCCCTCGTGGAGCATCGTGCGCAGTTTGGCCTTGGTGATGTACTCGGCATCGGGCGCGCCCATCTCATCCCCTGGCTCGTCTTTCATTGCTCGTACCCTATCACTGTGCTTCGTTGGATACCACGCCTTTATTCAAGGCACCGTCACTTTTCCAGAGCGATTGCCGCCGTGCCGCGGGAGGCGTCCTGCTGGTGGTGGGCCAACTCTGGTGCAACGAAGGAGGAGCCGATCATGTGTGCGCAGGCGCCGATGCATGGGGAGGGAGAGGGGCCAACAATTATCGGTTTTGCGTTGGTCGGCCAGGATAGAAAAACGATTGGCCATGCGTACGCTCTGCCGAAAGCGGCGCAGTGATCTGCACAAGAGACTCTGCCACCGACCTCACCAAGACAGCATACGCGGCTCGATAGGAACAGCGAGAGAGGGATTATGAACGCGCTGCCGCCCGAGATCGTGACCCTCGTACTGCGGTTTGCTGGCTATTCCATGTGGCCCCCGCTCTGCTGCGTGAGTACCTACTGGCGCGCACTGATGGGTGCGCAGCGCACATCGGGAGCAGGTCGTCGGCTACACCGTTACGCCGAACAGTACATGGAGGATGGTCACGTGTGCACGCTGCCCTCGCGCTGCATGGGTCGCTACCTGTGTCTCCTCGTTAAACGCAGGCAATGGGACCTAATCGAGTGGGTGCTCGCCGGTGCCGATGCAGGGACCCTCTCGAGCGTTCACGAAAACTGCGTACCGGCGTGCGACGCAGCAGCGGCAGACGGCGACCTGGACCGTCTCTGCGGTTTGCGAGAACGCGGTTTTCGCATCAACGAGCGCACATCTGTGCGTGCGGCCCGATACGGTCACCTACATGTACTACAGTGGCTCAGGGCATTTACACGCGTCGGCTGCCTGCGGGTGAGCGAAAAGGCAGCACGTGGCGGACATTTGCACGTGCTCGAATGGCTCGACGCCGAGAGCAAGTTGAAAGGGGACAGACTGTACTCGGCTGCGGCAGCGGGCGGCCACGTGCGCGTGATTCAGTGGGCCCACGATCGCGGCCACCCGTGGGACAAGCGCGCATGCTCGAGTGCAGCACGCAAGGGCCACCTCGCCGTGCTCGAGTGGATCGAGGCCCACAAGCTAAAGTGGGACCCGCAAATGTACGCGCAAGCGGTGCACGGCAACCACATGGCCGTCCTCGAGTGGCTCAAGGCGAGAGCGCTTCTAAACGACACAAGAACGGGCGTCTACAGTGCGGCGAGCAATGGCCACCTGCGCGTGCTCCAGTGGCTCAGGGACCTCGGGTACAACGCGGATTCGCGGACATGCCAGCTGGCTGCCGAAGCCGGGCACTTGGACGTCCTCCAGTGGCTCAGGGCCGACGGATGCGCGTGGGACGACAGTGTGTGCATGGGAGCGGCACGCTGTGGCCGCCTCGACATGTTGATGTGGGCCAGGGCCAATGGGTGCCCCTGGCGCGACGGCATATGTACCGAGGCTGCCTCCCGAGGTCATCTGAGCATGCTCTGTTGGGCCATGGGGAATGGCTGCCCTCACGACATGAATGCAGTCTTTAACGCAGCGGCGAAGAGCGGACATCTCGACGTCCTCCAGTGGCTCGATACAACTCATGGGCTACCTCGTCGTCAAGACTTGGGTTTGGACGTGGCCCGCAATGGCCATCAGCACGTCATCGAGTGGGCGCGCTCGGTCGGTTTTCCGCTGTGCCACGGCATGTGCGCGTATGCCGCCTACGGGGGCCACCTCAAGTTGATCCAATGGCTCAGAGCCAACGGCTGCCCGTGGGACAAGGACGTGTGCGTGCACAATGCTTGCGCCTATCCCGAACTGGTGCGGTGGATCAAGGCACAACCGTGAGTCACCAAGAATTCCCATCGTTTGCACCACAACATCAAACCACGACAGCGGCGAGCATCATGTCGAAAACGGGAAATCGTCAGCGATAGGGGTTTTGATACTTGAGAGATTAAAGAGACCACCGATGGGCAGACAGACTCTCTATGGAAAACAACTGGGGCCGCGACTTGTGGGGTTGTCGATTTCGTTGCTTTTGCCATGTAATGGCATACCCTCTATGTAAATCTGTTTGTGTAGCACTGTACTCTGCGTTGGAAACACAGTGGAACGTATACGATAAACTGAAAACCGAAAGTCGACCGAGACAAACAAACCCCATCGAGTCGCAACACCAGCCCTTCTTTATGGAAGGGGGGACCACAGATGAGCGAGGGATCAAACGCCCTCCAGGGTGACCGTGTAGAGTGTGGCCAATGAGAGGCCAGCTTTTGCTCTTGTACGCCATGACATGAAACCTTGACGTCCAAAGGCGCCCCCATGGGCGCGCGCGACGACGACAACACACACGGCGTGTTCACGAAACCGGCCTGTTTGCTGTTTGCACGAGAGCGGTTACCAGAAGCGACAAATCACATACCCCGACCAATGGCATGACCTCGGGCCTTGCGCACGATGGAAAAGGAACTCTTCCTGTGAACGCAATGTGTCCAAGAACAGAGGTGGGTGTTGACACGGACGCGTTGCCTCCCGAACTCGTTTGCCTCATCCTAGAGCGCACCGACAGGCTCACTCTGCCCGTGTTGCGGCACGTAAACACCCGGTGGCATGCCCTCATCGATCACTTGCGTGCATCGGCACCCTTGCCCCCGTACCCAAGCGTGTGCATCAAGCGTCGCCTTGACAGGACGACCTACTACTCTCACGAGTGCACGTTGCCATCAAGGTGCGCAACCTACTATGCCCGTTGCTCGGTCAAGCGCTCCCTGTGGGGCATCTTTGAGTGGTTTCTCCAGAGCCTAGAAGGAACCGCCATCACAACGGTGATCAAAGACGCTCGGCCGTTTGTCACAAGAGGCGGAATTGATGTCCTCGCGTGCGCCCGGGCCGCAGCCGATGGCGATCTCCAACATCTGCGAGCCTTTTGCGAGCGCGGATTTCGAACGGGTGTATCTGTATGGTGCCGCGCGGCCAGGTACGGTCATATGCACGTGCTAGAGTGGCTTTGCGGTGTGGCGCCCATCGACGACCCCAAAGTGTGCAAACACGCGGCCAAAGGGGGGCACCTGGATGTGCTCAGGTGGCTTGTGGAAAACAGAGTCAAATGCACGAAAAAGATCTACAAGCCGGCGGCCAAGCGCGGGCACATGCACATCATCGAGTGGGCTCACGCGCGTGGCTTGCCTCCCCAGTCTTGCATGTGTGCGGGCGCTGCCCTACATGGGCACATTGATAGTGTGCAGTGGGGTGCTGACCATGGGTGCCCTATCGACCAGTACACCTGCCGGTGCGCGGCCAGTGGTGGCCACCTTCCTATACTCGAGTGGGCCCACAAAAAGCTTGGTCACCTGCATACCGCAAGCAAGATATTTGACTGTGCGGCAGAGCATGGACACCTGCATATCCTGCGGTGGTTGCTCGCGAACGGGTACACGCCCGGTAGTCGACTGTGCTCTTCCGCTGCTTCAGGTGGTCACACTGAGATCCTACGGTGGGCCAGAACGCAAGGGTACCCATGGGACGAGGGCGTATGTTGGGAGGCGGCCAGAGGTGGCCATCTTGAGACGCTTCGGTGGGCCAGAGCCAACGGATGTCCCTGGAACGCAGAGGCGTGCATGATGGCCGTTCGCGGTAACCACATGAGTGTGCTCCAATGGGTTATGGCAAATGGCTGCCCGGTCAACATCGACCACGCGTTCGAGTGTGCCGCGACCTGTGGTGGTGTGGCTACCTTACGTTGGCTCTATAGCACCTACAGCCGCCCGGCGGTGGACCTTGTGCCTCTTGTCATGGCTCGCTCGCGTTACCTTTCGGTCATCAGGTGGGCGCGCTCTGTCGGATGCCCGTGGGACCCTTGGTTATGCAGCCGATCGGCGTGTAATGCAGATTTCAAGATACTCGTGTGGGCCATCGAGAACGGGTGCCCGTGGGACAGGGACAAGTGCCTGCGCGAGGCGCACCACTATCCCGAGATTGTCGCGTGGATTCGCGCTCGTCCCTGAGTTTTGTGTGTGCCCCGCTTTTGTTTCGCAAAACAGCCGGTCCAGCCAGATGAACACGTTCTCCGTTCTAGATGTCTGCCATGATGCGGGAAGAATGACTGGCGCCGCGACTCGATAGAGTTGATCCATTCCATTGCATGCGTCAAACAAGGGCCTATTCTATATGCAATTGTTTATGGAGCACTGTATCTTGCGTTGGAAACAGAGCAAAGTTTGCACGATAAGCTGGAAAACGGATTGAGAGAGTCTATGTCGATCAACTCTACCGGTCGCGATGCCGGTTGTACCCGGGGGACATGTCGTGCGACATGCACTGTGGCACGGCAAGACCAGATCCCCCGCAACGCGGCGGCGTCGAATCACAAAGCGGCGGTTGTCAATCCATCGTTTGGGACACCGGTGACAATGTACGCATCAAAAGGCCACTGCAAAAGCGCCTTCTATAGGACTGATGTTGCGTCCGACGTCGCCTGGCCCAAGCAAGATGCGGTATAGTTGTATTGTTGTTGCGCACAAAAAGGTGTTTCCGGCCAATAGGAACAATGCGAACGAAATGTGCCTCAAACGGTGCGCTCGCACCACCCTATTCATTGTCAAGCACACACACACACACGCGAGGCAAGAGAGGCAGACAGAGGGGATGGACACGTTGCCTCCCGAACTCGTATGCCTCATCATAAAGCGCACCGGAACACTCATGCTGCCCCCTCTCAGGTACGTGAGTACACACTGGCGCGCGCTCATAGACCATCTGCGCGAGTCGATCCCTTTGCGTCCCTGCCCCAGAGTGCGCATTGAGCGTAATATCGCGGGAGACACCAGGCGTATCTCTCACCAGTGCACGTTGCCGTCAAACTGCGCCGCCCACTATGTCCAGTGCCTGATCGAGCGCGCGTGGTGGAGACTATTTGACTGGGCGATCGACAACATGAACAAGGCGCTTGATTACAGGATGCCGTTTGCCGCCGTCAGGTGTCTTGATATAGCAGCGTGTGCTCGCGCCGCGGCCGATGGCGACCTTGAAATGCTAGAGGCCTTTCACAAGCGAGGCTTTACCGTGGACGTTGGCGCATGGCATGGCGCGGCCGAACGTGGCCACGTGCACATTCTGCGGTGGCTACAGGTGTTTGCGCCCGTAAAGCATTGCCCCAGTGCGTTCAGGTGCGCTGCCAAGGGGGGCCACCTTTATGTGATCGAATGGCTCGCGCGCAATGGCATCGAGTGCGACAGTACCATTTACGAGTCGGCGGCCAAACACGGACACATGCACATTATCCGGTGGGCACGCGCGCGCGGCCTGCGCCCCTGCTCAAGGATGTGCGCGAGCGCTGCCGCAGGTGGCCACCTGGACATTATCCAGTGGGCAGCAGGCAAGTTGGTTTGCTGTGGTGTTCGTACGTACGAACAAGCCGCATACGGTGGCCATTTGGCCGTCATGCAATGGATCTTTCAAACGACATCGACGCTGGATCCGAGCAACAAGGCATGTCTGTTGGCGGCGCGCCATGGCCATCTGCATGTGCTTGAATGGCAGAAAAGCACCTCGCAGGAACTGAGCGCGTATATCACCGTCGAGGCGGCCAAAGGCGGACACACAAACGTTATGCGGTGGGCCAAAACGCGCGAACGCGCCTGGGGAGAACACGAGTGCATCTGGAACGAGAGCGTGTGCGCAGAGGCCGCCCACGGCGGACACCTTGACGCGCTCCAGTGGGCCAGAGCCAACGGCTGCCCCTGGGATGCCATGACGTGTACCGATGCTGCCATCAGGGGTCATTTGCACGTGGTCCAGTGGGCCGTGGCAAATGGTTGCCCCTATGATGCCGCAGGTGTCGCGGAAGCCGCGGCGAGATATGGCTACGTTGCGGTTCTGCAGTGGTTGCATGCCATTCACGGCGTTTTGTGCAAGGCAAATGTATGCCATCAGGCGGCCGCAGGGGGCCAACTTTCTAGCCTCAAGTGGGCACGATCCGTAGGCTACTCGTGGGATGATCTGGTATGCGCTCGCGCCGCGTCGGCAGGCTCTTACAAGGTGTTTGTGTGGGCCGTCACCCACGGTTGCCCGTGGGACGAGAAAGAGTGCATTTGCAAAGCACGCGGCAATGCCGAGATCGTCCAGTGGATACGAAACAGGTAGCGCCCATTTTGTGATAAGAATAAGGGCGTCTATGCCCACATAAAGGTAAATATGGTCCACATAGAAACGCGGCGTGTTTCGTGGGGGGCGGGTAGATTCGATACAACCAAGAGGATGACGAGCGGCGCAACTCGATGGGGTTGGTTGAGATAAACTCTTTTCGAGCAACTTACCACCCTTTCATACAGATTCCATTGTGTTACCAGCGCGGGACATAGTGTCAGGCTAGCAATTTCAAATATTATAGGTCACCACCCTATGAATGCAACGAAAATCAATCAACCTCCCATCAACTCCATCGAGTTGCGCCCCTAGTCATCCTCCAAGGGTCGTGCGATCGTATTGGGATCAAGTCGAGCGATGCTGATGGATCATGGCGGTCGACGGGGTTTATTCGGAAAACGATATATGTCGCATCAATGATCATTGGGGGGGGGGGCAATTGCGGGGTTCATATTGTGATCGGGTCATCTAATCTGACCGTAATGTGATCCATCGACGGATATCGATGGATGACAAACGGGACCAAAGAGGACGATAGAAGGGTACCATGCGACATGCACCATCCAACGGTGGCCCATCTGTATTCCTTTTCTACAGCAGTGCCGCTCCGTGCTCGTCTGCATCAGCTGCCTCTACACGTGCGTGCCAGCACATGGTTGACCATGCGTATGCTCTGTCAACCAGGGAGGGCCAGGTCTTTTTCCCCTGAGAAAGGTCCATCACACTTAAAAGAGGAGATCGATATTGGTTGATCGATACGAGCATTTGAGAAAACGGGAACGAGACAACCGGCCAACATGAGCACATCGTCGATATCCAGCGATCCCACCATCGATTCCGCGCGCCGGCGGCGCGTTCTGGGTGAGGACCACGTGCTGCCCTATGTGGCCCTTGAATGGGACCATGCCATCGAATCGCAGGCCGTGCATTGGCTCGTGGTACGATGCGCCGACATCGTCGCCAAGTGCGGTGGGCCACAGTCGCTGGCGCCGCGCTCCGACGTGGCCTACTTTGTCAACGAGGCCACGGCCGCCGCCGACGCGCGCCTCTTTGCGTCCATCAAAAACGCCACCGAATCGTGGCCCACCAGTGGCGACGCTCTGCCGCCTCCTCGATCTGCGCATCCGGCTCGTCCGTTGGAGCGCCATTGTGTGTTTGAATGGGACCACCTCATCCTGGCGGGTGCGCCCCTGAGATGGGGCGTCCTCGAATGGTGCGGCGCAGAGGCGCTCGCCGAGGATGCCGAGTCGTCGCGCCCGCGCACCGACATTGCATACTTTTTGGATCCGACCACCGCAGAGGCCGACGCGCGCGCCTTTGCCGCCGAACGCGATCGGACCATTGCCGCGCGTCATTGATGCGTTGCTCGAATCTTGCATTGTGGCCGACCCGGCCCACAAAGAAGCAGTTTTCGATAGATGGCGACACAGCAAAACAACAACAGCAAATGTCTGTCGGTTTTTCGAATAGAGAGTAAAGCGTTTTGCAACTATTGCGCCGGCGCGTTTTGCGACCGGGTTTACGTTTCGGCCTTCTGTCCCGACTTGCTGCCCGTTTATCACAAGTTTGGACCTCGACAGGCACTCATGGTCCAGCGGACCGGCGAAAATGCCGGTTGGCTTTTTGACAAGATCACGTTTGGGCGCCGGTTTCGCTCTCGGGCATGTGACGGTCACGCACGATGCCGTGTCTGTGCAGGACTCGAATAACGTGCACGCAACAACCCTGTACGACCGCAGGTCTCGGGCAGCGCGGCCGTGGACAATCCATCTCGATGAGCCACTCGATGATCTCTAGGCCTCTGTGATCGTGGCGCTCGTGGGTGGTAGGAGCCCTATCGTGCAGGTATCCGGGCGTGTGTCGCTCGGACGCGCCCTCGATGGCCTTGAGAAACACGCTTCGCGATAGGGCAAGTCCTTGCGCGTGCAACCACTTGACTATATGCAGGTGCCCGTGTTCGGCAGCACGCGCCAGCATACGGCCTTTTAGGGCAAGGCCCCTGCCGTGGAGCCACTCGATGATGGCCACGTGTCCCACCTGAAACACTACATCCACAAGGGACCCAAATGCGCGCGTATGGATGGCACCCCGAATGTCGCCGTTGTGCCAGAGGCCAAACCCCGATGCGTGGAGCAAATCAATGACGTTGATGCTGCCCTTTACGGCGGCATGCATAAAGAGCCTGCGCATGTTGAACGCATTCAGAGGGCAGACGCCGATGGCCCATCGTAGAGCGTCGACATTGTCGGTGGCCGCGATGGCCCTGTGGAGCCGCCCTTCGTCGCCAAACCGGCTGTCGGTATCGTAAAGCCATCGGAGCATATTTAGGGACGCCACTCGGGCCGCCCTGCACAGGAAGCGCCATCGGCACCGGTGTTTAGGATACTCGATGTAGCGCATCTCGTCAAAGCGCATAGGTCCCTGTCCGCATTGGTGGCCGGTCCCGCGTTTGGCACGTATCCTTTGGGCGAGCGAGCGCCATAGGGGCGAGACGAATTTGGCAATGATCAGGGTGACCCTGTCGGTGTACCCGAGTATCAGGTGGAGCAGGTTGTCGTCGGTGAGCACCTCGACGCGATCGCCGGCATGCGCACCGCCACCATGGCGGTGTTTCTTTCCGGGTGGTTGGTCGTCTCCATCATCTAGAGGGCAACGTCTCTTGTTCATGCCGGCAGTCGCGCGTCACAGGTTGGATTCCTCCAGGCCTATGGCACCTCTTGTGATACATCAACACATTGTACACGAAAAACACGGTATTTGCGGTCGTGCCAAGGATACCTTGACGTACGGCCACTTTTGAATACACACGGTGACCGTGCGCGGAAAATGCATCGACGACAAGTGCCGGCGCGCTTTTTCCATTGGTCATGTAAAGGTCGTACCAAAGGTCCAAGTGTCGGCGCGGGAGAGGGCCAGGGGCAACGTTCGGTACGTTTTGATGCAGGCCAAGCATATATGAAACGCAAAAAGGGACGTCTGAACGAGATGGACCAGCTGCCCAACGAGATCCTGTGGATGGTCTCGCGGTACGTAGACGCACTGACCGTGCCCGTTCTGCGCTGCGTGTGCTCGCTCTGGCGCACCCTCGTACAAGTGCCCGAGGCCAACTCGGTGCATCGCAACGCCCTTGCCACACACGACAGGCACGTGTGCACCTCTCGGCGCGCGTGATGGATCACCCACGCGCGCCGGGTTGCAGATCGCGCAAGGTGGAACGTGCTCTTGTGGATGATCGATTGTGCCGGCCCCTTTGGCGGCCACAACGATACAGATAGGTACGCTTGCGCGAGAGCCGAAAAGTACGGTGACCTGCCGGCCCTGCGAGACTTTTATCAGCGTCGGTTTCGCGAGCAGTTTGATGCTGGACGCAATGCCGCACTCCATGGACATCTCCATATGATTCAAGCGATGCACCCTCGCCCGTGGTCGTCGAGTCGTCAGTTGGTGGCCCGCGCCGCGCGCGGCGGTCACCTTGAATTCGTACAGTGGCTCAGATCAGTCGGCTGCCCGTGGGATGCTCACGCATGTTCGGCAGCTGCCGCGAGTGGCTCCCTCGCGCTGCTCGAATGGATCAGGCGAAATGGATGTCTGTGGGGTGCCGACGCGATGGCCGCGGCAGCAAAGCACGGGCACCTGGACGTGATGCAGTGGATGCACGCGAACGGCTGCCCATGGGACGGTAGCGTATGCACCGCCGCCGCATCCAAGGGCCATTTGAATGTGCTCATGTGGCTCAGAGCCAACGAGTGCCCGTGGGACGCAGAGACGTGCAGTGCGGCCGCCGGGAGTGGGCACCTGGACACGCTGCAATGGGCAGTCGCTAATGGGTGCAAGTGCAAGGCGAGCACGCTTTACGATGCCGCCGATAATGGGCACCTCGCCGTCGTGCAGTGGCTCCATGCTAGAGGAGTTGTTCCGAGAAAGCCGCAACGCATTACGCCCGTGGTGCGCGGCCACCTAGAGGTCATTGCGTGGATGCACGACCAGGGGTACTGTTGTGATGAGCAAACGACCAATTATGCGGCTATGTACAGGCACCTGCATATCATCGAGTGGGCGCACGGAAACGGATATCCTATGCAGGATACGGCCGTGTCCTATCACGCTGCTTCAAATGGCGACATCGAGATGCTCCGGTGGGCCGCGTCAAATGGTTATCCATTCGGTAAGAGTGTGTGCGTGCATGCCGCCATTGGGGGTCACCTAAAGGCCCTGCAGTGGCTCGTGGCCAATGGCCACCCCTGTAATAGGCAAGTGTGCCTCCATGCCGCCCGCAATGGCCACCTCGCCATGCTCAAATGGGCGCTGGCCCATGGATGTCCTCCGGATCCGGACATGTCTCAACAGGCTGCTGATCACGGACACACCAACGTTGTCGACTGGGTTAGAGCGAACCGTCATACGTCTTTGGCCTGATACAGAGCCGCGCGCCTGTTGCCTTTGGAAGCAAAACGAAGCAGTTTTACTCGACCATACGGTAAAGAGTATAAAACGTTTGTTCCAAAAGGCCAGACCTGGTCGCAAACCAAACACTATACCCTCTTCTGCACGACCAACACATGGTCGATGTTGTATGATAACCGGCACATATGCTCTAGCCAGAGCAAATAGGCATGCGCTCTGCACGGGAACCTTGCCATACAGATGTATAACTGCAGTGTGCAACACATGCACACACTGCCATCGATTCCTGATAGACCAATAATTTATGGTGACCAAGTTGGTTGCGGTACCTGCAAAGGATCTACGATCGTATGGTAGCCGTGCAACTGTTGATTAGACACCATCGAGCGCCAAACCGTCGAGAGATATGGGCGGGCAGGTGATTCAATGTGATAATGATTTGGTTTCATGTGCGCGCAATCAAGAGGGAACCGTAATGGTAGAGAGCCACAAACGCACGTCGGGATGGAGTGAGCGCACTCCATCCATCCAAGGCTGACTGTTTTGTACGAGGCCATATTTGTGCAGTACCTGAACGAGGTGCAGGCAGCACCCCGGTACGAACGTGGGCCCCAGTGGCAGCGGACAGCCCATATGGAGAAGCCATTCAATGACCTTGATGTTCCCGTGGACATGGCACCCTTTATCGTGCGCTGCGTCGCAACGCCGAAATGGTGACCGTCTTCCAGCGCATCTATCAGGCACACCTTGGATGGCCCTGATGAGTACGGTTGCCGAGAGGGCAAACCCCTGTGCGTGCAGCCACTCGACCATGGGCAGGTGGCCATATGCGGCGGCGCGCTTTAGCATGTCGCGCTTCAGAATGAGGCCCTTGCCATGGAGCCACTGGAGCGTAGAGAGATGACCCCTCTTGACGGTACCTATCGCAAAGGATTCGATAACAGGGGCATGCCTGGCGCTCCTAGCAGATCGGCCCTTCTTGTTCCAACGGTCAAACCCAGAGTTGTAGAGCCAGTCGAGCGCACTGGTGCTGCCGATCGAAACCGCAATCCTAAACAGTTCATGGCTCCTCATGGGATGCAATGACTTGACGCCAAACGCCCAACGCAGGGCGTTAGCATCGTCTGCCACGACGGCGGCCATATGGAGATCGCCATTTGCGGCAAACCTGCCCTCAATGGCATGGATCCATTTGAGCACATGGAGGGGCGCCGTTTGGATTGCCTTGTACAGAAAGAGGCACTCACACCACTTTTGCACACGTTTTATGCAGCGTGCTCGCCTTTTGATGAAAGAGAATAATAGTGTTCGCCCAGTTCATCGTGATCAGGGTCATTAGGCTCGGGACAGTCATTTACACGCACGTAATCCATGCAGTCCTTGTGCCAGGTGGCGCCTATAAAAGTTCGAGCGTCCCATGGACAGCCGCTCTCGTGCAGATACCTAAGCACGCTCAACCGGCCAGCAGCAGCAGCGCCGGCACAGGTGGTTGTGTCCCAAGGGGCGCCGTGTTGGCGTGCATAAATCAAAACATCCAAGTGGCCACCACGTGCGATTGAATCCATCATGGAAAGGGTCCAAAAGGGCTCATTCCTCTCGCTGGTGTCGTCGAGCGCTTGCTCGCGCTCGTACCATCCACTCTGCTCATAGAGATACCGTACTGCATCAAGATGGCCGTTCCTTGCTGCATCATAAAGTGCCTTGCCGTATCTAGGCATGCCTGCTTCGACAAGGAGGCGTATGATTTCCACGCTGCCCATGGTGGCCGCGCCCCACATCATGCCATTCCTGATGCGGACGCCCAACTGGATGGCACGCTCGACAAACGGGCGCCCTCCCTCTTTAACGGCATGAAACCAGTGGTTGTCGCCCCACATGTTTGTGCCCATGCGCTTGTAACACAATAGAGCCTCGACGCGCCCGCGCTGTAATGCGCTATGACACGCGATCTCACCTATATGGCATCCGCAGGCGTGCAAGGTCTCGAAAACGTGCGCATTTCCCGATGAAAATGCCTCATCAGCACACGCCTGTGCCACGTTATGCATGTAGATATCCCTTAGGTCAATTGTCCGATGAGCGTGGCGCACAATATCAGCGTGCCCATACTGTGCGGCGATAAAGCAGCACTTTCCAGACCATTTGTGACCGGCGTTGGTCAGCATGTCGAGTATGTCTTTGCGCCCCTTGCGCACAGCATACAGCTGACCTTCGTCATGCACATGGAACGCGCAGTCTGCCAGCCAGGCCTTTGCTGCATGGGTGAAATCCTTGCGCACAATCTCCCTCCACAAGAGTTGCGACGGTAGGCGCTTGAGTAAGCGCACGTAGAAAAGGCAGTTAACGATGCGCTGCTCATAGGTCGCATCATTTGTTCGGCGCGCGAGTTTGGCTTTGACTTGCGTGTTTCTGGGCCATGGGCAGTCGCGCTCAAGCGCGTAACGCAGACAGTCGACCCAGCAATTGAGTTCGGCTTCGACCGTCGTGCGTTCGTCCCACAAACATCCTCTTTCGTGCAAATAGACCAGCGCATCGTATTGACCGTGTCTCGCAGCGGCAGCACATGCATCCGGGCCTCCGGGACACCCAAGGTCACACAAATGGGCCAGTATAGGAATGCGCCCTTTGTGGGCGGCCTCTGAAAAAGTGGAAGATGACAGCGCATGACCACGCGTCAAAGCCCAACGTAGGCAGCGCAGGTGCCCCGCACGCGCAGCCAACGTGCAGGGATCGCGCCGAGGAGCCGGACGTGTGTGAGGCACACATAAACTGTCTTGCGGTATACGGTCGGAAAGGGCTTTCCAACGGGTGCACACAAGGGCCATGGCGCGTGTAACGCGGCAGGGTAACAAAGAAAAGATGATGAACAAAAGTTCGTTGGGAACGATGTCCCAAGCGCTCTCTGTTGGCATTTCCATACTTGCTGTTGTCTTTTGCGTTGGTATTGCTTAGGTTGGACAATGGCGAGCCTCAAGTCGATGCAATCTAGTGCAGCGACGCACTGTTTCCGATTTGTGCAACCAATGGTGTTTTTGTTTTCAGCATTTGACTCGTCCAAACACACATACACACACACCAGGTAAACTGATTGTGCTCGCTACAGTCCCCGCACTCTCAAAGAGGGCAAAAATGAGTCACAGAAAGTCAGCAGTACGCACCAATCATGTCTACAAACATGTGATCCAACCGCTCAAACAGCATGAAGACTGCCGACAGCAAACGAACCAACCAGCTATTGCACACGTGTCATCAAAAAGCGCACTTTTTCGCGCCCCCGAAACAGCGTTGCTTTCCAGACACTTCGGGTGGCGGGGGGGGGGCAGCAAAACATGGCAGAGCGGGCAAACACCCGTCATTCTTTTACCAATCATGAGTGAAATACAAGGAGAAGCACTGACAGAGAGTCCAGCGATCGAGATCCTGACGGACGACACCCTGGGCTACATACTGAACGCGTTTGTCGGCGACCTTGACCTTGGTCGCTGCCTCTTGGCATGGCGCGGATTCCACGTCCTCGACTCTGGCAGCTTGAACCGTCGCAAGTACCGCTGCGCCACCGTCTATTCGGTGTGCATCGCCAACGACTTGAGCGGTCTGAGGTTTATGCTAGACAATCCTACCCTCTACATGCCGCCCCCGTCGGTGCCCTTTAACTGGAGCGGTTGTCTCTTTGGCGCCGCGGTCGCCGGCAACGTGGCCATGCTCGACACAATCAAAGAGGCCATCCACGCAAGAGGCAACGACGGACCCTGGCCCGTCTTGCCCATCGTGTGGTGGTCGCTGGCCTTTGCTGCCGCCCAGAGGGGACAGCACGACGCGCTGGCGTGGCTGTGCCTCTCGTGCAACAAAACGTCATCACAGCCCGTCATAAGTGCCGAGCAGATGCGCGACCTCGTTCCGATGGCTGGCTTCGCAGACGATATCATCCGTCTCATGGACTCGCTTACCATGGAAGTTACCGTCATACCGGTGCGCTCCCCGAATGACATTAGGGTAGCGGAGCAGACCCTTTACGCACTCTTTGAACCCACCATTGTGGCGCGCGTGAGGACGTCCCTGATGGATATGGGCCGCCACGCCGTGAACTCCATCTGTGATCGCGTGTCGCACGAGAGCGGCCTCGACGCCCACAAAGCGCTGGGCTGTCCGGTCTTTGCCATTCCCGATGCAGCCTATGTTCGGCCGTCCGCCGATGACCTCGGACTGTGGAAGCGCGCTCTGGCAAAGGCGCGATCCTTTGTCGAGGACCGAATCGGCCACCACAACAAGGACAGTGTGTGGACCTACCGTGTGGAGCGCATTACGCAGGGACGTCTGGCCATATGGACGCTCTCCATACCGACGACGTCCTCCAGCGGGACCGGTTCGTTGGAGCCAACGTGGCACGGTCCCGACGGCGTTCCGTTTGGACCGGGCACCGCCGAGCGCGAGTCGATGTTTTGGACCATGATTGCCGTCGATGCCGCCGAAGCCGGCAACGTTCACGTCCTCAACATGCTGCGCGACCGCCCAATCGACAAGGACGACGGCGGCCCCATGAGCGCCGCTCTGGAAAAGGGCCACCTCGACGTTGTGGCGTGGCTCTGCGCACGTGGGTACGATCGTGCGCGTGTATCGCACCTGGTCGGACGGTGCCATGGGCGGTACACGGTCAAGGAGGACGACCATTCGTTCATCTACCGGGCTCTCTGCGAGCGGCGGTTCGACATCGTGCGGCTCTTGCTCGATCCGACGGTCGACGAGGGCATATCTGGCGATGTGATACGCAGCCGCATCACCATCGCGGTCAGTGCGGCCGTGTTGGACGCCCTGATGTCTGGCAACTTGACCGTCATAACGTGGTTGCACGAGCGCTACAGGGGAATCGTCCATGCGACGGTGGCGCACGCACGCGCCACACAGCGGTGGGCGGTCGTTAGCCTTTCGGACAGGTTCGATCCCGTTCTGCGCCTCACGGGGTCGCACCACTGTGAAACATTTCCCCCTCCGGCGCGACGTTGCGTTCAACGCTTCTGACGACGCCCGTCGGTCCATCGTCATGCCAAATGCTCGGAGGATGACTACGGGCGCAACTCGATGGAGTTGGTGGTGGAGTTGATTGACATCGTTGCATTTATGGCACAATAAACCATAATATCTGAAATTGCTTGTTTGGCACTATGTCTTGCGCTGGCACCATAGTGGAATTTGTATAATAAGGTGGCAAGTTGCTTGGAAAGAGTTTATCTCGATCAACTCCATCCACTCCATCAAGTTGCGCCCCTAGTCATCCTCTGGGTGTGTTGCTTGACTCGATGTGATCATTCTCTCCTCCCTCTCCCCTTTACATCACACGCATATGCGGTGATCGTTTCCAAAAGTGCTCTTTTTCCAAACAAAGAGGGATAACCATTCATTGGGGCGTGCAAGCACACAAGCGCCCGTACATGTTGATAAAGGTGGGTTTTCGGGCATTGCCAAAGTGGCGAGCAACGGCCTGGGCTCGGTCGAGGCATCGCTTTGCGTTTCTACGCGTACGCGGACCCGAACGTGCACCTCAATTGTGGTGCGTGGTCGGCTTTATGAATACGCGACATGCCGGAAAACAATCGTGTACTGCCCACGGGCAGTCATGGTCCCCTTGGGTAGGGCGAGGTCTCAAAATGTCGATCTCTAGGGAGAAGGATGGGAGGGGGCGAGGAGTAAGAAGCGATTGACCCTTTTGGTGGTCCGGTCGAATGGCGAATGTGCAGAAAACAATGCACGAAACGCGCGTTGGCTATTCATGCTTTAGGTTTGCGTCCGATCGGCAGGAGGTGGCCGCATTTTTCCCAGCAGCGCCTCGAGGCACCCCCCCTCCCCAGAGCAACGGGGGAGGAGTAGGGGTCACAGGCGACAGGTGCGCGGCACGACGACGGTCCCCCGGTCTTTTTGCGCTGGGACCAAAGAAAAGCCGCACCCCCCCAGAGGTAATCCGAGACACGCGGCATTTGCCAGCAACTCGTACACACACGCAGACACGCGCGCGTGCACGAGCGCACACAGACATACACCAAAGCGACGATGCCCGGAACGAAAAGAACAATTACGACTGGACCCGATTGTACGGCAATGTGGGGCCTGCTCGTGCTGACCCTATTGTCGTCGGCCGCAATGGGGGTGTCGGCCTCGTCGTCATGCGTGCAAACGCCGGCGCAGCTGCGGGCCGCCCGCACGACGGCCATCTACGAGTACATGCACCGCACCAACGGCAACTTTAGCCAGTACATGGACGCCTGCGAGCGCTACTATGTCGACAACTCGTCCCTCATCATTCGCGGCGTGGGCGCCTACACGGGCAAGTCTGTCGTCGAAGAGTATGGCTACATCCTGTTCCTGGGTATCGACGGGGTGCTGTCCATTGGCCTGGGCATGTACCCGGACAATGCCAGCCTCTCGTGGACGACGACGCCCGAGGGCGCCGCGGCCGGTGATGCCAACGACATGGTCACCTTCAAGGTCAATTTGATCTTTTACCACACGCAGATTCCCGGCACCAACCAGTGGGCCCTCACCATCGGCGGCCTGCGCAACACCGAGACCCTCCGCTTTATCCCCTGTTCCGACGCCATCGGGGTAGACTATTCGGTGCAGGACCCCGACATCCTGCCTCTGTACCTATCGGGCCATGCGTCGGCTACGCCCGCAACCATCTGCACCAAGGTGATGACGCGCTGCACGGGCGCCAACACGGCATATGCCTCGTACGACGAGTGCGTTGCGTTCATGTCCGCGCTGGCCAACAGCACCGTATCGCGCACGGCGTGCCCCTATGCGCTGTCGTCCAACACGACTTCGTGCCGCGACTACCACGCCGACAATGCCTGGGCCGACCCCGTGACCCACTGCCCCCACACGCTGCCCGACTCGATGACCTGCATTGACGAGTGCATGCCCACGTGCGCGTCGTGCCCCGTCAACGGTCACTGCACCGTCAACTACCCGTCTGTGGCGGCCGACTCGGCCATCTATTCGTGCGACTGTGATGTCGGGTACCTGGTGGGCTCGCGCGATCCGGTCACGGGCGCCGCCACCTCGTGCGTGCCCAAGACCTGCTCGGCCGGGTGGCAGTGTGGCGGCGGCTCGCCCACCTCTCTGTGCAGTTCGACCACGGGCCGCTGCGGCTGCGACGCCACGTTCACGTGGAACACCACCACGGGCGGGTGCGACTGCACCGGCGGCACCGTCTACTGGACCGTCGGAGCGTCGACCAAGGTGCAGCCGCCCGTGTGCGTGCCCACCGGTCGCTGCTTTGACCGCTACCAGTGCACGTCGCAAAACTGGAACGATGTGCAGTGCTCGGCCACGGTGCCGCCCGACATTGTCTCTGTGTTCAACTCGTGCCTCTGCAATGCGGGCTTTGAGGGCGGATTCGAGTACCCGTGCACGTGCCCCTATGGCCAGTCGGCCGTCCAGTGGTCCGACGTGATCCAGGGCAACGTGTGCCTCGCGCCCGGCCAGTGCTCTGCCACCTGGCAGTGCGGCAACAACAGCACCTGCGTCTTTCCCACCAACCCCACCACGGGCGCCGTCACCAGCCCCCTGGGCACGTGCTCGTAGGTTCGCCGTTCACTTGTCACCCAAATCAACACACCCCCCCCCATTTCGCTGGCACAAAGGCCATTTCATGAACCGAAACGCAAACCTGTAAAACGAAAACCATTTCAAATGTTGTAAGCAGTTGACTGTCTTTTACGAATCACCACTTGGACCCCAAGCACAGCAACAACTCTGATCTCAATGAATAAGGGTGCCGTCTTTGCCAAGGGGGACGCCCGCTCCCGCCGCAACGGTAGGAGAGGGAGCGCCATCATAGCGCGATCATGGAGGGACCACCTTACGAGGGGGAAAGAGGTGCGCCATGGTAGGCCCTTGCGCGCTATGATCAGAGAAAACCTGGGGCCATCAGGGGTAAAGAGAGACACACGCGCGACCCCGTAACGCCAACGATCACGATGGCACAAGGACCAACGATGAGCGAAACGGCCACGCGCCTCGTGCTCGCTCTGGCGCTGCTGGCTATGGTGGCGACGGCATCACCGTCGTCGTGCACGCAAACGCCGGCGCAGCTGCATGCCGCGCGCACGGCGGCCATCTACAACTATATGTACCGTACGAATGGCGATTTCGACAACTACCTGGCCCAGTGCGACCGGTACTATGTCGACGACTCGGCCCTCTTGATTCGCGCCGTGGGGTCCTACGTGGGCAAATCCGTGGTCGAAGAGTATGGCTACATTTTGTTCTTGGGCATTGATGGTGTGCGCGAGGTGGGCCTGGGCATGTACCCGGACAATGTCACCCTGGCGTGGACGACCTCGCCCGACGGTGTGGCCGCCGGCGACATCAACGACACCGTCACGTTCAAGGTCAACCTGGCCTTTTACAGCACGCAGATCCCCGGCACCGACCAGTGGGCCCTGTCCATCGGCGGCCTGCGCAACACCGAGACCCTCCGCTTTGTCACCTGCTCCGACGCCATCCTGGTGGACTACTCGGTGCAGGACCCCGACATCTTGCCCCTCTACGCGGCGTCCCACTATACGACGCCCGAGAATGCGTGCGACAAGATCATGGCCAGGTGCACGGGCGCGCTCGCGGCCTATGCCTCGTACAACGAGTGCCTCTCCTTTATGACCGACCTGGCCGACTCGGTCGATCCGCAGACGGCGTGCCCCTATGCCCTTTCATCCAATACGACCACCTGCAGGGCCTACCATGCCGACAACGCGTGGGCCGATCCCGTCACGCACTGCCCGCACACGATGGTCGACTCGATGGTGTGCGTCGACGAGTGCCTGCCCCTGTGCGCGTCGTGCCCGGCCAACGGCCACTGCACCGTCAACTACCCGTCGATCTCGGCCGACGCCGCGGTCTACTCGTGCGACTGCGATGTCGGCTACACGGTGGGCGCGCGCGACCCCGTCACGGGCGCCGCCACCCTGTGCGTGCCCAAAACCTGCTCGGCGGGCTGGCAGTGCAACAGCGGCTCGCCCACCTCTCTGTGCGACTCGACTACAGGCCACTGCGGCTGTCACGCAACCTTTGTGTGGAACGCGGCCACGGGCGGGTGCGACTGCCCCGACAATGGCACCGTCTACTGGAGCGTCGGGTCGTCGCCCACCCTGCAGGCGCCCGTGTGCGTGCCCAGGGGCCGCTGCCTGGAGCGCTACCAGTGCACGTCGCAGGACTGGAACAGCGTCCAGTGCAGCGACACGACCCCGCCCAACCTCGTGTCGGCCTTCCAGTCGTGCCTCTGCAATGCGGGCTTTGTCGGTGGATTCGAGAACCCCTGTTCGTGCCCCTATGGTCAGTCGGCCATCCAGTGGTCCGACGTGATCCAGGGCAACGTGTGCCTCGCGCCCGGCCAGTGCTCTGCCACCTGGCAGTGCGGCAACGGGCACACCTGCGTCTTTCCCACCGACCCCACCACGGGCGCCCCCACCAGTCCCCTCGGCACGTGCGCCTAGTTTTCTGCTCTTTTCATAGCCGACCATCGTGCGGTCGTTGCCTCCAAGAGTGACCAGCAACAGTCGGCCTTATGCTGTACTTTTCCGAATCCCATCCAAACTATCATGAAAGGGTGCCCGTTTGTAAATGATCTATTCGTCCCCCCCCCTACTCCCCTTTTGGATAGGGTCTTTTGTGCACACGCTTTGGCCAACACTTGGGTCCATGCTTGAGTACACTTGCAGGCTCTTGGAATGCATACCGCCTTTGTTTATGGGGGTGATGTGTGCACGAAACGCGCGATGCCGCCATACACGCGCCAACGTAGTCTCAGACACAAACCTCTGACAAATGCCGGCCAATTGGGTGGCGTTTGCCGCCGCAATTGGTGGCAATACGCAAGTAAACACTACATAGGGGGCAACACAACAGCGACATTGCGACGCCACCCACGCGGGGTGTTCGTTGCGGACCAACAGAGGCTCTCACGCCAACACCGCCCGTTTGGCCAAACAAACCCTGTTTCTGATTGGCCTCTTTCAACATCAATTCTGCATGCGACCGGGCGCAACAGGTGCAAGAGAATTCTATCGAAAGAACAAGAGAGATGGACAGACTGCCTCCCGAACTCGTCGAGATGGTGCTCATGAGGGCAGATGCCTGTACCTTTTCCGTCCTACGTTGCGTATGCGCTCAATGGCGCGCGTTAGCCAAAGTGCTGCCCAACAAAAGGACACTTGGGAGAAAGGGCCATGTCTGCACGTCGGCCCGCAGGTGCGCCATACGCTATGCGTACCGTATGGCCACGACGCAACGGTGGAACCTGTTGGACTGGATGATTGGGTGCACGGGCCCGTTTGATACGGTCAATACTACGGATAGCCATGCTTGTGACATGGCGGCTGCGTACGGCGCTATGGCGAAATTGCAGGCCTTTCATCAAAAGGGTTATCGACTGTACAGCGCAACGTTTGCCCACGCCGCACACAATGGCGATTTACGCGTCCTCGAGTGGCTCAGGGACAATGGCTGTCCGTTGACCTACCATGCGTCCGAAGCCGCCGCAGATGCTGGCAACATGGATGCGCTCAAGTGGTTGCTGGCCAACAGGTGTCCCTTGGGCCGCATGGTGGCCGCTCGCGCTGCGCTGAATGGCGATCTGACCATGCTACACTGGTTAAAGGCTAACGGGCACGTCGATCGGTCGTCAAAGACGATCGTGTATGCGGCGCGAGCGGGCCATATCGCGGTTCTCGAATGGGCCGTGAGCAACGGTTACGCGTGGAAACCGAGCGCCTATGATTGCGCTGCCAGAAGCGGACACATCAGGGTGCTCCAGTGGGCCAAGTCTCGCGGCTACGACATCCCGGATTCGGCCTGCTCCTGGGCGGCGGCTGGCGGCCATTTGGACATCTTGCAATGGCTCGTGACAAACGGACGCACCATGAACAAGGGGGTGTGCGCAAGTGCGGCGCTCATCGGACGTTTGGATATCGTAAAGTGGGCGCGTGCCAACGGCTGCCCATGGAGCAAAAGGACGTGCCTGAACGCGACCGAGGGAGGTCATCTAGAGGTGCTCGAGTGGGCCCACGCAAACGGTTGCGAGTGCACCGACGAGGTGTGCATGCTCGCTGCTCGACACGGACACCTGGACATTCTCAAGTGGGCCAAGGGTCACGGATTCCTGTGGGACGTATGGGCGACTGCAGAAGCCGCCAGGGGCGGCCACCTCGAGGTACTGCAGTGGGCGCGCGAGAATGGCTGTCCGTGGGACCAGATGGTTTGCACAAACGCAGCCGCAGGAGGCCACCTAGAGACGCTCCAGTGGGCGCGCTCTAAAGGATGTCCATGGGACAGCATGACTGGTTCGCGGGCCGTCTATGGCGGCCACCTGTCGGTAATCCAGTGGGCGCTGACCAACGGGTTGCCCTACACAAGGGACCTGCACAAACTCGCGCTGCGGGACGATCACGTCGACATTGCTCAGTGGCTCCAGGCCAACTGCTGGCCCGACAATGTCTAGTACATTTTGTTCTTTTCCCTGCACTTTGGACGCACGAAAACAGCGATTGTCCCCATTCCCTTCCGTGCATAGGCAAGTGGGAACAAAGTCTGTATATATATATATGTGATGTGTCGGATGGCGATGGTTGTGTGTGTGTGTGTTGTGTGCATGGAATAGATCTTGCTGGACGATGCAAAAGACTACTTGGCGATGCTAGCCGACCTCGATTTGGCCAACATGAATCGGCACCGCGCGGGCTCTATGTTGGGCAAGGTACGCGTTGGGTTGAATGTTGGCTTTCGCACATGCGTGTACAGAGTGCACTCTATCAGCCCACACACGGCGGCGTCCCTGTAAGCAATGATGATACACGGCAACATCTCCCCATGCACGATTCAAGAGGACAAAAGTGCACGTATTGCCGCAAGTGGACACTGCCATGAGCCCTGTTGGCACTCTGGCGTGTGTGTGGCGTGCGTCTCTATACCTTGTAGTGATGTTTGCCTTTGTGCGTTCAATGAAGGGCGGCCAATAAGAAATGTTTGCTGTCCCATGCGTGCACGGTGTTTGAGTGTGCCGCTAGCAATGGCCGCGGCGATACTGCAACTCTTGGATGCAAAGGCACATCTGTCGCGGGGGCCCAAGCGATCTGTTTCCCCGAGGGCGCCATCCGTTTGGCGCAATACAATCTTGCCTGATTGGCTGCCTCTGTCATTGCTGTTCTATGGCACAACCGGGCGCGCGGCGCAAAAGACCTTGGCGCAAACGACAAGAAAACTGGAACAAAGGAGATGGACGACTTGCCCAACGAACTCGTCGAGATGGTGCTCACAAAGGCGGATGCCTGCACCCTCTCTGTCCTACGTTGCGTATGTGCCCAATGGCGTACACTGATCAGGCTGCCTTTTGGCAGCAAGGGGCGCCACCACATGTGTACATCCCCCCGCAAGTGTGCCATACGCTATGCACGTCGCGTCACAAAGATGCAACGCTGGAACCTGCTAGATTGGATGATCGACTGCACAGGACCGTTTGACAAGGCCAACACTATAGACAGTTGTGCCTGTAAGGTGGCTGCCAGACACGGTGTCATCGAGCGCTTGGAAGCATTTGGCAAAAGAGACTATCGATGGACCGACAAAGTGGCCTATAATGCCGCGCGCTATGGTGACCTACATGTGCTTCAGTGGCTCGACAGGAATGGCTACTTGTCTATGGCCAGCGCGTCCGAAGCTGCAGCAGAGGTGGGCAGCATTGCCATGCTCCAGTGGTTGACAGCCAGGGGATGTACCCTGGGCAGCTTGGTGTCCCACGGCGCCGCACGGAATGGCAACTTGCCCATGCTTCAGTGGTTGGCAGACAATGGGCACATTGACCGGTCAACGATGACGGCGGCGCATGCCGCCGAGGGTGGCCACGTCGGCGTTTTAGAGTGGCTAGCAGCCCATGGATGTCTGTGGGACTCGAACGTGCACGATCGCGCCACGCGTGGCGGACACATTGACGTACTCGAGTGGGCCAAGTCTCGAGGCTGTGAGGTACCCGATTCGGTCGCCTCCTGTGCTGCGTCCTTTGGCCATTTTGGTGTGTTGCAATGGCTCAAAGCAAACGGGTGCCCCTGGACAAAGGGCACATGTGCGAGCGCTGCCCTCATAGGGCGCCTCGATATCATACAGTGGGCGCGTGCCCATGGATGTCCATGGTACAAGTGGACCTACACGCACGCAGCCCTGGGCGGTCATCTGCATGTGATCGAGTGGATCCACGCAAACGGCTGTCCGTCCTCAAAAAAACTGTGCAGGTTTGCCGCTCAGGGTGGATGCCTCGACGTTCTCAAATGGGCCAGAGATCATGGATTCTCCTGGGACGCAAGCACGGCATTCAATGCGGCCAGGCACGGTCGCTTTGACGCGCTGCAATGGGCGCACGAGAACGGGTGTCCGTGGGACGGCCTGGTGTGTGCCTTTGCCGCCGCGAGAGGCCATCTAGAGATGCTCCAGTGGGCGCGTTCTAGAGGGTGCCCCTGGGATGATACGGTCGTCTCGTGGGCCGCCGAGCAAGGCCACCTAACCGTGCTCCAGTGGGCGCTCACCAATGGGTGTCCCCATGGTGAGAGTCACATGTACGAACGTGCATCAAGGAACGACCATGTGGACGTTGTTCAATGGATCGAGGCTAATGGTTATGCTGATGTCTAGCACATCTCCCTCTGTCTGCTTTCACTGTACTTTGGCTCTTGTGATACAGTAACAATCGGTGACAGTTGGCGACAACAATTAGATTAGTCGACGCATATGACCACATCGATTCAGTTTACATATCCCTTTGAGGACCGTGAGGAGCCCATTACCATACAAATCAAAGAAACGTTGCCGCTGGCGCTGATGGGTTATAGAAATGTTATCCCTTTTTGAGAATGTCGCTGATTCAGAGGACTATACATCATACGGTCCTCAAAAGGACATGTGTGTGCGCACATGCGTGACACTAACGTTGCCTTTTCGAGAGTGTAGAGAGCCAATCGATGATATGGCGACGTTTGGCCGACTTGGCTGTTTCGCGTACTACCGCGCGGTCCCACGGGCATCCGTTGGCGACCAGCCACTTGAGGATGCCCAGGTGACCACCCTTGGCGGCGCCCCAGGTGACGCTATCGTCCCAGGGACAGCCTCGAGCGCGCACCCACAGCAACATATCCATAAACCCGTACTGCGCGGCAGTTGCACACACTCGAGCATCCAACGGACATCCACGCTCGTGCGCTATCTTGAGCATATTGAGACGGCCGTGCGTGGCTGCCGTTACGCACGCATCGCCAGGGATGGGAAAACCCTGATGTAAGAGCCAGCCAAAGATGTGGTCGTGACCGTGTACGATGGCAATGTGAACGAGCGAGTGTCTGCACGGACAGCCATCGGCCATGATCCACTCGAGCACGTGCAAGTGGCCGCGCTCGACCACATAGTGCGCGGTGTACGATTCCCACTCGCATCCCTGAGCGCGCGCCCACTTGACAATATCCAAGTGCCCGTTTGCGGCGGCCTCTGACAGTGCCTTGCCATCGCACGGACACCCGTGGTCACAAAGCCACTGGAGGACATTGATGTGACCCTTTGCTGCAGCATGGCGGCACGCGCTCTTGCTCCATGGACAGCAATTGCCCATGGCCCACTGCAGCACGTGTAAGTGTCCGCCCGTGACGGCCTTGGCGCATGTCTTTTGGTCCCACATGGTGCCGCGAGCGCGCAAATAGCGCAAGAGGTCTAGGTGACCGCCCTTTGCCGCAGCTGCGCACGTCAACTCGCTACACTCGTGTCCATTCTGTCGTGCCCACTTTAGTACGCCTCGCTGGTTGCACTCTGCTGCCGCAGTGCATACAAGAGGGCCGTACATGGCCACCCTAGAGTGGAGCCACTCGAGCACATGGATGTGGCCACAGCGCGCGGCGTTTGCAATGATAGTGGCGCTTCCGTATGGGTCGCGACGTTTAGCCATCAAATCAGAGAGACGCGCCAGATCGCCCATCGAGGCGGCCTTGGCGCAGGCCCTCTTGGTGACGAGATTGCGACACTCGACGCGGTCGATCATCCAGTCAAACACGGACCACCATCCCTTTTCTATGACCTTGGAGGCATAGTCGGCGGCGCAGTTGTACCATATGCATCGATGCACATTGACCCACTCGACCCCGTGGGCACGACTCTGTTGTTTATGGTACCGCTCGAGGGCGCCATCCAACAGCACACACCATTTGGTCCGTACGCTACGAAGCATCGGGCGGCACAGTGGCCCCGCCCACTCGAGGATTAGGGTCAGTATCTCGTTGGGCAGGCCGTCCATGCGCGTCTCTGATCCTGCTTTTGCCCGTCTCAATGTGCCGACAGTCTCTTGCGCGGCCGCCTTTCAAATACAACACAATGGCTTTCCCGACTCACCGGTTGGTGCCTATCAATTTCCAGGACATGAAAATCTCGTTTCGCCGGTGCTCGCACTCTTTTCGTTTTGTTTAAGGGACCAGTATCCTCGGCTGGCCTGAGGACCGGCGGGCCGGGTAGCGCGCAAAAATTTCAATCATGTGGCATTTTATTTTAGCCGTGTTTTGGCCCTCTCTTTGTTTGCGGACTTAGCAGTTTTGTCACCATTCCCAATCATCAACAGCCACATGTCCCTGTGCGCGTTGTGTGCGTGGGTCACAAAAACAACGAGAACAAATACTAGACGAAAATCGCTCTCCAACGACCCGAAAATCATGTCATCTTGATATGATATGCCACGGTTCCATCCTCCCCCCCCCCGCCATTTATTCTAATGGTTGGTGCGGTTGGATTTATTTATTTTTTCACATTCACTTCTGGACTTACGTTTTAAGCACTGGTGAATAGCCCGCAGGGGTCCATTCACATTGATACATGTGAATGGGCCAGATCTGGGCGATGCGCGCTGATTGAAGCTGTCGGCGTAGCCGTGAACTTTTCTAAGTCTGAAAAAAGAAAAGACGAAAATAAAAAAGAAAAGATTTTGGATTTGTACAGGCCAATTTTTTTGTTGGAAGGAGAAGTGAACTTAGCGTTGCGCGAGCACATTTTCGCATTCCTGAAATTTTTGCGCGCTACCAGGCCCGCCGGTCCTCAGGCCAGCCGAGGATACTGGTCCCTTAAGCAAACAATTGTAAACAGCGCACAGACCTGATCTGGGAACACATGGAATTTCGTTTTTGCCTACTTTTATGTAGACATTGTTGTATTGCGGCTGTTGCCGCAAGAACGGTGTCGACGGTATTCTCAATTTGCTTGGAAAAGGAAGCCGTAGTGACTGTTTGCACAGAGTACGAATGTATCGAGAGGCTCACTGAGCCAGATGCAACGCAAAGGCCCGTAATGTAGAATACTGTGACTGTACAAAAGCACGCTTGTGCAAGGGAATGGCGGTCATCAAGATGTGAGGTGCCTTTTGTGCACAAAACTATGTGTCTGCGATTGCAACGTCAATTTCAAACAGTCTCTGTACGGTCATAGGGGCATCCATTGTGTATGAGCCACTGGAGAATGGATAGGTGGCCTCTGCGTGCAGCAGCCGCTGTGACGCTTTCGTTCCATGGGCAGCCCTGCTTGCGCGCCCACGCCAGAGCGAGCATGTGTCCGTTGGAAGCGGCGGCGGCGCACACTGCGGAATTCCAGAGGCACCCTCGATCGCGCGCGACTTGCATCACCCCGATGTTGCCCTGTCTGGCCGCTGTTTCAGATAGGTGCACATCAAGGGGGTACTGCTCCATGACGAGCCAGTTGAGAATGTGTTGATGTCCATAAAGAACGGCTCGCGTCGCCATTTCGGGGTACCGACGTAACCCAACATCTACCATGAGCCATGCGAGAATATGCAGATGCCCTGCATCTACAACCTGCAGCACATGATCTTTGGTGAGCAAAGGTATGTAGCCGTGCGCGCCCAACCATTTGGCCACATCCAAGTGTCCGTTTACGAGCGCGGCACGCATAACGCTGCTGTGCAATGGGCAGCCGTTGGTGTGCGCCCACCGGAGCATGACCAGATCGCCCCTCGCGGCTGCCCAGAGGCATGTACCACTGCTCCATGGGCATCCGTTAGCACGCAGCCACTTGACGATGGAGAAGTGGCCCGATGCGGCTGCGTACTCGCACGCCCCATCATCCCATGGGCATCCATTCTCGCGTGCCCATTGCAAGAGTTCCAAGTGTCCGCGTCGCGCTGCATTGGTACAGGTGTCGGCGTCCCATGGCGCATTGCATTCGCCACGTAGCCACTGCAGGAGATCGAGATGACCGCCCTTGGCCGCTTGGGCGCACACAGACTCGCCAAATGGTTTGTCTCGCGCGCGAATCCAGTCGAGCGCGTCGCGGCGATTATGCCTCGCAGCGGCCGTGGCAAGGGCAGCTTCATTCGTGCAGATCCGTTTGATCGTTTCCAGGGAGCAAAAGTGCGCCGCCTTACCGTACAGCGCCAAGGGCAAGTAGTCCTTTTTGCGAATGATTGCATCGAGCCGCTTTGCACTATGTTCCGTAATGGCCCTCGAGCATGCCTTGGCATAGACCCGAAAATCGCTCCATTCGACAATGTCCTCCATCCAGTCGAGTATGCCCCAAAGGCCCCGTTCGATCGCTTTTAGAATGTACTTGCGGGCACATCCACTGCGCATACAGTCGTGCGTGTGCACATACCCGATGCCGTACTTGCGCCACGGACGCTGGCGGCGCGCACAAAGGTCGCTGTCGATCAGAGCACGCCACCTGGTGTGGACGCAGCGCAAGACCGGTGGCTCCATAGGTGTTGTCCACCGCATTATGGTCTGCAATATCTCGTTGGGCAGGTCGTTCATTTCGCGTCACTCTCTCTCTCTTGTGTGCGTGCCTGCAACCACTTGTGTGACCTGCCCAAACATACGGTTTCGCGCCCTGTGGTCGTGGCTTTCGCGACAAAGGCGTGTGTTTTTGCGTGCCATCCAATGGAATCACGCTTTTGTGCTATAGGGCCATTGCCATCGGGGCGCACATTTGGCGCACGCAAAAGCCAGACGACCTGCCGACAAACCACGCGGCAATGTGCTTTGCACCCAGTCTGCGGCGAAACGCTCCTGCCAAGGCTCGTTTCCTTACAAAACGCCGCTTGCAATCTAGGTCCTTTATTGGGCAGTGCCTATTGGACGGCTCCCATCCGACACTGCAGGGTCCCTCTGTTGCGGACACATGAACGTTGAGGTCCATGTCGGGCCTGCTGTTTTCTCTATACGATCGTCGAGGTACAAGCACACAATTGTCATCCAGGGGTCGATCAATACAGGCACCTTTATTGGGTTGCTGCTCAGAGACTGCAGTGAAAACAGAGCGCACACTAGAGAGGGGGCAGGCCCAGCAGGAGATCGGCGCACTTGGCACCGATGGCCATGGCGGGCGCGGCAGTGTTGCCGCCGGGAGGCTGCGGGGTCACAGAGAGATCGCCCACGCGCAGCCCGTTGACGCCATTGACCTTTAGCTGGGTGTCGACGGCCTTGGTCAGGGCGTTGGTGCCCATCTGGTGGCTGTCGATGTGGGCCACCGTGCGGGCAAAGAACTGCAGCTGCGCCAGCAGATCGGAGAAGGCCGGGTCGGGCGTCTCGCCGGCGAGGACCACGAGCGCCGGCGCCAAATAGTGCCACCAGATGGGCCCGTACTCGGCCAGCTTGGCGTTGAGCGCGACGAGGATACTGGTCGGGGCCGGAATGCCAATCTCCAGGTGCACGTTGTACAGGGGGAACGCGTACGCGTCCATGGCCACGACGGTCTGGTAGGCAATGTCGTAGGCGAGGATGGCCGAGATGGTGGCGGCCTCGGTGGCCTGCAGGGCGGCCAGCTGCACGTCCACGGGGTCCGTCGCGTTGGGCGTGTAGCTGGTGAGGGTGTTGAAAAAGATGTTGGGCGTGTCGAGCGCGATGCCGGCGATGGGCGCCTTGACCGATCCGACGGGGGCAAAGCGAATGTCGTCCATGGCCATGAGCAGCGAGTTGTTGGCCGCCGCCGAGAAACCGTACTGGAACTGGGCCAGCGACGACAAGAACGTGAGGGAGCCAAAGAACAGCAGCTGGTACTTGCGGTAGGAGACCTGCTGGTAGTTGGCCGGCTTGTTGGGCTCCAGGGGGTGGAAATTGAAAAAGGCCCCGCCGCGGTAGCCCAGGTTGCCGCCGGTGGTGTTGAAGATGCCGTCCATAAAGGTGGCCACATTGGCCGGCGTGCCCAGCACGCGGATCGCCACCAGCGGCGAGTAGTCGTTGCGTAGGTTGAGCCCGACCTGCGGATTGGAGGCGATCCGGTAGGGGATCTGGTTGTCCGCCAGGAGGGCAAAGTCGCCCACGCCCGAGCGCTGCAGGAGGGTGGGCGACTGGAAGGCGCCGCCGCACACGATGACCTCCCTCTTGGCCTGCACGGTGTGCGTGCGCGACTGCTCGTCGAGGTAGAGCACGCCCGTGGCCGTCGGGGTCACCCCGCCGGGCGGCGTCTCAAAGAGGATGCGGTTGACAAAGGCGTTACTGATGACCTGAAGGCCGCTCAGTGGGCCTATGCCCTTGCCCGTGGTCGGGTCGACCTGCGTGGCATTGAGATACGTGTTGCCGCTAAACTTGCGGATAAAGGTACCGTCGGCCAGCTGGTTGACAAAGAACTGGAAGGCGCTAAAGGTGCACACGCTGTTGATACCCGGCAGATCGTTGTAGTCGACGTAGGGGGCGCTCGGGCTCGGGCCCTCGATGCTCGACAGTGTGCTCTGCGTGGCCACGTTGGTGAGGAAGCTGGTGATGCCCGCCGTCTGCTGCTGGATGGCCAGCTGCTGGAGGCCCGCCAGGAGGGTCTGCGTGGGGATAAGCTTAAAGGGGTCGTGGTAGGGCTGGATGGCCGCCTCCACCGCGGCAAGGTAGGGCTCGATGTCATTGTAAGACCAGCCGGCCGGCCACTCCTGGTTGAACACGGTGCTGCCACCGTTGACGTAAGCCATACTGTTGACGGCGCCGCTGCCGCCCCACTGCCTGCCGTTGGCGATCACATTGCGCACACCATAGGCACCCTTGTCGGGCTCGAGGGCAGCCTGCCACGAGTACTTGGGGTCCGATGAAGGGCCCACATTCTGGTCGATGGCGTTTAGGTTGCCAAACGTGGCCGTCGGAATGAGGATGTTGGGGTCGTCCAGATGCCTCAGGCCGGCCTCGAGCAAGATGACCGTGATGCCCTGCGCGGCGCCGCGCAGCGCCAGTCGGTTGGCCAGGACGGCCCCGGCGGCGCCGGCACCCACGATCACATAGTCGGCCGAAAGGACAAACGGGGGCGGCGGCGGAGGCGGGATCGGCGTCAGGCCCACGCGCGGGCCCGCCTTGATGACCACGACCGAGGCCACGGGCTTGCACTTTTTGGGCTTGCAACTGCTGCTTGATGATGACGAAGGGCATGGCACCTGCGTCGAGGAAGAGGAGGAGCACTTTTCCTTCTTTTCCTTCTTTTCCTTCTTCTTCTTGTCGTGCTTCTTGGGCACTGAAGGAGGCGACGATGGCGCGTCGCCGCTGTCGTCCTGGCGCTTCTTCTGGTGGCCCTTGCCGGCCTTTTCGTGTACGTAAGGCATGGCGTCTATGTGTACTGGTGTCTGACCTTTACCTTGGGGGGAAGGGGTGGCTTTTTCTCGTGCGAGACGAGAAAGCGGGAGTGAAAGAGATGGGATGACGAGGGTCCCTTTGAGCACAAGAAGATGTACAAACGGCGCGAGAGCGACTGTCGAGAGGGGGCGCGTGTTGCGTCAAAAAGAACGAGCACGCACACACACACACACACACACGGTCTCTTGCCCCTATTCATGCGCCACACCGTCATGGCGATGCGCGCCCTTTGGCCCCTCCTCCTCCCCTGTTGCCTGTGGCCATGGATCAGATGCTCCACGACGTGTACGGATCGTTCGCACCCTGCTGGCGACCGTCAAACAGCTACAGGCACCTGAAGCAACGGTTCCCCCAACCACCCTTTACGCGCACGCGCTCTTGCGGTGCGTGCCATGGATGACACCTGCACGGGTAAACGTTATATAATAGTCTGCTCGTGCCGCCAATCATTAACGAAAACAACCGGCCTAATGGGTATAGCTTGTGCCAGAACAAGGATGCAAACCAAAGGCAAGGTATAGAGTCCTTCTGGGATAACTGCTTGCACTCCTTGGGAGCGCACACTCGCCCCCGCCGCAGCGGTAAACAGCGGTACACAAGGGAGAACGTAAGGGGGCGCGTGTGCTCGATCCATCAAAAATTCGACATTGGCGGGGGAAAAGGCGGCGCACTTGCCGTACGGCCGGAAATCGACAAACGCGCGCGTGGTGCGACAAAGCGCGATGGACGCACTGCCTCTGGAACTCTTGCTGAGCATCTTTGAGCGATACGATCACCTCACGACGCCCGTCAAATGCAAAGTATTCTCCTTGTGGAAGGCCATCGTCAAGGACTGTACCTTGCCCTCTTCCATAACCTCTCGATGCGCCATGGCGGCATCCCAGACTTGGTCAAAGAGACTGTCATCGTCCAGGTCCCTGACACCATGGGACAGATGGGGTATCAGAAATGGGTGCACATCCGAGTATTGGGCGCACTCGCCTTTACGCGCAAAGCGCATCTACCATCGCGCGGGTTCTGTCCTTGCGCAGGTAAGAACCGGGCAAGGTCTGAATGATTCTGATGGTTTTCGTCTTTAACTCTTGGTACTCTTTCGGCGCAATATCGTGCTCCCCCCTAGAGGTATACCGCATGTTTGTTTGGCGGGCCCTGTTTGCTGGGTTTCTCGTAGGGGAGTGTCGAATGATGTGTGCTTTCGAGTCTGCGGGCTCTCTGTGCGCAGCGTACGTACGCTTGAAGCAAACAGACTCGTCGGGGGGAGGGGGAGGCCTCACCAAGTGGGTTGCGCAAAACAGTGGATTTCGATCTAAAGCACGGATTCCTGCATAGAACACGCATACCTGTACGACATACGGGCTTTTGGTTGCGACCGGACGTGTGGCCAACTCGATTGATCTTATCCCGTCTGTCCAGACTCTGAGGTGTGTCACTCCACGTGGGTGGGCCCGTTTTGATGGAACGACTTGCTAGCGGATGCCCGTTTGGTTTGCGTCCAACGAGTCCCACCTATTATCCGCATGGACTCGCAGAATGTCCAGAGAGGGTCGCCTTGAGAGTGATGGAACCGCACCCAACAGACCGTGGTAAACGAGCCAATAGAAATTCTAGAATTTTCGGGCACGCGCAAACGCGCTCCATGGGCCAACATCAAGGCTCTGGACCGCGCAACATCTTGCGCACAAACTCGCCGCCACCTTCCCCTGGCCAGGTCAATTCATAGAGGCACCAGAACCCAGGGACATGAATTTAGGCGTAACCAATTATCATTGGCTGTTCAATTGCGTGCTTTGGAAGGGGCAGGGTTGCAATCGGTACCGTCCCCAGAGGCCACAGAGAAGAGACGAACGCGTTGCTCTCTTTAAACTGCTGCCGGGCATCTTTGAGCCCATGGATTTCTCTACGACGTTTATCCTCTATTGCGTGTCGCCGCACTGGGTATGCCTTGTAGAAGAGCGCCTGCATCAATTATTTTCATCGTATGATCTCGGGACGTAGACATGGGCCTTACTTGTATAAGGATGCCAGGGACCGCGTCATCAAGCACGCCCGAGCAAATCATCGCGAAAGGTTGCCCATGCAGTGTAGCAGCCGCTGTGTAGGCGGCCAAGGTACGACATCTGGATGCGCTCAAGTGGGCCAGAGCCAACAACAGCCAGAGGATTGTCGATAGAGCCGTGCTGGTCAGACACAGGCACGTTATGGATTAGTTTGCCATGACCAGCGATCTACCACCCTTTCCTCTCTCGTTCCAACAAGATTGTGCGGTTCTCTTTTATATACGTCCTATATAGACTTGATAACACAGGCGGGGTAAAGGGAACCACAAGAGACAAGCGCAGAGGGGACGGAAGAGTGCAGTCACTGGGCGACAGCTGTTTCGTCCAAGAGGGCCTCGACCGCATCCGACACAATGTCGATGAGCAGCAAGATGCCCTCGCGGATGGCCACCATGTACATGTGAACGTCAAATAGTACGGTGAACCGTGGCAATGTAAGTGGGGCATCATTTGCGAGACAGGGACCAAACCTCTCTTTCGACCCCAGCATGAGCCAGTGATCGATGTAGCGTGCGAGCGCATCGCGTGCCTCGATCGAGCCCAGAGTGCGCGCCATAGCAGAGTCGCGATCCAGTGTGCCCCGTTTATTCCACTCGATTAGCTGGTCGCGCGTGATTAGCTTCTCGAACGCGCTCTCCCCCATAAAAGAGCGTTCCGGATCAAACACGGCAAAGGGCCACAAGTTTGGAGGAACGGTGGGCGCTCCCGTGCCCTCGCCTATCTTGATACCATGTTTGATAAGACGTTCGGTATCATGCCACACATAGGGTCTGCGTTGCTTGAATGCCGGATAAGGTCGATTAAAGAGTGCGTCCATCTGCAAGGGTGCGCCTCCCTCGGTCTGGGTATCGCGCGGAAACGAGGTGAGCCACTCGTACCACGCCTTTAGGCGCGCTTTGTTTGTCGAGAGCGCGGGCTCCCGACGGGCCCAGCGAAAGAGCACCGCCGTGTCGTCCCAGGGCTTTCTGAGCGTCCACACCCCGTTGACTCCGTGATACGCACAGTCCCCCAGGGATTCGAGCAGAAAGAGCGCGACGGTGGTTCGCGCCGACCGCTCGTCCGTTATGTTCAACGCCGCATAGAGGCGCACATAGTCGGACGCCTTGACGCTCGCCGGTTCTCTTGCAACAAAGGACGAGTTGCAAGCGAGCACATCTCTCGACCGTTCGAGCAGCGCGGTTTGCGCCGTGCACGTTGCGGCCATACTCAGGGCCGTCCGCGGGCTGCACTGGACGAGTACGCGCGTAATCATGTACTGGATATCGAGAGGCAGTAGGGCGTATTGCAGGCGCGCGTCACTTTCGACATTGCGTGTGCATCTCCGCTTGGTATCCCTGTGCGATTCCTCTGTATTGTCGGGTCTGGTGTGCGCCATGCCTGCAAGATACCCCCTTGCGTTTCTCAAACGTTTTTCGGGTCAAGGATTCGTGTGTCAGGACTTTGCCGAGTTGCAGTGGCACTCTGTGCCTTTTGGGCGACCCACATGCACAGAGGACCGTTTGGTAGCAGCCGTGAATCGCTGCGGCGCACCAATAGGAATCACACCTTTTTCGGAAGAGCATTTCCCAACGATGCTAGACCCAAGCCAAAACGAGCACAGAGTGGGCCAAAGCAAACCGAGCACGAATGGATGCACTGCCTCTGGAACTTGTCTATGCGATACTGGAGCGGGTCGATGGGGCCGCCAGGCCCATCCTGTGCCACGTAAACAGCGATTGGCGCGCTGTCGTGGGCAAGTTGCGCACGTCGCGCGAGATCACCATGACCCAATCGACGAAGCAGATCGTCGTCGTCGTGGGTGGGCATGCAAGCGATGCACACGACTGTCGCTCAAAGCACGACTGCATCGTGCACTATACGCGCGTTCTCATCGGCCGTCGTTGGGACACCTTGCTTCAATGGGTCCTCACCAAAGTCCGTCTCCCGAAACGAAACCAGAGGCGGTTGGGTGCGTACGCGTGCAACCGCGCGGCGCTCGATGGTGATCTGGAGCGCTTGGGCACTCTCTTTCGATATCCTTGCGGGACAGAGACGCCGGTGTATGCCGCACGGGCAGGTCACATTCACGTCCTAGAGTGGCTGCACCGACGACAACAGACGCGGTGTGCCTGGGACGAACGCACCTGCACCGCTGCCGCAGAGCATGGCCATTTGGATGTCCTCCAATGGCTCAGAGAGCGAGCGTGCCCATGGAGCGCGAAAACGTGCGCTGGCGCTGGCCTGTGCGGCAACCTTGAAATGCTGCGATGGCTCAGGATTAATGGGTGTCCTTGGGACACGAGGACGTGCGAATGTGCGGCCGCCAGGGGCCACCTGAGCGTGCTGCGGTGGGCAAAGCAAAATGGGTGCCCGTGGGGCACAAAGACGTCTTGCCTAGCCGCCACAAACGGGCACGTCGAGACCTTTCAGTGGCTCGAAGCGAATGGGTGTCCGGGCACACATTCATGGCGCCTAGGATCTGTGGTTGTGCCAGTGTCCCCTTTGCTCAACTAGGTTCTATGTTGGACAAAAGGAGGAGAGATGCGTGTTTCCCAAGCATCCCCTTTGACCGCTCCCATGAGCGTGTGCGTCAGTTATGCGCGTCGTCATGTTGGGCCCAAGGACGCGCTCTTGCAGCAACAAAAGCGTGTTCATCCAAAAGTCTATTCCCGTTTGCATCTCTTTTCCAGGATGATCGATTGACAATGTCATTTACCCTTCTTCCTGCACTCTGCTCTTTTCGATCGCATCATTATTCTCATCCGTGGCGCTGCCCCCTGGACTTGTTTTTGGCCCTGCAAGACAAAGCAAACCCTGCAAAAGGATCACCGTGATGAGCGAGAAACAGCGGTGGAAATCAGATCGAGGAAACAGGGCCCAACCCTAGCCAGTCCTGCACGCGGTTCGACCATCCGGTGATGACGGAAAAGTAGCCCAGCCGGCCCGACTGCCGGACCAGCCTGTGGTGCTTGTCGTGACTGTCGGGGCTCAGCAACAGGCCGCACCGCTGCAGCAGCCTGAACGGGTAGGGCACGTCCTCGGGCGCGCAGTGCGCCAGGCGGTGCGTGTCGGCCGCGACGCCGATAAAGGTGCACACCCACAGGAACGTGCACGCGAGCGCCGTCAAGACCATGCTCTCTTTGGGCGCGCCCAAAAGTAGGTAGAACCACGGAGGCGCGCATATGGGTAGCAGGGCCACGTCGCCGACCCACTGTGCGTAGCCCATGGCACCGCTCGCCACAATGTCCTGCGGGTCGTGATGGTGGCGCGCATAGGCACGATCATAGTAACAGAACAGAGGCCAGCGCACAAACACCCTCTTGTCGCCCCAATAGTGGAACAGGGACGTCGAGGCCTCGGCCACCGCCAACGCCAGCGCAGCACAGGCCATCCATCCTGCCGTCGGTAGGTAGGTCGAGGCGCACACGGACGCGATCAGATTCACAAGGAGAAAGGCCCAACAGTAGGGTCGTTCGGCGGCGGCCAGCCAGCCCGATACCCTGCTCTGGGAAGAAGGTCGTGCTGCCGCCGTAGACCGCTTGCGCAGCGGCATGACCAGTATGGGTGTCTTTTGTCCATCGAGTTTGGCCGACATCACGGTGCGTGTCGACCGTGGAATGAGGGAAGGATTGGCAAGAGTTCTTATCCTACCGGGGGACCCCGTTTCTCTGTGGTCGTTTCACGAGTAGCATGTTTGCAAGAGACCTCCCCCCCCTCCCCATTCTTGTCCGGGCGCCCTGTTTTATGCTCTCTGTATCAAGCATTTCATTTCGCCATAGATGCACTCACCGGGCGTGCGTCATATGGGGATGCTTGCACACCGGCCCTGTGATCCTTCTCCCGTCATTGTTAGTCTGTCATGAGAGAATATGTTGGTTATAGAGGATTATCGAATACATGGTAATCACGCCGCTCTCTGGACCTATGTAGTCGTCACCGTCATAGTATCCCGCTATACGGGTGGTCCTGTCTACAGATCGCCCCACAAAGGCCCATAGGTGGTGGGATGCGATTCTCCTGCCACTGCACATTTGCCCGAGTACGCACGTACATGAGAGCCATGACGGTGCAGTTTGGACAGTATCGAGTCGGACAGATGCCGCCAATCTGTCGTCTCTGGGCCCTGGTTTTGAGCCGAAACGCCAATAGGTTTTGAACGTCGAGCGTGCTCAACGGTGGCAAATGAAAATCCTTTGGGGACCCCCAAAAGATCCAGAGCGCCTTCGCAAGTGTTATAGAGTGCACGACATGATTTGGCTGTTTGGTCTTGCTGTATGGTGAATGCGATTCACTAGCAAGGTACACAAAAATGGAACAAGCCAATCGCGATGATTTGGGGCGCACGGCTGAATCGCACGCCATTGGATTTGGACGCCCGTTATACCACAATAGGGGGGGGGCAGCGACATCAGAAACAGAACCGCAACAGACCCAACAGCACGCCATGAACAAGACACTCGCCGGCAAGACCTTTTACCTTTGTTCGGTCCGTCCCAAGCCATCCAGCGGCCCGTTTCCCCTGCAAGCCCTCGCAAGTACCCTATTGTCGTTTGCAAAAGAAGAGGCCCGTGTCATGTTTGGAGGGCCCATCAACCACGGCGATGCGTCTTTCGAGATTTCCCACGATGGTGCGCTCATAACTTTCTCTGATGGCGGCTGGACCGAGCGCGGACTGGGGCGTGTCGGTGGAGACGACGAGCAGGGCACCATGCGCCGTCGCTTCAATGAGGCTGAGGACCTTTTGCGGGACTTTTCACACGGGTCATTTGGCCTGGTCGTGTCTGACGATGCCAACGCACTGACCCTGAAAGGCACCAAAACCGGCCGCGAGTTGACATTCAAAACAGAAGCACCGTTGTGCGATTAACAAACACACAATCCTTACCCACTTTGCAATACAACAAGATTATGTCTCACGTTTGTGGCTCGCAGCTGCAATGCATGACGTCGGGGTGGCATATTTGTAGAGTTGTATGTCATAACCGTTTTATGCGGCGCGCAGGCTCTTGTGGCGGTTCCTGTGCAAACGATACTGCAGAGCGACTGGGCTTTCTGTTGCTTCTGTTTACTACAAGGCCGTGGGTCAATGTAACGCGTGCGCGCAGTGGTGTTACAATAGACAGAGGGTTTTGTCAGCACGCACACAGTAAAAGGTAAGTGCAGGTCTTGTAAGAGTGGGGCGTCAGTTGGACCACTATTCCCGTTCGCGCCTTTTGACATTGGGTGGACGTAACAATGGAATCTCTGCCCTTTCGGGGCCTCTCGGCAGGCAGTTCCTACGCCAAACATGAAGGAAGAGACCCTGAAAGTCTGCGCGCACGCAAAGATAGCCCCAATGCTAACAATCATAGAAACAGCTTTCGCTAACCTTTTCGATATAGTCCACCGTTATTGATCCCTCCTCTCCTGGGCACTGGCCTGAGACAGGCGAATCTGGTCAAAAGCATCGATGGCCGCGAGGGCCCTGTGCAGTATGTTTGGTTGACATACAGGGTGCAGGGCAATCGCAAAGTACAGGGCAGGAGATGTTTGTGTTGTGAACGAGGCACCTTTTCGCATTGGGAGCATCGATAACCCCTCTCTCTCTCTCTTCCTCTCTCTTTTTCTTGTCCAACTGGCTCTGCCAATACAACGACGGTATCTGCTGTATAAACTCGCAAACTATTGTCGCTGCGATGAGGTAAGCGATCCGTATTCTGTCCCATTCATGGCGAAACGTGGCGGGAGCAAACGCAACCACACGCGCACCATTGTGCCTGCCGCCGAAACAGCATCGGCCGCGCGCATAGAGGATAATGATTGGCCCGCAAGTCACGTCTTCAATATGGCGTTTTCCTTTTGGTGCGTCGTTGGCATTGCTCCATCGAGATCACGAGAGCATAGGTGTAGACGCCCAAACAGAGGTGACACCCAACGAGAGCGCGAGGGATGGAGACGCTCCCTCCCGAACTCTTGCTCACCATATTCAAGCATGCGGACACGCTGACCGTGCCCGTGCTAAACTGCGTGAGCCCTGGATGGCGAGCGCTCATAGAGGGGCACCGCGCACGCCGTAGAGGCAGAGTGCGCTTTCCCGACTCTAAGGAGCGCGCGTACCCAAAACGCTTCTATGATAATCAACCCTACAGGCACGCTTGCACTTCCATAGGCAAGTGCGCGCGCCACTATGCTTACATGCTCGTCGAGCACAAAAGGTGGAAACTGTTGGACTGGATGATCGCCCGCACGGGGCCTTTCGGTGAGGTCAACGCTGTGGACAAGGCAGCATGCCAGATGGTTGCCTCTTGCGGCGATCTCGCGCGTCTCAGAGAACTGGTCGAACGACGCAATTACCGTTGTTGCTCCCAACGCTCTATCGAGACTGCCGCGCGCTATGGCCACATGGACGTACTCGAGTGGTTCCGGAGCAGAAACAGCGGGTGGGACGCCGTGTCGTGCGCTGTCGGTGCTGCCAGAGGGGGCCACCTCTCCATCCTCGAGTGGCTCCAAAGAGACCATCAAAGGTGGGAGGACGCTGGTGTGTGTTTGGCCGCCGCCAAGGGAGGTCACTTTGAAATCCTAAAGTGGGCGCGAGCCAACGGATGCCCATGGAGCGGAGCGACACGCACATGTGCTGCCGGGAGCGGCCACTTGGAAATGCTCGCGTGGATCGACAAAGAGAGATGCCCCTGGAACACGGCCCTGTGGGACAAAGCCGTAAAGAAAAAGCGCCTCGACGTTCTCGTTCAGCTACGCAGTAACGGACATCTATGGGGCAGCATCCTGTGCACGTATGCCGCCTCCTATGGCCACCTAGACGTCTTGCAGTGGCTCAGGCTCAACGGGTGTCCGTGGAGTGCCGGCGTTTTCATGCATTCTCTACTTAATGGCCACGTCCATGTCGCCCGCTGGGCCAAGGACAATGGATGTCCAAGGGACTTTATGACCCTCTTGTATGCCGCCAAGATCGGCTGCATCGATGTAATCGAGTGGGCCCTCGCACACGGAGATACTCTTGATGTGCATGAAATGAGTTTCGCGGCCAAGGCTGGACGCCTCGACGTCGTGCAGTGGCTCGATGCCAAGGGTTGTCCCCACACGGTGACCATCTGTGTCAAGGCCGCCTCATGTGGCCATCTCGATATGCTCGAATGGGCCGTCTCCAATGGACACAGGTGCCCAAACAATATGTGCACGAAAGCCGCCATGAACGGCCACCTAAACATCCTCCAATGGGCCCGCAACAATCAGCGCTTTCACGATGTGTACGATTGCCTGCATGCAGCTGCCACAAATGGCCACTGGAAGGTCGTCGAGTGGCTGCTCAAGAACGCGCCCCCTAAAAAGAACTCTAGGGTTGACATCTACCAGTGCGCAGCCAAGGAAGGGCATCTGCGTGTCATGCAGTGTGCGCGCACGCATGGGCATCCCTGGAATGGCGGCGTGTGTCTCGTTGACGCCGCCATGCGTGGACACCTGGATGTGATTGAGTGGGCGCTCGCCAACGGCTGTCCCTGGAACGCGCAGGCCTACAAACACGCACGACAGCAAGGGCATCTAGAGATCGTCGCCTGGCTCGATGCTCACGGCTACAAGAGTGCCAACTCTTTTGCAGCGTAATAGAGGTTCCAAATTCGCGCTCCTCTTTCTCTATCTCTCTTTTCCTTTCGACTCTTGCATGTGTTTCCCTCGCTCCATGATGCGGTTCGAGACCGGCGCGCTCGGGTGGCAGTGTTGTCGGCAGCCCGCAGGTTTCATGTCGTGCCCTTTGGTGTCGTGCGGTTTTCCTCTGAAAACGATAAATATGGGTGCGGATGGCGTGTGATATGCTCGTGCGCTCTGGCGTCTGATTGAGTCACCTACTTTGTGCTTTTTTACCTATGGTTTCTCGCCTTGATCAATTGGATCTTGCAAGCAGGGTGCGCCCAGGACCTGTTCGTTCAATGCGTGCTGGATTCTCAAAGGCACGACACGCAAAGGACACTGACGTACCTTTTACAAGCGCGTGTTTGAGAAAATGAAAGCAACAGGAGACCAACGTAACGCGCGCAATCTAACGCGGAGCCCGTACCTCGAAATCCGTACCATGGATGCGCGCGCCAGGTTGGGCCCCCTCGTGTTCACGCCGCCTTTGGTACATCTAAATCTTGATTGCGCGCGTATGGGCATATAGGCATCACGGAAACCTGGCGGAGCAGATCGTAGCTACTGCTGGAACGTGCGGGGGCAGGCCTCGCATCGCGGGGCGCAGATTAGTGGTAGAGGACGTGGTCGGAACGGTCGCCAACGGCCCAGACGAAGAGGCATCCTTTTTGAATGACGAGCCCGATCTTACGGTCAACGATATCGATGCGTGTCTGATCTATGCCAATGACAACCGCTACTATGACCTTTGAAATCACTTTTGCGTAATACAGAGCCTCTTTCTGGCTGTATGTTGCACGTTTGCCTTTTAGGTCTTTGTCCCAACCTGGTTGAAACGCCGTCGTCCACTGTCTTGTTCTGTAAAACATCCCTTTAGTGTGGCGCCCACTTGATTCTGCCCGTGATCCGAGTATGGCCCACAAAGTGACGCGAACGAGCGCAAAAGGTGTACCGTCGCGACCTTGCTTTGACGTGTCCGGCAGACTTTTGCACTCTAGAATCGCCATACAACTTGTGACGCGCGTCTCGGCAGCAATCGACCGTGGCGGGGTGCTCGGCAGAGCACCTGGGCGCAGGCTTTTCGCGATCTCGCCGCGTATCGACTCGTCGACAATGCTTGTCCCGTTTGGAGAATACATACGTTCCATCGTTTGCGCATGGTGGTCGACACAAGGCGTTGACCTTTCTGGTACATGCGACTACGGCTGTCTGCAAACACATACGCAGCCACGAGAGCCAACCCGGTAGGCGAAAAGCAAGAGCACAAATAGATGCTACACCTTCCGAACCCGCCTTAACGATATTCAAACATGCAGATCCCTTCACGGTCTGCGTGAGCAGCAAACGGTACGACCTAATCCAGGAACATCGTGCACTTTGAGCAGACAAGGCGCGCCATCATGATGCGACGTGAAACGTGCGTCGCCGCCGTTCGAGTCAGTTTCATGGGCGCGCATGTGGATCACTCACCGGATGCGCGCTGTGTCGTTGAACGCGGACGTCGGGGTCTGTTTGGATGGATGGCTGGTCGCGCGCGCGGGCTCTTTCGGCAAGGTCAGTACGGTGGACATGGCGGAAAGCAATTTCGCGAGGGAGCGTGTACGTCCCTGCAATTCGCGAAAGGGGCCCGAGAGTATGGGTAAAAGGAAAGTGAACTCGTCACCTTCCGGCATGACGGCAACAACATTCACAGAGGCGCTCCCGCCCGAGATGGTCGATGCCGTCCTTCGAGATGTCGTCGAACAGGATCCAAGGAGCGCGCTCGCTGCGTGCGCCGCCAACCAGCAGCTGAATGCCCTCTGCCGCGTTCCGTCGATTGCGTGGCGGGAGCGATTCTCGGCGCTGGCCCCCTACCTGGGTGACCAACGCCTTGTGTCGGTGTGGGACCTGGCACGCGCCCTGCTGCAGCGGGAACGCTATGAGAATGAGGTCCTGCCTGGGTGCATCGACGCTGCCTTGTGGCACCTCCTAAAGTCGCAATTGGCCTATTTGGATCTCGGACGCGAGATGGCGCCCCTGAACCAGGTGCCGCGCAACACGTACCTCCAACAGGCAGCCGACAACGAGACCCTCGTGCTCTTTGAGGTGGACGACCTGGAGCGCGCTTTGGCGACGCGTGATACACAGGGCCTCGTGAGTCTGGGCATCGCACTACCCTATGATGAAGAAGTCAGCCCGGCCGACATTTACGATGACATTAATGGTTTCGTGGACAAAGCGATTGCACAACTCGCCAAACGGCCGGTGCCTCCCGATTCCCAGGTTGCGCAGTGCCAAACGGGCGAAGCCTGGACCCAGTGGATCCGCTACCTGCATCCCGACTGGACGTTTTACGTGGCCGAGGTGAGTGGACAATCGCCCCCGTATGACCAACTAGAGTACCGTGGGATCGTCCTCGCTACCGACGCTTTTGCCGGTGCCACGGATCTGGGTTAGTCTTGCCCGCCCTCTACCTCTTTTCCAGCATTGGCTCGGTTTTCGATGGTCTTTGGCGCACATTGCCCATGTACTCTCTCCCTCTCTCCCCCAGCAACAAAACATGCACAGGGCCTCTGCCTTTAGCCCCGCAAGATAGATTGTCGGATTCCCGACAGCGCAAAGAGGCATCGATGCAAGGCGCCGACCATGGTGGGCCATTCGACTGATATACCAGATCATTGGTGAACCAATACATAGGCTACCATAAATGTGCGTCTGTTATATACCACAGAGCGCCGGGGTGCTTTGCAGCGTCCACCTGACAAAGCGCGAGACTCGGCATGGTATCTAGCATAGCCATCGATAGTGCTTGCTTGCACTGTTTCGCGCCATTCAGGGGCATTCTTGTGGGGTCGCATGTTGCTACGTAAACAGTCTGATGTTCAAGTATGTCCGTTCCACTATAAATCGCCGCGCACTTGGCGCGCTGTCACCGTTGCGTGCACAAAAAAGACATGCCCATCCTTTGAGCCTCGAGTTCAAGTCTGTTGTCGCGTCGTGTAGCACCCTACAGAGACCGAGATGGGTGTCCTCGGTGTTGTTGTTGTTGTTCAAACGCAGCCAATCGTGCGTACGCCTGTTTCAAGGTGCACCTATGACGAGTGCTCCAGACCCGTAGAGCGCATGAGGCGGTTGTGCGCAAGGGCTATCTACAAACCCCATGCCAGGTCGGTGTCAGCAACGTGGGTCCAACCAGAGTGTACTCTCTATCGGCACACGTGTTCGTTAATGATAGACTAGAGATACAGTATTATTATTATTATCGAGGTCTACAGAGGAAACATTAGGTGGGGGGGGGGAGGGAGAGGGACAACACCGGCTGCAAGAGTACAAAAGAATGCCACGCTTAGAAAAAGTAGGGCCCATTGGGGTAGAGGGTCGAGCAGAGGTCGAGCGGCGCGGCGCACGAGGCCGGCAGGTCGGGCACGGTCGCCCACGAGGTCGAGTTGACCGGCGCAAAGTCGTAATAGTTGAAAAAGGCCTCGATGATGGTCGTGACACCGAGGGGCTGCGTGGGAAAGACGACGAGCATCGACGTCACCCAGTTGGTGTCGGCCTGCACCGTGTAGGTGGACATGATGCGCTGTTCGCAGCTGGTCGTGTCCAGGGTGAGCGCCGAGTAGAGGTTGGTGCGCGTGCGGGTGCACTGGTTCTGCTCCCATGCGCATCTGGCGCCGCCGCTGCCGGCGTTGGCAAAGATGTCGACATCGGAGCGCGGGGTGGTGCTGCCGCCGAGGAACATCGAGTCGGCATAGAGGGCCACCTCGTCGTCAAACGTAGCGCTCGAGTAGAGACACTGATAGGGGCCGTCGCTCACGGGGAGCACCAAATAGGTTCCGTTGGGAAAGTACCAGGTGCCGCTGCCCTGGTAGCCCACACCGCTCTGGTACATGATCTTCCTGGGCGGATCGACGATGATCACGGTCTCAAACAGCGGGCTCGCCACATGGGGCACGGTCGAGTAGAACTGGGCGCGCACGCTGCCCAGGGCCGCATAGGGGGCCGACTCGTTAAACATGAATGGCGAAAAGTCGCCGACGTGGAGCGAGGTGTGGCCCCTGCAGCACCCCTCGTCGCCATAGTTGATGCCGTCGCTCTCGAGGCCGGAGCAGCCGCACGAGCCGGGCGCGGGAGACGGAGAGGGCGACACCGAGCCGGCGACAAAGCATGCCAACGAGAGGAGGGCCAGCGCACAGAGCAGCGGCGCGAGGTGACCGGTAGCGCGGGTCATCGTTTGATTCGGGAGATGGGCAAGTATGCGGGGAGAGAGGGAGTAAGAACACGAGCGAGTTGCCGGTGTAGTAAGGGTATCGTTGTCGGCGCTCTGCGGATGTATTATTACCGTCCTCTTGTGCCAACTGTGCCGCTATAAATGGACCGCCCTTTGGGCCGTGCCTCCCTGCCCCCTCCTTCCGTCCTCTCGTCGGGGAAGATGTGCACCGCGCAAAAAACACCATGGTGGGAACCGAGAAGATGGCAATATTGAAAAGGTCATTCTCTGTTTTGATTCCTCCTCGTTCCGGTATTGGGGTTTCGATATATTGGGGTTTCAATAATCGGTTGCGTGTGATAATACGTCCTGTGGTATGCGCATTTCGCGCAAACACGGGTCCGGCCATGTGAGTGGGTTTTCACTACATTGCGCAGTACCAGAGGCGTTGTTTTTGTGGAAATGCGCACATTGGTCCGTCAAAGGGACCGCGTTCTCACCGAAATACGTCTGTCCATGCCCTGATCATGCGTCGCTTTGGCTTGACGCTCAGATTCTGGTTGGCAAAGAGGAGGGGGGGGCACTTGTCATTGGGCCTCGTCTCTCGATATACCTGTAGGCCCGCCGCGTTTTGCGCCAGCAAACACACACACTGCCCCACCCCCAAAACGACAACGACAGACGCAATGGAACCCAGCGCCCCCTCTGTCTTTAAAGAGACCATTGAGGTTCTCGATGCCATTGAGAGACTCGAACGCGAGTGGGACTTTGTGGCCACGGAGCAGTCGATCAATCCATCCAACGTTGACTGCCAAAGTTGTGTGGCTGTTGGCGCCATCTTGGGCCCAAACATCGCCCAGTCCTTTGCCCGGTCTGCTTTATGTCAACAGATGGCGCCCGACCTCTGTGACTGGAAGTTGGAGGCAGACTTTGTGTTTCTGCCGCGCGACAGACTCCTCGCGCAGATCTACCCGGCGGTACGCAGTTGGCTCGTGAACAGGGCGCATGCCGCCATGGACAAGCTAGAGACGCAAACGGCACCCAACAACACCGAATCAATGTCGCTTGCCACACTGGTTCCTTATGTGCACCGTTTTGCACTGTGCGGCAACCATCGTATCTTTACGAGGCGCGCCTACGCTCGATTCATGTGCCTCTATGTGCGCGCGCTGGGCGACAAGACGGCGCTTGTGCGTCTCGAGGCCGCCCTCGATGCATGGGCCGGCGGGTCGACGAGGGCTCACGTACTGTTGCTTCACATGTTTGAGCCCCTGCACAAAGAGTCCACCGATGACCCCGTGTGGCACGCTCTATGCCTCTTGGGCCGGTGCATTGCCGTCTTTGACCGGCTGCGGCTAAAGAACGGCCCCGATACCGTTTTGTGCAAAGAGACGCACGAGGCGCTCTCACGATGCAGTTGTACCGCCGCGCTTGAACTGGCCGATTATGCCTTTGGGTGCCGCAAGGCGCGCAAGATGCGTCCCGTGGCGTTGGCCAGTGCGACGGCCGCCTTTAGTGCCCTTGTCGATATTCTCGTCGCTTCTTATCAGCAGAGCCACAGGGGCGTAGCTATCGCATACGCGGAAGGTGCGCTGGCCGCGGACGGCACCCTTTCCTTATTGAAACGTCATTCTCCTTGAAGGGCATGCTATTTGCCATGCTATTGTTGCCAATCTATGCGCGATTGACATCATACTCTCTCCCATCTGTGCTCTGTCACTCATGGCCCTGTCCTTTTTTTCTCGCTATCGGGAGCGCAAACGCTATGGTGTTGTTGACACCTTTGCGGCCTTTTGGCTGGAACGTGCGCACTGCCGCTGTGGTAGGATTAGGGGGAGGGGGAGCACTTTGGGAATCATTTGGTCGCGAACCCACAAAGGAGGGCGCAACCAAAAAAGCGTATATTTATTGTGGCCATATCCATGTGTAAAGTGCACGCGCGCGTGTATCGCACCAAAAAGGAGGAGTGCCGCGGCGGTCTGATCGGCGTACGCTTTCGCGCCATAGGCACAGCCGCTTGATCCATTTTGATTGAGCCTTGGAGAACGAGCACACGATAGAGAAAGAGAGAAAGAGAATGACGGGAACGGTGCAGGCACACGCCTCCGCAGAGAGACCCACGCTGGCCATTGCGTGCATGTTTCGCAATTCTGCCCTCTACTTGGTAGAGTGGATCGAATTCCACCGGCTGATGGGCGCGTCGCATTTCTACATGTGCGACCACATGAGCGAGGACGGTGGTGCCACGCTGTTGGAACCCTACGTGGCGAGCGGCCTCGTCACTCTGACTGCATGCGATCGGGTCGTCCACGCTAAGCAATTCGAAGAACACGTGCATGTGCCCTACTTTAACGAGTGTATCGCTGGGACGCGCGGCCGATATGAATGGCTCGCGTGCCTGGACTCGGACGAGTTTATCGTGCCCGCGCGCGAGGGCGAGGACGTGATAGACGTGCTTGCGCGGTACACAAACGACGCCCTTGCGGCCCTGGCCGTCAACTGGCAATGCCGCGGCACGTCAGGCATAGAGCGCATACCCCAGAGGCGCCTGCTCACAGAGTGTCTCGTGCTCAAGTCATATGTCGACGCGCGGGTCAACACGAATGTCAAGATGATCGTGAGGCCTGCACGCGTCAAGTCGCTGACGTCACCGCACTCGGCAGAGGCGCTCAAGGACATGGGCACCTGTGCCGACATGCGCGGGCGCCCGATGGACGGGCCGTTTGCCGAGTCCGTGGTCGTAGACGAATTGCGTCTTGACCACTATATCACGGGCGACGCAGAGTACTTTGAAAGGTACAAGGCGCCCTTTTATGCAAATTATTGCGGTCCGGGCCTCGTCGCGGATAGAGCCCTGGCGCGCGCCCGCACGCTCGACATGTGCGATATCGAGGATCGCATCATGGACAGGTGGGGAATCCAACTGCGCACACTCAAGTTTGGTCAGCCGCGCGTGGCAGTGGTCGTGCACGCGGCCTATGCCAGCGAGTGGGACTTTTACGAGCCCTATCTGATTAACGTTTACAGGGCCGGCGTGGCGTTTGACTTTTACGCAACGGTCGTCAACGAGCCCATGGCCCTGCCCATTGTGCCGCTGCTCAACGCGTTTGGCAGCCGCTACGGGGGCGTGGGCAACCACGTGCACGTGATGACCATGCCCAACAACGGGCTCGATGGCGGCGGATGGGTGTTGGCGGCGGCAGCCATGCGCGAACGCGCGCGTATCCACGGTGACTATGATATGGTGCTCAAGGTGCATACTAAATCGCCGCGTAACTTTAGCCCCCTGTGGCGCGTGGCACTGCTTGATGCCATCGCGGGCACTCCGGAGCGTGTGGCCGAGTGCGTAACGGCCTTTGTCATGGATTCGCATCTGGGTATGCTCGGTGCGCGCGAATGGATCCGCGAGGAGAGTCCGCGCCGTGACGTTGCCGACATGCTGGGGCGGCTCGGGCTGCCTCCTCATCCGGCTACGGACAATGCTGCCAACAGGTTTGTCGCGGGAACCATGTTCTGGGCCCGCTACACACCGCTCGTTGCTCCGTTGGACGTGCACGATGCTGACACGTTGGTGGCAGGGTTCACCTACGGGCCGCCTGCGGGGTCTGAAACAGAGGGCCACATGATCGAACGCGTATTTGGCCACCTCGTGTCGCGCGCCGGCCTTGTTCTCCGCGGTATCGACAAACCTGCGTCCACCAGCACCACCGGTGGTCAGGAGTCGCGCCGCGCCGTCTTTACGTCGATCCGCGAGACCCTCGACAAAACCCTTCCGGGAGGCGCGCGCAGTTCGCCAGAGAGCCTCGTTCCTCGCGAGATCCCCGCGACCGCCGTCGCGGGCATTGTTTCCCATGTGGAGGAAAAGTCTAGCACGGTGCCATTGGCATCACCGTCGCCACCGGCGTCGCCACAGGGCCAGACGGCAGCAGCGGGCAGAAAAGTGGTGACGCTGCAAAAGCGCAAGGTCACGGTGCCCCACCCGACGACAGACCTTCTGTGCTCTGGCGCGGTGGCCATCGAGGCGGGGTACGAGCGCGTGACCAGGACCAAGAGCGACATATGGGAACACGTGCCAACGCTGTACGAGTACGCGCGTGGGTGCACACACATCACCGAATGCGGCGTGCGCACGTGCGTGAGCACGTGGCCGTTTCTCCGCGCGCTCTTTCACAACGCGGCACGGGCGCACGGGGACGGAACGGCGCCGCGCCTCGTCGCCGTCGATGCGGTGTGGGACAACAATATCAACGTCGTCAGGAGTGCCGCCGGCAAAGTGGGTGTGTCGTACGAGTTTCGCTGCTGCAACGACATAGAGACCGAACTTGAGCCTACGGACCTGCTCTTTATCGACACCTGGCACATCTACGGCCATCTGAAGCGCGAGTTGGCCACGCATCACATGAAAGTGAGCCGCTACATCATCCTTCACGACACGACGATCGACGCACTTTTGGGCGAATCCGTGCGCATGCAGATGGACATTGCCGCACAGGTCGCCCAGTCTGGCTACCCAGAGCATGAGATCAGGCGTGGGGTGTGGCCCGCCGTCGTCGAATTTGTCGACGCCCACGTGGACGAGTGGAAGATCGCCAGGCGTTGGGCGAACTGCAACGGCCTCACCGTGCTGGAGCGCATTGCCGGCCCGTTTGCATAATGGGGCCGCACTCTTCCCTTCCCCTTCTCCTCTTCCTCTTCCCTCTATCTTTTGCAATCGAAACAATACAGAAAGAAGCGCATTCAAAATAAACGACCATGTTGCATGACCCAGAGACGCCCAACGTGTGCCCTCGATCGATGCGCCCATGTAGCGGTCCTCTTTGACAGTAAGGGGAGGTACACGCCTGCTCGTTCATGCTTTAAACGCGTATCTCGCGCCGACGGCGTGCACACCGCCGACATGGACGCGTGCTTTGTAGCGCTCGACGGGTGACCCATCGCCAGCGTCTTAGCATGGGAGACCAATGGCATCGATGCACATCCACGACGCCGAGGCAGTGCGTCGGTCAAACGGCAATTGCCAGCCGCACCAGGGAATCGGCAGTGTGCCGCAAAAATGCGACGCCCAAAACTAAAAGGGCACAAGCCAGAGTCTGTCGCCATCGTGCACTCATTGGGTCATAATGTCCCAGGTACACACGCGCGCGGCGACCAACGGGCCAAAGAATCGGTCGGCATGCAGACAAAGGCTCCCATTTGGAACATACGCCGTACGTGTTTCTCTCGCCAATGGACGCCGTACCCCCCGAACTGGCGCACATCATATGCGAATGGACCGACGCACTCACCTTGCCGGTCGTGCGCTGCACAAGCGCCAGATGGTGCGCCATCGTGGACGGCTTTTACGTCCGCGTGCGTGCGACCCCTGAGATCGAGCGCAAGAGATCATACCGTCACCGAGACTTTCCTCGCTATAGACTTCAAGCCGCTTGCGTCTCTTATGCCGGGATCATGATTGGCGCACGTCGTTGGCCGCTCTTTGAACTCGTTATGGCATGCACGGGCGCCCTCGATGGGTACGCCATCTTGGGGGAGCGTGCATGTAACGCCGTCGCAGCAGACGGTGACTTGGACCGTCTCATGGGGTTCATCGACAAGGGGTTCACGCACGATAGGGAGCAGATGGCAATGGAGAGCATAAAGGGCGCCCATCTTCACGTACTGCGCTGGCTCGAGGAACGCGGCTATCGGCCCCGCGATACGTATCTGTGCGCGCTCGCCGCATCACGCGGCACCATTTGCGTTCTCGAGTGGCTCACAAGGCGCGGGTGCCCGTGGGACTCTTGCACGTCCTCGTTTGCGGCCGAATACGGGCATCTCGCTACGCTCAAATGGGCCAGAAGGAGAGGCTGTCCATGGGACAAAGGGACATGCACGCGGGCTGCTAGAAATGGACACCTTGATATCGTCAAGTGGGCAAGAAAGCATGGGTGCCCATGGGACGCAAGAACGTGTTCTCACGCTGCGGCTGGAGGGCACATGGACGTGCTGCAGTGGGCCCGAAAGGAGGAATGTCTGTGGGACGCAGACACTTGCACTTTTGCCGCAAGAGGCGGTCACCTGGGCGTGCTCCGTTGGGCCCACGCTCAGGGCTGTCCGCTCACCTATCAGGCCTATGTCGGTGCTGTCGAGTGCGGCCATCTGCACGTGATGGAGTGGCTCGAGAGTGTGGGACACGTGTGGAGCAGCAATCTCACCATGGCGGCCGTGCTGCACGGTCACCTCTGTATACTCGAGTGGGCCTTTGACCGGAAGCATCCACTGGACGAAAAGGCGTTTGCATATGCGGCGAAATGCGGTCGGCTGGACATTCTCGGGTGGGCCCGCATCAACAATCTCTTGCGCTTAAAAGGGCACTGATGCCTCTGCCTGAGGGTTGTGGGCATTGCATGTCGCGATATATTGCGCTCGATTTGAAGGGGCAATCATCCGCTTCCTTTGTTCTTTTCATATCGCAGTCTCGCCAACTTGTGTATTTTGGCATAGACCAAGCGCTAGTTCTGTGGGGGTAACTCGACAGGTCCTGCATTTTTGCGAGGCCATCGGGCGGCACCGCACAGCAAGGGAGCCTCGCGCACAGACCGATTCGCACATTCACGCTTTTAGGTCAGATTCTGTGTTTGTTTGCTGCCTCACCCCCCCCCGCCCCAAATGTCGTCTGGTCCTGTACGCCCTGTCTCGGCAAGCGGCAAGACTGTCAGCATGCAAGAGCAGCGCTTCGATTCCCTGGCACCCATCCACCTACACCATGTACCATTGCTCCGTTTGACCCGTGCCAGCCATTCCGCAAAGGGGCACGATACAGGTGCGCGCGCATAAACACATACCGGTGACTCGTGTCTTGCTTTCAGGCGCAATGACGGTACCGACAAAGAGTTTGATAGCGCGTTGGCCGTTGAAACGGAGCAACTCGCGATGCAATGGGTTCCCTACAACCAGTACAAAGCCTACTTTGAGTGCTTCTTTGGTCCCCCATCGATCGTGTCGCCCGCCAGGAATAGATAACGGCATTGACCCATGTGTGCAAAGGTCGGGTGCCAAAGTTCCAGTGACAGGGATACACATTACTGACAAGGAATGTCGGATCAAAGGAAAAGGGGGGGGGAGCCGAGCGCTCGTATGAGGATGGGATCTAAGGACGCGCGCCAGGCAGGCGAATGACCTTGCCCACGGCAACAGTCTTGCCCTGGTCGCGCAGGGTAAAGCGCCCCAGGCGCGGCAGTTCATCAAAGGTAGTCAGGTACACCGGATTGCCCGCGGTCTTGATCCGCACACCGAGAGAGTCCCCAGTGCGAGCAAACTTGGGCTTGGGCTGATCGGTAGAGATCTGGCCCGTGCGGCGATCAAGTGTGCCCGTGATGCATTCGATGGAGCACTCGGTCGTCGCCCCGTGGACGTGCAGCACGGCAGTGTAGCCCGCCGATAGAACCGGCTTATGATCGGGCAGTTCGAGCACCGAAATGTGGGCCTCGAATCGGTCCACAGGTACCAGCGGGCGATCGGCGCACGACAAGATATCGCCCGAGCGCGCATCGCATGGCACGATAATGCGCACGATATCACCGGCACGCGCCTCGTTCAGGTTAGGAGCGAAATCCGACTCGATGGCTTGCACGGTGCCTGTAGAGTGTCCTCCTCCAACGGTGACATCCTGTCCCACCCTGATGGTGCCCAGTTCGACCTTGCCGCCGAGCATCACCTTGCCGGCCTCTTTTATGCGCATCGTCACTGCCATTCGGAGTGGACCGTCGGGATCGCGTCGCGGCACCCGTATCGTCGCAAGGGCCTGGACCAGGGATGGGCCCTTGTACCATGGCGCCGTTTCCTCTTCCAGCGGATCGCGCAAGTTGGCCCCCGATGCGCCCGACATGGGCAGAAACACGGGTGCACCAAAGCCGGCGGTCTTGCCGAGAAAGGGCCGCAACTTGGCCACAATCTCGGCGTAGCGATCACCTGACCAGTTGACGGTGCGGTCGTCCATCTTGTTGACGGCCACTATGAGCCTCGAAACGCCCAGTGTGCGCGCGAGCATGGCGTGTTCGCGCGTCTGACCGTCCCTCTCAAAACCGGCCTCAAACTCGCCCGCACGCGCCGACACCACCAGTACGGCAACGTCGGCGCGCGCCACCCCTTCGATCATGTTGGGCACATAGTTTCTGTGACCGGGCGCGTCGAGCACGGTGAACCGACGAGTGGGTGTGGTGAAATGGGCAAGGGCCACCTCTTGGGTCTTGCCCCTCGTGCGCTCCTCCTGGTTGGTGTCCATGATGTAGGCCTTGGCGTACCCCGCGCCGGCCTGCGCTCGAGCCTCCTCCTCGCATCGCTCGACGGTGCGTTGGTCGACCTGGCCCATGAGGTACAGCAGGTGGCCAGCCGTCGTCGACTTGCCCGCATCAACGTGACCGATAAAGACCAAACTCACGTGGTCTGTCGCGTGCGTCGCCATGCCTGCTTTGCTTTCGGTTATCCGTGTGTGCGTGTGCCCTGTTTGTGTGTCTCACAATACATGTACGCGTGTGACCAGTATGCGCGTTTGTTGCCGCCGGCGAGCGAATGGCATTCTTTTTCGCCACTCATTCATTTGCGGCCGACCAAACGCGCAAGAGACCAACGGTGCAACATGATAGGCCGCACGGCCGCCGCCAAGGAATTCGCCGGTGCCCTTCAAGCGTAGAAACGCGTGCGCGTTTTGGACAGCGGCGCCACCCGCGAGTTCTTCCAAAGCCACCAAAGAAGAGGAGAGAGGCCGGTCCAAACGTGGCGAACAACATATCATGAATACGCTCCCGCTCGAACTGGTGGACGCCATCCTTGTGCGCACGAGGGACTCTTTGACGCGGCCCGTGCTACGCTGCGTGAACGGTGAGTGGCTCACTCTTGTTGACGTGCGACGGAAAGAGGCGGAGCGTCGCGGACGAAACTGCCTCTGTCGAATCAGCAGAACGTGCAACCCTTCCTACCGCATATCGGCATACAGAGGTCACAAGTGTGCGCCCCATGGTGATCACGCGTGTGTATGCAAACGCAAGTGCGCCACGCATTATGCCCACCACTCGATCGACAAGGGCCGATGGTCTGTCTTGGAGTGGATGCTCGACTGCACCCTGCCATTTGACGTTGACGATGGCGTGCGACGGGGCATGTGCGAAAAGGCAGCCTTTGACGGAGACCTGGCGCGCCTCATAGACTTTGATCGACGCGGCTTCAAGTGGAGTCTGCACCACGTGGGCGTCAATGCCGCCTACATGGGACACGCACATGTCCTAGAGTGGATCGAGCAAGAGCACAAAGATATGTGGCAGTGTGTGCAAATGGACCCCAAATATGTGGCCGCTGCGGCGACGGGAAACCATGCGAGCATCGTCAAATCGTTGCACGCAAAGGGATGCGCGTTGGACGCGCACGTGTACCGAGCGGGATCCCGCCACGCCAACTGGGATATGCTCGAGTGGGCACGGACGACGGGATGCCCCGTTGACGCACGCACGTGCTCTGTTGCCGCTGAATACGGCCACATGGATGTTTTGGTGTGGCTCCACGAGAATGGATTCCCGTGGGACGAGGCCGTTACTGCACACGCTGCCGCGATAGGCCGCCTGGACATGCTTCAATGGCTCAGGGCAAACGGCTGTCCGTGGGCAGGGGGAACGTGCGTGAATGCGGCTTTAGGAGGCCACCTCGAGGTCCTCCAGTGGGCCAGAGCAAACGGCTGTCCGTGGGACTATATCGTGTGCACCTTTGCAGCCGCAAGAGGCCATCTGCGCATGCTGCAGTGGGCCAGGGCCAACGGCTGCCCATGGACGAGCCAGGTGTGCCAGAGCGCCGCGGAACACGGACACCTCCGTGTCCTTCAGTGGGCCAGAGCCAGCGGGTGCCCGTGGGACTCGCAGACGTGCGTGGCGGCGGCCCGCCATGGCCACCTCGATATAATCCGGTGGGCCAGGGAAGCAGGATGCCCCTGGGGCGACGACAATATTGCAAAGGCCGCAGCACACAGCGGACACACGGATGTGCTCGAGTGGCTCATCGACAGTGGCACTCGGTGGGACGCCGCTGTCGCAAAATACGCCGCCGGATGTGGCAAGCTGCACGTCCTCCAGTGGGTGCGCGCGCGCGGATGTCCATGGGACGCTCAGGTGTGCGCCCATGCCGCCATGAACGGCGATCTAGAGACTCTGCAGTGGGCCAGAGCCAACGGCTGCCCCTGGGACGCAGGGGTGTGCCGATATGCCGCGCTGTTTGGCAACTTTATCCTCCTCCGGTGGGCCGTAGAGAATGGGTGCCCATGCGACGCCCGCGCCTATTCCGAGGCCTCTGCCCATGGCTACAAGGAGATTGCAGAATGGCTCAAGGCCCACGGGTGTCCAACCTCGTGACGTTCTCCCTTTCTCTCCTTCTCTCGTCGTGTCTGCGCCGACGTTTGTCCCTGCCAACGTTTACGATGGCATGACGGTCCCTCTTTGACAAGACAAAAGTCGACCGCAATAAATGGGTTCCTAATCTTCATCATGCGCTCAGACACGACGCTTGTGGTCTTTTAAAAGAGTCTGGGTAAATGTATCCATACCGCGGCCTATGTCGGCGCATCACAGCATGCCAGTGGGGAGAGGGCAGAAGCGAAACGCGCGTGTGCACATTCCGCGAAGGAACCCTTTTTTGAATTACAAATAGTTTTGCGTGAAAAAAATGAAATAATTCCAGGAACTATTTCTGCGATGGTCGCGACCATCGCAGAACGGCCCTTGTCGCGGTGGCGACATATGTGTGCGTCATGGCGTTTTGTTTTCCATCGTAATAGGTGCCGCGCGCATAGTTGAAGCAGGGAATGGCGATTGTGAACGTACATTGGTATGTGGTCCTTGATCCATCGCCCTCCCCACTCCCACCAGCAGGCTTGACACAATTGCGCGAATGTCAAAAAGCCAACAAGCAGCGTGCCAGTTTGATTTCCTCTTTCCATAGAGCGTGTGCACCTTGCTCGGCGCGCCGCACGAAACGATGCCACTTTAGGAGATTTGGGTGGAGCGTATTTTGATTGGTGCGCGTGCGCAAGAAATGGATCTATCGCGCAGCGGCAGCCCTGCCCGCTGTTACGGTTGTGGCTGCACGAAACCATACACAGCACAGGTGACCACCTCTCGAGCGGCGTTTCGCTGTCGGTGCCTTACTGGGCCCATTCATTTTCGTGCATTGCCATTGGCCCTCTGAGAAACAACATATTACGAGCGAGCAAGTCTGGCAGACAGAGCGCACCGGGCTTATCAAAGAGAGACCAAAAAGGATGGACGATCTGCCTCACGAACTCGTCTGTGCCGTCTTTGAGCGCGTGGACAGGCCCACTCTGTCCATACTGTGCTGCGTCACCTCGCTATGGACATCGCTCATCAGGGGCCATATCGCCAAGGAAAACAGAAACAACAACGGGGGCATGGGGGTCATCGACTATGCGCGTGGTTTGGCCGAAAGGGGGCGCTGGGCTCTGCTCGAATGGTTCGTCGACGCGGTGGTGCGCTTTGACGGTATACGCGACGCTATCGAGACGATGGCGTGCAGTCACGCGGCTCGCATGGGCAACCTCACGAGACTGCGCCGCTTTCGCAAACGAGGTTACGCGTGGAATCGCGATGCCACCTGTTCGGCGGCGTCGGGAGGTCAACTGGACACGCTCATGTGGCTGCGGGCCAAAGGTTGCCCCTGGGACGGGGACGCGTGCGCCTATGCCGCGCGTGATGGCCACTATGACCTGCTCAAGTGGGCCCGAGAGAACGGCTGTCCGTGGGACGAACGCGTGGCCGCCTCTATCGCGCGCAGCGGCCGCCTCGATATGATGCGGTGGGCGCACGCAATCGGCTGCCCATGGAGCGAATGCACGTGCGCCCTCGCGGCCGCCGGCGGCCACGTCGACATGCTCTGCTTCCTCCACGAAAATGGGTGCCCCTGGGACGAGCGCACGTGCACAGAGGCCGCGCGTAGGGGTCATCTAAACGTCCTGGAATGGGCGATGGCCAAGGGTTGCCCCCGCGACGAGAGAGTGATTCAAAACAAAGCGGCGAGGCACGGTCACCTGCATATCGTCAAATGGCTGCGGCTGAATGCTGCGGAAACCGATGGCGTGTGCCATGCTGCGGCAAAGGGTGGCCATCTTGACATTATCCAGTGGGCGAGCCGTCACGGCTACTGGATGGACAATGGTGTATGTGAGGAGGCCGCGGCCAGGGGTCACCTAGAGGTGCTCCAGTGGGTGCTGGCAAACGTGTGTCTCTACGATCCCTACATATGCGCGTCGGCTGCCTACACTGCACAGCTGCATGTCTTGCGCTGGCTCCACGAGCAGGACTATCCGTGGGAGAGCAGCGCGTGCGCTTCGGCGGCCCGCCAGGGCCACCTGCATGTGCTCCAGTGGCTCAGGGCCAATGGGTGTCCGTGGGACTCGGATACGTGCTACTACAGCGTACAATACAAGCGACTCGATGTGCTCGTGTGGGCCAGGGAGAATGGATGCCCGTGGAGGCCGAGCACCTACATTGATGCCCTCGAAAGCAGCGATCCGGCCATCGCTCAGTGGGCCCGTGCTCAGGCGCCACCCACGCGGTTCCGCCGTACCCTTGTGCTATAGGACGTGTCCCCCCCCCCTCGCATTCTCTCGGCAACACTCGATCAAGAGCATCGCAAACGGGCGTTTATTGGGAGGAGGGAACACGGGGCTTCCTGCTGACCGGGCAAGGAGAGGAGGGGGGGTGCGCTTTTGTGTCGAGCGCAATCAACAAAACCTGCGGTCGATGCAACGGGTCACCGAACAAGGGAATCTAAACTTGGGGAAGGTTTTTTCTTAAAATCGTAAACAAAGCGACACCACAAATATGACAGGGTGGGCGTTTCGCATTAAGCGAGGAGCACGACGCGAAGAGGATGAACGTGCTACCCTGGGAACTCGTCGATCTCATACTCGATAGCGTCGATGACCTCACGGTGCCTGTGCTGCGCTGCGTATGCGCTCAGTGGCGCACATTGCTCAGCGACGCAAGCGCACGTAAATCCGACAGACAAGAGGCAGTCGAGGATGCCGGCGGTGACGGCGGCCTTGTTAGGACCGATGGCGGAGCAAGGGTGTGCCCGATCAGCTGTCGCGCGTGCCGTGTGAACCGCACTATCGGCGCCGGGCGCTCGAACATACTAGAGTGGATGATGGGCCGCACCGCAAGGGACACCCGTACGGCGACGAACGACCATGTCTATGTCAGCGCGGCCCTGCTGGGCGATTTAGAAAGCCTGCAGGCGTTGCCTATTCGAGGTTATCTCCCGAGCATGACCATCGCGTGGAACGCCGCAAGCCAGGGGCACATCCACATCCTCGAGTGGTTTGGAAAGCGCAACCACGGCAACAACTGGCAGGCGTCTGCGGGCGTGCGCGCCGCGATGGCCGGGCGCATCGATGTGCTCGAGTGGCTCCATCGCGACCGCGAGATTAATCCAGACATTGGTCTTTGTCGGGCTGCCGCGGCGCACGGCCATCTCGACGCGCTCCAGTGGGCTCGGGAAAGAGGGTGCGCGTGGTCGTCCTACACGTGCCTGGACGCCGTCCGACAGGGACATGCTCACATCGTCGAGTGGGCCATCACCAACGGCTGCCCCGACGACGGACGACTGTGCACAGAGGCCGCATCGCGGGGCGATCTAGCCATGCTCCAACGGCTGCGTCAAGTAAACTGCCTCTGGGACAAGAGCACATGCGTGTCGGCCGCATCCGGCGGCCATTTGCACATTGTGCAGTGGGCCAGAGCCAATGGGTGCCCATGGAGCGGTGCCGTGTGCAAGGGCGCGGCACGCCGCGGGCACCTGCACGTCCTGCAGTGGGCCGTGCAGAACGGATGCCCGCACGATGCGGGAACCTGCGCGTTGGCTGCCGCCGGCGGCCATCTCCACGTCCTCCAATGGGCGAGAGCGAATGGCTGTCCCTGGGACGAGAAAACGTGCACCGAAGCTGCCAAGGGCGATCGCCTCGATATCCTCCAGTGGGCCAGAGTCAATGGATGTCCGTGGGACGAGATGACATGCTACGAGGCGGGGCACCGTGGGCACACGGGGGTCTTTCGGTGGGCCATCGAAAATGGCTGCCCGCATAATTGGTTCACGTGCGCGGCGATCGCGGCGGGCGGCCATCTTGAACTGCTAAAGTGGGCCAGGGCCAACGACTGTCCTTGGAATAGCCTCGTGTGTGCCTACGCGGCCGGCGGTGGGCACATGGACGTCCTGAAGTGGGCCAGAGCCAACGGATGCCCATTGTGCGAGTTGACGTGCACGTCTGCCGCTCACGGAGGACGGGCAGACATTCTCGCGTGGGCACTCGAGAATGGCTGTCCGCACGAGGATCACAACTCTGCATGCATAAGGGGGAACAACGCCATTGACCCAGCCTTGGGGACCGATGCCGCTGTCTCTATAGTGGCGGAACGCATCCCGGAGGACATGTACTAGCAAAGACATCCCCTTTAAATCGTTCCCTTTTCCTTTCCGACATCTCTGTCTGCTCTCCCTGCGGTCGTCGGCCCTTGTTGGCGGTACAGCCCATGCTTTGGTTTTGCCAACAGAGCATGCACATGACCTGGCCCAGTGGGCGAGGTGAGGCGCACAAGAAGCCCAAACTGCGCGTTATCGCCCACCCTCATTGCCGATTGGTTCGGCGCCAACGGGCACCCTGAAATCATCGTCCCTGCCACCGCTTGCTGGGATCTACCTATCAAACATGGTCTCATTTATCATACTCGCATGCGATCATGCTTTTGGCATTTGCACACACGCATCAGTCAAGCGCATGCGGTGAGGATCGCGGCCGCACTGTACGGTTTGCTCTCATAGACCAACAGAGACAGGGCGCAGCCAACGTATGGATGCGTTGCCCGTTGAACTCGTTGACGCGATACTGCATTGCGTTCAAGGACAGCATGTGCCCATTCTCAGATGCGTCTCTCTACTGTGGAACGCCCTGCTGGACGCCTTCAGGCGCAAAGGCACGGTGACAGACAAGACGCGCCACCTGCGCGCCACTCGCTATGCGCGCCATTTGATCGATTGCCGCAGGTGGTCTCTCTTTGAATGGATGCAAGACTGCCTGGTGTCATGCAATGCCACGAGCGACGCCGGTACCTACGCATGCATTGCCGCTGCGTCGGACGGCGATCTTGCCATGCTGCGTGCCTTTACCGCTCGCAAGTTTTGCTGGAACGTCTCCAAAATGTTGCGCATGGCAGTAAAACATGGGCGTGCCAGCGTGATCGAATGGATGGCAACGCGGACCTCGTATGTTGGCAAGCAAGACTGCAGGTACGCCGCCAAATACGGCCGCCTCGACATGCTCCAACTGCTTCGCGAAAAGAACTGCCCATGGGGCGACATGGTATGCTCTTACGCGGCCGCAAGGGGTCACGCCGAGATACTCTGTTGGGCGGTCGAGAACGGGTGCCCATGGGATGATTCCATATGTCGCGTGGCCGCTGCCAACGGCCACGTGGGCACCACATTATGGGCCAGATCTCGAGGGTGTCCGTGGGGCACCACAACGTGCTCGGACATCATCAAGACCGGGCGGTTCAATGTGCCCAAGGCGGCCGTTGCCAATGGGCGCAAATGGGGCGAACGTGTCTGTGCACAAGCGGCCAAACATGAGCACATAGAGACACTCGGATGGGCTCAAACGGAAGGTCTGCCCTGGGGCAACACGGTATGTACGCGCGCAGCAGAGGCGGGTCACTTTGACGTGCTCGAGTGGGCCGTAATCAATGGGTGCCCGTGCGATGCGATGGCGCTAGCCCATGTCGCCGCACACGGCCGCTTGGATGTGCTCCGATGGTTGCGTGCCCAAGGGTGTCCATGGAGCGAATCGGCGTGCTCAAAGGCAGCCAGAGGTGGACACCTGGATGTGCTACATTGGCTTCATGACAGTGGATGCCCGTGGGACGAATATACCTGTTCGGGTGCAGCAGCCGGCGGCCACCTAGACATTGTCCGGTGGGCCCGCGCACACGGCTGTCCTTGGGATGGCACCATAGCCTCTGAAGCAGCATTTAGAGGCGATCTGCCCGTGCTGCAGTGGGCCAAAGCAAACGGTTGTTTCTTGGGCATCCATACATACAGAATGGCCATCCGAGGAGGCCGTTTGGACGTCCTCCAGTGGGTGATCGATAATGGGTGCCCGTGGACGGCGGACCAGATGGCGGATTGTCTCACGTACGCCGCATACTGTGGGCCCATTGGTGTGTTCCGCTTGGTGGTTGGCCACTTTCCTCAATACGATGCCGCCGCGTGCACGCTGCATGCGCATGCAGGCAAGCAATGGGACGTGGTCGATTGGATCGCTACCCATCCTCCCCCCGCCAGACATTGAATCGTCCTTATAACCTTTTTCGCGTTCGAGCACATCCTTTTCCTTGTATGGCTTCTTGCAGCCCAATCCCGGGGGTCGACCTTTTGGAGTGGTCGCGGTCCGGCGTCCGTTCTTGACATACACTTGATAACGCGCTCTGTCTAGAGAGCAATGGATGACCTACCTCGTGAACTCGTATGCGCCATCTTTGGCCAGGTAGATGTGTGCACGTTGCCCATACTGCGCTGCGTCTCGGTTTCGTGGAGCGCCCTCTTGCACCGTCGCCCCACCAAAAGGAGACAACAACGGGACAGAGGCATCGTCGACTATGCCCTCGGGCTGATCAACAGGGAGCGCTGGGCGTTGCTCGAATGGCTCTCTGATGTGGTACGCGTCCACGACCCCTATGGTGCCGTCGAAAAGGCGACGTGCAATCACGCGGCGCGCAACGGCGATCTGGGGAGGCTGCAGGAACTCGCAGCGCGAGGCTATAGATGGGACTGGAACGCCACCCTCTCGGCGGCCACATATGGCCACCTGCATACCCTCCAGTGGCTCAGGGCCAACAAGTGCCCCTGGAATCATTTAGTGTGCGAACGCGCTGCGCTAAATGAACACTATGAATTGCTTCGGTGGGCTGTGGACAATGGGTGCCCGTGGAACCATCGTGCGGTCGAGCATATCGCATTCAGCGGTCGTCTGGACATACTTGAGTGGGCGCGCGCCAATGGGTGCCCATGGAGCAAGCGCGTGTGTGCGCGTGCTGCGGCCGGTGGCCACATTGCGGTTCTTGAATGGCTTCAAAAGAATGGATGCTTGTGGAGCAAACGGACGTGCGCCAAGGCTGCGGGGGCAGGCCACCTGGACATCCTAGAGTGGGCTCTCAAAGAGGGATGCCTCTGCAGGTGTGGCATGCTCTTTGAACGCGCGGCAAAGCACAACCACATGCACGTCATCGAGTGGCTCAACGCCAAGGGATACATCGCGGATGATAACGCGTGCTATGGCGCGGCCAAGGGGGGCCACCTGGCTGTGCTGCAGTGGATGCGGCGCTGCGACTACCCATGGGACTCTAAAGTGTGCATAGTTGCGGCGCGAAAGGGCCATCTGGGTGTCCTACAGTGGGCACTGGCAAACGGATGCCCATATGACTCGTGGGTCTACGTGTCGGCCGCTCACAATGACCATCTGGACGTTCTCGAGTGGCTCCATGGTGCAGGTTACCCATGGCACAATGGCGCGTGCGGCTCGGCCGCCGCGAATGGCCATTTCCATGTCCTAAAGTGGCTCAGAGCCAATGGGTGCCCCTGGAGCGCCATCACGTGCGACCACATCATATATCACAAACGGTTGGACGTTCTCGTGTGGGCCAGGGAGAGCGGGTGCCCGTGGACGCTGGCCGACCATAACAAGGCCCTCGACAGCAACGACCCTCACATTGCCCAGTGGGCCCGAACCCAGCAGCCGCCATCGTTTTGATTCCCCCCCCCTGTTTCTATGCCAATCCCCTAAAGCCTGCTCTCAAAAAACAACCGATGCCCGCAAGATGTCCGGCGCCGCCGAGTGGTGTGTGTATGTATGAAAAGTGCAACGGTGCCGCCAAATTAGGTCCCACACAAAAAGGTCGCTCACCAATGCCGGGGCGACATAAGATGAAACCCATAGAAAACCCCAATGTAGATGAAACAAGAGTCTGTCAAAAGACAAGAAAGGTAGACGCGGGAAGAAGGAGATGGACACACTGCCTTCCGAACTGCTCTTGGCCATTGCCGAGTGCGTGGATGCGCTTACGCCGTCGGTGTTGCGCTGCATAAACACCCAATGGCACAACATCATTACCGACATGGTGTGGAAACAACGTCGCAACGAAATCCCCCATGGGTACCGCCTCGGGCACGACCACTGTTCTCGATCGGCGCGCTACTGTGCCATCCACTATGCCAAAGAGTTGGCCGCAAGGGCCAGATGGACCCTGTTGGACTGGATAATCGATTGTGCGGGCCCGGTGGACGAATTCAACGACGCACAACTGGCTGCGTGCAACAGAGCGGCGTCGCTCGGCGATCTGGAACGCCTCCGCTTGTTCCTGGATCGCGGGTTCTCATTTAGCGACCAAACTGTCGAATGTGCCGCACGGTATGGCCACACCAACATACTCGAATGGTTCAAGGACAGGGGCGGTTCTTTTAATGAGTCGGCCTGCGTGGGGGCTGCCGAGGGAGGCCATTTCGATATCCTAAAGTGGCTGCGCCAGCAGGGTTGTCCATGGGACGAGAGCGTCTGTACGGCGATCGCCAAAAGGGGACACCTTGAGATGCTCCAGTGGGCGCGCGAAAACGGATGCCCGTGGGACGAGCGCGTGTGCGAACGCGCTGCGCACGACAACAACATAGTCATGCTCGAATGGGCGATCGACAATGACTGTCCGTACAACTCGCTGTGCTATTTGTATGCTGCACGACGCGGCCATACCGGTGTTTTACAGTGGCTCAGATCTCGTGGTTGCCACTGGGGTGGACAAACCTGCGCACGCGCGGCCCGAGGCGGACACTTGGGCGTGCTCAAATGGCTTCGACGGGAAGGCTGCCCGTGGGACTCGGATACGTGCGCCGAAGCGGCAGAACAAGGCCACCTACATGTCGTGCAATGGGCGCTCGATAATGGCTGTCCAGGACGCGATCGCGTGTGTACCAGTGCGGCAAGAGGCGGCCATCTCGTGCTCCTGAAATGGGCGAGGTCCGTCGGCTGTCCATGGGACGAATACACATGTTCCGACGCTGCCGAGCAAGGTCACCTGGATGTACTGCAATGGGCCAGAGCCAATGGATGCCCTTGGAATGCCAACGTATGTTGCTACGCCGCGCGCGGTGGCCACCTCGCTGTACTGCAGTGGGCGAGAGCGAATGGATGCTCGTGGGACAGTCGTACGTGCGCCTACGCTGCGGAATTCGGTCACCTTTGTATAGTGCAGTGGGCGAGGGCAAACGGATGTCCGTGGGACCCTGCAGTCCCATGGCGCGCTACCATGTCAAACTATATCGAGACACTTCAGTGGGCTTTGGATAACGGGTGTCCATGGGACGAGGGCGTCATGATGTGCGCCGTGAGATACGGCCGACTCGCCATACTCCAGTATGTCACCGCCAAAGGGTCTGTGCCAAGCGAGTCGACGCTCATCGCGGCCGAGTACGCAAACAATCGTGCGAGCCAGTGGTTGCTCTCGTAATGTGCCCAATTTGGAAACCGGCGCCGGACAATGTCGTCGTTTCCAATCACACCAGAATCCCTGCACCGAGGACGTGTCCCTGTCATGGCATAGATCGAGACAAGCTATTCTGAATGAGGGCTGTGCCGTTGCGCTCGCCCTGCGGCTTCTTGTCGTGTATCATGCATCTCGTGGTTAGACAGGGCTCCCAAACAAACCTCTCCTGCTGAAAACAGTATTTTCTCGTGTGTTCCCTCTTCTCTCTTGTGTGCGCGTCGATCGAGAGGCGCAGTCGAGACACCCCACATCCCTGCCCAAAACACGCGTTGCGTTTAAAAAAGGGTCGCGCGCAAACAACGGGGGTGGTCACTTTTGACACATTGGCGGTACCTGCTTTGACACCGTTCCTTTTACTACCGACAGACGCTGCTACTACAGGAGGGTCGTAAGGAGAGGGAGAGGAGCGGCGGCGAGACGTATTCAGAGTGAATCGGCCAACGTGCTCGGTGCAAGCCAAAGTGGCACCCCTCGTATGCTACGCACAACGCTAAAGGACCCCACTCGACATTGTGGTGCTTTATGAATGAACGGCATCGTGGCCGAGTCGCTCTGGGGGTTGATCGGAAAGTGTGGTCCCTGGAGCAGGTTGATCGTGTTCCCGCTCGGGGACGGTGACGTCATCCTTTGGCCCACAGCGCAGACATGTGCACCAATTGATCGGAGCGGTATCGGCAGCGTGCGCAATCGCGGTACATAGATGCGGAATCTGCTCGCAAAACCGTTTGGCGCGCGGGCTATGCTCGAAATTGTCGTCCACAAGGATAATATCGAGAACCTGCTGGACATTGTCGCGCGCGCACGTACGCGATACATACTCGATCACGGCATCGGACATGATGTCAGCATCGGCGATGGCCAGGGGGTCGAGCGCGATGCCCTTTTCTTTGACGAGAAACTCGAGCATGTCCACAGAGTTTGCTGCAACGACCCGCGCAACCATTCGCTGCCAGTCGAGCGGCGCCGGCAACAAGGCGTCTATCGTGCGCACCGCGCTCAGGGACCCATTGTTGACGGCGGCACACAAAACGGCGAGGTCGATGACGCCGCGGTAGCGCTGCGCGATCCACGCGATCGCGTCCGAATGGTCGTGGACGGCTGCGGCGATGGCGGCGGCGCGCATGGTCATGGTCGTCGGTGTGCCCCAATTGGCACGATACGGGCCGGCGTTGTCAGAGCGCAGAGCCCACCAGAGGATATCGACATTGCCGCCGCGAGCGGCGCCCACAATGATGGGGCCGATACGAGGGCACATGCCCCGATCGACGACCCAAACAAGAGTGTCCATGTGATTCCTGGAGGCGGCCGCCGCAATGGACGGCTCCAGTTTAACGAGGTCTATATCGATTATCGCGCCGGTCTCGGTCTCATGGAGCATACGCTTGAGCATGGCGGTACGGCCCTGTGCTATGGCATAGCAAACACTGTCGACCGTGGGGGTCTCGTATCCCTGGCAGCCATAGTCGCGCATCCACGCAATCGCGTCGGGCGTCGGCGCCTTCCAGGCCGCCCTACCCACACGATAGTCGCACGCGCACGGCATGTCATAGTCGGAATCAAACAGGCGATCGTGTATGTGGGCCACGATGGCAACGTGTCCAGCGCGCGCGGCATCGATCATGAGGTCCCGGCCGATTAGATTAGACGTGCAGCTTTCTCCTGCAATAGAGCGCGTGGTGAGGTAGCGGAGGGCGTCCAATCGTCCGAGTGCCACCGCAGCGCGCACGGCCCTTTCAATGTATTCGTCGACATGGTCCCATGCGAGGCTCTGCGCCCCACCACTGTAGCTTTCTTTATCATCATCATCATCGCCACCATCGTCGTCGTCACCATCATCGTCGCCACTATCATCGTCGTCTTTATCTTTTGTACCGTCATCGTCATCGCCATCGTTGTTGCTCTCGTAAGAATAGCCCGGATCGTAATCGTCTGTGAACGGATCGTATTC
>Ga0255334_1000166_pt1 | contig 69380 bp, 63 predicted proteins | sample EtOH5_35cm_T3_12_FD_202080 | JGI IMG/M metagenome (GOLD analysis project Ga0255334, IMG submission 202080) | Sandy soil microbial communities from University of British Columbia, Vancouver, Canada - EtOH5_35cm_T3_129 | ecosystem: Engineered > Artificial ecosystem > Sand microcosm > Unclassified ...
TTATCGAATCGTTGTCCGCCTTTATCGGATCGTTGTCTGACGGGACCTTCGGGCCTGTGCAAACCATGGCGGCGGCCGCTGCCCACGTGCGAGGATGCCAGCGTTGCAGTGACGTGCGGACGCTCGACCGGCTACTGGGCTTGCCACACCGGCGCAGGACGTGAGGCATTGCGGCAGCGGACAGGCACCGGCCTCTCCGTCACCGGGCAGAAGGAAGCAGGACATGGCACAGGGTGCTGTCAAGTGGTTCAACGCCGAGAAGGGTTACGGGTTCATCGCCCAGGAGGGCGGCGGTCCCGACGTCTTCGTGCACTACTCGGCCATCGAGTCGCAGGGTTACCGGACCCTCGACGAGGGCCAGCGCGTCGAGTTCGAGATCACGCAGGGCAACAAGGGCCCCCAGGCTGAGCACGTCAAGGCGATCTGATCCCGCAGCGGCGACGCCTCGCCGCGCACGACACACAGGGCCGTATCCGCCGTGCGGGTGCGGCCCTGAGTCGTGCCGGGGCGCGTCAGGTGGCGGGGTCCCGGCGCACCCGGGCGCCGGCGGCGAACGCCCGGGCCTCCTCGCCGACGCGGATGCGCGCCGGGACGGGGAGGCTGCGCAGCGTGCGGGCGAGCGCGGGAGAGGCGAGCAGGTCCTCGTCGTCCGATCCCGCCAGCACGAGGTTCCCGTAGCGGCGCCCGCGCAGCACGCCCGCCTCGGCGATCACCGCGACGTGGTCGAACACTCCGGCGAGCGTGGCGGTCTCGCCGCGGGCCACGTCGAACGGCGGTGAGTCCGCGCAGTTGGCGAGGTACACCCCGCCGGGCCGCAGCACGCGCGCCACGTGCCCCACGAACTCGCGTGTCACCAGGTGCGACGGCGTGCCGTCGCCGGCAAAGGCGTCGCGCACGACGACGTCCGCCGACGCGTCGGCGAGGCGCGTGAGCTCCGCGCGGGCGTCCCCCGCCCGGATGCGGAGCGCGGGTGAGCGCGGCAGATCGAACCAGTGCCGGACGAGGTCGGCCAGCACGGGGTCGATCTCGACAGCGAGCTGGCGCGACCCGGGGCGGGCGGCGTGGACGGCGCGGGCGAGCGCGCAGCCGGCGGCGCCGAGGTGGACGGCGTCCACGGGGCCGGTGGGCAGGCCCGCGACCACGGCGGCCATGTACTGCATGTACTCGAACTCGAGGCTCGTGGGGTCGACGAGGTCGAGGTGGGAGCTCGGCACGCCGTTGACGAGCAGAGTGACGCCGTCGGGGTCGTCGCGCTCGCGGCGCAGCTCGGCGGTGCCCGTGGCGATGGGCACGGCGCCGACGGGCCAGTCCCGTGTGGGTGGCCGGTGCGACGCTGGGCGGGCTGGCATCGGGATCAAGGCTACGGGTCTTGACGGGATAGAACACCTGTTCGATGATGATGAGCAGGGGAGGTGGGGTCGTGGTCGAACGGACGCTGGCGAGGGCGGACGCCGAGCTGATGGCGGCGCAGTACTCGGCCGAGGCATGGGAGCGGTTCACGCACGCCCATCTCGCCGCGTTGCGCGCCGCGGCTGCCGTCGTCGCCGCGCGGGGCCGGCCGGCGGGTCGCGGAGCGCCGCCCACTGTGTGGGCCATGCTCGCGGAGGTCGCGCCCGAGCTGGCCCGGTGGGCCACGCTGTTCGCCGACGGGGCGAGCACGCGCGCCGCGATCGAGGCGGGCTGGTTCGACGCGGTGACGGTGGGCCGCGCCGAGCAGGCGCTGTGCGACGCGGAGGACTTCGTCGACGTCGCCCGCGCGGTCGTCGCCGAGTCGGAGCGAGGCACGCGCGCCGGTGCGGCGCCGCGGATGCTGGCGGTGAGGGCGTCGTGACCGGCCACGAGACGGGTATGGCGGCGCGATGAGCCGGGCGCCGCGCGCCGAGGAGGCGCGCCGCAACTGGGGCGGCGACGAGGACGGCTGCTCGATCCTCCACGTGGACATGGACGCGTTCTTCGCGTCCGTCGAGCTGGCGCGCAGGCCGCAGCTGCGGGGTCTGCCGGTGATCGTCGGCGGCGCCCAGCGCGGCGTGGTGCTCGCGGCGACGTACGAGGCGCGGGCGTTCGGCGTCCACTCGGCGATGCCGATGTCCCAGGCGCTGCGGCTGGCGCCGCAGGCGGTCGTCGTGCCGCCGGACCACCACCGGTACCACGAGGTCTCCGAGGGCGTCATGGCCACCCTGCGGGACGTCACGGCGGTCGTGGAGCAGGTCAGCGTCGACGAGGCGTTCCTCGACGTCGCCGGCGCCCGCCGCCGGGCAGGCGCGCCGACGGTCATCGCCGAGCAGATCCGGCGGCTGGTGCGCGAGCGGTACGGCATCACGTGCTCGGTCGGCATCGCGTCGACGAAGTTCGTCGCGAAGCTCGCCTCCGGGCACGCCAAGCCGGACGGCGTGCTCCTCATCCCGCGCGCGGCGACGGTCGACTTCCTGCGGGTGCTGCCCGTCGGCGCGCTGTGGGGTGTCGGCGAACGCACCGAGGCCGCGCTGGCGCGGTGGGGCATCACGACGGTTGCGCAGCTCGCGGACTCCGACGTGGGGACGGTGCAGCGAGCAGTCGGCAGGGTCGCGGGCGCCCACCTGCACGACCTGGCCTGGGGCCGGGACCCGCGGCCGGTCCAGCCCGGCCGCGAGGAGAAGTCGATCGGCGCCGAGGAGACGTTCGCGCAGGACGTCGCGGACCCGACGGTGGTGCAGGCGAAGGCCCTCGAGCTGGCGGACAGGTGCGCAGCACGGCTGCGTCGGAACGGCCTTGTCGCCCGCACGGTGGCGATCAAGGTCCGGTCGAGCGACTTCCGCACGCTGAGCCGCGCGCGCACGCTGCCGACCCCGACTGACGTGGGCCGGGAGATCTACCTGGTGGCACGCGAGCTGCTCGCGGCCGTCGACCTCGCCGGGCTGCCGGTTCGGCTGATCGGCGTGCGCGCGGAGGGGCTCTCGCCAGCAGCTGAGACGGTGCGACAGCCCACGCTGGACGAGGCGGTGACCGATCCGGAGCCCGACAGGCGCGAGGCGGAGCGTGCGATGGACGAGGTGCGCAGCAAGTTCGGCTCCCACGCGATCTGGCCGGGCTCGGCCGGACCGACCGCCACTGACCGGTCGACTACCACCTTCGTTCCGGCGGATCTATCCTGAAACCGCAGCGGGACGGGAACGAGTGGACGGAGGGACGCCATGCCGCTCTCCGAGTACGAACAGCGGGTACTGGAGCAGATGGAGCGCCAGCTCTCATCCGAAGACCCGCGCCTGGCGAGCACCTTGACCCAACGCGGGCGTCGGCCTGTGCTGCGCTACGTCCTGGCAGGCACCGGCGCGGCCGTCGGCCTGCTGCTCCTGGTGCTCGGCGCCGCCTCCGACCAGCCACTTCTCGGCGTTCTCGGCTTCGTGCTGATGTTCGCCGCGGTCGCCTACGTGTTCGCCGCCCCGGCCCGGCCGAAGAAGGGTCCGCAGGGAACGGTGGACGCCCAGGGCTCCGTGCAGCGGCCCAAGTCGGCGGGCCGCGCCTCCGGCGTCCGGCGCCGTGGCCTCATGGCGCGTCTGGAAGAGCGCTGGGACCACCGCCGCGGCGACTCCGGTCGCTGACCTGCCGTTCCACCGCGTGCCGCACCGTGCCGAGCCACCGGTGCAGCTCGCCTGAGGTCGGCGTCGACGGGCGGGGAGCGTAGCGCTCCTGCTCCACGGCGCTCGCCAGCCGCATCAGCGCCTCGACGGCCTGAGGTTCGAGCTCTCGGCCGGACACCTCCGCCACCCTTGCCCGCACGGTCCGCACGGCGGCGCGCGGTGTCGTCGCGTCGGACCAGTCGATCGAGGCGTGCCGGGCGAGGTTGCGCCGCAGCTGGTGCCACGCGTGCTCGCACGTCAGCTCGACCGGCCGGCGTGTGCGCAGCACCAGGAACCACACCACGGCACCGGCCAGGGCCGGCACGCCGCCCCCGATCGCGTACGGCGCCCACCGGCCGGGCCCCGCGGCGCCCGCGCCGGGGCCGACAGGACCGCCGCTGACGGTGGGGAGCGCCACGTCGCTGCCGTTGTCCCGGTCGTTGATGTCGTCGGTGGGGACCGGGCCCTGGCTGGTCAGGCCGGCGAACGGGTCGCTCCACACGGGCGGCAGGCCGGTCTGCTCGGCGGGTGTCGGCTCGAACCGCACCCAACCGAGGTCCTCGAAGTACAGCTCCGGCCACGCGTGGGCCTGCCGCCCGGTGACGGTGTAGGTGAACCGGCCGTCGTTCAGCTCGGCCTCGCCGGGCAGGAACCCGACCGCCACCCGCGTCGGGATGTCGAGAGTGCGCGCCATGACCGCCATCGCGGTGGCGAACTGCACGCAGTACCCGCGCCGCCCCTCGGGCCGCAGGAAGTCCCAGACCGCGTCGCCGCTGCGCGCCGGGGGCACGCGGGGGTCGTACGTGAAGTTCGCCGGCGAGCGCAGGTAGCTCTGGATCGCCATCGCCTGCTCGTACGGCGTCGTCGCCTGGGCGGTGAGCTCGGCGACGAGCGCGCGGGTCCCCTGAAGGTGCTCCGTGGCGGGCAGCGCGAGGAAGTCCTCGGACCCGGGCGGGTTGCCGATCTGCGCGCCGCGCAGGTCCTCGGCGGTCAGGGCGGGGACGACGACGCGCATCCGGTACGACAGCCCGGAGCTGGTCGGGTTGCTCCCCACCACCTCGTCGCGCGCCCGGTCGTACATCCAGGAGCCCGGCACGTCGAGCAGCCGGGGGAACGTGCTGATGGGCAGCTCGGACTGCTCCAGGCCCTCGATGTCCACGTCGACGCGCACCAGCCGCGGGTCGTCGGGGTCGACGACGTCGGTGGGCTCCCAGCCGAAGCCGAGCACCTGGTCGGCCGAGGCCCACGGGTTCCGGGTCCCGCCGTCCCCGCGGTGCCAGGTGCGGCCGTCGAAGTCGCTGACGCTGAAGGCCCGCAGCGGGCCGACGGCGCGCGCGTCGGGGACGACGGATCGCGCGCTCCCGGAGGGGGACGGCGCCGGGGCGAGGGCGGCGGCATCGTCGGACGCGCCGTCGTCGGCGGGCGGGTCGCCGACCGTGTACCGCAGCACCACCTGGCCAGACCGCGTGCCGAGGCTGTCCCGCAGGTCGAGCTCGCCGGACAGCTGGAGCGGCCCGACGATCCCGCGTCCGAGGTTCGGCAGCGACACGGCCGCCCACGCGGGCAGCGCCGAGAGCAGGGGCCCGGCGACGATCGCGAGGACGAGCGCGCCCACCGCGCCGGCCACCACGGTGCTCCCCTGCCGCAGGCGAGCGGAGCTGTTGACGGGCGGGGCCGAGGACAGCGCGAGCAGCAAGAGGTACGCCAGGCCGGTCCAGAACAGCGCCCACCCGTTGGTCGGGAACGCCAGGAGCACCGCGGGAAGCCAGAACGCCACGAGCGGGAGCGCGCCGAGCGCGGGGGTGTCCGCGCCGAGCGCCAGCGCGTCGACCAGAAGGAACACGCACATGGCCGCGGCGACGACGATCAGCTCGCCCCCGCGGTCGGGCGGCATCGGCACCATCGACTCCTGGATCAGCCGCACGCCCTCGCCGGCCAGCGCCCAGGTGCGCTGCGCGGCCTCGGGGGTCGGCAGCGTCGGCGTCCCGGCGCGCGGCCCGCCGTACTGGACCACGAGGCCGAGCAGCCCGAGGACGGTCCCGGCGAGGCTCGGCAGCCACGCCGCGCGGCCGGCCGCGCGGACCGCCGCCGTCAGCGCGGCGAGCAGCACCACGGCGGTGACCGCCGCCGACAACCAGTCGCCCGGCTCGATCAGGCCGTTGAGCGCCAGCAGGCTGCCGCACGTCGCGGCTGCGGCGAGCGCCGAGCCGACCAGCGACCGCGGCCCACGGCCGAGCGAGCTCGACGCCTCCGGCGCGCTCACCGGAAGCTCCCGAGCAGCCGCAGCCAGGCGTCCAGGATCGGCTCGCCGGTGGTGACGCGGGCGGCGTGCCAACCGGCGCGGTGCAGGGCGCGCAGCGTGTTCTCGGTCGCCGCGGCCTCCCCGGGCTGGCGGTGGTCGGCGCGCACGACGGCCCACCCCTGGGCCGAGTCGCTGATGCGGGCCAACGCGGTGCGCGAGGCGGGCATCAGGGGCCCGAGGACGGCGAGCACGATGTCGTCACCGCCGATGGACGCCTGGAGCATCCGCACGGCCGCGCCGAGCCGCTGCTCCGCCTCGGCCTCGGTGCGCGGCCCGACGAGGTCGATCAGCGGGTCGAGCAGGCCCGAGCGCGCCTGGGGTCCGCCGCGGGAGTGCAGGAAGGCGGGGATGTCGCCGAGGTCGGGGTCGACGCCGAGGAACCGCACCGGGTGGCCGGCCTCGAGCATCCCGAGCGCCATCGAGGCGGCCAGCGAGATCGACCACTCGACCGCGGCGGGCCGGGCGGGGCAGTCGAGGAGCACGGTGACCGGGCGCATGCCGGCACGCTCGTCGGACCGGACCAGCAGCGAGCCGCGCCGGGCGCTGGACCGCCAGTGGACGCGGCGCAGGTCGTCGCCCTCGCGGTAGTCGCGCAGCGAGGCGTCGTCGGTGGACGGCGAACGGGCGCCGAGCGCCACGCGGTCGGGTTCGCCGACGAGCGCCTCGGAGGCCGCCGGGAGCGCCACGACGGCGGGCCACACGGCGACCTCGGCCACGTCGCCGAGGCTGGCCGGCGCGCGCACCACGCCGAACAGGTCGCTGCGCGTCACGACGAGCGGGCCGAGGGTCCAGCGCCCACGGCGCGCGGCGCGCACCTGGTAGCGGACGTCGACCGACGAGGGCCCGCGCTCGACGCGGGCGCGCAGGGCGCGGCCGCCGGACAGCTCGCTGGCGGCCTGCTCGGCGAACCTCAGGCCGGCGAGACGGGCCCGGGCCGTCGTGTCGACCGCGTCGACGTGGATGGTCACCTGCGCCTGCTCGCCGACGTGCAGCGGGTTGGGCGTCACGGTGCGGCGCACGTCGAGCCGGTGCTTGCTACGAGCAGGGGAGCGCCAGGCGACGAACGCGCCGGCGCCGACGACGAGGACGGCCGCGGCCAGCCCGATGCGCACCAGGTCGACGGCGCCGATCAGGCCGCCGAGCACGACGAGCAGGGCGCCGCACACGGACAGCGCCCAGCCGCGCGCGGTCGGGCGGGGCAGCATCAGCCCGTCGCCCGCCGGGCGTGCGCGGAGACAGGTTCCGGCAGCGGCACGCGGGCGACCGTCTCGTTGACGATGTCCGAGGTGGTCCGCCCCGACAGGCGGGCCTCGGTGCTCGGCAGCAGGCGGTGGGCGAGCACCGGCTCCGCGAGGTCCTGCACGTCGTCGGGCAGCACGTGGTCGCGGCCGGCCATCGCGGCGACGGACTTCGCGGCGCGCAGCAGCTGGATCGCGGCGCGCGGGGACGCGCCGAGCCGCAGGCCCGGGTCCTCGCGGGTGGCGCCGACGAGCGAGACGACGTAGCGCTTGACCGAGGGCGACGCGTAGAGCCGCCGCACCACGTCGGCCATCCGCGCGACGTGCTGCGCGTCCGTCACGGCTTGGAGGTCGAGCAGCGGGTCGGACGTCTCCTGCCGGTCGAGCATCTCCATCTCGGCCGCCGGGCTGGGGTACCCGACGGTCAGGCGGGCCATGAAGCGGTCGCGCTGAGCCTCGGGGAGCGGGTACGTGCCCTCCATCTCCACCGGGTTCTGCGTGGCGATCACGAGGAACGGCCGGGGCAGCGGGTACGAGCGGCCGTCGACCGTCGCCTGCGCCTCCTGCATGCACTCGAGCAGCGCCGACTGGGTCTTGGGGGACGCGCGGTTGATCTCGTCGCCGATGACGACGTGCGCGAACACCGGCCCGGGCCGGAACTCGAACTCGTGGGTCTGCGTCCGGTAGATGTTGACGCCGGTGAGGTCGCTGGGGAGCAGGTCCGGCGTGAACTGGATGCGGCCCACGGCGCAGTCGATCGTCCTGGCGATCGCCTTGGCCAGCGTCGTCTTCCCGACGCCGGGCACGTCCTCGAGGAGCAGGTGTCCCTCGGCGAGCAGTACCGCCAGGCTGTCCCGCACCAGCTCGGGATGGCCGGTCATCACTGACTCGATCCCCTCGCGCATGCGGGTGGTGACTGCGACGACGTCGCCGAGCTCGTCCTGGCTGGGGACGGCAGCGAGCATGGGTACCCCCCTTCGGTCCGACCAGGCGAGCGTACGTGCTCTCCCGCCGGTTCGGGGCCCGACCAGGACGGTGTTCCGCAGGGCCGCTCCACTTCCCTCCACGGCGGCGGCGCGACACCGCCCGGGGGGCCGGTGCAACACCGCCGCGCAGGCCGCGCCGGAGCGCGCGCGGGGCCTGCGGCCCGACCACGGCCGGGGAGGACCGCCGGCACCGGGCGACGCCGAGCCCGAGTCCTCCACTTCCCACCACCGCCCGTGACCTGCGCCGACGCGTCGCAGTCGGGTGAAATGGCGCTCGCCTTCGCTTGAAAGTGGAGGGAAGTGGAGTACGGTGGGGCAGGCTGGAGCGCGGAGGGGAGGTGCGATGGACCAGGAGGCCGGTGGCGTCCTGGGCTCGGTCGCGCCGTTCCTCGGCACCTACACCCCGCGCCTGGACGAGAAGGGGCGGCTGATCCTTCCCGCGAAGTTCCGCCCGCAGTTCGCGCCCGGGCTCGTCATGACCCGTGGCCAGGAGCGCTGCCTCTTCCTCCTGCCGCTCGACGAGTTCCGCCGCATGCACGAGCGGCTGTCGAGGGCGCCGATCACCAGCAAGCAGGCCCGCGACTACCTGCGCGTGTTCCTCTCCGGCGCGTCCGACGAGCAGCCGGACCGGCAGGGACGCGTGTCGGTCCCGCCGATGCTGCGCCGCTATGCGGGCCTCGACCGCGACGTCGCCGTGATCGGCGCGGGCACCCGCGTCGAGATCTGGGACCTGGCGGCCTGGGAGGACTACCTGGCCGCGACCGAGTCCGGCTACGCCGACACCGCCGAGGAGGTCTTCCCCGACGGGCCCTTCTGACCCGGTTCGTCCCCTGTCCGCCCCACTTCCGACAGCCCCACCCCGACCGCCCGACGAGACCTCCCCCCGGAGCTGGCGCACTTCCCCGGCGTCGGACGCCGGTGGGGGATCTGGTCGGACGGTGGAGGGACCGTCCGACCACCATCTCCCGCACGTGCCTGAGAGGAGCACCCGCCGTGGCCGAGCGCACGCCCGACGCCGCCGAGCGGCACGTGCCCGTGCTCCTGGGGCGCTGCCTGGAGCTGCTCGGCCCCGCGCTCGAGACGCCCGGTGCCGTGCTGGTCGACTCGACCCTGGGCCTGGGCGGGCACGCCGAGGGCGTGCTGTCCGCGTTCCCGCACGTGCGCGTCGTCGGGCTCGACCGCGACCCGCAGGCGCTCGACCTCGCCGGCCGCCGCCTCGCGGGCTTCGGCGAGCGGTTCGTCGCCGTGCACGCGGTGTACGACGAGGTCCGAGCGGTGCTCGACGGGCTGGGCATCGGCCTGGTCCAGGGCGTCCTGATGGACCTCGGGGTGTCCTCGCTCCAGCTCGACGAGCCCGAGCGCGGCTTCTCCTACGCCCACGACGCGCCGCTCGACATGCGGATGGACCGCGGCACACCCCGCACGGCCGCCGAGGTGCTCAACACGTACGACGAGCGCGACCTCGCCCGGGTGCTGCACGTCTACGGCGAGGAGCGGTTCGCGACGCGGATCGCCCGCGCGGTGGTCCGCGCCCGCGCGCGCCGGCCGCTGACCCGCACGGCCGAGCTCGTCGACCTGGTGCGCGGGTCGGTTCCGGCCGCGGCGCGCACCACGGGAGGGCACCCCGCCAAGCGCACGTTCCAGGCGCTGCGCATCGAGGTGAACGGCGAGCTCGACGCGCTGGCCCGCGCCCTGCCCGCCTCGGTCGAGGTGCTCGCGGTGGGCGGTCGCATCGTCGTCGAGGCGTACCAGTCGCTCGAGGACCGCCTGGTCAAGCGGACGTTCTCCGCCGGAGCGACGTCGAGCGCCCCGCCTGACCTCCCGGTGGAACCGGCCGACCACGCGCCGTACCTGCGGCTGCTGACGCACGGCGCCGAGAAGGCCGATGCCGACGAGATCGCGGCCAACCCCCGCGCGCAGTCGGTCCGCCTGCGCGCGGCCGAGCGGCTGCGGCCCACCCCGGCCCACGTGCTGGCAAGGAGCGCCGCGTGACCTCTCCCGACGCGACCGCCCGCTGCGCCAACGCTCGCGCGAGGACCCCGAGATGAGCGCCGCCGCGCCCGCCCGCGCCACCGCGCCGCGGCCGGCGGCCGCGCCCGCGCAGTCACCCCGACCCCGGCTGCGCGTCGTCGCCGCGCCCGCCCAGGCGCGCACCCGCGTGCCGTTCGTGCTCGCGTGCATGGCCGTCCTGGCGGCGGCGCTCCTGACGGCGCTGCTGCTCAACACGTCGACCGCCGGCCGCGCCTTCGACCGGTACACGCTGACCAACGAGCTCGCCCGCCTCCAGCAGGACCAGCTCGACCTCCAGGCGCAGCTCGACGCCCGGTCGGCTCCCGCCAACCTCGCCGCCGCGGCGCAGGCGATCGGCATGGTGCCCGCCAACGGCACCGGCTGGCTGCGCCTCGCCGACGGCAGCGTGCAGGGCGCGCCCGCCCCCGCCGGGGCGGCGGGATGACGGCGGGCACGACGCGAACGGCGCTCCCGCGGCGGCGCGCCGCCGCGGGAGTCCCCACCCCTCGTCGTGCCGCGCAACCGCCGACGCGCCGCCCGAGCGCGCCGCCGCCGCGGGTCCCCGAGCCGGGCTCGCGCCGCCGGGTGGCGGCGATGGTCGTCGTCGTCGCGCTCGTGCTGGCGGCGTTCGCGGTCCGGCTGGTCTGGATCCAGGGGATCGCCGGTCCGGCCATCGCGGCGGACGCGCTGGAGTCGCGGCTGACCACGGTGTCGACGCTCGGCCGGCGCGGCCAGATCACGGACGCGAACGGCGTGCCGCTCGCCGTCTCGGTGGAGCGGTACGACATCTCCGTCAACCAGCGGACGATCGCCGGGTACAAGGGCAAGGACGGCGTGCCGAACGGAGCCGCCGGAGTCGCCCAGCTGCTCGCGCCCCTGCTCGGGACGAACGCCGCGGAGCTGGGCGGCACGCTCGTGGGCGACTCGACGTTCAGGTACGTCGCCAAGGCCGTCGAGCCGGGGCTCGCCCGCGAGATCCGCGCGCTGGCGATCAACGGCGTGATGATCGACAAGGTCGCCGACCGGCTGTACCCGAAGGGCACGCTCGCCGGGAACGTCCTCGGCTTCGTCAACTCGAACGGCGAGGGCCTCCAGGGCCTGGAGTACGCGCTGGACGACCAGCTGGCCGGCGCGCCCGGCAGCCGCACCTACGAGCGCGGCCTCGGCGGCCAGGCGATCCCCGGCGGGTTCGCGGCGCAGACCCCCGCGGCGACCGGCGGCACCGCTCGGCTCACGCTGCTGTCCGACGTGCAGTGGAAGGCCCAGCAGGCCGCCGACACCTACACCGCGCAGACCGGTGCCTCGTCGATCGCGATCGTCGTCATGGACGCGCGCACCGGCGCCGTGTACGCGGTCGCGGACTCCGGCTCGATCGACCCGAACGACCCGGGCGTGGCCGGCGCCGGCGCGCTGTCGCGTGCCGTCTCGGACGTGTTCGAGCCCGGCTCGACCGGCAAGATCGTCACGCTGGCGGCCGTCCTCGAGGAGGGCCTGACCAGCCCGACCGAGCACTTCGAAGTGCCGGACCGGTACGAGACGACCAACGGCGCGGGCACCATCAAGGACTCGCACGACCACGGCGTGCTCAACCTGACCACCACCGGCATCCTCGCCGAGTCGTCGAACGTCGGCACGGTCATGGTGGGTCTGCGCCTGCCGGTCGAGACGCGGTACGAGTACCTGACCCGGTTCGGGTTCGGCGAGCTGACCGGCATCGAGATGCCCGGGGAGTCCAAGGGCATCCTGCGGCCGGTGGACCAGTGGGACGGCCGCACCCGGCACAACGTGCTGTTCGGCCAGGGCCTGTCCGTCAACGCCCTCCAGGCCGCGAGCGTTTACGCGACGATCGCGAACGGCGGGGTGCGCGTGCGGCCGCACGTGCTGGCCGGCTGGACCTCGCCCGACGGCGCGTTCACGCCGGCGGCCCCGACGACGGGCGAGCAGGTGGTCTCGCCGCAGACCGCGGCCACCGTGCTGACGATGCTGGAGAGCGCGGTCGACGAGGGCACCGGCGGCCTCGCCGCGATCGCGGGCTACCGCGTCGCCGGCAAGACGGGCACCGCGCAGGAGATCGGCACGGGCGGCATCACCGCGTCCTTCGTCGGCGTGGTGCCGGCCGACGACCCGCGGCTCGTCGTCGGCGTCTTCGTCCGCAACCCGACGTCGTCGATCTGGGGCGGCTCGGTGGCCGCGCCGGTGTTCTCCGAGGTCGCCGGGTTCACGCTGGCCGAGCTGGGCGTGGCCCCGTCCGGGACCGCCGCGACCCTGTTCCCCGCCACCTGGTGACAAGGACCACCTGGTGAGCGGGCGGCGGGGTCGGGCCGGGTAGATTCGGCGCCATGTCCACCCCCTCCCAGGACCCCGTGGGCCGGATGCGTCCGCGGCATCCGGTGGCCCACCTGGTGGTGGACCTCGCGGCGGCCTTCGGCCTCGACGCCGGCTCCGTCCCCTCTGGTCTGTCGGTCACGGGCGTGACCGTCGCCTCGGGCGAGGCGCAGCCGGGCGACCTGTTCGTCGCCGTCCCCGGCCTCAAGGTCCACGGCGCGCGGTTCGCCGCGCAGGCGGTCGCCGCAGGCGCCGTGGCCGTGCTGACGGACGCGGCGGGGGCGGCGCAGGCGCGCGAGGCGGGCGTCCCGGTGCTCGTCGCCGCCGATCCCCGCTCGCTCGCCGGTCCGGTCGCGGCCTGGGTGTACGACGAACCCGCGAGCCGGCTCGTCACCGTGGGCATCACCGGCACCAACGGGAAGACCACCACGGCGTACTTCGTCGACGCGGCGCTGCGCGCCGCCCACCCGCTGACCGCCGTCCTCGGCACGGTCGAGCTGCGGATCGGCGAGGACGCGATCGAGAGCCCGCGCACCACGGTCGAGGCACCCGTGCTCCAGGGGATCTGTGCGCTGGCCGTCGAGCGGGGCGCCACGGCGCTGACCACCGAGGTCTCGTCGCACGGCCTCGCGCTGGACCGGGTGGCGGGCCTGACGTTCGACGTCGTCGGCTTCACCAACCTCCAGCGCGACCACCTGGACTTCCACGTCGACATGCCCGGCTACTTCGCGGCGAAGGCGAGGCTCTTCGACGCGGGACGGGGGCGTCGCGGCGTCGTCGTCGTCGACGACGAGTGGGGGCGCAGGCTCGCGACCGAAGCGCTGATCCCCTGCGAGACGGTAGGAACCCACGTGGCCGATCCGCAGAGCGCCGACTGGCAGGTGACCGAGGCGCAGATCGGTCTCGACGGCGTCGGCTCCAGCTTCGTGCTGCGCGGCCCGGACGGCGCCCGCCACGAGGCGTTCAGCCCGCTGCCCGGCCTGGTCAACGTCTCGAACGCCGCCGCGGCGATCGTCCTGGCCCATGCGGCAGGGGTCGACCTCGACGTCGCGATCGAGGCGATCTCCCGCGCGCACGAGATCCCCGGTCGGATGGAGCGGGTCGTCGAGCGCGGTGACGGGTTCCCGTTGTGCCTCGTCGACTACGCGCACACACCCGACGCCCTCGCGCTCGCCTTGGAGGCCGTCCGGCCGATCACGCCCGGGCGGCTCGTCATCGTCCTCGGCTCCGACGGCGACCGTGACCAGGGCAAGCGGCCGATGATGGGCGCGACCGCCGCGCGGCTGGCCGACGTGCTCGTCGTCACCGACGAGAACCCGCGCTCCGAGGAGCCCGCCGCGATCCGCGCGTCGATCCTGGCGGGCGCGTACGCACAGCGCCCCGACGGCCGCGACGTCACCGAGATCACGACGAGCCGCGCCGACGCGATCCGCTACGCCCTGTCGATCACCGGTGACGACGACACCGTCATCGTCACCGGCAAGGGCCACGAGCCGACGCAGGAGATCGCCGGGGTGTTCCACCGCTACAACGACCGGGACGTCTACCGGGCCGTCCGCGACGAGCGGCTCGCGCGGGCGGGCCGATGATCGCGCTCACCGCGGCCGAGGTGGCCGCCGTCACCGGTGGCACGCTGCGCGGGCTGCACCCGGCGACGGTGCTCACCGGCCCCGTCGTGTCCGACTCCCGCGAGGTGGTGCCCGGCGCCGTGTTCGCGGCGATCGCCGGCGAGAACACCGACGGGCACGCGTTCGCGCCGGGGGCCGTCGCCGCGGGCGCCGCCGCCGTGCTGGCGTCCCGCGAGGTGGCCGACGAGGCCGGGCGGCCGCTGCCGGCGGTCGTCGTGCCCGATGTCGTGGCGGCCCTCGGCGCCCTGGCGCGCGAGGTGCTGTGCCGGCTGCGCGCGGCCGCCACGCAGCCCGGCGGGTCCGGGCTGCGGGTCGTGGCCGTCACGGGGTCCGTCGGCAAGACGACGACGAAGGACCTGCTGGCGCAGGTGCTCGGCGCGGCCGGTCCGACGATCGCCCCCGTCCGCTCCTTCAACAACGAGATCGGCCTGCCGCTGACGGTGCTGCGCGCCGACGAGTCCACCCGGTACCTCGTGCTCGAGATGGGCGCGAGCGGGATCGGCCACATCTCCTACCTCACCGACATCGCGCCGCCCGACGTGGCGATCGTCCTGATCGTCGGCGTCGCCCACGTCGGGGAGTTCGGCGGCATCGAGGCGACCGCGAAGGCGAAGTCGGAGCTCGTCGCCGGGCTTGCGCCCGGCGGCGTCGCCGTGCTCAACGCCGACGACCCGCGGGTCGCCGCCATGGCCGCGGTCGCTCCGGGGGACGTCGTGACGTTCGGCCAGTTCACGGGCGCGCAGGTGCGCGCCCAGGACGTGCGGCTCGCGCCGGGCGGGCACCCGGCGTTCACGCTGGTCGACGCCCGGCGGGGCGCGCCGCGCACGGCGGGGGTCGCGCTGCGGCTCGTCGGCGAGCACCACGCCCAGAACGCGCTCGCGGCGGCGGCCGGCGCGCTCGTCGTCGGCCTCGGCCTCGACGACGTCGCGGCGACGCTGTCCGCCGCCGACGCCCTGTCACCGCACCGGATGCACGTGGTCGAGCGGCCGGACGGTGTCACCGTCGTCGACGACTCCTACAACGCCAACCCGGACTCGATGCGGGCCGCACTCAAGGCGCTCGCCGCGCTCGCCGGGCGCCAGCGGCGCAGCGTGGCCGTGCTCGGGGAGATGCTCGAGCTCGGCCCCGACTCGCGCACGGCGCACGACTCGATCGGACGCCTGGCGGTGCGCCTCGACATCGGCCTGACGGTCGTCGTCGGGAACGGCGCGCGGGCGATCGCCGACGGCGCCGGCCACGAGGGCTCGTGGGGGGACGAGGTGGCGCTGGTCGAGGACGTCGACGCCGCGGAGAAGCTGCTGGCCGACGAGCTGCGGCCCGGTGACGTGGTGCTCGTGAAGTCGTCGTACGGCGCCGGGCTCTGGCGGCTCGGCGACCGGCTGACGGAGGTGGGCGCGTGAGGGCCCTGATGATCTCCGGCGGGCTGTCGATGCTGCTGTCGCTGCTCGCGACCCCGCTGTTCATCCGCCTGCTCGTCGCCAAGCAGTACGGCCAGTTCATCCGTCAGGACGGGCCCACCGCGCACTTCACCAAGCGCGGCACGCCGACGATGGGCGGCGTCGTCATCATCGCCGCCACGCTGCTCGGCTGGGTCGGCGGCCTGCTGCTGACCGGCACGCGGCCCAACGCCTCGGCGGCGCTCGTGCTCTTCCTGATGACCGGGCTCGGCCTGGTCGGGTTCCTCGACGACTACATCAAGATCTCCCGGCAGCGCAGCCTCGGGCTCTCGCCGCTGGCGAAGATCGTCGGCCAGGGCCTGATCGGCATCACGTTCGCGGTGGCGGCGCTCCAGTTCCCCAACGAGCAGTTCCGCACGCCGGCATCGACGCGCATCTCGTTCATCCGCGACACCGACATCGACCTCGCCTTCGCCGGCGTGACCGTGGGGCTCGTGCTGTTCGTCGTCTGGGCGAACTTCCTCATCACCGCCTGGTCCAACGCGGTGAACCTGACGGACGGTCTCGACGGGCTGGCGGCGGGGGTGTCGCTGTTCGTCTTCGGCGCGTACGTGCTCGTCGGCGTGTGGCAGTTCAACCAGTCCTGCCAGTTCCTGTCCTCCGTCGGCCCGCGCTGCTACGAGACGCGTGACCCGATGTCGCTCGCGATCGTCGCCGCGGCGCTGACCGGCGCCCTGTTCGGGTTCCTGTGGTGGAACGCCAGCCCGGCGAAGATCTTCATGGGCGACACCGGCGCCCTCGCCCTCGGCGGCGCGCTCGCCGGGCTGTCGATCCTGTCCCGCACCGAGGTGCTCGCCGCGATCATCGGCGGCCTGTTCGTCCTCATCGTGCTCTCGGACGTCATCCAGATCGGCTTCTTCAAGCTGACCGGCAGACGCGTGTTCAAGATGGCGCCGCTGCACCACCACTTCGAGCTGTCGGGGTGGGGCGAGGTGACGATCGTCATCCGGTTCTGGATCATCGCCGGCCTGTTCGTCGCGCTCGGGGTCGGCATCTTCTACGCGGAGTGGGTGGCCGGCTAGGTGGTCCCGTCGCGTGTGCTCGTCGCCGGGCTGGGCGTCACCGGCAGGGCGGTCGCGCAGGTGCTGGCCGCGCGCGGTTCGCGGGTTCGCACGTACGACGACGTCGCGGGACAGGCCGACTGGCGCGAGGCCGCCGCCGTCGACTGGTCCGGCGTCGACCTCGTCGTCACCTCGCCGGGCCTGCGGCCGACGCACCCCGTGCTGGCCGCGGCCACCGGGCGCGGCGTCGAGGTGATCAGCGAGGTGGAGCTCGCCTGGCGGCTGCGCGTGGACCGCGCCACGGGCGGCGGCCCCGCGCCGTGGCTCGCCGTGACGGGGACGAACGGCAAGACGACGACCGTGGGGATGCTCGCCTCGATCCTGACCGCCGCGGGGGAGCGCGCCGTCGCCGTGGGCAACGTCGGCTCGCCGCTCGTGCTCGCCGCGACCGACCCGTCGCTGGACGTGCTGGCGGTCGAGCTGTCGAGCTTCCAGCTGCACTTCACCCGCTCGATGTCCGTGCAGGCCGCTGCCGTGCTCAACGTCGCGCCGGACCACATCGACTGGCACGGCTCGCTCGACGCCTACGCGGCGGACAAGGGCAAGGTGTACGAGCGGGCGCAGGTCGCCTGCGTCTACAACGCGACCGACCCGGCGACGCGCCGTCTCGTCGAGGAGGCCGACGTCGTCGACGGCGCCGTCGCGGTGGGGTTCACGCTGGCGTCGCCGTCCGTGGGGCAGGTGGGTCTCGTCGAGGACGTGCTGCTCGACCGCGGTTTCGCCGCGCTGCGGCACACGCACGCCGCCGAGCTGGGAACGCTCGACGACCTGGCGCAGCTCGCCGGCCCGGACGGGGACGTGCCGCCGCACGTCGTGGCGAACGCCCTGGCCGCTGCGGCCCTGGCCCTGGCCCACGGAGTGGAGCCGCGGGCGGTGCGCGACGGCCTGCGTGCGGTCCGGCCCGGGGCCCACCGGATCACGACCGTCGCCACGATGGACGGGGTCGCCTACGTCGACGACTCGAAGGCGACGAACGCCCACGCCGCGGCCGCGTCGCTCGCGGCGTTCGGACCCGGCTCGGTGGTGTGGATCGCCGGCGGGCTGGCCAAGGGGGCGGACTTCGACGAGCTCGTCGCCGCCCGCGGCGACCGGCTGGCCGGCGTCGTCCTCATCGGTGCGGACCGCTCGCCCCTGCGCGACGCACTCGCCCGACACGCGCCGCAGGTGCCCGTGATCGAGGTCGAGCCCGGCGAGACTGGCGAGGTGATGACCCTCGCCGTGGCATCTGCGCGCCGCCTCGCGGCCGGCGCGTCCGTCGCGCCCACCGTGCTGCTCGCTCCCGCGAGCGCGTCGATGGACCAGTTCGTCTCGTACGCGGACCGGGGCGACCGGTTCGCGGCCGCGGTCCGGGACATGGTCGAGGGGCGGTAGGTGGCGACCACCCGGCCGGCGCCGGCGGCCACCATGCCCGCCGCGCCCGCGCGGTCCCGGTCCGCGCTGGGGCAGTGGAACAGCGCCGTCACGAGCTATTACGTGCTGGCCGGCGCGACCGCGCTGCTGCTGGTGCTCGGGCTCGTCATGGTGCTGTCGAGCTCGAGCATCGACTCCCTGGCGGACGGCAGGTCGCCGTACGCGGAGTTCCTCGACCAGACCAAGTACGCGTTCGTCGGGCTGCCGACCCTCGTGCTGCTGGCCCGCGCCCCGGTGTCCTGGCTGCGCCGCATCGCCTGGCCGGCGCTGCTCCTCGCGCTGGGGTTCCAGGCGCTCGTCTTCACCCCGCTCGGCTGCGGCTCCGGCGGCAACCGGAACTGGGTCTGCCTCCCAGGGGTGTCCGCGCAGCCGTCCGAGGTGATCAAGCTCGCCCTCGCCCTGTGGCTCGGCGCGGTGCTCGCCACGAAGCTGCCGCTGCTCGCCAGCTGGAAGCACGCCTTGGTCCCCGCCGTGCCGATCGCCGCGTTCGCGATCTTCGTGGTGCTGCTGGGCCACGACCTCGGCACGGCGCTGGTGCTGATCCTCCTGGTGTTCGGGGCGCTGTGGGTGGCCGGTGTCAAGCTGCGGATGTTCGTGGTCCCGGTGGTCGTGGCCGCGGCTGTGACCGTGCCGCTCGTCGTGCTCAACGGCAACCGCTCCGGGCGCGTCAAGGCGTGGCTGGGGGGCGCCTGCGACCAGGCCGGCGACTGCTACCAGGCGCTGCACGGCACGTGGGCGCTCGCGACGGGGGGCTGGGGCGGCCTCGGGCTGGGCCAGAGCCGCGAGAAGTGGAGCTACCTGCCCGCAGCACACAACGACTTCGTCTTCGCCATCATCGGCGAGGAGCTCGGGCTGCTGGGCACGCTGCTGGTGCTCGTGCTGTTCGGGCTGCTCGCCTTCGCGATGGTGCGCGTGATCCGGCGGCACACGGACCCGTTCGCGCGCATCGCCACGGGCGCGATCTGCTGCTGGGTCGTCGGGCAGGCGCTCGTCAACATCGCAGTGGTCGTGGGGCTGCTGCCCGTCATCGGCGTCCCCCTGCCCCTCGTCTCCGCCGGAGGCTCGGCGCTGATCATGACGATGGCCGCCCTGGGCGTGGTCCTGGCGTTCGCACGCAGCGAGCCGGGTGCCGCCGAGGCGCTGGCGGCGCGGCCGTCGGTGCTTCGCCGCTCGCTCGCCGTGCTCGGCCGGGCCCGTGGCTGACACCAGCCCGGTGGGCGACGCCGACTCGGCCGCCGGGCCGAAGGGCGCTGTGCTGCTGGCAGGCGGCGGCACCGCCGGCCACGTCAACCCCCTGCTCGCCGTCGCGGACGCGCTGGCGGAGGCGCAGCCCGGCATCCGGCTCGTCGCGCTCGGCACCGCCGAGGGACTCGAGTCGCGGATCGTGCCCGCCCACGGCCTCGAGCTGGCCGTGGTGCCGCGCGTGCCGCTGCCGCGCCGCCCCACGCTCGACTGGTTGCGGCTACCGGGCCACCTGCGCGCCGCCGTGCGCGCGGCGGGCCGCGCGATCGACGGGTCCGGCGCCGGCGTGGTGGTCGGGTTCGGCGGGTACGTGTCGACGCCGGCGTACCTGGCCGCGCGGCGGCGGAAGGTGCCGGTCGTCGTGCACGAGCAGAACGCCCGGCCCGGCCTGGCCAACCGGCTGGGCGCGACGTGGGCGAAGGCCGTCGCCGTCACGTTCCCCGGCACGCGGCTGCGCCACGCGCAGGTGACCGGCCTGCCGCTGCGGGCCCCGATCGCGCGGCTCGCCGCCGCCAAGGCCGCGGACCCCGTCGCCACGCGCACGCGCGCCGCGATGGAGCTGGGGCTCGACCCCGCCCGGCCCACCCTCGTGGTCACCGGCGGCTCGCTCGGCGCCCTCAGCCTCAACAGGGCCGTCTCCGGGGCCGCCGCGGACCTGCTCGCCGCCGGGGTTCAGGTGATCCACCTGACCGGCGCGGGCAAGGCCGAGCCCGTCCGCGCGGCCGTGGCCGGCCTGGCGGGGGCCGGACGGTACGACGTGCGCGAGTACCTCGACCGGATGGAGCTCGCTCTCGCGGTGGCGGACCTCGTGCTGTGCCGGGCCGGCGCGGGCACGGTGTGCGAGCTCGCGGCGCTCGGCATCCCCGCCGTGTACGTGCCGCTGCCGTTCGGCAACGGGGAGCAGCGCCTCAACGCCGCGGGCGTCGTCGAGGCCGGGGGAGGGCTGCTCGTCGAGGACGAGGCGCTGACGGCCGACTGGGTGCGCACCCGCCTGGTGCCCATGCTCGCCGGGCCGACGTCCGGCGCCACCCGCGCGCGGATGGCCGCCGCCGCCGCGAAGGTCGGCGTGCGGGACGCGGCGCAGCGCGTGGCGGCGCTCGTGACGGCGCTGCTACCGCAGGCGCCCGACGAGCGCCCGGCTGCCGCACCGGAGGCGCCCGACGAAGGTTCCGTCCCGCTCGCGGTCGCGGACCTCGGGCGCGTCCACCTGGTCGGCGTCGGCGGGGCGGGGATGTCCGCGATCGCGGCGTTGCTGGCCGCCCGCGGCGTGGGCGTCAGCGGCTCCGACGCGGCCGACGGACCCGCGCTGGTGGGCCTGCGCGACGTCGGCGTCGAGGTCCACGTGGGCCACGACGCCGCGTACGTGGCGGGCCTGGCCGCCGGGAGGGACACCGTCGTCGTCTCCTCCGCCGTGCGCGAGACCAACCCGGAGCTGGCCGCGGCGCGCGCCGCGGGACTGCGGGTGCTGCACCGCTCCCAGGCGCTCGCCGCCTTGATGGCGGACCGCGACGCGGTCGCGGTCGCTGGGGCGCACGGCAAGACGACGACGTCGGCGATGGTCGCCACCGCGCTGCTCGCCACGGGCCGGGACCCGTCGTTCGCGATCGGCGGCACGGTGCTGGGTGCCGACGGCCCGCCCAGCGGCGGGCGCGACGGCACCGGACCCTTCGTCGCCGAGGCCGACGAGTCCGACGGCTCCTTCCTCGAGTACTCCCCGCTCGTCGCGATCGTGACGAACGTCGAGCCGGACCACCTGGACCACTACGGCACACGCGAGGCGTTCGAGGACGCGTTCGCCGCGTTCGCCGCCCGGATCCGGCCCGGTGGGCTGCTCGTCGCCTGCGCCGACGACCCGGGGGCGGCGCGGCTCGTCGCGCGCGTGCGGGGGACGCGTGGGCTCCAGGTGCGGACGTACGGCCGCACCGCGGGCGCCGACGTGCTCGTCGGGCCCACCACGCCCGAGCCGAACGGGACCTGGACGACGCCGCTGACCGAGGACGGGATCACCACCGATGTCGTCCTCGCCGTGCCCGGCGAGCACAACGGGCTCGACGGCGCGGCTGCGTGGCTCGCGCTGCGTCGGCTCGGCCTCGGCCGCGACGAGGCTGCGGCGGGCCTGGCCGCGTTCCGCGGCACCGGCCGGCGGTTCGAGGACCGGGGGACCGCGGGCGGCGTGCGGGTGGTCGACGACTATGCCCACCACCCCACCGAGATCGCCGCGCTGCTCGCCGCCGCGCGGCAGGTGGCGACGGGCCGCGTCGTCGTGCTGTTCCAGCCGCACCTGTTCTCGAGGACCAGGGCGTTCGCCGGCGAGTTCGCGGCGGCCCTCGCCGCGGCCGACGAGGTGGTGGTCACCGACGTCTACGCGGCGCGCGAGGACCCGGACCCCGCGGTGACCGGCGCGACGATCACCGACCGGATGCCGACGGGCAAGGCCCGCTTCGTCGCCGACCGCCTGGAGGCGGCGCGCGCCGCCGCCGCGCTGGCACGCCCCGGCGACCTGCTGCTGACGGTCGGCGCGGGGGACGTCACCACCCTGGCGCCGGTGATCCTCGACGAGCTCACGGCCAGGTCGTCATGAGCCCGTCCCGCCCCCCCGCCCCCCGCGCGCCCCAGGCCCGTCGCGCGGCCGCGCCGCGCCCCCGGCAACCGGCCCCCGCCGAGCACCGCCCCAAGCCCCAGGCCCCCCCACCGACAGGGCAAGGGACGGGGCCGGCAGCCGTCACCGCCCCACGAGGAACCACGTACGAGGTCCGCCGGCTCCGCGGCCCGGTGCAGCCCGTGGTCGTCTCGACCCGGTCCGCCGAGCGGTTCGCGGAGCGCGCCCGCGCGGCGCGCAACCTCGCCCGCCGGCAGATCGCGATCGTCGCCGGCGGCGTCGCGCTGGTGCTGACGCTCGCCTGGCTCGCCCTGCTGTCCCCGGTGTTCGCGCTCGACCCGGGCAAGGTGACGGTGACGGGCGCCGGGACGGTCGTCGCGGTCGACCAGGTGGCGGCCGTGGTCGCGCGGCACACCGGGACGCCGCTGCCGCGGCTCGACACGGGCGACGTGCGCACGCAGGTGCTCCAGGTGCCCGGCGTCCGCGAGGCCGCGGTGTCCCGCTCGTGGCCGACCGGGTTGACGATCACGCTCGTCAGCCGCGAGCCCGTCGCCGCGGTGCCGGAGGAGCAGGCGCCCGAGGGCGCCGCCGCGGTGGGCTTCGCGCTGCTCGACGAGGAGGGTGTCCAGGTGGGCCGGGTGGACGCCGCCCCGGCCGGGCTGCCCGTGGTGGGCGTGCCGGTGGCGCAGGCACGAACGCTCCAGGCGGTGCTCACCGTGCTGCGCGCGATCCCGCCGGACCTGCTGGCGCAGGTGGCGGACGTCTCGGCGCACACGCAGGACACCATCGGCATGACGCTGCGCGACGGCGTGCGGGTGGAGTGGGGGAGCGCGGACGAGACGGCGCTCAAGGTGGCGGTGCTGACCGCGATGCGCGCCTCCCCGGCCGCGGCGGGAGCCACGGTGTTCGACGTGTCCGCGCCGCGCCTGCCGATCACGCGGTCCTAGTCGAAGACACGCGCGGCGCGGTCGTTGATCGGACCGCGGTGCGGACCTACCGTCACGGAGGACAGGGCATCTGACATAACTCTAACCTTCGATCTGAAGGTGAGGGTTCGTCGCAACCGTGGCCCGTGCCACGACCGGAAGACGCACCAGAACGAGAGGCACGCACCGTGGCAGCTCCGCAGAACTACCTGGCGGTCATCAAGGTCGTCGGCATCGGCGGGGGCGGCGTCAACGCCGTCAACCGGATGATCGAGGTCGGCCTCAAGGGCGTGGAGTTCATCGCCATCAACACCGACGCCCAGGCGCTGCTGATGTCGGACGCCGACGTCAAGCTCGACGTCGGCCGCGAGCTGACGCGCGGCCTGGGCGCCGGCGCCGACCCCGAGGTGGGGCGCAAGGCCGCGGACGACCACGTCGAGGAGATCGAGGACGTCATCCGCGGCTCCGACATGGTGTTCGTCACCGCGGGCGAGGGCGGCGGCACCGGAACGGGCGGCGCGCCCGTCGTGGCCCGCGTGGCGCGCTCGCTCGGCGCCCTGACGATCGGCGTGGTCACCCGGCCGTTCACGTTCGAGGGGCGCCGGCGCTCGGTCCAGGCGGACACCGGCATCGACCAGCTGCGCGCCGAGGTCGACACGCTGATCGTCATCCCGAACGACCGCCTGCTGTCGATCTCCGACCGTTCCGTCTCCGTGCTCGACGCCTTCCGGTCGGCGGACCAGGTGCTCCTGTCCGGCGTCCAGGGCATCACCGACCTCATCACCACGCCCGGCCTGATCAACCTCGACTTCGCCGACGTGAAGTCCGTGATGCAGGGCGCCGGCTCGGCACTGATGGGCATCGGCTTCGCGCGCGGCGAGGACCGCGCGGTCCAGGCCGCCGAGATGGCGATCTCGAGCCCACTGCTCGAGGCGAGCATCGACGGCGCGCACGGCGTGCTGCTGAGCATCCAGGGCGGCAGCGACCTGGGGCTGTTCGAGATCAACGAGGCGGCGCGCCTGGTCCAGGAGGCGGCGCACCCCGAGGCGAACATCATCTTCGGTGCCGTGATCGACGACGCCCTGGGCGACGAGGTGCGCGTCACCGTCATCGCCGCGGGCTTCGACGGCGGCACGCCGACGGTGCGCCGCGATACCCGGGCGCTCGGCCAGGTCGGCGCGGGAGGCCCGTCGGTCTCCGTGCCGCCGACGCCACGCGGTGCGCCTCCGTCGCACGCCCCGGCGGCCGCGACGCCGCAGCCGGACCTGGTGCCGGCGGCCCGCACGGCGCCGGAGGTGCCCGCGTTCCTCTCGGCCGACGCCGAGCCGACCCCGCTCACCGGCTCGCTCGAGGTGCCGCGGCTCTTCACCGAGCCGACGCCGCGCGTCGAGGCCGACGAGCTCGACGTGCCGGACTTCCTCAAGTAGTGGTGGCCGACGAGCCCGGGGTCGTCGACCTCGGGCCCGGTGTGCTCGCAGCGTTCACCACGCGGGCGAGCGGCGGGCTCGGCCTGGGCGTCGCCGACGACGAGCCCACGGTGCTCGCCAACCGCGCGCGGCTGGCGAGGTGGGCGGGCGCGCCGGTCGCGTTCGGCACGCAGGTGCACGGTAGCGCCGTGCTCGCCGTGGACGGGCCGCCGGCCGACGAGCGCACGGTCGGCGTCGCGGACGCGTACGTCACGACGAGCGACGCCGTCGCCGTCGCCGTGCTCGTCGCCGACTGCGTGCCCGTGCTGCTCGCCGATCCCGACGCGCGCGTCGTCGCGGCGGTCCACGCCGGGCGGGGCGGGCTGGTCACCGGGGTCCTGACCGCGGCGGTCGCGGCGATGGTCGAGCGCGGCGCGGTGCCGGCGCACATCCGCGCGGCGGTCGGACCGTCGATCGCCGGCGAGTCGTACGAGGTCCCGGCCCCGATGCGCGACGAGGTCGGTGCCCGGCTGCCGGAGGCGCCGGCCACCACCTCATGGGGGACCCCGGCCCTGGACCTGCGCGCCGCGACGATCGGTGAGCTGGCGCGCGCGGGGGTCACGCGCGTGGTGCACGTCGACCGGGACACGTTCACCGATCCGGAGCTGTACTCGCACCGGCGCGCGACAGCGGCCGGCACCACCACGGGCCGCGGCTGCGGGCTGGTCCGGCTGCTTCCCGCCGGGTAGGCGCCGCCGGGCGTGTCCTGCGGGGCGGCGGTCGGGGGCGTTGCTAGCGTGAACACCACGGTGCGCTCCGTCGTGCCGTGACCCGCAGGTCCCGGGAACATGTCCGGAGGGATGGAGAACGCGATGGCCGGAGCGCTGCGCAAGACGATGGTGTATCTCGGCCTGGCTGAGGAGTCGCAGGGCAACCTCGAGTGGGCCGAGGACGAGGTGCAGGAGGCCGAGGTGGCGGAACAGTTCGGGGCCCAGGTGACCCCCTTGCGGCGCCCGGAGCGGTTGGGCGCCGTCGCGCCCGCCGCCGAGCTGCGTCGCATCTCGACCGTGCACCCGCGCTCGTACAACGACGCGCGGACGATCGGCGAGGCGTTCCGGTCCGGGATCCCCGTGATCATCAACCTCACCGACATGGACGACGCCGACGCCAAGCGGCTCGTCGACTTCTCCGCCGGCCTGGTGTTCGGCCTGCACGGGGCGATCGAACGGGTGACGAGCAAGGTGTTCCTGCTGTCGCCGGCGACGGTCGAGGTCTCCGCGGAGGGCAAGACGGCCGAGGGCCCGGTCCGTGCCGGCTTCTACAACCAGAGCTGACACGTGCGGACCGTCTTCGCCATCCTCAACCTCGTCGTCGTCGTCTTCCTGATCTTCCTGCTGGCGCGTGCCGTCCTCGACTGGGTCCAGGTCTTCGCGCGCGACTGGCGGCCCCACGGCCCGTCGCTCGTCGTCGCCGAGGCCGTCTACACCGTGACCGACCCGCCGCTGAAGTTCCTGCGCCGGCTCATCCCGCCGCTACGCCTCGGCAACGTCAGCGTCGACCTCGCGTACATGGTCCTCTTCGCGGTCTGCTGGGTGCTGCTCGCAGTCTTCTGACCCAGCGAGTGCGTGTCGGGAAGGGTCCCGTCATGCCAATCTCCGCTACGGTGGCCCGAGGCGGTCCTCGGCAACTCCGCGGTCCGCCGCCGGCTCGAGCCAGCACGACGAAGAGGTGACGACGATGGCACTGCTCACCGCAGACGACGTCCTGAACAAGAAGTTCCAGTCGACCAAGTTCCGCGAGGGCTACGACCAGGACGAGGTCGACGACTTCCTCGACGAGGTCGTCAACACGCTGCGCGAGATCCAGAGCGAGAACGACGACCTCAAGACCAAGCTGGCCGCCGCCGAGCGCCGCATCGCCGAGCTGAGCCGCGACGGGGCACCGGCCGCCGTCAGCACACCCGCTCCCGTCGTCGCCCGGGCACCGCTACCCGAGCCCGAGCCCACGCCGCCGCCCGTCGTGGCGGCCCCGCCAGTGCCCGTCGTCGCGCCGGCCCCGGGCTTCGGCGCGCGCAACGAGCCCGAGTCGGCCACCGGCATGCTCGCCCTCGCCCAGAAGCTGCACGACGACTACGTGCGCTCCGGGCAGGAGGAGTCGGACCGGCTGATCAACGAGTCGCGGGTGCGCGCCGCGCAGATCGTCCGCGAGGCCGAGGAGACGTCGCAGCGCACGCTCATGCAGCTGGAGCAGGAGCGGTCGCTGCTCGAGCGCAAGATCGACGAGCTGCGGGTGTTCGAGCGCGACTACCGGACCCGCCTCAAGAGCTACCTCGAGAACCTGCTGGGCGACCTGGACAACCGCGGCGCGGCGTTGCCGCCGCGCACCGGCCAGAACCAGCCGGTCCCGGAGAGCATCTAGCGTCGCCGTCGCCGCGGCGGCCCGCCCGGCGACGGGAGGGCCGCCGCGGCCGTCCGACAGGGTGAACCGACAGCGTGTCGTGTTGTGTCCGCTGTTCCGCGCGACTACAGTCGCGGGACTCCGAGGGGGGTGACGGCCGTGAACGAAGTCCTCAACACACTCACCGTCGGCGGTGACGCGAAGGACCTCAGCAAGCTGGTGAAGCAGTTCCTCGTGCGTGAGGGCGAGAGTCCGTGGACGGTCAAAGAGGTGACCTCCCTCGCCGATCAGCTGATCGCCGAGCGCGATCGCCTCGAGGGCGAGCTCGCCGACGCCGACGCGGAGCTGACCGACCTCCTGCGGTACTCGGGGGACGGCGCAGGGGACGACCAGGCCGACTCCGGCGCGTCCGCGCTCGAGCGCGAGCACGAGCTGACGCTCGTCAACAACACGCGGGACCTGCTCGAGCAGACGCGCCACGCGCTCGACCGGATCGGCACCGGGACGTTCGGCGCCTGCGAGTCGTGCGGCACGGCGATCGGCAAGGCGCGCCTCCAGGCGTTCCCCCGGGCGACGCTGTGCGTGGCGTGCAAGCAGCGCGAGGAACGGCGCTGACACACTCGTACGCTCCCCGGGCGCGCCATCGCCTGGTGCTGCTCGTCGCGGCACTGACCGTCGTCGTGCTCGTCGTCGACCAGCTGACGAAGGAACGCGCGCTGGCGACCCTGACGGACGGTGAGCGTTTCGACCTGATCGGGAACCTGCTCGGGCTCGAGCTGGTGTTCAACCCCGGCGCCGCGCTGTCCATCGCCGAGGGCATGACATGGGTGCTGACGCTCGTCGCCCTGGCGGTCGTGGTCGTCGTCGCGCGCGCGGCGCGCCGGCTCGGCTCCCGCCTGTGGGCCGTGGCGTTCGGCCTGCTGCTCGGCGGCGCGCTCGGCAACCTCGTCGACCGGTTCGCGCGGCCCCCGGCGCCCGGCCGCGGCCACGTGGTCGACTTCATCGCCTACGACGACTGGTTCGTCGGCAACGTCGCCGACATCGCGATCGTCGTCGCCGCGGTGCTCGTGGTGCTCCAGACGCTGCGCGGCGTGCGGCTCGACGGCGTGCGGGAGCGTCACGCGGACGCCGAGCCCGCCGACGAGCGCACGGAGCCGGCCGAGCGATGAGCGAGCGCCGGACGCTGCCCGTGCCCGACGGGCTGGCCGGCGAGCGGGTCGACGCGGGGCTGGCCCGGCTGCTGGGCCTCTCGCGGACCCGCGCGGCCCAGGTGGTCGAGGCCGGCGGCGTGCTGCTCGACGGGCGGCCGGTGGGCAAGTCGGACCGGCTCGTTCCCGGCGGCCGGCTCGAGGTGGAGATCCCGGACGCGCCGGGGGCCGCGCCGCCGGAGCCCGTGCCGGGGTCGGGTGCGGGCGTGGGCGTCGTGCACGACGACGACGACGTGGTGGTCGTCGACAAGCCGGTGGGCGTCGCGGCGCACCCGTCGCCGGGGTGGACCGGGCCGACGGTCGTCGGCGCGCTGGCCGCCGCGGGGTACCGGGTGTCCACGTCGGGCGCCGCCGAGCGGCAGGGGATCGTGCACCGGCTCGACGTCGGCACCAGCGGCCTGATGGTCGTCGCGAAGACCGAGCACGCCTACACGGTGCTCAAGCGCGCCTTCAAGGAGCGCACGGTCGACAAGGTCTACCACGCGGTGGTCCAGGGCCACCCGTCGCCGACGACGGGCACGATCGAGGCGCCGGTGGGACGCCACCCGGGCGCCGACTGGAAGTTCGCGGTGGTCGCCGACGGCAAGCATGCCGTGACCCACTACGAGGTGCTCGAGGCGCTGCCCGGCGCCTCGCTCGTCGAGGTGCACCTGGAGACGGGGCGCACGCATCAGATCCGCGTCCACTTCGCCGCGCTGCGGCACGTGCTCGTCGGCGACCTGACCTACGGCGCGGACCCGGCCCTGGCCGCCCGCCTGGGCCTGGAGCGGCAGTGGCTGCACGCGGTGCGGCTCGGGTTCGAGCACCCCGCGACTGGGCAGTGGCTGGAGCTGACGAGCGACTACCCGGCGGACCTCGCCGCCGCGTTGGACGTCCTGCGGTCCGCCTACCGATGACGCCTCGACACCACCGGCGGACCGTCCGGTCCGGTGTCGGAGAGCCGACGTAGGATCGCCCGCATGGCACCGGCGGACGGCTCCGACTTCGTCCACCTGCACGTGCACACCGAGTACTCGATGCTCGACGGCGCGGCCCGCGTGCCGGACCTGATGGCCGAGGTCAAGCGCCTGGGACAGACCGCGATGGGCACCACCGACCACGGCTACCTGTTCGGCGCGTACGACTTCTGGGCGAAGGCCAAGGCCGCCGGGGTCAAGCCGATCATCGGCGTCGAGGCGTACGTCACGCCGGGCACCAGCCGGTTCGACCAGACGAGGGTGCGGTTCGGCGGGCCGGGCCAGGAGGCCGACGACGTCTCGGCGCGCGGGGCGTACACGCACATGACGATGTGGGCCAAGGACAACACCGGCCTGCACAACCTCTTCCGCGCCAGCTCGCTCGCCTCGCTCGAGGGCCAGATGGGCAAGTGGCCGCGGATGGACCGCGACCTGCTCCAGCGCTACGGCAAGGGGCTGATCGCCACCACGGGCTGCCCGTCCGGGGAGGTCCAGACGAGGCTGCGGCTCGGCCAGTGGGACGAGGCGGTGCGCGCCGCGGGCGAGCTCCAGGACATCTTCGGGCAGGACTCGTTCTACGTGGAGCTGATGGACCACGGCATCGAGATCGAGACCCGGGTCACCAAGGACCTGCTACGGCTCGCCGAGACGATCGGCGCGCCGCTGCTCGCCACCAACGACCTGCACTACGTGCGCCAGGAGGATGCCGCCTCGCAGGAGGCGCTGCTGTGCATCAACTCGGGCTCGACGCTCGCGGACCCCGACCGGTTCACGTTCGACGGCGACGGCTACTACGTCAAGTCGGCGCAGGAGATGCGGCGGATCTGGCGCGAGCTGCCGGAGGCGTGCGACAACACGCTGGTGATCGCCGAGCAGTGCGACGTCTCGTTCAACACCAACGCCAACTACATGCCGCGCTACCCGGTCCCGGCCGGCGAGGACGAGACCAGCTGGTTCGTCAAGGAGGTCGAGCGCGGCCTGGCCGTGCGGTACCCGGGCGGCGTGAGCGACGAGGTCCGCCGGCAGGCCGAGTACGAGACCGGTGTCATCGCGCAGATGGGGTTCCCGGGGTACTTCCTCGTCGTCGCCGACTTCATCAACTGGGCCAAGGACAACGGAATCCGCGTCGGCCCCGGGCGCGGCTCCGGCGCCGGTTCGATGGCCGCGTACGCGATGCGGATCACCGACCTCGACCCGCTCAGGCACGGCCTGATCTTCGAGCGGTTCCTCAACCCGGACCGCGTCTCGATGCCCGACTTCGACGTGGACTTCGACGAGCGCCGGCGCGGCGAGGTGATCAAGTACGTCACCGAGAAGTACGGCGAGGACCGCGTCGCGCAGATCGTCACCTACGGCACCATCAAGGCCAAGCAGGCCGTCAAGGACTCCGCCCGGCTGCTCGGCTTCCCCTTCGCGATGGGGGAGAAGCTGACCAAGGCGTTCCCCGCGCCGGTGCAGGGCCACGACATGAGCCTCGCCGGCGCGTTCGACCGCCAGGACCCGCGGTACGCGGAGGCGGACGAGTTCCGCCAGCTGCACGCCGCCGACCCGGACGTCCAGCGGGTGGTCGACCTGGCCCGCGGCATCGAGGGGCTGAAGCGGCAGTGGGGCGTCCACGCGGCGGGCGTCATCATGTCGAGCGACCCGCTGATCGAGATCATCCCGATCATGCGCCGGCCGCAGGACGGCGCCGTCATCACGCAGTTCGACTACCCCACCTGTGAGGGCCTCGGTCTGATCAAGATGGACTTCCTCGGGCTGCGCAACCTGACGATCCTCGACGACGCGCTGGTGAACATCGTCGCGAACGGCAAGCCGCCGGTGGTGCTCGAGACGCTCCCGCTCGACGACCCGAGGACCTACCAGCTGCTGGCGAACGCGGACACCCTCGGCGTGTTCCAGCTCGACGGCAGCGGCATGCGCTCGCTGCTGCGCGTGATGCGGCCGGACAACTTCGAGGACATCTCCGCCGTCGGCGCCCTCTACCGGCCCGGCCCGATGGGCGCCAACTCGCACACCAACTACGCGCTGCGCAAGAACGGCCAGCAGGACATCACGCCGATCCACCCCGAGCTGGCCGAGCCGCTCGCGGAGATCCTCGGCACCACCTACGGCCTGATCGTCTACCAGGAGCAGGTCATGGCGATCGCCCAGCGCGTCGCCGGGTACACGCTCGGCCAGGCCGACCTGCTGCGCCGCGCGATGGGCAAGAAGAAGAAGTCCGAGCTGGACAAGCAGCAGGCGACCTTCTTCGCGGGGATGACGGAGCGCGGGTTCTCGCGCGCCGCGCAGCAGACGCTGTGGGACATCCTGCTGCCGTTCTCCGACTACGCGTTCAACAAGGCGCACTCGGCGGCGTACGGGCTCGTCTCGTACTGGACCGCGTACCTCAAGGCGAACTACCCGACCGAGTACATGGCCGCCCTGCTGACGTCGGTGCGCGACGACAAGGACAAGTCGGCGCTGTACCTCGGCGAGTGCCGCCGGATGGGGATCACGGTGCTGCCGCCGGACGTCAACTCGTCGGCCGCGAACTTCACCGCCGTCGGCGCCGACATCCGGTTCGGCCTGACGGCGGTGCGCAACGTCGGGGCGAACGTCGTCGACGCGATCGTCGAGGCGCGGCGGACGAAGGGTGCGTACACGAGCTTCACCGACTTCCTCGAGAAGGTGCCCGCGGTGGTCTGCAACAAGCGGACGATCGAGTCGCTGATCAAGGCCGGCGCGTTCGACTCCCTCGGCCATACCCGCCGCGCGCTGCTGCTGGTGCACGAGCAGGCCGTCGACGCGGTGATCGGCGTCAAGCGCCGCGAGGCGGAGGGGCAGTTCGACCTGTTCGCCGACCTCGGGGCGGCCGAGCCCGGCTTCGCGGTCACCGTGCCGGACGTGCCGGACTGGGAGAAGAAGCAGCTGCTGGCGTTCGAGCGGGAGATGCTCGGCCTGTACGTCTCGGACCACCCGCTCGCGGGCATCGAGCACGTGCTCGCGGCGGCGGCGGACGTGCCGATCGCCACGCTGCTGGGCGACGAGCAGCGGCCGGACGGCAGCACGGTGACCGTCGCGGGTCTGGTGACGAGCCTCCAGCGGCGGCTGTCCAAGCAGGGCAACCCGTGGGCCTCCGTGGTCCTGGAGGACATGGAGAGCTCGGTCGAGGTGATGTTCTTCGGCGAGACGTACCAGCAGTACTCGCCGCTGCTGGCGGAGGATGCGGTGCTGGTGGTCCGCGGCCGCGTGCGCCGGCGCGACGAGACGCTGACGCTCCAGGCGATCGAGGTGACCGCGCCGGACGTCACGCCCGACGACGACGCACCGCTGCTCGTGTCGATGCCCGTGCAGCGGTGCACGCCGCCGGTGGTCGAGCAGCTCAAGGAGGTGCTCGCCACGCACCCCGGCACCACCGAGGTCCGGCTGCGGCTGACGAGCCCGGGCCGGGCGACGATCATGCGGCTGGGCGACGCGCTGCGCGTCGAGCGCTCGACCTCGCTGTCCGGCGACCTCAAGGCGCTGCTCGGTCCCGGCTGCCTGGCCACCTGAGCCCCGCCCGCGGTCCGTCTCCTAGACTGCCAGCCGTGATCTCCCGCATCGACCTGCGCGGCGCATCTCTGCGCCGCGACGAGCTGCTCGCCGTCCTGCCCCGCCCGGAGCTGGACGTCGAGCACGCCTCCGCCGCGGTCGGGCCGATCCTCCGCGACGTGCGGGAGCGCGGCGCGGCGGCGCTGCGCGAGCTGGCGGAGCGGTTCGACGGCGTGCGGCCGGCGCACCTGCGGGTGCCGGCCGCCGAGCTGACGCGCGCGGTCGAGACGCTGGAACCGGCGGTGCGCGAGGCGCTGACCGAGGCGATCGCGCGGGTGCGGGCGGTGCACGCGGCGCAGCTACCCGTGGAGGGGACCGTGGCGGTGGCGCCGGGCGCGACCGTGCGGCAGCGGTACGTGCCGGTGCGGCGCGTGGGCCTCTACGTGCCGGGCGGGCTGGCGGTGTACCCGTCCTCGGTGGTGATGAACGTGGTGCCCGCGCAGGAGGCCGGCGTCGGCTCGCTGGCCGTCGCGTCGCCGCCGCAGAAGGACCGCGGCGGCCTGCCGGACCCGCTGGTGCTGGCGACGTGCGCCCTGCTGGGGGTCGACGAGGTGTACGCGGCGGGTGGTGCGCAGGCGGTCGGTCTGTTCGCGTACGGCTTCGTGGACGACGAGGACGAGCGTGTGGTGTGCGAGCCGGTGGACGTCGTCACCGGCCCCGGCAACGTGTACGTCGCCGCCGCCAAGCGGCTGGTACGCGGGCTCGTCGGGATCGACGCCGAGGCCGGGCCTACCGAGATCGCGATCCTGGCCGACGACACGGCCGCCCCGGACCACGTCGCCGCGGACCTGGTGTCCCAGGCGGAGCACGACCCGCTGGCCGCGGCCGTGCTGGTGACACCGTCGGTCGCGCTGGCGGACGCCGTCGAGGAGCGGGTCGTGGCGCGCGCCGCGACCACGCGCAACTCGGCGCGCGCCCAGGCGGCGCTGGCGGGCGCGCAGTCGGCGATCGTGCTGGTGGACGACCTCGAGGCAGGCCTGGCCGTGGTGGACGCCTACGGCGCCGAGCACCTCGAGATCCAGACGGCGGACGCCGCCGAGCGTGCGCAGCGCGTCACGAGCGCCGGGGCGATCTTCGTCGGGCCCTTCTCGCCCGTGTCGCTGGGCGACTACCTGGCCGGCTCCAACCACGTGCTGCCCACCGGCGGCACCGCCCGCTTCGCCAGCGGGCTGTCCGTGCACGCGTTCCTGCGGTCCGTGCAGGTCGTCGAGTACGACGAGGGTGCGCTGGCGCTCGTCGCGGACGGCGTGGCCACGCTCGCGGACGCCGAGGGGCTGCCGGCCCACGGCGAGGCCGTGCGCGCGAGGTTCGGGCGATGAGCCTGCCGCTGCGCCCCGAGCTGGCCGGGCTGGAGCCGTACGGCGCCCCCCAGCTGGACGTGCCCGTGCGCCTCAACGTCAACGAGAACCCCTACCCGCCGCCCGCGGCCGTGGTCGAGGAGATCGTCGCGGCGGTCCGGGAGGCTGCGGCCGGCCTCAACCGGTACCCGGACCGCGATGTCGCCGCGCTGCGCGCCGACCTCGCCGAGTACCTCGCCGTGGAGTCGGGGGTGCGGCTGGACCCGGCGCGGCTGTGGGCGGCCAACGGCTCCAACGAGGTGATGCTCCAGCTGCTCCAGGCCTTCGGCGGGCCCGGGCGCACGGCGTTGAGCTTCGACCCGACGTACTCGATGTACCCCGAGTACGCGCGCGACACGATGACCGGCTGGGCGACCGGCCGGCGCGAGGAGGACTTCGGGCTCGACCCGGACAAGGCCGCGGCGATGGTCGCCGAGGTGGCGCCGAGCGTGGTGCTGCTGGCGAGCCCCAACAACCCGACGGGCACGGCGCTGCCCGCCTCGACCGTGGTCGCGGTGCTCGACGCCGCGCGCGACGTGCCGGGCGGGTGCGTCGTGGTGGTCGACGAGGCCTACGCGGAGTTCCGCCGCGCCGGCACGCCGTCCGCGCTCGAGCTGCTCGACGGGCACCCGCACCTCGCGGTCTCGCGGACCATGTCCAAGGCGTTCGCGCTGGCCGGGGGCCGCGTGGGCTACCTGGCCGCGGGCGTGCCGATCGTCGAGGCGCTGCGCGTGGTGCGGTTGCCGTACCACCTGTCGGCGGTGACGCAGGCGGTGGCGCGGGCCGCGCTGGCGCACGCGCCGGAGCTGATGGCCGAGGTCGCGACGCTGCGCGCCGAGCGCGACGCGCTCGTCGGGTGGCTGCGCGGCCGGGGGTTCGCGGTGGCCGACTCGGACGCCAACTTCGTGCTGTTCGGCGTGCTCGACGATCGCCACGCCGTCTGGCAGGGCCTGCTGGACCGGGGGGTGCTCATCCGCGAGGTGGGCCCGGCCGGGTGGCTGCGGGTGTCGGTGGGGACCCCCGAGGAGACGGCGGCCTTCAGGGGCGCCCTGGTGGAGGTGGCTGGACTGTGAGCAGCAAGCGGGTGGCCCGGGTGGAACGCACGACGAGCGAGTCGTCCGTCGTCGTCGAGCTCGACCTCGACGGCTCGGGCGCGACCTCGATCGACACCACCGTGCCGTTCTACGACCACATGCTCACCGCGCTGGGCAAGCACGCGCTGTTCGACCTGACCGTCACGGCGACCGGCGACACCCACGTCGACGCGCACCACACCGTCGAGGACACCGCGATCGTGCTCGGCCAGGCGCTGCGTCAGGCGCTCGGGGACCGCACCGGCATCGCGCGGTACGGCGACGCGACCGTGCCGCTCGACGAGGCGCTGGCGCAGGCGGTCGTCGACGTGTCGGGGCGGCCGTACTTCGTCCACACCGGCGAGCCGCCCGGGCAGCAGTACCACCTGATCGGCGGGCACTTCACGGGCTCGTTGACGGGGCACGCCCTGGAGTCGATCGCCACGCACGCCGCGATGACGGTGCACGTGCGCGTGCTCGCGGGCCGCGACCCGCACCACATCGTCGAGGCGCAGTTCAAGGCGTTCGCCCGCGCGGTGCGCGCGGCCGTCGCCCTCGACCCGCGCGTGCAGGGCGTGCCGTCGACCAAGGGCAGCCTGTGACCGAGCCGGAGCTCCACGTCCCGGACGACCTGTCCGGGCTCGACGACGAGCGGCCGACCGTCGCGATCGTGGTGACGCCCGTCGCCGTCGCCGCGCCGCTCGCCGCGGCGTGCGCGCTCGCGAAGGTCGCCGCCGACGCGGTGCCGTCGCCCGTCGGCGCCATCGCGGTGCTGTGCGACCCCGCCACCGGGTCCGCCGGTGCCGCGGCGGTCTCGCAGCTGCTGCGCCAGGTCCCCGTGGTGCTCCTCGAGCGCCGCGAGTCGCAGCTGACGGCGTCGCAGTGGGTGGCCGGCGCGCGCACGCGCGACCTGCCGCCGGGCCTGGTGCTCTCGGACGCACCGGAGGTGCTCGAGAACCTGCTGCTCGGCGGGCTCGCGCCGGCCGGCGTCGACGGCGTCGTCTCCAGCGTGGGGCTCTCGAAGCTCAAGGCGATGCGCATCCTCGCCGCCCACCGGCCGCGCCGGTAGGCGCCGGCGCGCCGCAGGTACCCTGGCCGCGTGCCCACCACCCCCCGCGTCGTCGTCCTGGACTACGGCTTCGGCAACGTGCGGTCGGCCGTGCGCGCCCTGGAGCGCGTCGGCGCCGACGTCGAGCTGACCGCGGACCGGCATGCCGCGCTGGAGGCCGACGGGCTCGTCGTGCCCGGCGTCGGCGCCTTCGCCGCCGTCATGGCCGGGCTCCGGGGCGTGCGGGGCGACGAGATCGTCGACCGGCGCCTCGCCGGCGGCCGGGCGGTGCTCGGGATCTGCGTCGGGATGCAGGTGATGTTCGCCGAAGGGGTCGAGCACGGCGTGCGCACGGATGGGCTCGGCCAGTGGCCGGGGCTCGTCGACCGGCTCGAGGCGCCGATCGTGCCGCACATGGGCTGGGCGCAGGTCGAGCCTCCCGCCGGGTCCTCGCTCTTCGCCGGTCTCGAGGACCAGCGGTTCTACTTCGTGCACTCGTACGCGGCCCGGTCCTTCCCACGGGCGGCCGGCGGTCCGTTCGCCCCGCCCCTGGTGACGTGGGCGGACCACGGCGGGCGGTTCGTCGCCGCCGTGGAGAACGGCGCCCTGGCCGCGACGCAGTTCCACCCCGAGAAGTCCGGCGACGCGGGTGCCCGGCTGCTTCAGCGCTGGGTGGGGTCGCTCCGGTGAGCGGCCGGCTCGAGCTGCTGCCGGCCGTCGACGTCGTCGACGGAAGGGCCGTGCGGCTGGTCCAGGGGGAGGCCGGCTCCGAGACCGGGTACGGCGACGCGCTCGGCGCGGCGCTGGCCTGGGCGGACGGCGGCGCGGAGTGGGTGCACCTCGTCGACCTCGACGCCGCCTTCGGCCGCGGCTCGAACGCGCCGCTGCTGGCGGACGTCGCCACCGCGCTCGCCGGCCGGGGCGTGCGCGTGGAGCTGTCCGGCGGCATCCGCGACGACGCGTCGCTGTCCCGGGCGCTGGCTGCGGGCGCCACCCGCGTCAACCTGGGCACCGCCGCGCTGGAGGACCCGCGGTGGACCGCGGAGGCGATCGCCACGCACGGCGAGCGCGTCGCGGTGGGCCTCGACGTGCGCGGGCACACGCTGGCCGCGCGCGGCTGGACGCGGGAGGGCGGCGACCTGTGGGAGGTGCTCGCGCGGCTCGACGGGGCCGGCTGCGCCCGTTACGTGGTGACCGACGTCGCCAAGGACGGCACGCTGCGCGGCCCCAACGTCGACCTGCTCCGCGAGGTGTGCGCCCGCACCCCCGCGCCGGTGGTGGCGTCCGGGGGGATCTCGAGCCTCGCGGACATCGAGGCGCTGCGCGGCCTGGTGCCCCTCGGGGTCGAGGGCGCGATCGTCGGCAAGGCGCTGTACGCGGGGGCGTTCACGCTGCCCGAGGCGCTCGACGTCGCGGGACGGCCGTGAGCACGCCCCGGCGCTCCCTCCCGCAGGCCACGGCGTACGCGCACGACGACGGCTCGGCAGACCCCACGCTCGTCGCGGTGCTCGCCGAGCACGCCGCCGGGCGCGCGGACCTCGGCGCCGTCCTCGGGGTGCTGGCCGGGTCGCGGCTCCTCGTCGCGATCCTGCCGCACGGCCGCGAGGGGGCACCGACCGACGAGGCGTCGCGCGCGGCCTACGACCCGGTGCGGTCCCAGGCGGCCGTCCTCGGCGTCGCGACGGGCGACGGGCGCACGGCCATGCCCGTGTTCACGTCGGTCGCCGCGCTCGCCGCGTGGCGCGCCGGCGCGCGACCGGTGCCGACCCCCGCGGCGCAGGCGGCGCGCGGGGCGCTCGCCGAGGGCTGGCAGGTGCTCGTGCTCGACCCGGCCGGCCCGGTGCGGGTGCAGCTGCCGCGCTCCGCGGTCGTCGCCCTCGCCCAGGCCATGCCGTGGCGCCCGGCGGTCGTCGGTGGGGCGGTGGACGACGAGGTCGCGGCTGCCGTGACGGCCGCGCTCGCCGGGATCCCCCAGCTCGCGGCCTGCGCCGTCGAACCGGGGGAGCGGTCCGAGGTCGTCGTCGAGCTCACCGTGCGCCCAGGGCTGGACCGGCCCGCCCTCGACGCGCTCGTCGCGCGCGTCAACGAGGCCCTCGCCGCGGACGCGACCGTCGTCGCCCGCGTCGACTCGCTCGAGCTGCGGCTGCGTCGCGCGTAGCGACGCGCCGGCTCACCGCCGCCGCGTCACCGCCCACGCCGCGAACCCGATCGCCAGCCCCCACGCGGTCACCAGCTCCGCCCCGAGGACGATCCGGCCGACGTCGTAGGTCGCCCGCCACTGGACGCCCGTGGCGTCGACGACGTAGACGCCGAGCGGCTTGACGTGCAGGCCCCAGCCCCCGCCGCCGCCGTAGCCGGTGCCGTGGGCGGTGGCGGGCGCCGAGGCGTCGTCGGGCGCGACCTCGTCGTCCACCACCTGCCGGCGCTTGCGGACGCGCGCCGGGCCGCCGCCGCCCTCGCCGCCCCCGGAGCCGAGCCCGGTCATCCCGGTGACGCGTGCCACGGGGATGACGAGCACGCCGTCACGCTCGTAGGCCTCCCCGAACACGCGTCGCACCGTCAAGGTGTCCTCGGCGGCCTTGGTCAGCGCCGCCGGGTCGAACCGTTCCTCACCCATCGCTGTCCCTCCCGGGGCGTCCGGGGTCAGCCCGCGCAGGTGGGCGCGGGTGCGAACGCCGACTCGTCGTCCAGCATGGCCCGCAATGTGCTGACCGGCACCAGGAACGAGAACCCCGAGTCGTTCTTCGCGTAGACGACGCCGATCACGCGGCCCTCGGCGTCGAGCGCCGCCGAGCCGGAGCTGCCCGGCTCGACGGGCGCGTCCGTGATGAGCACCTCGCCGAGGGTCGTGTTGAGGGGGTCGGTCGTCGTGCCGACCACCACGCCGTCGGTCACGGTCAGCCGCCCGCCGAGCGGGTAGCCGACGATCGTCACGGGGTCGCCCTCGACCGGGTCGGCCGTCGCCAGCTCGGGGGCCGTCGGCAGCGGCTCGGCGGTGCGGACGATCGCCAGGTCGGCCAGCCCGGCCGTGCTCGCCGCGGTCGCGTCGACGTCCCGGCCGTCGTAGGTGGACAGCTCGAGCTGCGCGGAGTCGGCGACGACGTGCTTGTTGGTCACCAGCGTGTACTCGGTCAGCGCGAAGCCGGAGCCGGTCGACAGCTCGCCGCAGCCGACGTTGCGGATCCGCACCGCCATCCGCCGCACCACGTCGAACCCGTCGGGGGACAGCTGGGTGTCGCCCACGGAGATCGCCGGCGCGGGCAGGTCCGTCGGCACCACGTCGCTCGGCACGGGCGACGGCATCACCGGCAGGCCCAGGCGCTCCGGGAGGCCGGCGCAGCCGGCGAGCAGGGTGACGCACAGGACACCGCCGACGAGCGGCGCGGCCCGCCGTCTCACCGGTTCAGCTCCGTCTGGAGGTCGTCGTTGGCGTCACGGGCCCGGCGGCAGTAGCTCTCGACCTCCTCGCGGCGGGTGGCGAGCTGCACGGGGTCGTAGCGCTCGGCCTCCGCACCCTCCAGGTAGCCGATCAGCTGCTGCTGGCCGTCGATGCACGTGGCCAGCGCGGTGGCGACCTGGCCCGCTGCGGCCGAGACGCGCTGCTGGTAGTCGACCAGCTGCTGCTGCACCGCCGACTCGTCGCCGAGGCGGGCCTTCTCGTCCGCGAGCACCGTGATCCGCTCCTGCGCCGTGACCAGCTGGTCCGAGACGGCGGCCAGCTCGGACCGCGTCGCGTCGAGCTCCGAGCGTGTCTGCGCGAGCTCCGCGCCGTGCTGCTCCGCCAGCGCCTGCCAGTCCGCCGACTGCTCCTGCCACGCTGCGTTGACCTCGAGCAGGTACCACGTCAGTGCCCCGCCGGCGCCGAGGGCCAGTGCCAGGAGCACCGAGAGCGCCACGATGGCGGCACGGCGCCGCCGCGGGGCCGGCGGCGGGGGCACCACGGCCTCCCACGGCTCCGGGATGTCGACCGGCGGCGGTGTCTCCATCACGCTCGCCAGGATAGGCGGCCGGGCCGTCTCGTCCCTGGGAAGGCCCGGGCGGGTCCCACCAGCCGAGTGAGGGAATCCGCCGAAGTGGCTGTCCACGTCGATGCAGTAGCGGTACGGAAGCGCTGGTCGGGAGCTCGCCCGCCATCGCCAGCCGGCGGTGCTGTGGTCGTTCTCGCCGCTACGGGCGGTTGATGTGCCAGGACACGATCTGCTTCGCGATCGTCTCCAGGGTCATCGGTTCCGACGGAAGGCGAGTGGTCTCGCCGGGCGGGACGTGCCGGTGGTGCCGGCTGCGGCCTCGTGGCCGGCGTGGTTGTCCTCCCGCCAGATCAGCGTGCCATCGACGTCGCGGAAGTCGAACGCGTACTTCACCGCTTCGAGGGTGGCGGTGAGCGCCGTGCTGACGGTCAGCGTGGTGCCCGCGTACGGGAAGGCAACCTGGAACGGGCCCACGAGGTAGGCCAGTGCGCGCCCGGCCATGGTGGCGTCACGGACCTGCACGTCGCCCCGCATCTCACCAGCGACGGTGCCCACCCACTTCGCAAGGACGTCAGGGACCTCGTCGATGGTACGGATGCGCTGCGGGAAGATCGGGGCGCTCACGCGCCCCGCTCGGCGGCGGCCAGCAGGTCGTACAGGGTGGCGATCTCGTCGAACTTGTCGTCCTCGACCAGCACGCCGTGCTCGTCACGGAACACGTCGGGGTAGTTGGAGGCGTCCGTTCCCGGGTGCTCCCGCTCGAAGGCGCGCACCCGGGAACGAAGATCGTCGAGCTCGATCGTCGCGTGCGTCACCTTCACTGCGGTCTTCATGGTGCCCAGTGTAGGAGGCACGGGTCCTCCTTTCGGATGGGTTGTGTCGCCAGATCGAACGATCGACGCGCCGGGCGCCCCAGCAACCTCTCCCGCAGGTTTCGATCCTGAAGCCCAGCACGTGCCGCCCACACTGGCTGCTACGCACATGGCCTGGGCGGGGGCAGCCAACCGATGTGGTCGGGGCCGCGGCGTGCGCCAGGGACGAAACGCGGGTGGCTGAGCCAGGCTGCGTGGCCAGGCCTGCACGCCGGGCGGGTTGACCTGCGCATTCGTCGTGACGCGGTTGGCGACCAGGTCCCGGTAGGTGACCGGTGGGCCGGCGACCGCGGCCTCGAGCAGCCGGAAGAACACCAGGCCCCGCTGCCGGCTCGTGCGCCGGTCGAACCGGAACACGAACCCCTCCAGGTGCGCCGGCGGGTGCGCGACGTCGAACGCGGACTGATAGGTGCCGGCCAGCCACCGCTTGAGCAGGCTGAACAACAGGTGGATGCCCGGGAGCAGTTGGTGCGCCTTGGACCCCGAACGCTTGACGTTGACCGGCTCGTGCACCATCCCGGCCTGGGCGCACGCGTCCACGTACGCCGCCCACCCGTCCGTGCGCACCGTCGACCCGGGCTCGACGTTGACGGTCAGGAAGTCGGCCAGCTCGCTCACGCTCGCATGAGTGATGACGGACGGCCGGGCGCGGCCGAACCCGGCACCACGGCGCTCGACACCCCCGACGACCAGCGTCCTTCCTGTCGCACCCCGCCCAGGCTTGCCAGGCTTGTCCTTCCCGCCGACGAGTGTCTCGTCGACCTGGACTCTGCCCGACAGCTTCGCGCGCTGGGCGGGCTCGTCGCGCTGCGGGTGGCGCGGGCTCGTCGTGCGGGCGTGCCCGACGACGGAGCAGTGCCCGACGAGGCCGCGACCGACGGCACCGTTGCGGCCGGACGCTAGGAGACCGGGCCGGTGAGCTTCTCGCCGGGTCCCTCACCCGGCGGGTCCGGGAACGGCGACGCCTCGCGGAAGGCCAGCTGGAGCGAGCGCAGGCCGTCGCGCAGCGACCGGGCGTGCTGATTGCCGATGTCCGGGGCGGCGGCGGTGACCAGGCCGGCGAGCGCGGTGATCAGCTTGCGGGCCTCGTCGAGGTCCGTCATGTCGGCGCCGCGGCCGCCGGGGCCGTCCTCGGCGAGCCCGCACTTGACGGCCGCCGCGCTCATCAGGTGCACCGCCGCGGTGGTGATCACCTGGACCGCCGGGACCTCGGCGATGTCGCGGGTCACCTCGGCGACGTCGTCGGGGTGGGGGTGCGCGGGCTGGGAGGTCATGGGCCGATCCTCTCACCGGCGTTCGGCCGGCGCGGCGAGTCTGGTAGCCTTGACGACCGACTGACCTGGTGGTTGCGCGTCCGCGAAGGCGCACGGGCACCAGGAGCACAAGTGGAGACTCTCCCACCTGGGTTCCGACCGGCACTCGCCGACAGGGACCGGGTCACGGTCCGCAGCACGCGGCTCGCCGCGTGTGGCCGCTCGGCGCGCCCGCCGGGTGGTGCGGCGCTGTTCCGAGGCCTCCGCCTGTGCCCAGGGCGGGGGCCTTCCCCGTTCCCGGCGGTCGCCCGACGACACCGAGGAGCACCACATCAGCGAGCCCCGCATCAACGATCGGATCCGCGTCGCCGAGGTCCGACTGGTCGGCCCCAACGGCGAGCAGGTCGGGATCGTCCGCGTGGAGGACGCGCTGCGCCTGGCGCAGGACGCCGACCTGGACCTGGTCGAGGTCGCCCCCGACGCCAGGCCGCCGGTCGTCAAGATCATGGACTACGGCAAGTACAAGTACGAGGCCGACATGAAGGCCCGTGAGGCTCGCCGGAACCAGACGAACACGGTCCTCAAGGAGATCCGGTTCCGCCTCAAGATCGACCCGCACGACTACGGCACCAAGAAGGGCCACGTCGAGCGGTTCCTCAAGGCGGGCGACAAGGTCAAGGTGATGATCATGTTCCGCGGCCGTGAGCAGTCCCGGCCCGAGGCCGGGGTGCGCCTGCTCCAGCGGCTCGCCGACGACGTCGCGGAGCTCGGGTTCATCGAGTCGATGCCCAAGCAGGACGGTCGCAACATGATCATGGTGCTCGGCCCGGTGAAGAAGAAGGCCGACCAGCGCTCCGAGGCGCGTCGCGCGGCGACCCAGGCGCCCAACGAGTCGGACGGCCGGGGAGCCGTGGCGCCCGCCGCACCCGCCCCGGCGGCTGCGGCGGTGGTCGACGAGCCTGCGCCCGCCGACGAGCCTGCGCCGGTCGCCACCGCCCCCGCGGCGGCTCCGGTCGAGGACACCGCTGCACCCACGGTCCCGGCGGCGCCGAGGACCCCCGCCCCGCGCCCGCCGGCCGCCCGCCCTGCGGCACCCCGGCAGGCGTCGGCCGCGGCCTCGTCGGAGGCTCCGGCGGCCCCGCGACCCGCCGCGCCGCGCCCTGCGGCGCCGCGACCCGGCCCGCGCCCCGCGGCCGGCCGCACCACCCCGACCCGCGGCTCGACCCCCAGCGAGGGGGTCGGCTGATCACCGACCGCAGGCCGCCGCCACGGTGGCCCGCACGACCCCGAGCCGCGCGTCCCCGCGCGGATCGATGAGACAAGGAGAGACGGCAGCCATGCCGAAGAACAAGACGCACTCCGGTGCCAAGAAGCGCTTCCGCGTGACGGCCACCGGCAAGATCATGCGGGAGCAGGCCAACGGCCGGCACCTGCTGGAGCACAAGTCGAGCCGTCGTACCCGCCGCATCGCCGGCGACGTCGTGGTCTCGGCCGCGGACACCCCGAAGATCAAGAAGCTGCTCGGGAAGTGACCCCGGCGCGCCCTGACGGGCGGGCCGGGCACGACGAGCCTGGACGAGCAAGGAGCATCACGTGGCACGCGTGAAGCGGGCGGTCAACGCCCAGAAGAAGCGCCGGACGACACTCGAGCGCGCCAGCGGTTACCGCGGCCAGCGTTCGCGGCTGTACCGGAAGGCCAAGGAGCAGGTCACCCATTCGCTGGTGTACGCCTACCGCGACCGCAAGGCGAAGAAGGGCGACTTCCGGCGGCTCTGGATCCAGCGGATCAACGCCGCGTCCCGGGCGGAGGGCCTGACGTACAACCGCCTGATCCAGGGCCTCCGGCTGGCCGGGGTCGAGGTGGACCGTCGCGTGCTCGCGGAGCTCGCCGTCAGCGACATCGCGGCGTTCAACACGCTCGTGAAGGTCGCGAAGGACGCCCTGCCCCAGGACGTCAACGCGCCGTCAGCGGCGTGACGGACCGGCTGGACCGGATGGTCGGACGCCCGGACCGGGCGCCGCTGACCAACCCCCGCGCCGAGCGGGTGCGCGCGGTCGCGGCCCTGGCCGGGCGTTCGGCGCGTCAGCGGTCCGGCCGGTTCCTCGTCGAAGGACCGCAGGCGGTCCGCGAGGCGGTGGGGCACGCCCCGGGTTCCGTCCGCGCCGTCTACCTGTCCGACGAGGCCGCGGCGCGGTACGCCGAGATCGAGGACGCCGCTGCGGACGCGGGCCTGCCGGTGTGGCTCGGCACGCCCGCGGTGCTCGACGCGATGAGCGCCGACGCGCAGGGCGTGGTCGCGGTCGCGGACCGGCTCGCCCCCACCCTCGGCGACGTGCTGGCAGCCGGGCCGCGGCTCGTCGCGCTCCTCGCGAACGTCCGCGACCCCGGGAACGCGGGGACCGTCATCCGCGCCGCGGACGCGGCGGGCGCGGACGCCGTGGTGGTCTCCGAGGCCGGCGTGGACGTGTTCAACCCCAAGGTGGTGCGGGCCACGGCCGGCTCGCTGTTCCACCTGCCCGTGGTGACGGGTGCCGGCGTGCCTGCGGCGGTTGCGGCGCTGCGCGCCGCCGGCCTGACGGTGCTCGCCGCCGAGGGGGCCGGCGAGCTGGACCTCGACGCGCTCCAGGACGCCGCGGGCTCCGGGGCGGAGCCCGACCTCGCCCGCCCCACCGCCTGGCTGTTCGGCAACGAGGCCTGGGGCCTGCCCGACGAGGACGTCGCGCTCGCCGACGCCGCGGTGCGCGTGCCGATCCGCGGCGCCGCCGAGTCGCTCAACCTCGCCACCGCGGCGGCGATCTGCCTGTTCGCGAGCGCCCGCGCCCACCGCTGACAGACTCGAGTCCGTGAGGCTGTTCGCGGCCGTGTGGCCACCCGACGAGGTCCTCGACCATCTCGATCTCGCCCTCGGCGCCGTGCGGCGCTCGGTGGGGCACGGCACCGGCCCGATACGCTGGTCCGCCCGCGAGACGTGGCACCTGACGTGCGCGTTCTACGGAGACGTGCCGGATGGGAGCGTGCCGGAGCTGGTGCACGAGCTGGCGCAGGTGGCGGCCGCGGCGGCGCGGTACCCGCTGACGCTGCGCGGCGCGGGCGTGTTCTCGCACCGGACGCTGTGGGTGGGTGTCGGCGGCGACGTCGCCGCGCAGCAGGCGGTCGCCCGCGGTGCGGTGGCGGCGGGCCGGGCGGTGGGGGCACGGCCCGACGAGCGGCCACGCGAACGGGCCCACCTGACGATCGGGCGGGTGCGCAACGACGGCGCCCGACGTCGCGGTTCCGGGCGAGGTGACCCACGGCGCCCCGGCCGGCACGACGCCCACGGCGCGGGGTCGGGACCCTCACGAGACGCCGGTGACGGCGTCGACGCCGACGCGCTCGTCGCGGCGCTGGCCGTGTACGAGGGGCCCGCGTGGACCGTCGACTCCCTCGCCCTCGTCGCGTCACGGCCGGGCGGGGGCAGGGGCGGCGGCCCGCTCTACACGGCGGTCGAGGAGCTTGCGCTCGGCGGCCCTGTGGCACCATGGGCCCCGTGATCCGGCGCGCGGCGGGTGGTCGCCGATTTCGCCGGCCCGTGCCCGGGCCGCGCCGCTGACGCGCATCTCGTCGGACGACGAACCTTCCCCGGGGACGGGCGCCGATAGACTCCTCTGCCGGTCCGCCCCACCCTGGAAGGCCCCGATGTCCGACCCCTTGTCCCCGCTCGACGCCGGGGCGGTGACCGCGGCACTCGACGAGGCCCTCGCCGCCGTCGCCGCGGCCGGCGACCTGGACGCCCTCAAGGCGGCCCGCCTCGCGCACACGGGCGACCGCAGCCCCCTCGCACTGGCCAACCGCGCCATCGGCGGCCTCGCGCCGGCCGAGAAGGCGGCCGCCGGCAGGCTCGTCGGGCAGGTGCGCGGCACGCTGAACCAGGCGATCGCGGCCCGCGAGTCCCGGCTCGAGGCCGAGCGCGACTCCCGCGTGCTCGTCGAGGAGGCCGTCGACGTCACGATCCCGGCCGACCGCCGGCCGGCGGGCGCCCGCCACCCGCTGGACGCGCTCATCGACCGCATCGCCGAGGTGTTCACGGCGATGGGCTGGGAGGTCGCCGAGGGGCCCGAGGTCGAGGCCGAGTGGTACAACTTCGACGCGCTGAACTTCGGCGTGGACCACCCGGCGCGCCAGATGCAGGACACGTTCTTCGTCGACCCGCCCGACTCCGGCCTGGTGCTGCGCACGCACACCTCGCCCGTCCAGGCGCGGGCGCTGCTGGCGCGCGAGCTGCCGGTCTACGTCATCGCGCCCGGCCGGGTGTTCCGCACCGACGCGCTCGACGCGACGCACACGCCGGTGTTCCACCAGGTCGAGGGCCTGGCGGTCGACCGCGGCCTGACGATGGCCAACCTCAAGGGCACGCTCGACCACTTCGCCCGCGCGATGTTCGGGCCGCTGGCGCGCACGCGGCTGAGGCCCTCGTTCTTCCCGTTCACCGAGCCGTCGGCCGAGATGGACCTGTGGTTCCCGCAGAAGAAGGGCGGGGCCGGCTGGATCGAGTGGGGCGGCTGCGGCATGGTCAACCCGAACGTGCTGCGCTCCGTGGGGATCGACCCCGACGAGCACTCGGGCTTCGCCTTCGGGATGGGCGTCGAGAGGACGCTGATGCTGCGGCACGCGATCGCCGACATGCACGACATCGTCGAGGGCGACGTCCGCTTCTCCGAGCAGTTCCGGGCGGTGGTCTGACGTGGTGATGGTCCCGCTCGCCTGGCTCGGCGACCACGTCGCGCTGCCGTCCGGCCTGACCGCGGAACAGCTCGCCGCGGACCTCGTGCGCGTCGGGCTCGAGGAGGAGGCGGTCCACTCGACCGGCGAGGTCACCGGGCCGCTCGTCGTCGGTCACGTGCTCTCCCGCACGCCCGAGCCGCAGAAGAACGGCAAGACGATCAACTGGTGCTCCGTCGACGTCGGCGAGGCCGGGCCGCGCGGGATCGTCTGCGGCGCGCACAACTTCGAGCCCGGTGACCACGTGGTGGTCGCGCTGCCCGGCGCCGTGCTGCCCGGCGGCTTCGAGATCGCCGCGCGCACGACGTACGGCCACGTCTCCGACGGGATGATCTGCTCGGCCCGCGAGCTCGGCATCGGGCAGGACCACTCCGGGATCATCGTGCTGTCCCGGCTCGGGCTGCCCGACGAGGAGACCCCGGCGGGGATCGACGCGAAGCCGCTGCTCGGCGTCGGCGAGCAGGTGCTCGAGATCAACGTCACCCCGGACCGCGGCTACTGCTTCGCGCTGCGGGGGATCGCGCGCGAGTACTCGCACTCGACGGGGGCCGCGTTCACGGACCGCGGGGCACCGACCGCGGCGGACCTCGCGCCGGTGTCCGGGGGATTCCCCGTCTCGCTGGCCGACGACGCACCGCTCGACGGCGTCGAGGGGTGCGACCGGTTCGTGGCCGTGACCGTGCGCGGGGTCGTCGCGACCGCGGCGTCGCCCGCGTGGATGCAGCGCCGGCTGGCGCAGGCGGGCATGCGGCCGATCAACCTCGCGGTCGACGTCACCAACTACGTGATGCTCGACCTCGGCCAGCCGTTGCACGCCTACGACCTCGCGGGGCTCGCCGCGCCGATCGTCGTCCGCCGTGCCCGCGCGGGGGAGCACCTGGCGACGCTCGACGGCGTCGACCGGGCGCTCGACCCGCAGGACCTGCTCATCACCGACAGCCCGTCCGGGGCGGGGTCCCGCATCGTCGGCCTGGCCGGCGTGATGGGCGGCGAGACCAGCGGCGTCGGCGACGCCACGCGCGACGTGGTGATCGAGGCGGCGCACTTCGACCCGATCACCGTCGCCCGCTCGTCGCGCCGGCACCGGCTCTCCTCGGAGGCGGCCAGACGGTTCGAGCGCGGCGTGGACCCGATGCTGCCGCGCGTCGCGGCGCGCGTGGCCGCCGAGCTGCTCGTCCGGTACGGCGGCGGGGCCGTCGACGAGGCCGCGACGGACGTCGACCGCACGGTGCGACCGCCGACCGTCGCGCTCGACCCGGCGCTGCCGGCGCGGCTCGTCGGCGTGCCCTACACGCCCGACGAGGTCCGCGCGACGATCGAGTCGCTCGGCTGCGCCGTCTCGGACGACTTCGTCGTCACCGTGCCGTCGTGGCGGCCGGACCTGCGGGTGAGCGTGGACCTCGTCGAGGAGGTCGCGCGGCTGCGCGGCTACGACGCGATCCCGTCCGTGGTGCCGCGCGCGCCCGCCGGCACGGGCCTGACCCGCGCGCAGCGCGTCCGGCGCGCGGTCGCGGACACGCTGGTGGCCCAGGGCCTGGTCCAGGTGCTCTCGTACCCGTTCGTCGGGACCGACCAGTGGGACGCGATGGGCCTGGCGGCGGACGACGAGCGCCGGACGGCGACCCGCGTCGCGAACCCGATCTCGGAGGCCCAGCCGTTCCTGCGCACCGACCTGATGGTCACGGTGCTGGACACCGCGCGGCGCAACGTCGCGCGGGGCCAGGGTGACCTCGCCGTGTTCGAGACCGGGCTCGTGGTCCGCCCGGCGCCCGGCGCGCCCGCGGCACCGCGGCTGCCCGGCGGCACGCTGCCGACCCCGGAGCAGCTCGCGGCGCTCGCCGCGGCGATCCCGGACCAGCCGCGGCACGTCGCCGCGGTGCTCGCCGGGGCGCGGGAGCGCGGGGGGTGGTGGGGTGCGGGGCGGCCCGCCGACCACACCGACGTGCTCGCGTTCGTCGGCGCGGTCGCCGCCGTCGTGGGGGTGCCGGTGCGGTTCGTCGCCGACGCGCGGGCGCCGTTCCATCCGGGCAGGTGCGCCCGTGTCGAGACGGCCGGTGGTGCGCTCGTCGGGCACGCGGGTGAGCTGCACCCCGCGGTGGTCGCCGCGCACGACCTGCCCGCCCGCACGGTCGCGTTCGAGGTGGACCTCGACGCGCTCCTCGCGGCGGCGGACGGCGAGCCCGTGCAGGCGACTCCCGTGTCCACGTTCCCGGTGGCGAAGGAGGACGTCGCGCTCGTCGTCGACGCCTCGGTGCCGGCCGGCGACGTGCTCGACGCGGTGCGCGCCGGGGCGGGCGAGGTGCTCGAGGACGTGCGGCTGTTCGACGTCTACGCCGGCAGCCAGGTGGGTCCGGGGAAGCGGTCGCTCGCGTTCTCGCTGCGCCTGCGCGCGGCCGACCGGACGCTCACCGCGGCGGAGACCGCCGCCGTGCGCGAGTCGGTGGTGGCCGAGGCGAACCGTCGGTTCGGGGCGACGCTGCGCGCCTGAGGACGGTGGCCGGGGACCGCCGGGCATCGGAAACAGTTCACGCAACCGTTACCGGCAGGACGCCGCGAGAGGTTGCGGGTCGGCACGGCGCTGGCGAGAGTCGGGAGGGGTTGCCCCAGGGCGGCCTACGGTGTCCCTCCGACGAAGGAGTGCTCGACGTGCGTGGTGTGATGAGGTCTGCAACGGGGGGCGTGGCCGCCCTCGGCCTGGTCCTGGTCGGAACGGTGGTGGCGGCGCCGGCGGCGCTCGCCGTCGACGTGCCGCTGACGTTCCTCGACATCAACGACTTCCACGGGCGGATCGACGCCAACACGGTGCGGTTCGCGGGGACCGTCGAGCAGCAGCGGGCCGCCGCCGGGGAGGACAACACCGTCCTGCTCTCCGCGGGCGACAACATCGGCGCCTCGCTGTTCGCCTCGTCGTCCCAGCAGGACCAGCCGACGATCGACGTGCTCAACGCCCTCGGCCTCGCGGCCTCCGCCGTCGGCAACCACGAGCTCGACCAGGGCTACGCGGACCTGACCGACCGCGTGATCGGCGACCCGCCGAACGCGGCCTTCTCATACCTCGGCGCCAACGTGTACCTCTCCGGCACCACGACGCCCGCCCTGGACGAGTACGCGCTGCTCGACGTGGCCGGCGTGACGGTCGGCGTCGTCGGCGCCGTCACCGAGGAGACGTCGGCCCTCGTGTCGCCCGCCGGCATCGCGAACCTGACGTTCGGCGACCCGGTCGAGGCGGTCAACCGCGTCGCGGGCCGGCTGACCGACGGCGACGACGCGAACGGCGAGGCGGACGTCATCGTCGCCGAGTACCACGAAGGAGCCGGCGCCGGCACCCCTGACGGCTCGACGCTGGAGGAGGAGGTGGCCGCGGGCGGGGCGTTCGCGGACATCGTCACCCTGACGTCGCCCGCGGTGGACGTCATCTTCACCGGGCACACCCACAAGCAGTACGCGTGGACCGCGTCCGGGCGGCCGGTCGTCCAGACCGGTTCCTACGGCGAGAACATCGGCAAGGTCTCGCTGAGCTACGACACGGAGACGGACGCCGTCACCGTCGTGGAGGTCGCGAACATCCCCCGCACCACCGTCGCCGACGCCGACCTCGTCGCGGCGTACCCGCGGGTGGCGCAGGTCCAGTCCATCGTCGGCGCCGCGCTGGCCGCGGCGGCCGAGATCGGCAACCAGCCCGTCGGCACGGTGGCCGCGGACATCACCACGGCGTTCGCCGGCGGCTCGTACGTCGACGGGGTGTACGCCGGCGGGACGCGCGACGACCGGGCGAGCGAGTCGGCGCTCGGCAACCTCGTGGCGAACGCGCTGCGCGACAGGCTGTCGGCCCCGGAGTGGGGCGGCGCCCAGATCGGCATCGTCAACCCCGGCGGCCTGCGCGCCGAGCTGCTGTACGCGAGCAGCAGCGTGGGCGAGGGCGACGGCGTCGTCACGTATGCCGAGGCGAACGCGGTGCTCCCGTTCGTCAACAACCTCTGGACGATCACGCTGACCGGCGAGCAGCTCACGCTCCTGCTGGAGCAGCAGTGGCAGCGCGACGCGGCGGGCGGGGTGCCGTCGCGGCCGTACCTCCAGCTCGGGCTGTCGGACAACGTCTCGTACACCTTCGACCCGGCGCTGCCGGAGGGCTCGCGGATCACGTCCGTGACGATCGACGGCGCGCCGCTCGACCCGGCCGCGGGGTACCGGATCGGCACGTTCTCGTTCCTGACGGCGGGCGGCGACAACTTCCGCGCCTTCACGCAGGGGACCGATGCGAAGGACACCGGCCTCATCGACCGCGACGCCTGGATCGAGTACGTCTCCGACAACCCCGGGCTGACGCCGAGCTTCGTGCGGCGGTCCGTCCAGGTCTCCGGGCCGACGAGCGTCGCGGCCGGGTCGGCACTGGCGCTCGCGGTGTCGAAGCTCGATCTGACGAGTCTCGGCTCGCCCCTCAACACGAGCCTCGACGTGCGGCTCGACGGCGTGTCGCTCGGCACCGTCCCGGTGGACGCCGGCGCGGCGAGCGTGGCGACGACGGTCCCGGCGTCGACGGCGCCCGGGGGGCACGTCCTCACGCTGGTCGCCTCGCCCAGCGGGACGGCGGTGACCCTCCCCGTGACGGTCACCCCCGCGCCCCTCGCGACCGCGACGTTCCTCAGGGCGAGGCCCACGGTGCTAAGGGTCGGCCACGCCGGCCCGGTGGTGCTCACCGCGACCGTCAAGGTCGCGAAGCACGCGCCGGCGGTGGGGACGGTCGAGTTCCTCGTCGACGGCCAGGTGGCCGGGACGGCCGAGCTGACCCGTGGCACGGCGACCTCCACGTTGCCGGCGGCGGGCGGCGCCGGGACGCGGGTGGTCGTCGCCCGGTTCGTCGGCACCGACACGCTCGCGCCGTCGGAGTCGAAGGCCGTGACGCTCGTCGTCAAGGCCGGGCCGAAGCCGGTCCTGCACCACCCGCCGCACTTCGGGTTCTGGTTCCCGGCCAGGCCGGGACTCGCCGTCTGGCACCCGTTCTGGTGATGCCCCGCCGATGTCGCGGTGCCCGGAGGCGGCGACGGCCTGACGAAGGAGCTCTCGACATGCGTGCTGCAAGGATGACGGGCGGCTTCACCGCCCTCGGGCTGGTCCTGGCCTCGGTGACGCTCCCCTCGGCGGCTTTCGCCGAGGTGGGTCCCGGTGCTCCGGTGGTGATCAACGAGGTCTACGGCGGCGGCGGGAACACGGGCGCCACGTGGACGCGCGACTTCGTCGAGCTCGTCAACGTCTCGGGCGCCCCGGTGGACGTGACGGGATGGGCGGTGCAGTACGCCTCGGCGACCGGCACCGGGGCGTTCTCGGTGACGCCGCTGAGCGGTGAGATCCCGGCCGGTGGGTACCTGCTGGTGGGCGAGGCCCTCGGTGCGGGCGGCACCCAGACGTTCGAGGCCGATGTCGACGGGTCGATCCCGATGTCCGGCACCGGCGGCAAGGTGGCGCTGACCGCCACCGTCGCCGGCCTGCCCAGCTGTGGCACCCCCGCCGTGTGCACGGCGCCCGCCTCGCTCGTCGACTTCGTCGGATGGGGGAGCGCCAACGGCTACGCGGGCGCCGCCGCCGCCCCGGCGACGACGAACCCGACGTCGGTCTCACGCGACGCCACCCACACCAACACGGCGGACAACGCCGCCGACTTCACCGCGGGCGCCCCGACTCCGCAGGGCTCCGGTACGGGTGAGGACCCGCAGGACCCGACGGTCGTGCCGATCGCCGAGATCCAGGGCACCGGCGCCGCCTCGCCGCTGGTGAACCGGATCGTCACCACCGAGGGAGTCGTCACGGCCGCCTACCCGACGGGTGGGTACGGCGGGTACGCCATCCAGACCGCGGGCACCGGCGGCGCGCCCGGCGCGGCGTCGCACGCGATCTTCGTCTACTCGGCGGCGACGGTCGGGTCCGTCGAGATCGGCGCCCACGTGCGCGTGACGGGCGCGGTCAGCGAGTTCCGCGGACTGACGGAGATCACCGTGGTAGCGGGCGGCCTCGAGGTCCTGACGGAACCCGCGGCGCCGGTCACGCCCGTCGCGTCCGCGTGGCCGGCGAGCGACGCCGAGCGGGAGCCTCTCGAGTCGATGCTGGTCGTGCCGCAAGGGCCGTTCACGGTGTCCGACACGTACCCGACCAACCAGTACGGCGAGGTCGGCCTCGCGGCGGGGACCACCGTCGTGGTGCAGCCGACCGAGGCGGGCCCGCCGGGCTCCCCGGAGGCGGCCGCCGCAGCGGCCGACGCCGCGGCGCGCGGCGTGGTCCTCGCGGACGGCTCGTCGTACGACCTGCTGCGCCAGGAGAACCGCGGCCTGACACCCGCGTACCTCTCGCTGGACGACCCGGTGCGCGTGGGTGCGCCGGTGACGTTCACCGGTGACCCGCTCGTCGTCGACTACCGGAACAACCTGTGGCTGCTCAACCCGGTCGGCAACCTGCTCGACAACAGCGCACCGGTCCCCGCGACGTTCGCGAGCACGCGCACCGTCGCGCCCGGGCCGGTGGGCGGGGACCTGACGGTCGCGACGTTCAACGTGCTCAACTACTTCACGACGCTCGGCGCGGACACGCCCGGTTGCGTCTCGTACGACGATCGCGCCGGCGACCCCGTCACCGTCCGCGGGGGCTGCGACCCGCGCGGCGCGTGGGACCCCGACGACCTGGTGCGCCAGCAGGACAAGATCGTCGCCGCGATCAACGGGCTCGACGCGGACGTCGTCGGCCTGCTGGAGATCGAGAACTCGCTCGTCGTCGACGGCGTGCCCGACGAGGCGCTCGCGACCCTGGTGGCGGCGCTGAACACCGAGGCGGGCGCCGGGACGTGGGCGTACGTCCCGTCGTCGACCGAGCTACCGGCGCCCGAGGCGATGGACGTCATCACCAACGCGATCATCTACCGGCCCGCTGCCGTGACGCGATCCGGCCAGGCGCGGGCGCTCGGCACCGCGAGCGCCGAGGACCAGGCGTTCGGCAACGCGCGCGAGCCGATCGCGCAGGAGTTCGTCCCCGTGGCGGGTGGGGAGCCGTTCCTCGTCGTCGTCAACCACTTCAAGTCCAAGGGGTCGGCCGGTCCATGGCCGGGGGACACCGACCAGGGCGACGGTCAGGGCGCGGGGAACGTGTCGCGGACCATGCAGGCGGAGGCGCTGCGGGACTGGGTGGCGAGCATCGCGTCGCCCGACGAGGCCGTGCTGCTCACGGGAGACTTCAACTCCTACACCCACGAGGATCCGTTGGCGGTGCTGTACGACGCCGGCTATGCCGACGCCGTCTCGCAGCTGGCCCCAGGCCAGTACTCCTACTCGTTCGACGGGCTGGCCGGCTCGCTCGACCACGTGCTGCTCAACGGTCCGGCGCTCGACCGGGTCACCGGCGCGGACATCTGGGGGATCAACGCCGAGGAGTCGGTCGCGCTGGAGTACAGCCGGTTCAACTACCACGGGACGCTCTTCTACGCCGACGACCAGTACCGCTCGTCGGACCACGACCCGGTGCTCGTCGGGCTGGAGAAGGGCCGGCCGGCCAGCACCACGGTGCTGACGGCCCGGCCGCAGGTGCAGAAGGCCGGCTCGCCGTGGCCGACGACCTTGGCAGCCACCGTCCGGACGGGCCAGGGACGTCCCGCAGCGGGGATGGTGGAGTTCGTCGTCGACGGAGAGGTCGTCGCGACTGCCGGCCTGTGGCGCGGCATCGCCACCGTGACGGTGCCCGCCGGTGCGGTGGGCACGCGATCGGCCGTCGCCCACTACGTCGGGACCGACGCGCTGGCGCCCTCGACGTCGGCGCCCGTCACGCTCACGGTGGAGCAGGTCCGCACGTGGGTCTTCGCGCACGCGACGTCGCCGTACCTCTCGCAGCGCGCGTGGGTGCCGACGTTCGTCGTCGCCACGGTCGGCTCCGACGGGTTCGGGGTGCCCGCCGGGACGGTCGAGGTGCGCGAGGGCGACCGCCTCGTCGCACGCTCACTGGTGACGGGCCCGTGGCCGGTGTGGGTGCCGCTGCCGAAGGACGAGTCGCTCGGCACGCACCGCTACGACGTGGCGTTCGTGCCCGACGACGCCGCGAGCGTCGCCGGGTCGACATCGGCCTGGCCGGTGGTGGTCACCGTCAGGCGCTGACGAGCCCCCGACAGCCCTCAGAGGAAGTCGTGGTACGCGGGCAGGTCCAGTACGCCGTTGCCCGACAGCCCGATGACGATCACCTCGTCGGTGGTCGCCGCACGTGCCCTGGCGACGGCGCCCGCGACCGCGTGCGTCGACTCGGGGGCGGGGATGATTCCCTCGGCACGGGCGAACTCGATGCCTGCGGCGAACGACGTGTCCTGGTCGACGGCGATCGCGTCGAGCAGCCCGAGCTGCTTGGCGTGCGACACCATCGGCGCCATGCCGTGGTAACGCAGCCCGCCGGCGTGGATGGGCGGCGGCACGAAGTCCTTGCCGAGCGTATGCATCTTGAGCAAGGGCGTGAGGCCGGCGACGTCGCCGAAGTCGTACCGGTACTCACCCCGCGTCAGCGACGGGCACGCCGCCGGCTCGCAGGCGACCACCTGCGTCGCCGTCCCCTCGCGGAGGTTGCGGCCGATGAACGGGAACGACAGCCCGCCGAGGTTCGACCCGCCGCCGGCGCAGGCGAACACCACGTCGGCCGTCTCACCGAGCTCGTCGAGCTGGGCGAGGGCCTCCTGGCCGATCACCGACTGGTGCAGCAGCACGTGGTTCAGCACCGAGCCGAGCGCGTAGTGCGTCTTGGCGTCGCCGGCCGCGGCCTCGACCGCCTCGCTGATCGCCATGCCGAGCGAGCCGGTGGTGTCGGGGTCGGCCTCGAGGAAGGCGCGGCCCGACTGCGTCAGGTCGGACGGCGAGGGGTGGCACGTGGCGCCGTACGTCTCCATCTGGAGGCGCCGGTACGGCTTCTGGTCGTAGGAGGCGCGAACCTGCCACACCTCGCACTCGAGCCCGAACAGCGCACTGGCCAGCGCGAGCGAGGCGCCCCACTGGCCGGCGCCCGTCTCGGTGGTCAGCTTGGTCACGCCCTCGATGGCGTTGTAGTACGCCTGCGCCACCGCGGTGTTGGGCTTGTGGGAGCCGGCCGGGCTGACGCCCTCGTACTTGTAGTAGATCCGGGCCGGCGTGCCGAGCGCGCGCTCGAGGCGCAGCGCCCGGATCAGCGGCGACGGCCGCCACAGCGCGTAGACCTCGCGAACCGGCTGCGGAATCTCGATCCAGCGCTCGGTGCTGACCTCCTGGCCGATCAGGGCCATCGGGAACAGGGGAGCCAGGTCGTCGGGGGTCAGCGGCTGCTGCGTACCTGGGTGCAGCGCCGGGGGACAGGGCTCCGGGAGGTCGGCGGCGAGGTTGTACCAGTGGGTCGGCACGCTCGACGGCACCGCGGCGCCGATGGGCGCCGTCAGCGGGGTGGGACGGACGTCGTCGGGGGAGGTCGTCATGGGAGGTCGAGTCCTCGGGTGATCGGGTGCACGCTGGCAGCGGCAGGTTAGCCCCGCGGGGTCGACGAGGGCATGGGCCCGGCCGAAAGGGGCGGCTCGCCGGTCCGGAGGTGCTCCCGGGCCGGAGGACGTGGCTCGCCGGTCCGGACGGTGCCGCCGGGCCGGAGGACATGGCTCGCCGGTCCGCACGGTGCCCTCGGCTCGTCAGAACGGTGGCTCGTCGGGATAGCCGGGATTCGGTTCGCCAGGGTGCCTGCGTTGCTGCGTGCGCCGGTCTCGGAGTCGTTCGGCGCGCCCGTGGTCGCCGGGAACGACCCGGTAGACCAGCCCGGCTGGGGTTCGCCACTCGAAGACGCCAGGCTCGACCTGTTGCAGCGTGAAGCCGCCATCGGTCTTCAGGCGGTGGCAGCGGTGGGACAGCGGCCCCAGGTTGTGGTGGGCGGTCCCGCCGTTGAACGCCGAACCGTTGGCAGGAGGGCCGTTGTACTCGGTCGTATGGTCGAGGTCGCAGGCTTCGGCGGGCGTGGAGCAGCCCGGGCCTGCGCACACCTGGTCCCGGGCGACGACGTGCTGCACGAGGTCGCGAGGCGGTCGGTAGCGGGCGCGGCCCACGTCGAGCACCCGTCCGGACAGGGGATCGGTGACCAGTCGGCGCCATGGGCCTTCGGTGGCCAGTGCACGGGCCTGGTCGGCCGGGATGGGCCCGAACCCTGCCAGCTCGGCGGGAGCGTCGTCGAGCCCCATCAGGGTCGACAGGGCCACGGTGACGTTGATCCGCACCTTCGGGACCCGGATCACCGGCGCCGGCGCCGGCGCCGCAACGTTCGCAGCCGACGCCGCAGCGCCGCGCGCCTCGGCGATGTCGTCGTTGTCGATGCCGCCGGCCGCGAGGGGAGCGGCGCCGGCAACGAGGGGAACGGCATCGGCCGCCGGGGCGAGCACGGCGATCCGCCCCGTGAGCAGACCGGTGAAGGTGTCGGTGCGGATCTGGTCGACGGTGTGCGGGTCGCCGGCGGCGCGGGCGGCCCGCGCGGTGGCCTCCAGCAGCCCGTCGACCTGGACGGCATCCGCGGCGGGCACCACGGCCCAGATGCCTGCCATCCCGTCCGGCAGTGGCCGGGGATGACACACGTGCCGCTTCGAGCGAGCGCGGGCGAGCCGGTCGGCGGCATCCTCGGCGTCGACGCGGAGGAGCTCGCGGTCGACGTCGGCGGCCAGCTGACGCGGCGTGCGGGTAGCCGCGCCGGGCAGGACGGCTTCCTGCACGGCCCATGCGAGCGGACCGGGCCGATCGGCCAGCCGCTCACAGACCACCCGTAGCTGCGCCCCGCCGAGATGCCCCGCGCGCACGGCATCGGCCGTCAGCAGGAGCTCGTTGTCCAGGGCGCGCCCGTCTCGGACGAGGCGCTGCGCCGCCCTGCGGGAACAGGCCAGCCGCATGGCCAGCTCGTCGGCGGCGACGTTCCGGTCAGCCGGGGCGGGGGAGCTCCATCGCGGGTTCATCGACTCCCGGCGGGACAGCTCGGCGGCGGCGAGCGACGCGTTCAGCTCGACCCACGCGCCGATGCGCCACCAGGCGGCGACAGCCTCCACCAGCATCTCGTCGGAGGCGGCCCTCAGGTCGAGCTCCTCCAGCACCAGCGCGAGCATCCCGGACGGCGGGAGGTCCTCGATCCCCGCGAGGCATTCCCAGGCGGCGACCGCCGACGGTGCCGGCTCCGCACCCAGGTCGTCGAACGGTACCCCGCCGCCCCACACGGGCTCAGTGGGCAGCTCGTCGGGCCACAGCGCCTCGGCGTCGACCTCGTCGGGCGCAAGGTGCCAGGGATCCTCCGGCTGGACCGGTGGCGGAACCGCGGCGACCGGCCACACGCCCGCAGGCAACGCGCCGCCGAACGGCCTGTCTGGCAGCGTCTCGAACATGTGTTCGATGCTAGCGGCGAGCACCGACACGCACCGATGTCACACACCGACACGCACCGACATGCACCGCCGACGCACCCACCGACGGGCTCATGTCAGTGGTCGAACGTATGTTCGATGAGTGACGAACGACGAGCGGGAGGTGCCTGTGTGTGCGATGTGCGACGGCCGGACTGCCACCGATCTCATGGCAGAGATCTACCAGGACATCGAGCGTGTCGGGTGGGCGGTGGTCGCCGTCGAGGACGACGCCGGGCGTCACGCCTACACCTACACGGTCGGCCTCACGCGATATCACGGGCACCCGGAGCTGCTCGTCAGCGGCAACGACTTCGCGCGGGCACACCACGTGATCGACGAGATCGCGACGCTGGTGGCGGGCGGCCGTCGCCTGGTTGAGGGCGAGTTCCTCGTCCCCGAAGGCGTCGGTCTTCTGTGCCGCACCATCCGCGTGTCCAGACCGGGCCGGCTGCGCCTCGCGCGGGCGGTGTACGGAGGAAGAGGCTTCGCCCCCGTCTCGGCGCTGCAGGTGGTGTGGGTGGACGAGCACGGCCGCTGGCCCTGGGAGTACTGCGAGGAGCACGCCGGCGGGCATGTGCTGTACGGCCCGCCGTGGCCGAGCGTGGGTTAGCACGACGAGACGAACGACGAACGACGAGGTCGCCGGCGCTGGGCCGGCTCGAACGAAGGGGAGAGGCATGTACCAAGACAGCTGGGACGACGAGCCGGGACACGAGCCGGGAGACGAGCCACTCAGCGCGTGGGATGCGGTCCTGCTGCACGCGAAGGCGACGGGCGACGGTGGCGGTCGTGGGGGCTCGGTCGTGGGGGTGCAGCCCGGAGTACGCCTACACCTTCGGACTGACGGCGTACGGCCACCCGGAGCTGTTGGTCAGCGGCATCGAGTCATTCGAGGTCCGCGACCGGCTCGGCCCTCTCCTGGAGGAGATCCGCAACGGTCGCCTGCTCCGGCCCGGCGAGGAGCCGCAGCGGGACAGCGGGCAGCGGCATCTCCTCGTCGTTCCGGTCACCGACCCGACGGTGCTCATCTCCGTGCAGGAGCACTTCGCGGGTCCCGGTCGCGAGCCCGTCGCCGCGCTCCAGATCGTGTGGGCGGACCAGGAAGGCAACTGGCCATGGGAGGCGGGCTGGCTCGGCGAACCGCAGGAGCTCTTCGGTGTGCCAGCCGGCGCAACCATCTGAGACGCGCGCGGGCCCGGGCGTTGCTGCGCGCTGACCCTCGTGCCGCGGTTGCGAACAGGGCGTCGGCCGCGGGCGGGGGGAGTCGCGACTGCCGATGGGGTCGCGACTGCCGATGGGGTCGCGACCGCCGATGGGGTCGCGGCTAGCGCTGGGGATCGCGGCTACGGCTGGAGCAGCACCTTTCCCGTGGTCCCACGGCTTTCGAGCGCGCGGTGTGCCTCCGCGGCGTCCTCGAGCGGGAAGCGCGCGCCGATCCGTACCGACAGCTCACCGGCGGCGAGGCCGAACACCTCCGAGCCGCGCCACGTCAGCTCGTCTCGGGTGGCCGTGTACGCCCCGATCGAGGGGCGCGTCAGGTACACCGATCCCGCGGCGTTGAGGCGCTGCGGGTCGAAAGGCGGGACCGGCCCCGACGACGCCCCGAAGAGCACCAGGACACCGCGCGGCCGCACGGAGGCCAGCGAGGCGTCGAAGGTGTCGCGGCCCACCGAGTCGTACGCGACGCGCACGCCGACGCCGCCGGTCAGCGCGCGAACGAGAGGAGGCAGGTCGTCGGTGAGCGAGCCGAGCTCGCGGTACCGGATGACGTCCGCGGCACCGGCCCCGCGCGCGAGCGCCTCCTTCTCCGCCGAGCCGACGGTGGCGATGACGCGGGCCCCGCGTCGCGTCGCGAGCTGCGTGACGAGCAGCCCCACGCCACCGGCGGCCGCGTGGAGCAGCACGTCGTCGCCGGCGGCGAGCTCGACGGTCGAGGTGGTCAGGTAGTGCGCGGTGATCCCCTGGAGGGTCACGGCCGCGGCGATGTCGTCCGGCAGGCCGGGCGGTACGACGAGCGCGCGGGCGGCCTTCACCACGGCGAGCTCGGCGTACGAGCCCGCGGACGACTCCCACGCGACGTGCTGGCCGACGCCGATCGAGCTCACCTCGGACCCGGCCGCGACGACCTCGCCCGCACCCTCGGTGCCGACGACGTGCGGGAAGTCCATCCGATAGACGCCGGCCCGCCGGTAGGTGTCGATGAAGTTCACCCCGGCCGCGGCGACGCGCACGACGACCTCGTCGGGCCCGGGCTCGGGATCGGGGAGCTCGACCACGGAGAGGACTTCGGGACCACCGGGACGGAGGGCGACGACAGCGCGCATGGGAACGTCGTACTACGACTTCGTGCACCACCGCCAGCGATCTGACGAGATCGCCGCCGGCGTATCGCCGTGCGGTCCTGTGTATGATCATGCAGTGACCTTCACCGTGGCCGTCGCCGGCGCCAGCGGGTACGCCGGTGGCGAGATGCTGCGCCTGCTGCTCGGCCACCCCGACGCCCGGATCGGCGCCCTGACGGCGCACGGCAACGCGGACAGCCGGCTCGGCGAGCATCACCCCCACCTGCGCTCGCTGACGGACCGCGTGCTCGCGCCGACGGACGTCGACAACCTGGAAGGCCACGACGTCGTCGTGCTAGCCCTGCCGCACGGCGCCTCCGGCGCGGTCGCGGCCGAGCTCGAGGCGCGCGGCGACACGGCCGTGGTCGTCGACCTCGGCGCCGACCACCGGCTCGTCGACCCGGAGGCGTGGCAGGCGTACTACGGCTCCGAGCACGCCGGCACGTGGCCGTACGGCCTGCCGGAGCTCATCGTCGGCACGGGCAGGCAGCGCGAGGCGCTGAAGGTCGCGACGCGGATCGCGGTCCCTGGCTGCAACGTCACCGCCGTCACGCTCGGCATCGAGCCCGGCGTCGCCGCCGGTCTGCTCGACACCACGGGGCTGGTCGCCGTCCTCGCGGTCGGCTACTCCGGCGCGGGCAAGAGCCTCAAGCCGCACCTTCTCGCGTCCGAGGCGCTCGGCGCCGCACAGCCCTACGGCATGGCCGGCACGCACCGGCACATCCCCGAGATCGTCCAGAACCTGACGAGCGCCGGCGCCGGCGCGGTCCGACTGAGCTTCTCCCCGGTGCTGGTGCCGATGTCGCGCGGCATCCTCGCGACGGTGACCGCCCCCGTCGCGGAGGGCGTCACGGAGGAGGCGCTCCGGGCCGCCTGGGAGGCGGCGTACGCCGACGAGCCCTTCGTCGAGCTGCTCCCCGCCGGGCAATGGCCGACGACCGCCTCGGTGCTCGGCGCGAACACGGCCCTGGTGCAGGTGGCGCTCGACGCCAAGGCGGGTCGCGCGGTCGCGGTGTGCGCGATCGACAACCTCGTCAAGGGCACCGCGGGCGGCGCGCTCCAGTCGCTGAACCTCGCGCTCGGCCTGCCCGAGACGCTCGGCCTGCCGACCGGAGGAGTGGCCCCGTGAGCCGGCCGGACAACGTCGTGGCAGGGGAGCAGTCGCCGGGGGTCACCGCGGCCGGGGGCTTCCGCGCCGCCGGGATCACGGCCGGGCTCAAGGCGTCGGGCCGACCCGACGTGTCGCTCGTCGTCAACGACGGTCCGCGCCACAACGTCGCCGCGGTGTTCACGTCGAACCGTGTCGTCGGCGAGCCGGTGAAGTGGTCGCGCCTCGCCGCGAACGACGGCCGGATCCGCGCCGTCATCCTCAACTCGGGCGGCGCCAACGTGTGCACGGGCGCCGAGGGCTACGCCGACGTCGAGGCGACGGTCGCCAAGGTCGGTGAGGTGCTCGGCCTCGACCCGAACGACGTCCTGGTGGCCTCCACAGGTCTCATCGGCGAGCGCCTGCCCATCGAGAAGCTGCTTGCGGGCGTCGACGTCGCGGCGGAAGCCCTGTCGCCGGACGGCGGCCACGACGCCGCCACCGCGATCATGACCACCGACACGGTGGCGAAGAAGGCGCACGTCACGCTGGACACCGCGCACGGCAGGTTCACGGTGGGCGGGATGGCCAAGGGCGCGGGCATGCTCGCGCCGGCGCTGGCGACGATGCTCGTCGTCCTCACCACGGACGCGGACGTGGACCCGGGTGGCCTGCGCACCGCCCTGCGCGCGGCGACCGCGCAGACGTTCGACCGGATCGACTCCGACGGCTGCATGTCGACGAGCGACACCGTCGCGCTGCTCGCCTCGGGCGCGTCCGGTGTGCTGCCGGACTACGTCGAGTTCGCCGCCGCGGTCAGGGGCGTCTGCGCCAGCCTGGCCCACCAGCTGATCGCGGACGCGGAGGGCGCGAGCCACGACATCGCCGTCCGCGTGGTCAACGCGAGCGACGAGGCCGCCGCGGTCGCCGTCGCGCGCGCCGTCAGCAGGGCCAACCTCTTCAAGGCCGCCATGTTCGGCAACGACCCCAACTGGGGCCGCGTCCTGGCGCAGGTGGGCACCGTGCCGGCGAGCGTCGCCCCGTACGACCCCGACGAGCTCGACGTGACGATCAACGGCGTCATGGTCTGCAAGGCGGGCGGCGCCCACGAGGACCGCAGCCTGGTGGACCTCGCCGCGAGCCGCGAGATCCACGTCGAGATCGACCTGCACGCCGGGAAGGCCGAGGCGACGCTCTGGACCAACGACCTCACCCACGACTACGTCCACGAGAACAGCGCGTACTCCACATGAGCGAGTTCCTCTTCGACACCCGCACGGACCTGCGTCCCGACCAGAAGGCCGAGGTGCTGATCCAGGCGCTGCCCTGGCTCCAGCGGTTCTCCGGTGCGCTCGTCGTGGTCAAGTACGGCGGCAACGCCATGGTGGACGACGAGCTGAAACGCGCCTTCGCGCAGGACATGGTGTTCCTGCACCAGGTCGGTCTCAAGCCGGTCGTCGTCCACGGCGGCGGCCCGCAGATCAACGCGATGCTCGACAAGCTGGGCATCGAGAGCGAGTTCCGCGGCGGACTGCGCGTCACCACTCCCGAGGCGATGGACGTCGTCCGGATGGTCCTGACGGGGCAGGTGTCACGTGAGCTCGTCGGGCTGCTGAACGCCTACGGCCCGCACGCCGTCGGCCTGTCCGGCGAGGACGGCGGCCTGCTGCAGGCCCGCCGGCGCGGCGCGGTGGTGGACGGCGAGACCGTCGACATCGGCCTGGTGGGCGAGGTGGTGCAGGTCGACCCCGGCGCGGTGCTGGACCTGCTGGACGCGGGACGGATTCCCGTGGTCTCCACCGTCGCCCCGGACATCGAGGACCCGACGCAGGTGCTCAACGTCAACGCCGACTCGGCCGCCGCCGCGCTTGCGATCGCGCTCGGCGCGCGGAAGCTCGTCGTACTGACGGATGTCGAGGGCCTGTACACCAACTGGCCGGACCGCTCGAGCCTGGTGCGCCGGATCCGCGCCGGCGCGCTGGCGGGCCTGATCCCGGCCCTGGACTCCGGCATGCGGCCGAAGATGGAGGCCTGCTACCGGGCCGTGGTCGGCGGCGTGGGCCGGGCCCACGTCATCGACGGCCGCGCGCCGCACGCGATCCTCGTCGAGGTGTTCACCGACGACGGCATCGGGACCATGGTGCTGCCCGACGAGGAGCTGCCCGAGCCGCCGAAGACCGCGCCCGTCCCGGTGGTGGTGTGATGCCCGCCGAGCTGCTGCCCCCCGCCACGGGAACCGTCGCCGCCTGGACGGACCGCTACGGCCACGCCCTGATGGACACGTTCGGCCCGCCGCAGCGCGTCCTGGTGCGCGGCGACGGCGCGTACGTGTGGGACGCGGACGGAAGGCGCTACCTCGACCTGCTCGGCGGCATCGCCGTCAACGCGCTCGGCCACGCGCACCCGACGCTCACCGCGACCATCTCCGCCCAGCTCGGCACGCTCGGCCACGTCTCGAACTTCTTCGCGACGCCCGCCCAGATCGGCCTCGCGGAGACGCTGCTGCACCTCGCGGGCGCGCCGACCGGTTCGCGGGTGTTCCTGACGAACTCCGGCACCGAGGCGGTCGAGGCCGCGGTCAAGCTGACGCGGCGGCACTCCGCGGGCGCCAGGCCCCGGTTGCTCGCCCTCGAAGGCGCGTTCCACGGCCGGACGATGGGCGCGCTGGCGCTGACGCACAAGGCCGCGTACCGCGAGCCGTTCGAGCCGCTGCCGCCGGGGGTCGCGTGGGTGCCGTTCGGCGACCTCGCCGCGCTGGAGAGCGCGATGGGGGACGACGTCGCCGCCCTTTTCGTCGAGCCCGTCCAGGGCGAGGCGGGCGTGCGGACCCTCCCGCCCGGGTACCTCGCCGCCGCCCGCGAGCTGACCACGCGGCACGGCGCCCTGCTCGTGCTCGACGAGGTCCAGTCGGGGATGGGTCGCACGGGCGAGTGGTTCGCGTTCCAGCAGCCGCACATCGGCGGCGGGATCACGCCGGACGTCGTCACCGTCGCCAAGGGCCTCGGCGGCGGCTTCCCGATCGGCGCGCTGATCGCGTTCGGCGAGACCACCGCCGCCCTGCTCGGCCGCGGCCAGCACGGCAGCACGTTCGGCGGCAACCCGGTCGCCTGCGCGGCGGCGCTGGCGACGATCGGCGTGATCGAGCGGGACGACCTGCTGGCGCACGTGCGGGACCTGGGCGCCTGGTGGCGCGCGGCGCTCGCCGGCACGGGCAACCCGCTCGTCGTCGGCTCACGTGGCGAGGGCCTGCTCATCGCGGTCGAGCTGGCCGCGCCGGTCGCCTCCAAGGTCCAGGAGCTGGCTCTCGAGGCGGGCTTCATCGTCAACGCGCCCACGCCGACGGTCCTGCGCCTCGCCCCGGCGTACGTCCTGACCCGGGACCAGGCGCAGACCTTCGTCGACTTCCTGAGGCAGGTGGCCCCGTGACGCACTTCTTGAGGGACGACGACCTCGCACCTGCCCAGCAGGGGCAGGTGCTCCGGCTGGCCGACGAGCTGAGCCGCGACCGCTTCGCCCGGCGCCCCCTGGCGGGCCCGCGCGCCGTCGCCGTCATCTTCGACAAGCCGACGCTGCGTACCCAGCTGTCGTTCACGGTCGGCATCGCCGAGCTGGGCGGGTATCCGGTGGTCGTCGACGGCAACCTGGCGCAGATCGGCGTCCGCGAGTCGATCTCCGACACCGCGAAGGTCCTCGGCCGGCAGGTGGCCGCGATCGTCTGGCGCACGCACGCGCAGTCGCGCATCGAGGAGATGGCCGCGGTCGCGGGCGTCCCGGTGGTCAACGCCCTGACCGACGACTTCCACCCGTGCCAGGTGCTCGCCGACCTGCTGACGGTGGCGCAGCACCGCGGCGGCGTCGACACGCTGCCCGGCACCACGCTCGCCTACGTCGGCGACGGCTCCAACAACATGGCGCACTCCTACCTGCTCGGCGGTGCCACCGCCGGGATGCACGTGCGGATCGGCGCCCCCGCCGGCTTCCACCCGGACCCCGCGATCCTCGCGGACGCCCGGCGCATCGCCGCGGGCACGGGCGGCAGCGTCCAGGTGCACGACGAGCGGGACGCGGCCCTGGCGGGCGCCGACGCCGTCGCCACCGACACGTGGGTGTCGATGGGCCAGGAGGCGCAGGCGGCAAACCGCGCCGAGCCCTTCGTGCCGTTCCGGCTCGACGGCGAGGGCCTCGCGCTCGCGGAGCCGGGGGCCCTCGTGCTGCACTGCCTGCCCGCCTACCGCGGCAAGGAGATCACCGCCGAGGTGCTCGACGGTCCGCAGTCCGTGGTGTGGGACGAGGCCGAGAACCGCCTGCACGCGCAGAAGGCGCTGCTGACCTGGCTGCTGGAGGAGGCGTGAGCTCCACGACCGTCCCTCCGACGAAGGCCGCCCGGCACGCCCAGATCACGGCGCTGCTCACGCATGAGCAGGTGCACTCCCAGGTGGAGCTGGCCGAGCTGCTGGCGAGGGCCGGCGTCAGCGTGACGCAGGCGACGCTCTCGCGGGACCTCGTCGAGCTGCAGGCGGTCAAGGTGCGCAACGCCGGCGGTTCGCTGGTCTACGCGGTGCCGGCCGAGGGCTCGGCGCGGGTCGCTCCGACCGGCGAGACGACCGAGGTGCTCGCGGCGCGGCTCGCCCGGCTCGCCGCCGAGCTCGTCGTCACCGCGGAGGCGTCCGGTCCGCTCGTCGTGCTGCGCACCCCGCCGGGTGGTGCACAGTTCCTCGCCTCCGCGATCGACCACTCGATCATGCCGGGCGTGCTCGGCACGATCGCGGGCGACGACACCGTCCTGGTGATCGCCGCCGAGCCCGACTCCGGCTCGACGGTGGCCCAGCGGTTCCTCGATCTCGCGGCCGGCCGCGATTCCGCACGAGACAAGGACGAGATGTGAGCAAGGTTCTGACGCAGCTTCCGGTCGGCGAGCGGGTGGGCATCGCCTTCTCCGGCGGGCTGGACACCTCGGTGGCCGTGGCCTGGATGCGGGACAAGGGCGCGATCCCGTGCACCTACACCGCGGATCTCGGTCAGTACGACGAGCCGGAGATCGACCAGGTGCCCGGTCGCGCCTTGGCGTACGGCGCCGAGCTGTCGCGTGCCGTCGACTGCAAGGCCGCGCTGGTCGAGGAGGGACTGGCGGCCATCGCGTGCGGCGCGTTCCACATCCGCAGCGGCGGCCGCTCCTACTTCAACACGACGCCGTTGGGCCGGGCCGTCACCGGCACCCTGCTGGTGCGCGCCATGCAGGCCGACGGCGTCGAGATCTGGGGCGACGGGTCCACCTTCAAGGGCAACGACATCGAGCGGTTCTACCGCTACGGGCTGCTTGCCAACCCAGCACTGCGGATCTACAAGCCGTGGCTCGACCAGGACTTCGTCGCCGAGCTCGGCGGGCGCGCCGAGATGAGCCGGTTCCTGGTGGACCACGACCTGCCCTACCGCGACAGTGCCGAGAAGGCGTACTCGACGGACGCGAACATCTGGGGCGCCACGCACGAGGCCAAGACGCTGGAGCACCTCGACGTGTCGCTGGAGACGGTCGAGCCCATCATGGGGGTGCGGTTCTGGGACCCGGCGGTGGCGATCGAGACCGAGGACGTCACGATCGGGTTCGTGCGCGGCCGGCCGGTGGCGATCGACGGCGTGCGGTACGACGACCCGGTGGCCCTGGTCCACGAGGCGAACGCCATCGGCGGCCGGCACGGCCTGGGCATGTCCGACCAGATCGAGAACAGGATCATCGAGGCCAAGTCGCGCGGGATCTACGAGGCGCCGGGGATGGCGCTGCTGTTCGCGGCGTACGAGCGGCTGGTCAACGCGATCCACAACGAGGACACGATCGCCAGCTACCACACGGAGGGGCGGCGGCTGGGCCGACTGCTGTACGAGGGCCGGTGGCTCGATCCGCAGTCGCTCATGGTGCGCGAGTCGATCCAGCGGTGGATCGCCTCGGTCGTCACGGGCGAGGTGACGCTGCGGCTGCGGCGCGGGGAGGACTACACGATCCTGCGCACCGACGGGCCCGGCTTCTCCTATCACCCCGACAGGCTGTCGATGGAGCGCACCGAGTCCGCCGCGTTCGGCCCGACCGACCGCATCGGCCAGCTGACGATGCGCAACCTCGACATCGCCGACACGCGCGCCAAGCTCGAGCTGTACGCGAGCCAGCCGATCGACCAGGGGCAGGTGCTCGTCGAGCACGGCACGCTGTTCGGTGCACTGCCTGCGGGTGGCGCGGACGTCATCGCGACGAACCCGGGTCTGGTCGGCGACGAGGAGGTGGCGCTGGACGCCGCCGCGATGGAAGTCGGGACGGACTGACGTGGGCGCTCCCGACCCCGGCGCTCCCACCGGTACCCCGTCCGCCACCGCGGCCGGTGCCCTGTGGGGCGGGCGGTTCAGCGGCGCTCCGGCGGAGGCGCTGGCTGTGCTGTCCCGTTCCACGCACTTCGACTGGCGTCTGGCCCGGTACGACCTCGCCGGCTCGCGCGCGCACGCCCGGGTGCTCGCCCGGGCTGGGCTGCTCGGCGAGTCCGATCTGGCGAGCATGCTCGCCGCGCTCGATCGCCTGGACGACGACGTTGCCTCAGGCGGCTTCGGCCCCGCGTCGCACGACGAGGACGTGCACGCCGCCCTCGAACGCGGGCTGATCGAACGGGCGGGAGCCGAGCTGGGGGGCCGGTTGCGCGCCGGGCGCAGCCGCAACGACCAGATCGCCACGCTGGTGCGGATGTACCTGCGCCGGCAGGCCCGGCTGCTGTCCGGCCTGGTGCTGGACGTCGTCGACGCGCTCGTCGGGCAGGCGACCGCCGCCGGCGACGCGCCCATGCCGGGCCGCACGCACCTCCAGCATGCCCAGCCGGTGCTGCTGGCGCACCACCTGCTGGCGCACGTGTGGCCCCTGCTGCGCGATGTGCAGCGCTGGCGCGACTGGGACGTCCGCGCCGCGCGGTCGCCCTACGGCTCGGGCGCCCTCGCGGGCTCGTCGCTCGGCCTCGACCCCGCGGCCGTCGCCGCCGAGCTGGGCTTCGACGGGCCGGTGGAGAACTCCATCGACGGGACCGCGTCGCGCGACGTGGTCGCGGAGTTCGCCTTCGTCGCCGCTATGACGGGGATCGACCTGTCGCGGCTCGCGGAGGAGATCACGCTCTGGGCGACCGCCGAGTTCGGCTACGTGCGGCTCGACGACGCCTACTCGACCGGGTCGAGCATCATGCCGCAGAAGAAGAACCCCGATGTCGCCGAGCTGGCGCGAGGCAAGGCAGGGCGCCTGATCGGCGACCTGGCGGGCCTGCTCACCACGCTCAAGGGCCTGCCGCTGGCGTACAACCGGGACCTCCAGGAGGACAAGGAGCCGGTGTTCGACCAGGTGGACCAGCTGACCGTGCTGCTGCCGGCGTTCGCCGGGATGGTCGCCACGCTGCGCTTCGACCTCGACCGGCTCGCCTCGCTCGCGCCGGCCGGGTTCTCGCTGGCCACGGACGTCGCGGAGTGGCTCGTCCGGGCCGGGGTGCCGTTCCGCATGGCGCACGAGGTGGCAGGCTCGTGCGTGCGGGTCGCCGAGTCGCGGGGGATCGGCCTGGAGGAGCTGTCGGAGGAGGACCTCGTGGCGATCAGCCCGCACCTGACCCCGGACGTCCGCACGGTGCTGTCGGTCGCGGGTTCGGTCGCGTCACGCGACGCGGTCGGTGGCACCGCCCCGGCGCGCGTCGCGGAACAGCTCGCTGCCGCCCGCTCGGCGCTCGCCGCGCACCGCGCGTGGACTCGGGCCTGACGTGAGCCCATCTGCCACGTCCCTCGAGCGCGCCTTTCGTCGCCGAGCGCATCGTTGATCGCCGAACGCGCTCGTTCTGGCGCTCGGAACGCACGCGCTCGCTCACGAACGATGCGCTCGACGGGGGTGCTCGACGGGGGTGCTCGACGGGGGTGCTC
>Ga0255334_1000167_pt1 | contig 69165 bp, 76 predicted proteins | sample EtOH5_35cm_T3_12_FD_202080 | JGI IMG/M metagenome (GOLD analysis project Ga0255334, IMG submission 202080) | Sandy soil microbial communities from University of British Columbia, Vancouver, Canada - EtOH5_35cm_T3_129 | ecosystem: Engineered > Artificial ecosystem > Sand microcosm > Unclassified ...
GAAATCATCGAGCGCGTCGGCGTGACCTGCGTGATGGTGACCCACGATCAGGAAGAGGCCATGACCATGGCCCAGCGCATCGCGATCATGCACCTGGGCTGGATTGCCCAGATCGGCAGCCCGGTCGACATCTATGAAGCTCCCATCAGCCGCATGGTTTGCGAATTCATCGGCAACGTGAACGCCTTCGAAGGCACGGTCGTGGAAGACCTTGAAGGCCACGCGATCATTCACAGCAAGGATCTGGAACAGAAGATCTACGTCGGTCACGGCGTCAGCACTTCGGTGCAGGACAAGTCGATCACCTACGCGATCCGTCCGGAGAAAATGCTGGTCAGCACCACCCAGCCCGAAAGCCGCTACAACTGGTCCCAGGGCAAGGTGCATGACATCGCCTACCTCGGCGGACACTCGGTGTTCTACGTCGAACTGCCTGGCGGCAAAGTCGTGCAGTCGTTCATGGCCAACGCCGAACGCCGTGGCGCGCGTCCGACCTGGGACGACAAGGTCTACGTGTGGTGGGAAGACGACAGCGGCGTGGTACTGCGCTCATGAAAACACTCAATCAGCAGTTCATGCGGCTGATGCCGAGTGGTCGAAAGCTCGTCATCGGGATTCCATTCCTGTGGCTGTGCCTGTTTTTCCTGTTGCCGTTCTTCCTGGTGATGAAGATCAGCTTCTCGGAAGCGGCGCTGGCCATTCCTCCTTACTCCGAGATCTATACCTTCGCCGAACAGAAATTCCAGCTGTTCCTGAATGTCGGTAACTACCTGCTGCTGACCGAGGATGAGCTGTACATCTCGGCCTACTTCGGCTCGTTGAAGGTCGCGTTTTTCAGCACGCTGATGTGCCTGGTGATCGGCTTCCCGATGGCCTACGCGATCACCAAAGCGAGCAAGGAAGCGCAAAACGTCTTGCTGCTGTTGATCATGATGCCGACCTGGACCGCGATCCTGATCCGCGTTTATGCGTGGATGGGCATCCTCAGCAACAACGGTTTGCTCAACGCGTTTTTGATGTGGACCGGGCTGACCGATCACCCGATCGAGATCCTCAATACCAACACAGCCGTGTACATCGGCGTGGTTTATGCCTACCTGCCGTTCATGGTGTTGCCGTTGTACGCCAACCTGGTCAAGCACGATCAAAGCTTGCTGGAAGCGGGTTCTGACCTGGGTTCGAGCAACTTCAACAACTTCTGGAAAATCACCGTGCCGCTGGCCAAGAACGGGATCATCGCCGGTTGCATGCTGGTGTTCATTCCGGTGGTCGGTGAGTTCGTGATTCCGGAACTGCTGGGCGGCCCGGAAACCCTGATGATTGGCCGTGTGCTGTGGCAAGAGTTCTTCAACAACCGCGACTGGCCGGTGGCATCTGCCCTGGCGGTGGTGATGCTGTTGATCCTGATTGTGCCGATTCTGCTGTTCAACCGCAGCCAGGCCAAAGAGATGGAGGCACGGGGATGAAACGCTTCGGATTTTCAAAGTTCATGCTGGTATTCGGCCTGTCGTTTATCTACTTGCCGATGCTGATTCTGGTGATCTACTCGTTCAACGCTTCCAAGCTGGTAACCGTTTGGGGTGGCTGGTCGTTCAAGTGGTACGCCGGGTTGCTCGATAACACGCAACTGATGGGCTCGGTGGTGCGCTCGCTGGAAATCGCCTGCTACACCGCGATTGCGGCGGTGGCGCTGGGGACGCTCGCGGCGTTCGTCCTGACTCGCGTGACGCGTTTCAAGGGTCGTACGCTGTTTGGTGGTCTGGTGACCGCGCCGTTGGTGATGCCGGAAGTGATCACCGGGCTGTCGCTGTTACTGCTGTTCGTGGCCATGGCGCAGCTGATTGGCTGGCCGATGGAGCGTGGCATCGTCACCATCTGGATTGCCCACACCACGTTCTGCGCGGCGTATGTGGCGGTGGTGGTGTCGGCGCGTTTGCGTGAGCTGGACCTGTCCATCGAAGAAGCGGCCATGGACCTCGGGGCGAAGCCGTTCAAGGTGTTTTTCCTGATCACCATTCCGATGATCGCGCCGTCGCTGGCGGCCGGCGGCATGATGTCGTTTGCCCTGTCGCTGGATGATCTGGTGTTGGCGAGCTTCGTGTCCGGCCCGGGTTCGACGACCCTGCCGATGGAAGTGTTCTCGGCGGTGCGTCTGGGGGTGAAGCCTGAGATCAACGCCGTGGCCAGCCTGATTCTGCTCGCCGTTTCGATCGTGACCTTCATGGTCTGGTACTTCAGCCGCCGCGCCGAAGCCACCCGTAAACGGGCGATCCAGGAAGCGATGGACCAGACCGCCAACGAATCCTGGCAACAGCCGAAAAAGCAGGTGGTAGAAGCGACGGCGTAACACCGCCCCCGCACCTGTAGGAGCGAGCTTGCTCGCGATGGACTTCAACGATAACGCGGGCTGTCTGATTGAACGCGGCGTCCTCAGGTTTTTCGCGAGCAAGCTCGCTCCTACAAGGAACGTGCAAGCTTTCTTGCTGTGTGATTTTGAATAAAAAGAGAATGGAGTTGTACCGATGAAAATGTTTGGCAGGACTCTGCTGACACTGTCCTTAATGGGCGCAATGGCCACCGGCGCCCAGGCCAATGACAAGGTACTGCGCGTCTACAACTGGTCGGATTACATCGCCCCGGACACCGTCAAGAAGTTCGAAGACGAGACCGGCATCCGCGTGACCTACGATGTGTTCGACAGCAATGAAACCCTTGAAGCACGCCTGCTCGCGGGCAAATCCGGCTACGACATCGTCGTGCCGTCCAACAGCTTTTTGGCCAAGCAGATCAAGGCTGGCGTCTACCAGGAACTGGACAAGTCGAAGCTGTCGAACTGGAAAAACCTCAACCCGGTCCTGCTGAAAAACGCCTCTGCCAGCGATCCGGATAACGGTCACGCCTTCCCGTACATGTGGGGCTCGATCGGTATTGGTTTCAACCCGCAGAAGGTCAAGGAAGTGCTTGGCGCCAACGCCCCGACCCACTCCTGGGATTTGCTGTTCAAACCGGAAAACGCGGAAAAACTGAAAGCCTGCGGCATCAGTTTCCTCGATTCGCCGACCGAGATGCTGCCCGCGGCCCTGCACTATCTGGGCTACCCGGTGAACTCCCAGGACAAGGCGCAGATCGCCGAAGCGGAAGCGCTGTTCATGAAGATCCGGCCGTCGGTGGCGTACTTCCATTCGTCGAAGTACATCTCCGACCTGGCCAATGGCAACATCTGCGTGGCGGTCGGTTATTCCGGCGACGTGCTGCAAGCCAAGGCCCGCGCGCAGGAAGCGGGCGACAAGGTGAAGATCGACTACAGCATTCCGAAAGAAGGCGCCGGCAGTTTCTACGACATGGTCGCGATCCCGCGGGATGCGGCGAACGTCGAGAACGCCTACCTGTTCATGAACTTCCTGATGCGTGCGGACATCATTGCCGAGATCACCAACAACATCGGCTACAGCAACGCCAACGCAGCGGCGACGCCATTGGTGGATGAGGCGATTCGCAATGATCCGGGGTCGTATCCGCCTTTGGCCGTGATGGCGACGTTGTATGCGATTCCGGACATGCCGATCGGGGTTCAGCGGGTGATGACCCGTGGCTGGACGCGGGTGAAGCTCGGGAAATAGTCGCTGAATCCGAAATCGCCATCGCCGGCAAGCCAGCTCCTACGGGGTATGCGTCGCGCCGCAGATCATTGTAGGAGCCGGCTTGCTGGCGATGAGGCCATAACCTTCAACATAGATGCTGGCCACTTACCGTTTTCCGTTCACGCAGCGCCTTACCACCGCTGCACTCCTCTCTGACGAACGGCCTCACCTGGCTTCCTCGGTTAAGGTGAGTTTGGCGCCCTCCTCGGGCGCTTTTTTTATGCCGGAACCAGCGGCCATTCGGCCAGCGCCCGATAGCGGCCCTTGTGCGATTCGAACAAAGCAAATCGGTCTGCCCGCAGAAAAAACTCCGGCGGCGTGGCCGATTCAGGCACCGGCGCCCGATAGTCGCGCATCAACGTCAGGTGCGGCCGGAATTCCTTCGACGCCTCGTCAAAGCCGAACGGCAACATCGCCTGCTCCAGCGCATACACCAGCCGCAACAACTCCGGCGGCGCCTGCTCCGGCGCGAGGATCAGCACCCCCGCCCTGCGCCAGACATCCAGCCGATCCAGTGCCACCCGCAACGCCACACCCGGCACACGAACCTTCGCCACCGCCACGCAGATCTCGGCAATCTGCGCTACACCCACCGCGCCCAGAAACAGCAATGTCAGATGAAAATTTTCCGCCGGCACCGGGCGCCCATTGCGCAATTGCAGCGCGCTGCGCCATTGGGCGATGGCCTTGCGTTGCTCGGGCGGGCAACCCAATGCAAAAAACAGCCGTTTGACCGGCTCCGGGGTTTCGTCGCTCACGCCTGGCACCTCCTGACACGCACGTTATAGTTGAACCAACCGAATCGACGGGAGGGCCCCATGCGAGAGATCATCAGCAAAGAGCCATGGTGGGCCACGCCACCGCAACCGGGTCAGGATGAGTCAGAGCTGGAATGGGGCTGGCTGGTTCACTATAGCGAAGGTGAGCCGCGTTTCGAGTTCGTCAGGGAGCGACCGACGGACAGCGAGATCCGTAATCGAAAAAGTTGCAGGATCACCCCGGCGTCGGAGTGATCCTGCGGTTGAGGCTCACGCTTTCACGATCATTTCAAAACCACCGAACACCAGACGCTGCCCGTCGAACGGCATCGGATTGACGTCCGGCTGCATGCGCGGATCGTTCATGAGTTTTTCCATCCCGGCGTCGCGGGTCGCCTTGTCCGGCCAGACGATCCAGGAAAACACGACGGTTTCGTCTTCCTTGAGTTTCACCGCCATCGGAAACGAAGTCACCTTGCCGTCGGGCACGTCGTCCCCCCAGCATTCGGCGAGGCTCAGCGCGCCGCTTTCCTTGAAAATGGCCGCAGCGGTTTCGGCGTGTTTTTTGAATTTTTCGCGGTTGGCCGTGGGTACGGCTGCGAGGAAGCCATCAACGTAGGACATGGTCGTTCTCCTTGGGTTATGGGGCGATCTGCGGGTTAGTCGGTTCGGACGGACTCCAATCGACAGCGTCGCTGCCCGAACTGACCGACGGTATTTCGGCACTCCCCGCCAGATTGCCCTCAATCTGCCCTGCCATGTACAACGTGCCCGCCATCACACCGGTGGTTGGGTTCTGCACCATTTTTATCCAGGCCTTGTCGAACGTGTTGCCCAGACTGCTGCGAATCAGTGCCTCACTGTCCGGTCGGTCGTTGGCCTGGATCAGCGCGCGAATCCCCGCCACGCCCAGCGTAATCAAGCCTCCGGCGAGTTTGCCCACCGCTGCGGACACCGCGCTGGCGGCACCGCGCGGGGCCATTTCGGCTTCCATCCTTTTGCTGGCGCGCTTGGCCACGGGCGCCATGGCGGTGTCGGTCGAATCAACCCCCTTGCTACCGCCGGCCTTGTGAATCTTGTCGATCAGCGCTGCGTACGCCGGCAGGGTATTGAGCGGCTGGGTGTGCACGACCTGGTACAGCGAAGCGTCCCGTGCGGGCGGCGGCCCGAGGGCGATGGCCGGGATTTTCTGGATACGGCCATTGAGCTGGGCCATTGGAACGCCGTGGCGTTGGGAGATTTTTTGCAGTTCTTCCTGAAGAATATCCACGTAGAACGCCGTGGCCAGACCGAGGATCTGCTCGGGATCAATCTCTACCGCGGCCGGCGCCAGCACACGCTTCTGGTATTGCTCCAGCAGATAGGCTGCCAGGCGCTTGGACGAAGCTTCCTGCTCGCCTTGGGCACTGAGGGAGTACCAGCTGACCTTCATCGACAGCCATTCCTGGGTCCAGTAGCTACTGAACCAGGGGATGAAGTTTTCTTCGGTCAGTTGATAGACCCGGGTGCGCCAGTAATCCATGGCGCCGCGCGAGTAGATTCTTGCCTGTTCGGTAGCGGACTGGGACGCGGCGACGATGTCCCGATCCACCTGCTGCCAGGTGATCGGGGAAATGATCACCGGCGGCGCTGGCGCCGGCGCACGCGCAGGCGTGACGCATCCCGCCAACACCAGCAGCACGGTGACGATCAGCGAACGCAGGTTCAAGATCGCATGTCCTACGGTCTTCCCCCGAACAGGATATCCGGGGGTTAAAGCACCCTGATTTGAGTATAGGCGGCAGTGGGTGCCTGCTCTGGGGTTGATGGTGTTCTCATGGGCCTCTTCGCGAGCAAGCCCGCTCCCACAGGGGACCAGCGTCGCTCACGAATCTTCGTTACACCACACAACACTGTGGGAGCGGGCTTGCTCGCGAAGAGGCCTGAATGAACACCACAAAACCCGACCATCACTCACATCGATATTCACCATCGCCGTGAATGCCTTCCGCTCATGAACCGTCAGCGTAGGATCAACTTCAACCCGACACAAAACCCCGAACCGGAGGGGCAAATCATGTTGATCCATCTGCTGACCTGCCTGGCCCTGACAGCCTTCACGCTGACCGTTTTTTCGTGGTACGTCCTGACCGAGGAGCGCACATCATGATCCACACCGTCACCCTCGCCGTGAGCTTTCCGGTGTTCGGCAACAACTACTACTCGCAACAGGTCGTCTCGCGCAAAGTGCTGTCGCTGGTGTTCGACAAAAATTTCGAAGCGCTGCTGATGCCAGCCGCCGCCAACCACTTCAGCAACGAAGTGGTCGGGCTCAACGATCAGTTCCGCTTTTTGAATGATGTGCTGGCCGAACACCTGCTGGATGCCGAACTGGCTCAGCACTCGTCTCGGTCGTTCACTTTTTGAGTTCGCCCGTCAACGCCAGTCAGTGACATACGCGGGCGCAACCCTACCGGCGTCCTCCGGCACCGGTGGCAGCGGTGCCGACTTGATCGGCAACACACCCGCCCAGATCGGCAAATCCAGATCAGCGTCTGCGTCCTTCGGCCCGCCCGTGCGGATCTTGCAGGAAAACTCGTTCATCAAGACACGCAACACCGTGGTCGCGGCCATTTCCTGCGCGTTGCCGCGACGTTATTGCGCGCAGACCTCACGAACACACCCTCGTAGCCAGCGATGCACCGGATCGGCATCCAGCCGTGGATGCCACAGCATCGCTACAGTGAACTCCGGCAAGGAAAGCGGCAGCGCAAAGCTGTGCATGCCCGCCCGCAGGTTTTCGGTGTGGCGCTCAGGAACGGTAGCGATCAGGTCAGTGGCGCGGGCGAGCGCCAACGCAGTCGAGAAACCGGCAACGGTGGTCACGACTTGCCGTTCCAGTTGCAGCGTCGCCAGCGCTTCATCGACAGGCCCCTTGTCGAGCCCACGCCGCGAGACGCTGATATGGCCGCCTGCCGCAAAACGCTCCGGAGTGATCTCGCCCTGGTTCAGCGGGTGATCCGTTCGCACCACCCCGATAAAACGGTCGCGGAACAAACCCTGCGTACGCAGCTCAGGCCCGGCGGCACTCCCCACCACACCGGTTTCCAGATCAACGGTCCCGTCACGCAGCGACGTGCTGTCCTTGTCAGGTTTGTGCATGAAGCGCAGACGCACGCCGGGGGCTTGTTCGGCGAGGCGTGCAATGAGCGGCGCGCCGAAGTTCTCCACAAAACCTTCGCTGGTGCGCAATGTGAACGTGCGGACCACTTGCTTCAGGTCTGGCTGCTGCGCCGGACGCAACACTGCTTCGGCGTCCTGCACCAACTGGCTGACCCGCTCTCGCAGTTCCAGCGCCCGAGGCGTGGCGACAAGCCCGCGCCCGGCCCTGACCAGCAGCGGGTCGCCTGTGGTTTCTCGCAACCTTGCCAACGCCCGACTCATCGCTGAAGGGCTCAACCGCAAGCGTTTGGCCGCCCGCGCCACGCTGCCCTCGGCGAGCAGCACATCGAGGGTGACCAGCAGATTGAAATCGGGATTGGACATGGATCGCCCCGCGGCAAAGTGAGATGGCGTTGAACGCACGAGTACAGTGCAAACCGTGCGCCTTCCGCCATGTTAGGCGCCGGCGTAGATTTCCGATAGCTCCGCTTCGGGAGTGGCCAGATCAAGAGAGACAGAATGAAGCCGACTATTGCCCTCGTAGACAGCGCACCACAGACCCCTTCCGTACGCTGGGCGCTGATCAGCCTGTCGCTGTCGATGCTGCTGTCGTCGCTCGGCACCAGCATCGCCAACGTGGGGTTGCCGACGCTGGCGCAGGTGTTCAACGCGACGTTCCAGGAAGTGCAGTGGATCGTCATTGCTTATCTGCTGGCGATCACCACCCTGATCGTCAGCGTCGGTCGGCTCGGTGACCTGATCGGGCGTCGCCGGCTGCTGCTTGGCGGCATCGGTGTGTTCACCGTGGCCTCGGCGCTGTGCGCTTGTGCACCGACACTGGGGATGTTGATTGGCGCCCGGGCACTGCAAGGGCTCGGCGCGGCGATCATGATGGCGCTGACCATGGCCTTCGTTGGCGAGACGGTCGCGAAGAACAAAACCGGGAGTGCCATGGGTTTGCTCGGGACGATGTCGGCGATTGGCACCGCGATGGGACCGTCGCTCGGCGGTTTGCTGATTGCCGGATTCGGCTGGCGGGCGCTCTTCCTTGTCACCGTGCCCTTGGGCCTGATGACGTTACTGCTCGCGCATCTCTATCTGCCCGCCGACCGCCAGAAGCCAGCAACCGGGGGGGCCCGTTTCGATGCGTGGGGCACGCTGGTGTTGGCGCTGACGTTGGCGGCGTATGCACTGGCCATGACCCTCGATCGCGGCCATTTCGGGCTGTTCAATATGGGGTTGCTGCTGGCGTCGGGGGGCGGTGTCGGGCTCTTCGCGTTCATCGAGACACGAGTTGCCTCGCCGTTAATTCGACTGCCGATGTTTCGCAACCCGGTGCTGAGCGCCAGCCTGACGATGAGCACGCTGGTGGCGACAGTGATGATGGCGACGCTGGTGGTCGGGCCGTTTTATCTGGTCCACGGGCTTGGGTTGAAGGCGGTTGTGGTGGGAATAGTGCTCGCGGTCGGGCCGTGTGTCGCGGCGCTGACGGGTGTGCCCGCCGGCCGGATCGCCGACCGTTTCGGCGCACAACGGATGACGGTCGCCGGGCTGATCGCGATGGCCATCGGTTGCCTCACGTTGTCGGTGTTGCCGCTGACAGTCGGCATCGGTGGCTACGTTGCGCCGATGGTGGTCATCACACTCGGCTATGCCGTGTTTCAGACAGCCAACAACACCACAGTCATATCGGATGTTGCGCCAGACCAGCGCGGTGTTGTCTCGGGCATGCTCAACCTGTCGCGCAATCTCGGGCTCATCACCGGAGCCTCCGCGTTGGGCGCCGTGTTCGCCTTCGCCTCGCAGGCGGTGGACGTCACCCTGGCGCAGCCCGAAGCGGTTGCCCACGGAATGCGGGTCACCTTCGCGGTCGCGCTGGGGCTGATCGTTGCTGCGCTGGGCGTCGTGCTAGCCGCCAAGCGTTGAAACCCTGTAGGAGCCGGCTTGCTGCGGGCGGCGTTCCGATGATGGTGTGTCAGTCGACATCGACTCAGCTGACACACCATCGCCAGCAAGCCGGCTCCTACAGGGGATTTGCGGTGCTTTTGACTTACTGTTTGATCACAACCAGCGGTTCGCCTTTCTTCACGATATACGTCGCCAGTTCGGAGCTGGTTTTTGTCCCGATGTTCTTCGCTATATGCGCGACGCCAGCCGGGATGTACAGCGAGTCACCGGCCTTCAGCGTGACCGGTGGCTGCCCTTCCAGTTGATATTCGAACGTGCCGTCGATGACATAAGCCACTTCCACACCGGGATGGGAGTGGTTGGGCGACGAGACACCCGGATCGATATCAACCCGCACCTGGATCACTTCGCGACCGTCGATGTCGAGATCCTTTTTCAGCAGATCGGTGCGATGAATCCCTGTCTGCCAGCTTTTTGCTGGGGCCTTCACTTCTTCGGCCTGAGACACGCCGGAGAACGCGGCGAGCGCGGCAGTGGTGACAACAGCGACACCGAGCATTTTGACGGTGTGACGAGCATTGATGCGGAACATGGCGTTTCTCCGGTTATACCGTTGTGGTGCCCTCATTAGGCCGCCGCCGTGTATCCCGTACGTGTCGCGGATGGCATGGATTTGTAAGCGAAGATAGCTGTGGGCGCGGCAGATACGCAGGGATACAAACAGTCCCCCGCCCCACATTGCAGGCCCGACGCTGCTACTGGTTGCGTTACGGCGACTGTGTGTTGAGCACCACCGCCGCACGAATGAGCGCCTGCAGCGCCTTCTCGTCAATCGCTTCGCCCTCATGCACATCAATGGCCCGTCGGGTGTTGCCCTCAAGACTGGCGTTGAACAGGCCTGCAGGGTCTTCCAGCGAAGCGCCTTTGGCGAAGGTCATTTTCACCACCGCTTTGTAGGTTTCGCCGGTGCAAATGATCCCGGCATGCGACCACACCGGCACGCCTCGCCACTTCCATTCCTCGACCACGTCGGGGTCTGCCTGTTTGATGATCGCCCGGACGCGCGCGAGCGTCTCGCCCCGCCAGTCACCCAATTCCTTGATTCGTGTGTCGATCAGCGCAGAGGCCGATTCGCCCGCGCTGCTTTCCTGCTTCATGGTGCTCGCTCCTGCGCAATAATCGTCGACTCAGTATTGTCGACTTGCGCAATCTCTCCAGCCGCGACGTGACCGGCTGGCCGCACGAGGTTGCGAGTGAGCCAATCGCGGCCTATGGTCCAAGCGATGCATTGTTGGCGACGGGCGCGCGAGGACGTGCCGCCGGTTGCCGTCCTTCAGTGCGAATACCCGCGAAGAGGTGACAACATGCCGAACGATTCCCGCCCTGCCGTGCTTGAACTGATTGGCAACACACCGCTAGTGCGCGTCAGCCGTTTTGATACCGGCCCGTGCACCCTGTTTCTCAAGCTCGAATCGCAGAACCCCGGCGGCTCGATCAAGGACCGCATCGGCCTGGCGATGATTGATGCCGCCGAGCGCGACGGTCGGCTCAAGCCCGGCGGCACCATCGTCGAAGCCACCGCCGGCAACACCGGGCTCGGCCTGGCGCTGGTCGGCCGCGCCAAGGGTTATCGGGTGGTGTTGGTGGTGCCGGACAAGATGTCCACCGAGAAAGTCCTCCACCTCAAGGCCATGGGCGCCGAAGTGCACATCACCCGCTCCGACGTCGGCAAGGGCCATCCCGATTATTACCAGGACGTTGCGGCGCGGCTGGCGCTGGACATTCCCGACGCATTCTTCGCGGACCAATTCAACAACCCGGCCAACCCGCTCGCCCATGAGTGCAGTACTGCGCCGGAGATCTGGGCGCAGACCCAGCATGACGTGGATGCCATCGTTGTCGGTGTCGGTTCGGCCGGCACGCTGACCGGGTTGACCCGTTTCTTCAAGCGCGTACAGCCGAACCTGACGATGGTACTGGCCGATCCGGTCGGTTCGGTGATGGCCGAATACAGCCGCAGCGGCACCATGATCACACCCGGTTCGTGGGCGGTGGAAGGCATCGGTGAAGACTTCATTCCGTCGATTGCCGACCTGTCCAGCGTGGGCCATGCCTACTCGATCAGCGACGAGGAAAGCTTCGATCACGCCCGCCAGCTGTTGCGCGCCGAAGGCATTCTCGGCGGCTCTTCGACCGGCACCTTGCTGGCGGCTGCGCTGCGTTATTGCCGCGAGCAAACCGAGCCGAAGCGCGTGGTCAGTTTCGTCTGCGACACCGGCACGCGCTACTTGTCGAAGGTCTACAACGACCAATGGATGAACGATCAAGGGTTGCTCGCACGCAAACCCTATGGCGATCTGCGCGACGTGATCGCACGCCGCTTCGAGGATGGCCGGGTGATCAGCGTCGGCCCGGACGACACTTTGCTCACGGCATTCCAGCGCATGCGCCTGGCGGATGTGTCCCAACTGCCGGTGCTGGTGGACGGAAAGAAACTGGTCGGCGTGATCGACGAATCCGACATTCTGCTGGGCATGCAGGAAGACCCTTCACACTTCCGCTTGACCGTGGCCAGCGCAATGACCGACAAAGTGGAAACACTGCCCGCCAGCGCCAGCATGGCTCAGCTGCAGACAGAACTCGATCGCGGGCTGGTGGCGATCATCGCCGACGCATCGGGCTTCCACGGCCTGATTACCCGCGTCGACCTGCTCAATCATTTGCGGAGATCCCTTGCATGAGTCAACACGATGAAAACGCCGCGCCACGCGCCTTCGCCACTCGGGTGATCCACGCCGGGCAGGCACCGGACCCGACCACTGGCGCGTTGATGCCGCCGATTTATGCCAACTCCACCTACCTGCAACAGAGCCCCGGTGTGCACAAGGGCTTCGACTATGGCCGTTCGCATAACCCGACGCGCTTTGCCCTGGAACGTTGCGTCGCCGACCTTGAAAGCGGCACCCGGGCCTTTGCGTTCGCCTCCGGGCTGGCGGCGATCTCCACCGTGCTGGAACTGCTCGACGCGGGCTCGCACATTGTCTCCGGCAATGACCTGTATGGCGGCACCTTCCGGCTGTTCGACAAGGTGCGCAAACGCAGCGCCGGGCATCGCTTCAATTTCGTCGACCTGACTGACCTGGCAGCCTTCGAAGCCTCCTTGCAGGACGACACGCGGATGGTCTGGGTCGAGACGCCGAGCAACCCGCTGCTGAGCCTCACGGACCTTGCCGCCGTCGCACGCATCTGCCGCGCACGCGGCATCATTTGTGTGGCCGACAACACCTTTGCCAGCCCGTGGATCCAGAGGCCGCTGGAGCTGGGTTTCGACATCGTGCTGCACTCGACCACCAAATACCTCAACGGCCACTCCGACGTGATCGGCGGTATCGCCGTGGTTGGCCAGAACCCTGAACTGGCGGAACGCCTGGGCTTTTTGCAGAACTCAGTGGGCGCGATCGCCGGACCGTTCGACGCCTTCCTGACCCTGCGCGGCGTGAAGACCCTGGCACTGCGCATGGAACGTCACTGCAGCAACGCGCTGGAACTGGCGCAATGGCTGGAACGTCAGCCGCAGGTAGCGCGCGTCTACTATCCGGGCCTGCCGTCACACCCCCAACATGAATTGGCGAAGCGGCAGATGCGCGGTTTCGGCGGGATGATTTCTGTCGATCTGAAAAGTGATCTGGCCGGCGCCACGCGCTTCCTCGAGAACGTGCGCATCTTCGCCCTGGCCGAGAGCCTGGGCGGCGTGGAAAGCCTGATCGAGCACCCGGCGATCATGACCCACGCCACTATCCCCGCCGACACCCGCGCACAACTGGGGATCGGTGACGGGTTGGTGCGATTGTCGGTGGGGGTTGAGGATGTCGAGGATTTGCGTGCGGACCTGGCTCAGGCGCTGGCGCGGATCTGAACAAACCGAAAGCTCGGTGGCCTGACGCCGAAACCTGTAGGAGCCGGCTTGCTGGCGATGGCGGTGGGGCAATCAGCATTGATGTTGGCTGACCCACCGCTATCGCCAGCAAGCCGGCTCCTACAGGGGAATGCATAGCTCGCCCCTGAGTGTTACTCGCCGGACTTGATGCTGGTCCAGACCCGCGTGCGAACCCGTTCAAGTTTTTGCGGTAGCGGTTGTACCACATAGAGCGTTTTCAACGCTTCGCTGGTCGGCGTCAGGTTCGGGTTGTCGGTGATCTCTTTGTTGATCAGCGCAATCGAATCCTTGTTGGCGTTGGGGTAGCCGAGGAAGTCACTGATCGGGGCGATGACTGTCGGGTCCAGCAAGGTGTTGAGAAACTCGTGGGCCTCTTCGACGTTCTTCGCGCTTTTTGGAATGGCAAAGGTATCAAACCAGATCGGCGCCCCCTCCTTCGGCAAACGCCAATCGACCACCACGCCGTTGCCCGCCTCTTTGGCGCGATTACCGAACTGGTAGAAGCTGCCGGAGTAGCCGATGGCGACGCAGATATCGCCGTTGGCGATGTCGGTCATGTACTTGGCGGAGTTGAAGTAGGTGACGTACGGGCGAATCTTCAGCATCAACGCCTTGGCTTTTTCGTAGTCGTCCGGGTTCTGGCTGTTAGGGTCCAATCCCAGGTAGTGCAACGCCAGCGGCAGGATTTCCGAAGGCGAGTCGAGCATGGCCACGCCGCAGGATTTGAGCTTCGCCATGTTCTCCGGCTTGAACACCAGATCCCAACTGTCCACCGGCGCATTCTCGCCCAGCGCGGCCTTGACCTTGGCCGGGTTGAAGCCGATCAGCACGGTGCCGTACATGTAAGGCACACCGTACTGATTGCCGGGGTCGTTCTTGTCCAGCAACGCGAGCAGTGCCGGGTCCTGATGCTTCCAGTTCGGCAGTTTGGATTTGTCGAGTTTCTGGAACACACCCGCCTTGATCTGGGTTTCGATGAATTGGTTCGACGGCACCACCAGGTCATAGCCCGAGTTGCCGGTGAGCAACTTGGCTTCCAGCGACTCGTTGGTGTCAAAGGTATCCCAGGTCACTTTGATGCCGCTTTTCTCGGCGAAGTCCTTGGGCACGGACGGCAGGATGTAATCCGCCCAGTTGTACACCCGCAGTTCCCGCTGTTCGGCGTGCACGGCGCTGGCCAGCAGCGTCAGCCCACACACGGTGGCGCCCAGTATGCGTTTCATCGTGACCATGAATGAATTCCCCAAGTGTGTCGCTCGTTGGTTTTTATGTTCTGTACACGGCAGGACTTGAAAATTGCCAAGGGCAAGGAAAACAGGTTTCTCGTTGTGGTGTTGCGAGCGTGCTGGAACAGCAGCACTGCTTCGATTCTTGCTGACGAACTGGACAGTTCATAGAGTGATGTCGGCCAAAAGGGGATCGAAATGGCCAATATCGGTGTCCCGCTTGATCTGGTCAGTAATTGGGGGGCGTTGGTTTCGCACTTGGGGTATATCCATTGTTTCAGTGATGGCGGGTATGGGTTCCGCCCTGACGGCGCGTTACTTGGAACAGTGCCAAGTAACCAAGCGCTTTTGCCCCTTCGTTCGGTGTCTCGAGGGGGGCAACTACCGCCACAGCATCGCGAGGCGGCCTGCGGGCCGACCTGTCATTTGAAGCGTTCGCGTTCCCCTGTAGGAGCTGGCTTGCTAGCGATGGACGTCCAGACACCGCGTTCATTCAGACCGCACGCGTAATCGTTAACGTCCATCGCTAGCAAGCCAGCTCCTACAGGGGTTCCTACCGTAGATTCCCGAAGGATTGTGTAGTGCGATAGATGACGGCGAAAACGACAAAGCCCGCACGAGGCGGGCTTTGGGATTCGAGTAGGTGGCCGGTGCTGGTCTCCGGCTTACAAGGTTTATCAGGACTCTCACAGAACAGTTTTGTGCTCTTCTGCTTCACACGGCATAAGGGCTGGATCTCAGCGCGGAGATCTTTCTAACCGTGTACCCTTCGGAACGCGCCCCACGTGTCCTTGCCATCCGCTTGCGCATCAGTCTGCGTCTTCACCTACATATTCAATGGTAGCCCACCGTCAGCAATGCGAAACGGCATTTTTAGATCGATTTGATCCGCAACGAAGCCCCGCAGGAAGCAAAGAAAATAACCACCCCAAAGCCGCATTCCCCGCATACCTGCGCAATCTGGCAACAGTGTTTGTCCAGCGGACCGCTATTTGAGGAAAGACTAAACTCCTAGCATCGACTTCACCCGGTGAACATACGATTCAAACAGCCACTGAGTCACCGGGACCCACCGAAACTCGATGCGAAGGTGAACACCATGAACACTTTGAAGATCGCGATGTTTCTGGCATTTGCCGGTGTAGCCGCACAGGCATACTCGGATGAAAGCCCCAATAATGCGGCCAGCCAGATTCCGGTTGAAAGTTACTCTTACGGCATGAAACTCGATATCCAGAAAATCATTACCGTGACGGATACGGGAGACGAGTGCGCGCCAGTGCCGAAGCAAATGACCTATGAAGACTCGAAGGGTCAACGCCGTATCCTTCAGTACCAGGTAATGGGAACCGGCTGTTCGAACGGTTGAGGACCGTGCGCACGATGGGGGGTCGACACTCCATGCCTGCCGCCCCCCTGCATTATCGCCCTGCGGCTGAACCGGCGATCTGTTCATCGGATGCCAACAGCAGCGGTATGTAATCCTTCAGAAATTCCACCCAGGTCTTTATTTTTGCATCCACGAACTTGCGTGACGGGTAGATCGGCTGGCACGTAACGTGGTCAGCGTGATTTTCGGTTGAGGTCTTTAAAGTGAGTGAAGGACTCGAAGACATTCTGGCCGAGCACTTGGCGGTGATTTTTTGCGGGATCAATCCGGGTGTGATGGCCGCGGCCCAGGGGCATCACTTTGCTGGCAGGGGCAATCGCTTCTGGCGCACGCTGCATCTTGCCAGTTTTACACCGCAGGAAGTACGCCCGGAAAACGACCGGCAGATTTTGCAGTATGAGTGTGGCTTGACCGCCGTGGTGGATCGGCCGACGGCGCGGGCGGATCAACTATCGATGGATGAATTCACCGTCGCCGCGGCGAGTTTCGAACAGAAAATCGAACGCCATGCGCCACGCTTCGTAGCGTTTCTCGGTAAAGCGGCGTATTGCGCGTTATCCCGCCAGCGAGACATTGCCTGGGGCCTGCAAACAACCACGTTTGGCAATGCCGCAGTGTGGGTGCTGCCCAATCCGAGCGGTCGGAATCTCGCCTTCAGCCAGGAACAGTTGATTGCCGCTTACCGCCAACTCTATCTGGCGACCAAAGCGGGTCAGCCATCGACCGCTTGAATACTCCGCCATAAGCAGCGTTTCAGACCCATTGCGATACAGTCATTGGCAATGCTTTCAGAACAACAACAAAACAGGAGTTGAATATGTCCGAGCTGAAACTGCACCCCAACGCGGCAGCATCCTTGGCCCAGTGGCACGCCATGATCCGCGAAGCTGACCTGCAAGCCCTGCCCGCCCTGCTGGACCCGAACGCGGTGTTCCGCTCACCGATGGCACACACTCCGTACCCGGGCGCCAAGGTGGTCACGATGATTCTGACCACGGTGTTCAACGTCTTTGAAGAGTTCACCTACCACCGCGAGTTGGCGACTGCGGACGGCTTGAATGTCGTTCTCGAATTCAGCGCCAAGGTCGGCGGAAAAGAGCTCAAGGGCATCGACATGATCCGCTTCGACGAGCAAGGCAAAATCGTTGAATTCGAGGTCATGGTCCGTCCGCTGAGCGGCTTGCAGGCCCTGGGCGAAGAAATGGGTCGCCGTCTCGGTGCTTATCTGGCGGCCAGCAAGGCCTGAAGAATTAAAGGCATCGCCAGCAAGCCGGCTCCTACAGGGGCAGCGCAAAACCTGTAGGAGCCGGCTTGCTGGCGATGGCCACACCTCGACTTCAAGGTCGATCCCCTACAACGTCCTCTGCCCGTTGCCGATGCGCTTGGCTTCGTCGATCGCCCGCTCCATCGCCGCCTCCATGTCGAGAAAATGCAGCGCTGGATGATCGTTCTCCTCAATGGCCGTGCCATCAGGTCGGTAGACACCGATAAACATTCCCAACGAACCGTCCCGCAGGATCTCGGCCTTGACCTCGATGCTGCATCCGTTCGACAGCGTTTCCGTGTGGCGCAAATGGCGTTCAGTCATTGTTGCGTTCCTCCGGGTAGTTAAGTCGGTCAACGCGTACCGCAGTCCATATTTTTAGTTCAAAAAACCGCTGAAAGGCCTGGTGTACAAGGGTGCAAGACAGCGGCGCAATGCCACCTATACTACAAGCCACCGCCCCCTCGGGGTCTGCACTCCCAACAATAAAAAGCAGAGGTGGAACATGGTCTGGCAGCAAATCTACGATCCGTTCGGCAACCCGGTCATTTCAACCATCATGGCAGCAGTGCCGGTCGTGGTGATGCTGGCAGCCCTGGCGTTCTTCCACATCAAAGCACATCTGGCGGCATTGCTCGCCCTCGCCTCGGCCCTGGTCATCGCGATTTTCGCCTTCGGCATGCCGGCGAACATGGCAGGCTCGGCCGCTCTTTATGGCGCCGCCAACGGCTTGCTGCCGATTGGCTGGATTGTGCTCAACATCATCTTCCTGCACCGACTGACCACCGAGAACGGCTCGTTCAAAGTGCTGCAAGACTCGCTGGCGCGCATTACCGACGATCGTCGCCTGCAATTGTTGCTGATTGCCTTCTGTTTCGGCGCCTTTTTCGAAGGGGCTGCCGGGTTCGGTACGCCGGTGGCGGTGACCGGGGCGATTCTGATCGGTCTGGGCTTCTCGCCGCTGGCCGCGTCCGGCCTGGCATTGATCGCCAACACCGCGCCCGTGGCGTTCGGCGCGCTGGGTACGCCAATCATTACGCTGGCCAAGGTCACCGGGCTGGATGAAATGGAGCTGTCGATGATGGTCGGTCGGCAGTTGCCGTTTTTCTCGGTGATCGTGCCGTTCTGGTTGATCTGGGCCTTCGCCGGCTGGCGCAAGATGCTGGAAATCTGGCCGGCCATCCTGGTCGCCGGCGTCAGTTTTGCCGTGCCGCAGTTTCTGGTGTCCAACTACCACGGGCCGATGCTGGTGGACGTGATCGCCGCGCTGATTTCCATGGCCTGCCTGACCGGTTTCCTCCGGGTGTGGAAACCCGCGACGGTGCACACCTCTGCCGCGCTGTCCGGGCGCGTCGACAACTCCAAAATAGCCGAAGAGCATGATGAAACACCCGTCGCCAGCGCGACTTTCGCCAGCGACGCCAAGCCTGCTGTCATGCGCGCCTGGATGCCGTGGATCATCCTCACGGTGTTCGTTTTCGCCTGGGGCACCCAGGGCTTCAAGAACATGTTCGATACCCGCCCGGCGATTGATCCGGTCACGAACTCGGCCAAGCTCGATCCACAAGGCAAACCGCTGCGCGAAGCGAACCCGATCTTTGCCCCGGTCGTCACCTTCGGCACGATCCACCAGCAAATCGAAAAAGTCCCGCCGGTGGTGCCTGCGCCTAAAACCGAGGATGCGGTCTACAAGTTCACCTGGCTGACCAGCACTGGCAGCGGCATCTTGTTGGCGGCGATCTTAGGCGGCTTGTTGATGGGCTATTCCATCCCGCAATTGATCAAGCAGTACCTGCGAACCATCTGGGTTGTGCGTTACTCGCTGATTACCATTGTGGCGATGCTCGCGCTCGGCTTCCTCACCCGCTATTCGGGGCTGGATGCCACCATGGGTCTGGCGTTCGCGGCGACGGGGATTTTCTATCCCATGTTCGGCACCCTGCTCGGCTGGCTCGGCGTGGCGCTGACGGGTTCGGACACGGCGTCCAACGTGCTGTTCGGCGGCTTGCAGAAAGTGACTGCCGAGCAACTCGGTCTGAGCCCGGTGTTGATGGCGGCGGCCAACAGTTCCGGTGGGGTCATGGGCAAGATGGTTGACGCTCAGTCGATCGTGGTGGCTTCCACCGCCACGCGCTGGTATGGCCATGAAGGGGAAATTCTGCGTTATGTGTTCTTCCATTCCGTCATTCTGGCGATTCTGGTGGGTGGGTTGGTGACGTTGCAGGCGTATGTGTCGCCGTTTACGCAGATGGTTGTGGGTGGGCATTGAGCTAAGTGGGCATATCCGTTTCTTGGGTAACGGCGGAACCATAAGCAGCCGTTACCGCAGAAACGGATATACACCTAAGGCTCAAATAAACAGACCGCTGCCCGGCCATACACGAACGGAGTATCGTAAAACGACTATGAACATTCTCTACGATGAACGCGTTGATGGTGTGCTGCCGGACATCGACAAGGCCGCCTTGCTGCGAGCCCTGCAAACCCGCTTGCCGAAGCTGGAAGTACTGAGTCAGCAGGAAGAACTCAAGCCGTACGAATGCGACGGACTCTCGGCCTATCGCACCACGCCCCTGCTGGTGGTGCTGCCGCGCCACCTCGACGAGGTCCAAGGCGTGCTTCGACTCTGTCATGAATTGCAGGTCCCGGTGGTCGCCCGTGGCGCCGGCACCGGTTTGTCCGGCGGCGCATTGCCGCTGGAAAAAGGCGTGCTGCTGGTGATGGCGCGTTTCAACAACATCCTGCACATCGACCCTGCCGCCCGTACGGCAAGGGTCCAGCCAGGCGTGCGCAACCTGGCGATTTCCCAGGCGGCCGCGCCGTTCGGCCTGTACTACGCGCCGGACCCTTCTTCGCAAATTGCCTGTTCCATCGGCGGCAATGTCGCTGAAAACGCCGGCGGCGTGCATTGCCTGAAATACGGCCTGACCGTGCACAACCTGCTTAAAGTCGACATTCTGACAGTCGATGGCGAACACCTGACGTTGGGCTCCGACGCCCTCGACTCGCCCGGCTTCGACCTGCTGGCGCTGTTCACCGGTTCCGAAGGCATGCTCGGGGTGATCACCGAAGTCACGGTCAAACTGCTGCCCAAACCACAGACCGCGAAAGTGCTGCTGGCCGCGTTCGATTCCGTCGAAAAGGCCGGTCGCGCGGTCGGGGACATCATCGCCGCCGGCATCATTCCCGGTGGCCTGGAAATGATGGACAACCTGGCGATTCGTGCCGCCGAAGACTTTATCCACGCCGGTTATCCGGTGGACGCCGAAGCCATCCTGCTGTGCGAACTCGACGGGGTCGAAGCCGATGTCCACGACGACTGCGACCGTGTGCGCCAGGTGCTGGAAAACGCGGGTGCCACCGAAGTGCGTCAGGCCAAGGATGAAGCAGAACGCGTGCGTTTCTGGGCCGGGCGCAAGAATGCCTTCCCGGCAGTGGGTCGCCTTTCTCCCGATTACTACTGCATGGACGGCACCATCCCGCGCCGCGAATTGCCTGGTGTGCTGCGTGCGATTGCGGCGCTGTCCGCCGAGTATGACTTGCGCGTCGCCAACGTTTTTCACGCGGGTGACGGCAACATGCACCCGCTGATTCTGTTCGACGCCAATCAACCGGGCGAGCTCGACCGCGCCGAAAACCTGGGCGGCAAGATCCTCGAGTTATGCGTGAAGGTCGGCGGCAGCATTACCGGAGAACACGGTGTGGGCCGCGAGAAAATCAATCAGATGTGCGCGCAGTTCAACAGCGACGAGCTGACCGTGTTCCATGCCGTCAAAGCCGCGTTCGATCCGAGTGGTTTGCTCAATCCGGGCAAGAACATTCCGACCCTGCACCGCTGCGCAGAGTTTGGTGCCATGCACGTGCACATGGGTCAACTGCCCTTCCCTGAGCTGGAGCGTTTCTGATGCACAGTGAATGGGATATCGATGACAGCGCCGTGCTGCTGGAGCAGGTCAACCAGGCACTGGAAAACGCCACGCCGCTGCGCATTCAGGGCTCCAACAGCAAGGCGTTTCTGGGACGCATTGTTGCGGGGGAAGTCCTCGATACACGCTCGCACCGTGGCATCGTCAGCTATGATCCGACCGAACTGGTGATCACCGCGCGCTGCGGTACGCCATTGTCAGAGCTGAAGGAGGTGCTGGATGATGCGCAGCAGATGCTGCCCTGCGAACCGCCCTCCTTCGGTGACGACGCCACCGTCGGCGGGATGATCGCCTGCGGACTGTCGGGGCCACGCCGCCCATGGTCTGGCTCGGTTCGCGACTTTGTCCTAGGCACGCGCGTCATCACCGGGCATGGCAAACACTTGCGCTTCGGTGGCGAAGTGATGAAGAACGTCGCCGGCTACGACCTTTCGCGTCTGATGGCTGGCAGCTTCGGTTCCCTTGGCGTGATCACGGAAGTCTCGCTCAAGGTGCTGCCCAAACCACGTCAGTGCCTGAGCATCAGCCTGGAAATGGACAGCGAACGTGCCTTGTTGCGCCTCGCGGAATGGGGCCAGCAACCGCTGCCGATCAGCGCCGCGTGCCACGACGGGCAGCGTCTGCACCTGCGGTTGGAAGGTGGTGAAGGCTCGGTGACGGCGGCCCATGACCGGTTGGGTGGCGAGTTGTTGGACAGCGCTTACTGGACGGATCTCAACGAACAGCGACTGAGCTTCTTCGACGAGGATCAGCCGCTTTGGCGCTTGTCCGTGCCGCATAACACCGTTTGGTTGTCCCTGCCCGGCCGGCAATTGATCGACTGGGGCGGTGCCCAGCGCTGGCTCAAGTCCGACGCTGAAGCGGCGTTCATTCGCAAGGTCGTCGAAGAGGTTGGCGGCCACGTCACCTGCTACAGCCATGGCCTGATCGACAGCCCGTTCCAACCGCTGCCTGACGCGTTGATGCGCTATCACCGCAGCCTGAAGCAGCAACTCGATCCACGGGGCATCTTCAACCCCGCACGCCTGTACGCGGAGCTTTGACCATGCAGACGACCCTGAGCGACACCGCCCGACATCTGCCCCGCGCCGAAGAAGCCGAAAGCATCCTGCGCACCTGTGTGCACTGTGGATTCTGCAACGCCACATGCCCGACTTATCAATTGCTGGGCGATGAACTCGATGGACCACGGGGCCGCATTTACCTGATCAAACAGGTGCTGGAAGGCAACGAGGTCACCCAGAAAACCCAGCAGCATCTGGACCGTTGCCTGTCCTGCCGCAATTGCGAAACCACCTGCCCCTCTGGTGTCGATTATCACAACTTGCTGGACATTGGCCGCGCGGTGGTCGACGCAGCGGTGCCGCGCTCCATCGACCAGCGCCTGTTGCGTGAAGGTTTGCGCCGCGTCGTACCCAACCCGGGACTGTTCAAGGCACTGGTCAGCAGCGGTCAGGTGTTTCGGGCGCTGCTGCCCAACGCCTTGCAGGCCAAGTTGCCTCGTCGCGTTTATCCCTCCAGGCCTCGCCCCGTCGCCCGCCACGCCCGCCAGGTGCTGATGCTCGAAGGCTGCGTGCAGCCGAGCCTGTCGCCGAACACCAATGCAGCGGCTGCGCGAGTGCTGGATCGACTGGGCATCAGTGTCATCTCGTCCAGTGAGGCGGGTTGCTGCGGTGCCGTGGATTATCACCTCGACGCGCAGGCTGCCGGACTCGACCGCGCCCGGCGCAACATCGATGCCTGGTGGCCGAGTATCGAGATCGGCGCCGAAGCCATCGTGCAAACCGCCAGTGGCTGTGGCGCCTTCATCAAGGACTATGGCCATCTGCTCGAGCGCGATCCGGCCTACGCCGAAAAGGCAAGAAGGGTCAGCGCGCTGGCCAGGGACCTGGTGGAAGTGTTAGGCGACGAACCGCTGGAAACCCTCGGCGTCCACAGCGACCAGCGTCTGGCCTTCCATTGCCCCTGCACCTTGCAGCATGCGCAAAAACTCGGCGGCGCGGTGGAAGCAATGCTGATTCGCCTCGGTTTCAACCTCACGGCCGTGCCCGACAGCCACTTGTGTTGCGGTTCGGCGGGCACCTATTCGATCACCCAACCCGAACTGTCCCGGCAACTGCGCGACAACAAACTGAACGCGCTGGAAAGCGGCCATCCCGACGTCATTGTCACGGCCAATATCGGCTGTCAGTCGCACCTTGACGGTGCCGGCAGAACCCCGGTCCGGCACTGGATCGAACTGGTCGAAGCCGCGCTGCCCTCAACGATCCCCGGAGAAACCCCATGAAGAGCAAAGCCATCCTGAGCCAGGTCGAAGTCAGCCAGATCCTCGCGGCCGCACGCACCGAGGCGCAGAACAACCAATGGGCCGTGACCATCGTGGTCGTCGACGACGGCGGCCATCCCCTCGCCCTCGAACGCCTCGACGGCTGCGCACCCATCGGCGCCTACATCGCCACCGAAAAAGCCCGCACCTCGGCCCTCGGGCGGCGTGAATCCAAAGGTTATGAAGAGATGGTCAACGGTGGGCGCTACTCGTTTTTGTCGGCGCCGCTGCTGACGTCCCTTGAAGGCGGCGTGCCGATCATCGTCGATGGTCAGGTGATCGGCGCGGTCGGGGTGTCTGGCGTAAAAGCCGAGCACGATGCGCAAGTGGCGAGGGTTGGGGCGCAGTGTTTGCATTGATGATCCTTTCCCCCGCTCCGCGTCAGTTGAAAACGATGTAAAGCGGGTCGAGCCCCGACTCGACCGGGAACACTAGGATGTAGTCGTCAAACCGGTCATGCGCCTGCCCGGCATTGGCCTCAATGATCGGTGCTCGCGCGGACTGAACAAATCCCACACGACGCTGTTGGATCGGTGTAGCCACTGGATCGCTTCCAACGGAAATTGGCCTGGCCCAGTGGACAGCGACTCCAGAAGAACCCTCAGGAGTAAAACTGAAACGGTTCCGATGCTGATCCTGCGTCGCGGCTCTGACCCTGACGCCAGAGATCGAACGACAGCCGCTGCAAGCCGTGACGTAAACCTGCGACAACGTTTTGATCTCGCGCAAACCCTGGAACATTTTGCCGGGGTTGGCGGGGACTGCCGCGGTGCTCATGCGAAAAGGCACATCGACCTCGGCCTGGTTCGCGGCGAGGTGTTGCCAATCCTGCCCTTCGATGGGCAGAAGCTCGGACAACGGTACGCTGACTCCGAACAACTGAGTGTCTGCCCGACTGGAAAAGGCGAAGCTCAAAACGGCGGCACGCTGGTTCTCTGTGTCCGGTTCGCTTGAGGTGTTCTGCCAGGAAAACTCGGCAACCGTCGAGCGTATCGCTTTAAGCAGATCCGCCTGCTGAGACGCCAGCAGCACCGGCGAACCGCCAGGCAATAAAAGATCGGGACGTTTATCGGCAGAATCGAGCGAAGCACTGATCGTGTGCACCGTTTGTGTCGTACTGCGCGAATCAATCAACTGTTGATGCGCCACTATCAGCAATGCTTCCGCTTCATCATGCAGAGTGCGATGTCGTTGAGTAATGCTTGCCAGCCGTGAGAGGTAGCGATCGTGAATGGCGTTGATCTGCTGCACAAGGCTCTGCCATTGCGCTTGCCCGGATTGCGCATAAGTCAGGTTGCGCTGAGCGCCGCTTTGGACAAACGCCACTCTCATTTTCCAGAACTCATACTTTCTGACGGCCATCAGTGCTTCATGCTGGGCATGTTCCAGGGTGCGGATGCCTGCTGCCTGGTTGGGAATGTCCGCAGGGGTGTTCTGTTGACTTCGCAGGCTGCTGATCTGCTGCTCGAAAACGTTGAAAGCCTCTTCAACAACCTGTCCTGAAACAGCCACATCCGCCGAGATTTTTTCGACCTCGGCCAGGCTCCTGGCCAAAGGGCTTAGCGGCGCAACCGCTGGTTTGGCAACAGGAATGTCCTCGCCTTTGAATGCCGGCATACCTTGTTGGTGATGCCATGTCCTGACGTGGTGGACAACGGCTTGCGGACTGTTGGGGTTGGACTTGTCCGTAGGGTAGAACAGCAAATCTGCCCCTTGGGGATGACCAACGATCCGGTCGAAATGGTCGATCAATTGGTCATGGGCCTGTTTCGGCAGATCAACAGCCCAGATTCTGTTGACCAGTGCCTGGAATTCCAGAGCGGTGTAATCCTTGAGTGTATTTTTAAGTTCCATCTTGGTTCTTCCTTGTTCTTTCGCACGATGAGACAGCACACCTGCTCACTTCTATGAGCAGGTGCGAATCTGATACGGCAAGTTATTCTGGTTTGAATCCCGGTTTGTTATTGGCTGCGCGCCATTCCTTGACTTCTTTCAGGATGCCTTCGGGGCTGTCTTCCTGACCTTCCTTTGGGTAGAAGATGACGTCGGAACGGTCTGGATGTTCGGAGACCACCTCAAAATGCTCCACGCGTTCAATTGAAAATTTATCAAACTCTTCCGAGGTTAAACCCTCCCCTCCATAAAAAAGTTCTCTCAGGAACTCCAGAAACTCAGACTCTGTGTAATCTTCGAGACGTGTAGTGTTTTTCATAATCAATTACCTCCTTTATGTACCAGAACATGCCGTCTCGGCGTCATCACGACAATATTTTCCATGTCGTAAACCGCTCCTCCCTGTGCAATCTCCAATTGATGATGAAGCTCGAATTTTACTCGACCTCCGTACTGGTCATTTGCACTCGGGTAAGGCGCCAACCCCTTTTGCATAAACCTCAGATTTCTAGCACTGAATTGTGTTCTCAGCTCAGGATCCGCGGCCACCGCCTTCCAGAACGCCCGCCTGAACTCATGAAAATTACGAAACTCCTTCCACCGCAACTGTTCTGCAATTTCCCATGGCACCGGTGCTCCCTCACCCCTCGCATCGTCTCCAAGCCAAACCTCCGAAACGTCTGATCCCCAGCCTGTAGCAATGCCTGGGTCATCACGTCGGTCTCGGAACAGCACATCCGACGATGGCAGTTCCATATCCCCCGGAAACCCGGGAATACTCGCCCCCATCTCCCCTTCATCAACCGCCGGAAATGTCTCGTTTTGCGGTAGGACCGGGATGGCCGGGTTGCCGGGATAAACCACTGGCGGGATGGATGGGATGGGCGATGTCGTTGGGCCAAGATGCTCGCTACCCGGCGGCGCCAACGGTGTCCAGGTGCCAACTGGCGGAATCGGCCAGGGAACAACCGCCGGTACGATGCCCAACCACCCTTCGGCACTTTGCGGTGTTTTGATGCTGATTTTGTCGAGGTTGAACGGATCGGCCCAGAACTCGGGCCGCTCCTGATACCGCAATTCGAACTCGCGGTTTTCACCCACCCATGCGCTTTTCGGCGCGTACGGGGCGAAGCCTTGTTCGACACGTTTTTTGTTCACCTCATCGAGTCGATTTGTGAGCGACGAGTGTTCACCGAGCGCTCGCCACAACGCCTCATCGAACGCCCCGAACGACTTGAACTCCCTGCCCCGGAACTGATCGCCAATTTGGCTCGGTATCGCTGCGCCGGCTGTTTGGCTGACGCCTTTCCACCAATCAGTCGTCGCTGCTTGACCGGCTCCGGTTACTACACCTGTGCCCATGGGTGGAACGTTGAAGGACAGGTAAGTCGGTGGAAGGCCAGGCACGCAGACGATGCAATCCTGGATGCGCCAATCAACGCCCGGCGGGATGTCCTGAATCTGCGGTTCGGTGACAGTCAGACGAGTCTCGCTGGCCAAGGTCGTTTGAAGCGTGGCGTCTGGAGTGAACTGCACATACCTGGCCGGTGATCCAGGAACCTCGGCGGTGTAGATGCCTGTTTGCGGGTCGAGCACGGCATTCACGACCGGGACGCGAGAATCGATATCGCCACCCGTTGCGGTGACAACGATCGCGGTTCCTTGCGGTGTCGCAACAGGTTTGAGCCGGTATTCCACCTCTACCGAACTGCCTGCGTCAGCAGCGGCCCGCACCTCTTGAGGGTCATGAAGCTCCAGAGCGTGAGCCGGGACTGCGACAGCCTCAAATAACCGATGTCGTTGCTCAGGGGTCAACTCGCCATTGCCCAGTTCACGAGTCGGATAAAGCACTCCCGCCATTAACAACGCAGCTTGCGGACGCGTGACCGTACTCAAGACACTGCCTACGACGAAGGCCGCACGCGTTACTGCGGTTACCAGATTTCGCGCATCGACCCATTCACCACCGTGGCTGGGCAATACCCCGGCAGATAGCGCTGACGATGTGGCAGGTAATTGAAAGGTATTGGCCTGCCTGAGCCGTTCGAAGCGAGCATCCTCATCAGCCTGCTGCTTGAACCGGACGCGCGCGTCTCGCTGCTCGGCGTGTTGCCGATGGCGTTCCCAGAGAGCCTCCCGCTCACGCCAGACGATGCTCTGTTCGGCATGATGAGCGGCCAACACATTGGATTTTTCGTTGAGCGCATCGAGTTGCGCTGACAGCAACCGGGCTTCATGAGCCGCGTCGTAAGCGGCCTCCCAAAGCTGATGGCCACTCATGAGCGCATCGCCGAACTGCCCAAGTCGGGTCAGGTAATCATCGGCGGTGCGCGTGATTGGATCGTGCCCGTCGAATGCTGCGGCAATCGCGTTTTTGTCGTTGAGCGCTACGGTTTTCCGGGCGATCAGCCCATCGATTTCGTTCTTGTCTTTAGTGATGAGATAGAGCTGCCAGCGTTCGCTGGACTGACTGTCATGGTGGCGTTTGGCGCCAGAAATTTCGTGTTCAAGTGATTGCGTGAGTTGTTCGGCCCTGGCTGTAAAGCTTCGGTCGAGTTCGGTTCTGAAGGTGCTGTGACGTTGGGTCAGTACACCGAGCAGTTGCTGTCGCGATTGGATGCGGGCTTGCTCCTGAGCTCGTGCAGCCGCATCGGCCTTGTCTTTCGCAGCCTTTTCTTCGCGTGCCTTGTTGGCGGCTTTCCTGAGCGCTTTGGTCTTTGAACTGACGCCCCCAAAATTGCCGGAAGCCCCAACGCGATTACCTCCGCCACCGCCACTACCACCACCCCAGCCGCCAGAAGCAGGCGGGCCGGACCTGATGACGACGTCTCCTGACGTGCCATCGTTGAATCGTTGTGCCATACAGTCTCTCCTTGTCTGTAGGGCACAGCTTGTCGATGGGGGAATGGCGAGGTGCGGTACATATGTATCGCGAGGGATTTATTTCGGAGATGGAAGCTTTCTGCATGGCTGAGTCGCGAACCCACATAAACCCTGCTCATGCGCTTAACTAACAGGGGTCCATCAACGTCAAAGAGGAAGCGCACCGATGACCCGTCTCACTGCGAAAGACTTTGCCCCGCAACTGCTCGAGCTCTACGACTACTACGCCCACGGCAAGATCAACCGGCGCGAATTCCTCGACCGCGCGGCGTTGTTCACCCTCGGCGGTTTGACGGCCAGTGCCTTGCTTACCGCGCTGAGCCCCGACTATGCGCTGGCCGAGCAGGTGAAATTCACCGACCCGGACATCATCGCCGAGTACGTCACCTACCCTTCCCCCAAAGGCAACGGGTCGGTTCGCGGTTATCTGGTGCGTCCGGCCAACGCCACCGGCAAGGTGGCGGCCGTGGTGGTCGTGCATGAAAATCGCGGGCTCAACCCGTACATCGAGGATGTCGCACGGCGGTTGGCCAAGGCCGGTTTCATCGCGCTCGCCCCCGATGGACTGACCTCGGTGGGCGGCTATCCCGGCAACGATGACAAAGGTCGGGAGCTGCAGGCGACCGTTGACCCTGAAAAGCTCATGAATGATTTTTTCGCCGCCATCGAGTGGCTGATGAAACACGATGCGAGCAGCGGAAAAGTCGGCATCACCGGCTTCTGCTACGGCGGTGGCGTAGTCAATGCCGCAGCAGTGGCCTATCCGGAGCTGGGCGCCGCCGTGTCATTTTATGGCCGACAGGCAGAGGCCAAGGATGTCCCTCGAATCAAGGCACCGCTGATGCTTCATTATGGGGAACTGGACACGCGCATCAACGAAGGATGGCCCGCCTATGAGACGGCTTTGAAAGCGGCGGGCAAAACGTATGAAGCCTATATCTATCCCGGCGCCAATCACGGTTTCCATAACGACTCCACGCCTCGATACGATGACGCCGCGGCAACACTGGCCTGGGAGAGGACGCTGGGCTGGTTTCGGCGTTACCTGGTCTAGCGAAGAAGCCGCCTACCCCACCACATCGATCAACTGCTCGCGCTGCGCTCCCGTCAGCATCGGACCGAACCCCGCACCGGCGTTTTCCGCCATGTAGCGCGGGTTGCCGGTGCCAGGGATGACGCAAGTCACCGCCGAATGTGCCAGCAAATACTTGAGCGCCAGTTGCGCCCAACTGGTGACACCGACTTGCGACGCCCAACCTGGCAGCGGCTTGCCCTTCAAGCGGGCGAGCAGATCACCACCACCGAATGGCCGGTTGCAGATCACTGCCACGCCGCGTTCGCGACACAGCGGCAGGATGCGTTTCTCGACGCCGCGATCGTCCAGCGCATAGTTGATCTGCAAGAAATCCAGTGGCTCGGCTTTCAGCACCGCTTCCACTTCGTCATACGCCGACGCGGTGTAATGGGTGATGCCGATGTAGCGAATGCGCCCTTCTTCCTTCCATTTGCGCAACGTGGGCAAATGGGTTTTCCAGTCCAGCAGGTTGTGAATCTGCATCAGGTCGATCCGGTCGGTCTGCAGCAGTTTGAACGACTGCTCCATCTGCGCGATGCCTTCTTCGCGACCACGGGTCCACACCTTGGTCGCCAGAAACGCCGGTGAGCGCGGCTTGTGGATAGACAGCAGTTCGCCGGTGGTCTGCTCGGCGCGGCCATACATGGGCGAACTGTCGATCACCGTCCCGCCCTTTTCGAACAACGCGCTGAGGACGGCGGACAGGTTTTTATAGGCCGGGTCGGCAGGCGCGACATCAAAGCCGCGATAGGTGCCCACGCCGACCATGGGCAGTGGCTCGTTGCTGGAAGGAATGGCGCGGGTCAGCATGTTCTTGCCTCCTGTTGCCTTCGACGGCGCGGTGGCTGCAAAGGCCGGATCGAAAGTGAGCACCGCCGAAGCACCGGCAGCCAGCGTGAGTATTTGTCGACGCGTGTATCCATCAGTGTGGCTCATGGTTTCGTCCTTCCACTGCTTTGCTGTTTGCCTGTTGCGGCCAGCCACACTCATAACCCGCCCTTCAGTCCGGCAAACGGCACGATCAGCGGCGCCACCAGACTTCTGCTGGCTACAACAGAATAGCTGTCGGCGGCAGTTCGTCCTGGCTTGGGATACAACAAGGTGGCAAGGGCTGGTGTGCGGCAGCGATCGGTTGGGTGAATATCCGCTGCTTCGGCGATGGCTACTGGTGGTTCCGCTCTTACAGCGGGTCACTTGGAGAAAGCGCCAAGTAACCAAGCGATTTTGCCCCTTTCTTTCGGTGGCTCGCTGTGGCTCAGCATACCCGCTCCGCGAGGCGGCCTTCGGGCCGACCTGGCTCTTCAAGTGTGCGCATTCCCCCTGTGGGAGCTGGCTTGCCAGCGATGGTCGTTAACGATGACGCGTGCGGTCTGAAGGAACGCGATGTCTGGGCATCCATCGCTGGCAAGCCAGCTCCTACAGGGGTTGCGCGAACTACCGCCAGTCCAGGCCGCGAACACGTTCTGGAGTGAACAGCATTAAACACCAGCGCCGGCGCACACCGCTGTCGTTCAACTACACTCTGAAAGCGATCAAGCCGTCGCAGTCGTCAAGCCCAGAGCAGGCAATGCCACCCACTCACGCCAACCGAATGTCCCGCACCCTGATGTATATCGTCGTCATCGTCGCCGCGCTGTACCTGACGCTGTGCGTCGTGCTGTTCGTGTTCCAGCGCGCCCTGATCTACTTCCCGCAACCGGCCGCGCTCAACACACCCGAAACACTGCTCACGCTGACAGTGGCAGACGCACAGCTGCAGGTCACCGTCAGACCGCACGCCGGGCCCCATGCATTGATCTATTTTGGCGGCAACGCCGAGGACGTTTCGCGAAACCTGCCGGAATTCTCCCAGGCGTTCCCCGACCACGCCCTCTACTTGCTGCACTACCGGGGTTTTGGCGGCAGCACCGGCTCACCTTCCGAAGAGGCGATTTCACGCGATGCCATGACCTTGTTCGACAAGGTCTACGACACCCACCCGCACATTGCAGTGGTGGGTCGCAGCCTCGGTTCCGGTGTCGCCGTGCGCCTCGCCAGCCAGCGCCCGGCCGCGCGGCTGATCCTGATCACGCCCTACAACAGCCTTGAGGATCTCGCCGTCCGCCAATACCCGATTTTCCCGGTGAAATGGCTGCTGCAGGACAAGTTCGAATCGTGGAAATACGCCGCGCATATCACGATACCGACGCTGCTGCTGGCGGCCGAACAGGACGAAGTCATCCCACGCTCAAGCACTGAACAACTCTACGAACATTTCGCCAAAGGTGTGGCCACTCTGAAAGTTATTCCGGGCGTGGGACACAATTCGATCTCCGACAGTCCCCAATACCTGAAGCTGATGGAAGACGGGCTGTAACTCACTCGATCATTTGCGCGCCAACTTAAAGCGCACGCAATCTTCATAAAAGCTCTGCCGCAGTGCCGCGGGTTTGATCCGCGACGGGCTGTCGTAGGTTTGCTCGGTAATACCCATCGCCGTCATGCGCATCCACGGCTTGCTGAACTTGTAGGTCTGTAATTTCTGGCGAGCGGCGTACAGCGAAACGCCCGCCAGTTTGAGTTCCTGGGCTCTTGCTGCCGTGCCCGCGCCCCAGCTGCACATATACCGGTCATTGTTTTGAAGCTCTTTGGACTGGGCCGACACGGCGACACCTGCCAGGCCCAACGAAATCAGTGCGATCCATACATTGCGCATTTAAAGCCAGCCCTAACCACCTGAAATTGAAGTGATTCTGTCTGTAACTTTCGGGCTTCGGGGCCAGCAAAATGCCTTGATCGCGGCGATCGCATTCGTATCGATCCCCAGCCCGGTGGCATGTACCTGATCCTGCGATTGACGGAACCATAGTCCGACCGAGCGCTGGTCGAGCGCCTGCTGGCGGCCGGCATCTATGCTAAAACGCTGAGCGACTGGCGTGTCCGTGGCGAGACCGATTCCGCGCTACTGCCTGGGTTTGGCAATGTCGATTTGGAAGATACTGCTGAACAGTAAGGGAACGGATTCTGGCGTTGATGCAGGGGGCCCATCGCCAGCAAGCCGGCTCCTACAAGGGTTTTGCGGCGCACCCGAATTTGTAGGAGCCGGCTAGCAATGCGTTTTAGCGTTTAGCGATGCACCCGGTTACGCCCATTGCGCTTGGCCTGGTAGAGCGCGTCATCGGCGCGGGTCACCAGGCTGTCCAGGCTCTCACCGGATTGCGCGAAGGCCACACCAAAGGACGCCGTGATCGTATCGAGTACTTTGCCGTCGACACGCGCCTTGATCCGCAATGACTGGATTTTCACCCGCAGTTGCTCGGCAAAAACCCCGGCACTCGCCAGGTCGGCGCAGTGTTCCAGAATGACGCAGAACTCCTCGCCACCGTAACGCGCCGCCGTGGCGTGGGGTGGCAGCGAACTGCGCAGTACTTGCCCGACATGTTGCAGGACACGATCACCCAACGGGTGGCCGTATTGGTCATTGAATTGCTTGAAGTGATCGATATCCAGCATGACCAGCGCCACGCCTTGGTCGGTATTGCTCAGCGCCTGCTCCAGCAAACGGGTGAAGGCGCTGCGGTTGAGCAGCTCGGTGAGGCCATCGAGCGTCGCCGCCAGTTGTGCGCGTTCAAGTTTGCTGCGCAGGCTTTTGATCTCGTTCTGTGCCGAGTGCAGCTGGGAGAGAAAGCGTTCCTGCTGATTCTGCATGAGCTGGGTGCTCTGTTGCAGCTCGCTCAAAATATCCGGCAAACGCTCGCTGGCAGGCAACTCGAGCATCTCCAGGCAACGTCCCAGACTGCTTTGAAAGTTGAGATTGCCCTCGACACTGCGCGAAACGTCGCGCTGCATGTCATCCACCAGATTGATTGCCTGTTGCTGCCCGGCGCGGGCCTCCGCCAGCTCGTCGCGAATGATGTAGTCGCGAAACAACCGGGTGGCGGACTCTGGCGGGAAATAATCAAAGTCCTTGACCACCCGGTCCAGCTGACGGTTGAGCTCGGGGTCCAGGCCTTTGCTGTAGGTGTACCAGAGCGCGTAATGCACCGGATTGGGCGGGATGTTGTGACGAACCATCAGCGGAATGGCTTGTTTGAGCAGCGCCGCAGCCTCGCGGGAATCTTCCGGATACAGCGCCAGGGCAGTCGCACGCGTCTCTATTTGGCTCATGACATCACTGTGGTTGTTAATGATTGGCACATTCAAAACGTTGCGAGCATAACCAGACGCGTGGCAAACGGCCATCCCAATGTTTAACACCCACCCTGCAGGAGCCGAGCTTGCTCCCGGCGGCGTTCCGACGATGGTGTGTCAGCCCCCCGATGTGACTGATACACCATCAAGAGCAAGCTCGCTCCTACAGGGGTTACTCAGCTACCCGCACCACCGTGCGCTTCTTCGAAGAAGTAGTCCTTCCAGGTGGCCGCCTTGTTTTTCAGTACCCCCAGTTCCTGCAGTTTTTCGGCGTAGACCGCCGTGCGCTGCGGCACCACCGTGAAGTTGATTTCGGGGTCGTTGACGATTTGCTCAACCAGCGGCAGGGACAATTTCGATTGCTCGACGCGGATGTAGGTCTGGGCGGCTGCAGACTTGTCGGCCTTGATGATTTTTTCGGCTTCGGCGAGGGCGTCGTAAAACGCCTTGTAGGTCTTCGGGTTTTCGTCGTGGAATTTTTCCGTGGTGTACAGCACGTTGAATGTCGCCTGGCCACCCAACACGTCATAGGAACTCAGCACCTTGTGCACATTGGGATTCTGCAGTTCCTGGTACTGGAAAGGCGGGCTGGAAAAGTGCGAGTTGATTTCAGAACCACCGGCAATCAGCGCGGCCGTCGCATCCGGGTGGGCCAGGCTGATCGAGATGTCGTCGAATTTCTTGTAGTGCTCATTGCCAAACTGCCTGGCCGTTTCGATCTGCAAGGTGCGCGACTGGAATCCTACCCCGGCCGCCGGCACGGCAATGCGATCCTTCTCGGTGAAATCCTTCAGGCTCTTCACGTTCGGATTGTTGGTCAGCAGGTAGTTGGGCATCGAACCCAGCGAGGCGATGGCCTTGACGTTCTGCTTGCCCTTGGTTCGATCCCAGATAGTCAGCATCGGCGGCACGCCTGCCGAGACCACATCCAGCGCGCCGGCCAACAGCGCTTCATTCATAGCAGTGGCGCCGGAGATGCTGTTCCAGTCGACCTTGATGTCCAGGCCCTGTTCTTTGCCGTGTTTCTCGATGAGTTGCTGGTCGCGAACCACATCCAGAATCAGGTAACCGATACCGAATTGCTGGGCAATGCTGATCTTGCCTTCAGCCTGCGCACCGGGACTGAGTAACGCACTGACGGCTGCTACCGAGGCTGCCAATAAGGTCAACGCTGAACGCTTGTGGGGAATCGCCATGAAGATCTCGCTGTGAGTGAGCCTTACAAAAAAAAAGCGCGACACCCAAGTGCAGCGCTCCGCTGAGCGTTAAAGCTAAACGATCTTAAAAATCACATATAAATATCTTTTTAGAATTAGCTTAAACCTTTGCGTCGCTTCTGCTTTTCTCTGATCCCTGTACGTGCAACCGACTCCATTCGCCTGTCGTCATGCTTTTTGACGAAGAAATCAAAATAACCAAAATGCATTAATAAATACAAAATAAGTATTTATCGTTATAAAAATATCCACGTAGTCTCAAGCCATCCCGTCATTCATCACGACAGTGAAGTGCCCTATGAATCCGACTGCCAACGTTATCGATTTCGTCAGCCACCACAAACGCAAACAGGCTCAGCAACGGGCGCGGGCCATGTGGGAGATGTACGCTCGGAACGCCGGTTTACAGGCCTTTCACTGGGTGCAGCCTGCTGATTCCACAGGAACCCGTCAGGCGTGAACAGCCGTGAACCCTCGCGCTTTCTGGCGAGCGCCGACGACCCCGTGCTGGACCTGAATGCTCTGGAGTCGCTGGAGGAGGATCCGATCTGCGAGCGGGTCGCGCAAAACCTTCAGCGTTTGCGGGGCAAGCGTCATCTGTCCCTCGACGCCCTGGCTCGGCAATGCGGTGTGAGTCGGGCGATGCTGGCGCAGATCGAGTCCGGGCGCAGCGTGCCGTCGATCAAAGTGCTGTGCAAAATTGCCAAAGGATTGAAGGTGTCGGTGGCCGCGTTTCTGGAACATCGGGCGTTCGAAGGTGTGGCGGTGTTGTCGGCGAGCCAGAGCAAACGCCTGGTCAGTGCCAGCGGTGCTTTCGTCAGCCGGGCGCTGTTTCCATTTGACGTGGCGCGCCAATCGGAGTTTTACGAACTGCGCTTGAGTCCGTTGGGTGAGGACGTATCCGAGGGTCACGGCCCTGGTGTGCAGGAGAATCTGGTGGTGTCACAGGGCGTGCTGGAAATCAGCGTCAACGATGAGCGTTACCTGCTTTCAACGGGCGATTCGATTCTGTTTTACGCCGACCAGCCCCACCGCTATCGCAACCCGGCGGACAGTGAAGCAGTGGCGTATCTGGTGGTGACTTACCCGGAGCGCCTGGACTGAACGACAACCTGATGAGGGAGCGGGCTTGCTCGCGAAGGCGCGTGTCAGCCAACATCAATGCTGAATGTAAAACCGTATTCGCGAGCAAGCCCGCCCCCACATTTTGATCTGCGTTTAAGCCAATAAAAAAGCCCCCGAGGCCAAATGACCGCGGGGGCTTTTTTTGCGCTGTCAGAAATCAGCAGGTGCAGCACATCAGCGGCATGCCGTTGCAGCTCATCATCATCGGCATGCTGCAATCGTTCATCATTTTCATCATCAGGGCGCAGCAGTTTTTCATCATGTCCATGTTCATGCCGGCCATCGGCATGATTTTGCACATCATGCAGTCGGCCATCATGGTGCATTCCATCACGCACTTCATCGACGGCATCGGCATGCCCATCATCGGCATTGGCATCATCATGTTCATCATCGGCATGGCCATGGCTGCCTGGGACATGCACATCATGCTCATGTTGCCGCAATGCATCATCATCGGCATGCCGCAGTTCATCATCATCTGCATCATTTCAGCGCTGTTCTTGAACATGGCCATGTCCATGCCAGCGGCGGGCATCATCTTGCACATCATGCCGTCGCCCATCATTTCGCAGGTCATGGTCGCCATCATCATCGGCATGCCCATCATCGGCATCATTGGCATGTTGGCGTTCATCGGCATTTGCATCTGCATGGCATTCATCATGGCGTTGCTCCCTGAAGGATTGAATAGTTGGACGAAGCTGATGGCGCCGATTCTAAGGATTGGGTCAGGGGCGACAAGATGACCATCGAACAGCGGAATCTGATGCTGGAGCCGCTTTAGCGAGGTGGACAGAGCGTGCTTTTCTGCTGTGACGACTGTCTGGATTTGATTGCAGACATAACGAAAACCACAACGCCGTTTTCGCCGTGATGGATATGCAGAGAGGATCTATTTAAATAACCGAAAGAAATAATCGTTCTAACTGACTTAGCGATTTTTCAATCCCAGCTTATTTCAGGCAAAAAAAATCCCGGGCAGCTGATGGACGCCCGGGATTTAAAAATGCATAAACCGTGGTGGTGAACGCGGGGCGGATATTACGGAATATTTCACCGTGTAACAAGATATTTTGACTCACCATCCGGTTACTAAACTTTCTAAGCCCTTAAATATCCACACTTTTTTTATGGTCGAGTGACGATAAGCGGTCAACTACAAGTACCAGCGATATTCACGGGCATTGATGTCCTGCAGAAATGCCAGATGATCCTGACGCTTGTTTTCGCAATATACATTCACGAACTCTGCACCCAATCCCTCGCGCAATTGCGCATGGTTTTGCATTGAACGCACAGCCTCCAACATCTCCAGCGGGAAATCGATTCCACTGCCACGATCTTCGTTGAGCGGTGCGATCGGCTCACGACCGGCTTCCAGTCCTTGTTCCAGCCCCACCAGAATCGCCGCCAGCACCAAGTAAGGGTTGGCGTCGGCGCCAGCGAGACGATGTTCGATCCGCAGGTTTTTCGCGTCCGACTCCGGTACCCGCAAGCACGCGTCGCGATCTTCGAAACCCCAACTGGCGCGTGTCGCGACATTCACGGTGCCACTCAAGCGACGCATTGCGTTGTGGTTCGGCGCAAAGATCGGCATGCAATGCGGCAACAGTTCCAGGCAACCGGCCACCGCATGGCGCAACGGTCGTTGTCCGTTGGCCGCCAGCAGGTTGTTGCCCGCCTCGTCATACAGACTGACATGCACATGCATGCCGCTGCCGGGGTGTTGCAAGTAAGGTTTGGCCATGAAACTGGCGCGGTAGTTGTGCTTCATGGCAACGCCGCGGGTGCTGCGGCAAAACAGGGCAGCCCAGTCGGCGGCACGCAGCCCGTCATCGAGGTGGCCGAAGTTGATCTCGAACTGGCCCGGGCCCAATTCGGCGGTGATTACCGTGGTGTCGATGCCTTGCGCCCGCGCGGTCTCGACCATTTCATCGAGCACCGGCGCAAACCGCGACAGTCGTTCGATGTGCATGTTCGGCTGATCATCGGCATCCTCAGTCAGCGGATCCCGCGCGAATTGCGGCAAGCCGTCGCGCAACTCTCGATCGAACAGATAGAACTCCAGTTCGAAGGCCACCACCGGAAAAATCCCTTTGCGACCCAGGCGCTCCAGCACCTGCGCCAAGACTTCCCGCGGCTCGAAGACGATCGGTTTTTCAGTGCCACTGGAGGTGATCAGCATTTGCCCCAAGGGCTGTTTTTCCCAGTTGACGATTTTCAGCGTGCCCGGCACCAGACGGCGCGGCGCATCCGGGTCGCCGTCGTTGAAACAGTAGTCGCCGATTTTGAACAGTCCACCCTGGGTGCCCAGCAACACGCAATTCTGCGGCAGCTTGAGCGCGCTGCCCGCGGCGACTTTTTCGAGCATCTCGATCGGGTAGCGCTTGCCGTAGAAATGCCCGGGGATGTCCAGGGAAATCAGGTCCACGTAACGCACATCCGGGAAGCGTTGACGAAACCCGCGAACTTCAGCGACCAGATCAGAGCAGACAGCATCCATCATGTGATTCCTTGTTGTTTTTATCAGGTGTAGACCCAGAGCACCCGGGTGAGCTGATCGGAGAGATTGCCGTAGCGGCAATGGGTATGGCTGGCGAGCTGAAAGCTGTCCCCGGCCCCGAGGGTGACCGGTTGATCGTCATCCAGCCAAAGTGTCAGCTGCCCTTCGAGCACGTAACCGCCCTGCTCCGAGCTGTCGCTCATGTGCCGGTCGCCGCTGCTGGCGCCGGGCTCGAGCCGGCTTTCGAGCATCGAGAACGAGGCGCGCATTTTCGGCGAGACCAGGATGTCGGTGATGCCGTCGGCGTAATACAGCGTGCGGCGCTCGTCCGGCCGGGTCACCCACGGCAAGGCCATGGGTTTGGGCAGGCTGTAGAAATAGGTGGTCGGTACGCCGAGGGTTTCGCTGATGGCGGTCAGGTCCGCCACCGTCGGGCGCGACAGTCCACGCTCGACTTGCGAGAGAAAACCGACGGAGCGACCGATTTTGTCCGCCAGTTCCTTGAGCGTGTATTTTTTGTGTTTGCGCAGGTCCTGGATCAGGATTGCCAACGCCGAGATTTCTTCTTGCCTGTCCATCTGAAAGCTTCCAGAAAATGTGCGATTCAAAGGCTGTCGCGTAAGCGATACCAGGCCTTGCCGATGGCTTCCAGCGGGGCTGCCATGTACTTGCCGCCGGGGAAACGGCCATTGACCAGGCCTTGATACAAGGCAAGCTCATCCGGCCGGCCCAGTATCGCATCGGACACGGCGCGGGCCCCGGCCAGGGTCGGCAGCACGCCGTGCCCGGAGTAACCCTGAAGCCAGTAGAGATCGCCGCGGCGACCGATATCCGGCGTGCGCTTGAGGGTGAGATCGATGTGCCCGCCCCAGGCGAATTCCAGCTCTACATCCTTGAACTGCGGAAATACCCGTTGCAGAAAGGGTCGGGTCGCCGCGGCGATGTCCTTCGGCATGCCACCCAGATAGGTGCAACCACCGCCAAACAGCAACCGGTTGTCCGGCGTACGACGGAAATAATCGAGTACGAATTGATTGTCGGTGACGCAGGCATTGCTCGGCAGCAGCGCAGTGGCCAACGCTGGCGGAAGTGGCGTGGTGGCGACCTGATAGGTCCCGACCGGCAACACACAACTCGACAGCTGCGGATCAAGCCGATCCAGATACGCGTTGCACGCCAGCACCAGCACATCGGCCCGAATACGACCGCGCTCAGTGGTGACCACGTACCGGCCACCCTCTTCGCGATAGTTCAGCGCCTTGCTTTGCTCATGAATTTTGCCGCCGGCGCGCTCGATGGCGGCGGCCAGGCCGAGCGCCAGTTTCAGCGGATTGAGGTGCGCGCCTTCCGGATCGAACAGCCCGGCCTGATAGCGTTCACTGGCGACCCATTGCGGCAACTGCTCACGCGGGATGAACTGTAAACCGTCGTGGCCCCACTTGTGGCTGGCCTCGTGTTGCCACTCGGTCAGCAGACTCACCCGACGCGGCAACACCGACGTCCAGAGGTGACCGGCCCGGTAGTCACAATCGAAACCGTGGCGTTCGGGCAATGCCCGCAGTTCCTGCGCGGCCCAGCGCATGCCGTCCCACAACTGCCGCGCACGTTCGTAACCCAGCGCAGCCTCCAGCGGCGGCATGTCGCACGACCAACCGAGAATGGCCTGACCGCCATTGCGCCCCGACGCCGCCCACGCTACCCGACTGGCTTCCAGCAAGGTCACGCGCTTGCCGGCCAAGGCCAGTCGCAACGCTGCGTGCAAGCCACTGAAGCCGGCGCCGACGATCAACACGTCGGTGTCCTGCTCGCCCTCCACAGCGGCACGCTCCACCAGAAGATCTGCGCAAGTGTGGGCGTAGTAACTGGCGACGTGCCGGGTGGATTGCTGGAACATGCGGGCCTCATGAAATTTTCTATTTATAATTTCATGAAAAACTACACGTTAAATTTCATAGCCGCAACCATTCAGGCCGCAAAAAAAAATCCCGCCCAAGAACACTTGGGCGGGATTATTTCAATCAGGCAACGTTATCGAACAACAGGCCTCAGGCAACAGGAATCATCGGATCAGCTGCAGCCAACGCGGCGGCGCGATCAGCGGCTGGCGGGTAGATCCACACCGTGTTGATCTGCGTCTTCAGGTTCTTGCCTTCCTGTTTGACCAGTTTCACCTGGCGGTCCCAACCCTCGGTGTACACCGCGCCCCAGCTGCCCAGATCCAGGCAGGTGACATATTTAGGCTGGCTGTACGGTGTCGGATCAACGCCGAGAATGTGCGCGGCAACGTTATTGCCGGCGTGACGCCCCAGGGAAATGGCGTGCTGGCAGGTCATCAATGCGTAATTGCCGATGTCGTCGGAAGCGGCGTAAGCAACGTCGCCGGTGGCGTAGATATCCTCCTGACCGATGACCTTCAGGTGGCTGTCCACGTGCAGGCGGCCAAGGTGATCGCGCTCCGCCGGGATCTGCTCGGTCAGCGAGCTGGCCCGCACACCGGTGGTCCAGACCACGGTTTTCGCATCGATACGCTGACCGTCGCTCAAGGTGACGCCGTTGGCATCGACGGACAGTACCGACGCCTTCAAGTGCCATGTCACGCCGGTTTCAACGCTGGCCTCTTCGATCGACCTGGCGATTTCGGCGCCCATCGAGCCGCCAATTTTCTCGCCGCGATCGACGATGATCACCTCGACGTCAGCCTGATCACCCAGGATGGCATGCAGGCGCGCGGTCATCTCGGTCGCCGTTTCAATCCCGGTGAAGCCACCACCCGCCACGACGACGGTATTGCGGGCCTTGCTTTCCGGCAGGCTGGCCAGGGATTTCAGATGGTTTTCCAGGCGCACGGCCTGTTCAATCTGGTCAACGTCGAACGCATGTTCAGCCACGCCTGCGGTGGCTGGAATGGCGAGACGGCTGCCGGTGGCCAGAACGAGTTTGTCGTAGCTGCACACTTGTTTGGCACCCGACGCATCGATGTAGCCAACGCGTTTTTGCACAACGTCGATGGTTTCTGCAGCGCCCTTGATGAACTTCACGCCGACCGCATCAAACAGCTCACCGATCGGCGCAGCCAGCTGGTGCGCATTCGGTTCATAGAAACGCGGACGCACGCGCAGCTCGGCCTGTGGAGCCAAAACAGTCACTTCAACGTCGTTGTGACCATGAATGTCGAACAGACGCGTAGCGCTCAAAGCTGTCCACATGCCACCGAAACCTGCGCCAATTACCAGGATGTTCTGTTTCATTTTTAACTCCGAGAGAAGGCCGATCAATGAATTCATCAAAGGTCATGCGCTTGCCAGTGCCGACCGAACAACTACGACTATATTGATCCTAGTTTTAGAGCGCAATCGGTTTTTTCTGATGCCTGCTATCGAAAACTTTGATCCATTGCAGGGCGCGCCCCAATCATTGCGGCAAGGCGGTGATAGAAGAGATGGGTGGCTGCAGGGTTCGTTGCCTGGCTAATGTTCAGCTGATAACATTTACGACAACATTAGTCGGAGATAAAAATGTCTCTTTATAGCGCGGGCGTTGAGTACGGCATTCACTGCCTGCTTTTTCTGGTAGGCAATTGCGGCGATACCCGTGAGGCGAGCGTGCGCGAACTGGCGGAGCTGCAAGGCGTGCCGCAGGACTATCTGGCGAAAATCTTCACCAAACTGGCCAAGGCAAAACTGGTGGTGGCCACTGAAGGCGTGCGTGGCGGTTTCAAACTGGCGCGGCCCTCCGACGAAATCAGCGTGCTCGATATCGTCAATGCCATCGATGGGCAGAAGCTGATTTTCGATTGTCGCGAAATTCGCGGGCGTTGCGCCCTGTTCGAAGGTGGAGCACCTGCTTGGGCGATATCAGGTCCCTGCTCGGTGCATGCCGTCATGATGACTGCGCAAAAACGCATGGAGGACGCCCTCGCCCAACAGACCATTCTTGATCTTGCCAGGAGAGTGGGACGAAAGGCGCCGGCTGAATTCGGTGCGCAGGTAGACAACTGGATCAATGATCGCCGGGAAAAGAAAAGCAGTGCCCAGGCATCTGACGATCAGACTATCCCGGTCACCGAGATTTCCGGCTAAGCCTCAAAGACAGTCGCGAACAGCCTCGCGCAACGCGCCGGACTTGGCCCAGGGCGGCCCCTGATAAAGCGATACGCGGCTGCCATCCCTGGATTTCACGATATCGACAATTTCGTCAGCCGTGATGATGCTGGGCGCCGTGATCCGGTAGCCATTGGAGATCCCCGTTTGAGCTGACGCGGGAATTTCCTTCTGCCACGCCGGCAGCACGCAGGCGGCATACTCCTTCGGTGTTTTTTCGCTGTATTTGCTGACATTCGGCTCACCCGGCACCACAGAAGCCGGCAATGAGCAACCCGCCAGTAATGCCACCACCACTCCTGCCATCAACGTCCGCATGACGCTTCCTTTTTCCGAAAAAAGGCAATGTAGCGCGCCGTTCAGTAAACAGCACTCACTGCGGGGCGTTTTCATCCTTGGGGGACCTGGTGTTCAAATAGGTCATCCACCGTTCGTACGCCTCGTGCTGCCACTGGTTCACCCGCTCCCATTCCGGGCCGCTCAGTTGATGCGCTGAAATCAGATTCATCATTTCCGTGGTCGCCGCGTCCAGATCGACGATCAGCTCATGCGCGTGAAATCTAAAATCATCAGTTGCCGTCATTTCGAAGTTGCCTCGCCCTAGCAAAAGTTGACCACTTGAGTACGACACCAGATCTGTCCATTCCCGTTCAACTTCCCGACCAAAGGCTGTATGGACTGTTCAGACGAACAAAACGCCCTGATCCACGAATCGGGACTAAAATTTCGTAGCAGAGATGTTCAGGAGGTCGCCATGTGGCTTAACGAATCTGAAAACGAACTTCGGCGCGACTTGCAAAGCGTAGCGTCGGATTTGAGGTGGTCGGCGGTAGAGCTGTTGCGTATTGCGGAGCAACTGCGCCTGGCCGGAAATGATGTGGACGCACAAGCGACCCTGAAGCTGTGCGAGTTGTTTCAGGGCGATGAAGATCGACTGAAGGGTTATGCCGAGGAAGTGAAAGCCAAGGCCATCACACGAAACAAGACGCACTGACCGGAGCGCTTCCATGAACAAGCCTCTATGCGTGCTGGTTGTCGCACTGGCAGCGCTGGGCGGCTGCAGCACCGAATCACGCGTCTACCGTGACCAGCCGCTGGTCGCCAAGGTCGAAACCGGCATGAGCAAGGAGCAGGTCCAGCAGATTGGCGGGCAGCCTCAATCGATCAGCGATCGCACGGTCGTGCCCGGCACCTGCTTTGACTACAAATTGGTGAAAGCCGGCCAGCAGCAGTCGTATAACGTGAGTTTCGATGGCAAGGGCAAGGTCGATCACAAAAGCTTCATGACCTGCGCGGAATGGAGCCATGCACAGCAAAAAGCCAGGGAGCCTTCCCATACGGGCGGGACGGGTGGCGGCGGCGGTTATTAGTCCGGCGGCAAGGTATGAAAAGCCCCGGCAAACCGGTCATGCTGTTCATTTAAATGCAGGCACCCATTTGTGGCGAGGGGATTCAGCAAAACGTCGCACCGCCCCGTTGGGTCGCGAAGCGGCCCCTGCGTCTGACCAAACAGACTGAATTGTCTGGATTTGCGACTGCTTCGCAGCCGAACGGGGATAAATCCCCTCGCCACGGGTTTCTCTGATTCAAGACTCTCTTGAGTGAACAGCATTACGGCAAACCGGGGCAGGAAGCCGACAATTTATTTGTCGGCTTTGCGGCTATCGACCGGTTTTTTCGCCCGCGCCTTGTAACCGGGAAGAGACGCCGCAAAGGCCAGTGCCTCTTCCCTGCTGGCAAAGGCTGCCAACCGGTCGCCTTGTGTGCATACCCGCCAGGGGCCGTTGTTTACGCTGAGTACGTCATAACCGTTCATGTGCATCTTATTCAGCATCGGAACGCTCATAAGTTACCTCCATCTCGGTACTGATTTCAGAACTGACTTGCCTACCTTACACCCACCCTTCGCGGAGATGCCGACCAGACGTCGCGACAGGATTCCGACATTCGGTTGCACTTTCAGCCCCCGAGACGCCTCCAACCTGCCAGAGGCCGTCTAAACCGGGGGCGGCCCGAATATTGCATTTTTATTACCAAAATATGACAGCAGGCAGTCAGGTAACACATGAAAGTACGTGCAACCGTCATTTGTGAGCAGGACCGGCACATTCTCCTGGTGCGCAAGCCAAGGGGCCGCTGGACACTGCCCGGCGGAAAAGTCGAGCGCGGAGAAACCGTCGCCGCCGCGGCCATGCGCGAACTGTGGGAAGAGACCGGGCTGGGAGCCGACGACTTGCTCTACCTGATGGAGTTGGACTCGGGCGACATCCGGCACCAGGTTTACGAGGCATCGGTGCTGAACTCGAATGAGGCACGCCCGCAAAATGAAATCTTCGATTGCATGTGGTTTCCGATGGACGCGGTACACAACCTGAACACAAGCGACGCCACACTGAGAATCGTCAGGGCGTTTCAGCGTCGCCTGTAGTTCTCTGTGTTTTTCAGCCCTGGTCACCACCGCCCACCGGCATGATCATGCCCGTGATGTAGGACGCCTCATCGCTGGCCAGAAACAGAATAGCGCCTGCCTGTTCATCCAGCGTGCCGTAGCGTTTCATCAGACTGCTGTCGAGCGTCTGGTCAACGATTTGCTGATACCACACCTTTTCCTCAGCGCTTTGTTCGGCGCTGTTGCGCGGAATCACCCGTGGCGGCGCTTCGGTGCCACCGGGTGCCGTTGCATTGACCCGAACCCCACGACCGGCAGTTTCGAACGCCAGGCAAGCGGTCAACGCATTTACCCCGCCCTTCGCCGCACCGTATGGCACGCGGTTGATGCTGCGGGTGGCGATGGACGACACGTTGACGATGGCGCCACTGCCCTGCTCCAGCATGTATGGCAATGCGGCGTGGCAGCACCAAAGTGTCGGAAACAGCGAGCGACGAACCTCGGCCTCTATCTGCTGTGCTTCGTAATGCTCGAAAGGCTTGGCCCAGATCGTCCCGCCGACATTATTGATGAGGATGTCGAGCCGCCCGAAACGCTCGACGGCGGTTTGCATCACGCGGCTGCATTCGGCGTACTGCTCGAGATCGGCGGTCAGCGCGAGCACCTGGCTGTGCAGGCCCAATTGTTGTTGCACTTCGAACACCAACTCGGAGCGATCGACCAGAATCAACCGCGCGCCCTCCGCCGCCATGCGTTCAGCGACGCGCCGGCCGATACCTTGGGCAGCGCCGGTGATCAGCGCGACTTTTTCGTGAAATCTGTTCATGTGTACCTCGTGACGACGGATGCCGGTCAACTGCAGGAGCGGGCTTGCTCGCGAAGGCGTCGAGTCAGGCGACAGGGATGTTGACTGACACGACGCCTTCGCGAGCAAGCCCGCTCCCACATTGGATCTGTGTCGAGAGCGGTGTTTGTGTACATCCCCACTCCCGGTGCGCGACTCATGCCGCGCTGGCGGCAAACTTCTCGTAGTAGAAATTCACTGGCGCGATGCCTTGTTCGCGAATGTATTGGCTGACCGCCTCGACCATCGGCGGCGGGCCGCACAGGTAGACATCGACATCGCCATCGTTCAAATGCTTCGGCTCGATGTGCTGGGTCACGTAGCCCTTGAGCGGGTGCTGGCTGTCAGGGCTGGCGACGCAAGCGCTGAAGCTGAAATTCGGGATGCGTGCGGCGAAGGCTTCGAGTCGATCCATTTCCACCAGATCAAAATCGTTGGTCACGCCGTAGATCAGATGCAGCGGGTGCTCACTGCCCTGCTCGGCGATTTTTTCCAGCATCGCGGTGAACGGCGCCAGGCCTGTACCGCCGGCCAGCAGCAACAACGGGCGACGGATGTCGCGCAGATAGAAACTGCCTAACGGCCCGGCCAGGCTCATGCTGTCGCCGGCCTTGGCCATGCCGGTGAGGAAACTGCTCATCAGGCCGCCAGGCACGTTACGAATCAGGAAACTGACTTCGCCGTCACGTTGCAACGAGCTGAACGAATAGGCGCGAGTCTGCTCGCTGCCGGGAATCCCGAGGTTCACGTATTGCCCTGGCAGGAACGCCAGTTTGCTCAGCGCCTCACCTTTGATCGACAACGCGATGGTGCTGTCGGACAACTGGCGCACGGCGCTGATGGTCGCCTCAAAACTGGCCTGTTGCGTGCGGCAGACGTCCGAGGAAACCGGTACCCGCACCACGCAATCGCTCTGGGCGCGCATCTGGCAGGTCAGGACAAAACCTTGCTCGGCTTCGTCCGCCGTGAGGGCGTCTTCGATGTATTCCTCGCCCAGGTCGTAGCGACCGGCCTCGGCGAAACACTTGCACGTGCCGCAGGCGCCGTCGCGGCAATCCAGCGGAATGTTGATGCCCTGGCGGTACGCGGCATCGGCCACGGTTTCGCCTACGTTGGCGTCGATGAACCGGGTGACGCCGTCTTCGAAATTGAATGCGATGGAATGAGTCATGACGGCCGCCTCACAGGTGGTAAACATCGATGACCTGGCGAACGTAGTCGTTCTTCAGGATCACTTTCTTGGCCTTGATCAGCGGGTTTTCACCGCGCACATCCAGGGTGTAGAAACTGCTGCCGAAATAACTGTCGACGGTCTTGTAGCGAAAACTCAGGGTGTGCCAGTTGAAGCGCACCTTGCAGAGGCCGTCGGCCTGTTCCAGCAGCTCGATGTTGCTGATGTTGTGCGAGGTGCGGGTGTCCGGCACGGTGGCGCTGGAACGCTCGGTCTTGATACGGAAGATGCGGTCTTCCAGACCGGTGCGGTTGCCGTACCAGATCAGCGAGATTTCCCGCTGCGGGTCTTCGGTCAATTCGTCGTTGTCGTCCCAGGACGGCATCCAGAACGTCGCGTCCGGAGCGTACAACTCGAGCCATTCGTCCCATTGCCGTTCATCCAGGTAACGGGCTTCGCGGTAGAGGAAGTCGCGAACGCTGTCGTAGGTAATAGTCATTGCACGGCCTCCACAGCAATCAACCGGGATTCTTCGGCAGCCAGCGCCTTGAGCATCGTTTGCTGCCAATACTTGTGTTGCAGCACGAACAGACCTTCGTCTTCGGTGCGCACGCCGCTGAGCAACGGATGCAGGTCAATTTCTTTCGCCGCATCGTCGGCGCCTTCGATCCAGTGCTCGGCGCCACGGGACATGTCGTTCCACGCGGTCACGCTGCCCTGATAGCTGGTCTGGCACGAGCGGAACTCTTCCAGATCGTCCGGCGTGGCCATGCCGCTGACGTTGAAGAAATCCTCGTACTGACGAATGCGGCTCGAACGGGCGTGGTCGCTTTCGCCTTTGGGGGCGATGCAATAAATGGTGATTTCCGTGCGGTTGACCGAGATCGGCCGGGCGATACGAATCTGTGAGCTGAACTGGTCCATCAGGTACACGTTCGGGTACAGGCACAGGTTGCGCGAGTTCTCGATCATCCAGTCCGCGCGAGCCTTGCCGAAATCCTGGGCCAGTTCATCGCGGCGCTCGTACAGCGGGCGATCTTCCGGGTTGGCCCAGCGGGTCCAGAGCAGCATGTGGCCCTTGTCGAAAGAATAGAAACCACCGCCCTGCTTGGCCCAGCTGCCGGCGCTCATGGTCGGATTACTGTCGCCGGCCTCGCGCTGCTTGCGCTGGTTCTGAGTGGCGGCATAGTTCCAGTGAACCGAGCTGACGTGGTAACCATCGGCACCGTTTTCGGCAGTGAGTTTCCAGTTGCCTTCGTAGATGTAGCTGGAGGAACCGCGCAGCACTTCCAGGCCATCGGCGGACTGGTCGACGATCATGTCGATGATCTTCGCCGACTCGCCCAAGTGCTCGACCAGCGGCACGACATCAGCCTTGAGGCTGCCGAACAGGAAGCCGCGATAGGATTCGAAACGGGCGACTTTGGTCAGGTCGTGGGAGCCTTCGCAGTTGAAGCTCGCCGGGTAGCCGGCCGCTGCCGGGTCTTTGACCTTCAGCAGTTTGCCGGAGTTGTTGAAGGTCCAGCCGTGGAATGGGCAGGTGTACGAACTCTTGTTGCCGGACTTGTGCCGGCAGAGCATCGCGCCACGGTGACTGCAGGCGTTGAGGAAGGCATTGAGCTCACCGTCCTTGTTGCGCGCGATGAAGATCGACTGGCGCCCCATGGTGGTGGTGTAGAAATCGTTTTTGTTGGGAATCTGGCTTTCGTGCGCCAGGTACAGCCAGTTGCCTTCGAAGATGTGTTCCATCTCAAGGTCGAACAGTCGCGGGTCGGTGAACATCTCGCGTTTGCAGCGATAGATGCCCTGTTCTGGATCGTCCTCGAGCAGGGATTGAAGATATTCGGGTCGCAGGGTCATGGCCGCCGCCTCCATTGTTATTGTTCAGGCAAGGCTCATGCTAGGACGGGGCAATGGGAGGGACTATCCGCTGGGTGCAGACCTTTATCCGTTTAGTGCAAGGGGATGAAACTGTGGGCGCCGGCTTGCTGGCGTTCGGCACAACGCGATACGCCAGGCACACCACCCTTGTGTAGGAGCCGGCTTGCTGGCGATTCAGGCAAAGCGGCGGGTCAGATGTACCGCGTCGCCTGAATCGCCAGCAAGCCGGCTCCTACAGTTTGTGGTGTACCGGCAATCATTCGCGGCGCTTGAGGGTGTCGGAGGGCAATTCGCCGAACTGTTTGCGGTAATTGTCAGAAAACCTTCCCAAATGCAGAAACCCATAATCCATCGCCACTTCCGTGACGTTGCGCACGTTGCAGGTCGGGTCGATCAGGCAGGCGTTGATGCGTTCGAGGCGTTTCTGCCGGATGTAGTTTTTCGGCGTGGTGCCGGCGTTGCGTTCGAACAGGCCGTACAGCGAACGCAGGCTCATCCGTGCCTGGCGCGCCAGTTCCGCGCTGTCGATGTCCTGTTTGAGGTTGCGCGCAATGTAGTCGGCGATCACCTCGAACGTGGCGGTCTGCGAACCGAGGCTGATACGGCTGACATTGGTCTGCATCAGGCTGAGCATCTTGCTGACGATGATCTGCGCGTAATGCTCCTGCACCTTGGGAATCTGTTCGGTGGCCTCGGCTTCCTGGCAAATCATCGCCAGCAGGCCGACAAACCCTTCCAGCTCATTGAGCTGATAACGGTTCTCGAGGAACCGCACGCCCTGCCCCGGATACCGCCAGCGCTGCTCGTCGCAGACTGATTCCAGCAATGACGTCGGGACTTTGAGGATGAATTTTTCGCAATCGTCGGAGTACGTCAGGTCCACCGGATCGTCGGGATTGATCAGCAACAACTCACCGGGCGCGAAGTAATGCTCTTGGCCGTGACCGCGCCACAGGCAATTGCCGCGCAGCAGCACTTGCAGGTGATAGATGGTTTCCAGCGCGCCGGAAGTGACGCGAACGCTGCCGCCGTAGCTGATGCGGCACAGGTCGAGACTGGCGAACTTGCGGTGATTGAGACTGGCCAGCGGGTGCCCGGCCCGGGGCATCAGGATGCAATGATTACCGACATGCTGATTGACGTAGCCCGACACCGCGTACGGGTCGGCGTGGTCAAATACGGAGCTGCGCTGACTCAACAGTTGCGCTTGCATCATCGGGTCACTCTCGTTGTTGTTATAGGGTGCATCGGGTCATTCTAAGGCAGTACTTGCAACGCTGTGTCAGTGGGCTGACATGTGGGCCTTTTTGGCCTCTTCGCGAGCAAACCGAATCGTCGCACCGCCGCTCCCGCATTTAACCGCGTTCGTTCTGAAGAAGCTCGGTCGAATGTGGGAGTGGCGGTGCGACGATTCGACTTGCTCGCGAAGGGTCCATCAGCTTCAACATCAATGTTGACTGACACTCCACTATCGCGAGCAAGTCGAATCGTCGCACCGCCGCTCCCACAGGGTTGCTGCTGTCAGTCCTCGAGTGCGCGAACCCGCTCGTGACGCTGCTGCTCTTCAGGCTGGGCTGACGACTGCAAGGTGAAATCGAATTCGATTTCAGCAAAGCGACCGCTCACACCATAAGCCGCCGCACGCGCCTGATCCTCGCTGAAGGTGATTTTCGCGATCAGCTCGTCACGGGTAGCGTAGGCGAAATCGTCGTGCAGGTATTGATCGCCGTCGAGGTTGATCTGAGTAGTCAGGTGACGATGATCCGGTGCCGAGATGAAGAAGTGCACGTGCGCCGGACGCTGGCCGTGACGGCCCAGTTGATCGAGCAGTTGCTGAGTCGGACCGTCCGGTGGGCAACCGTAGCCCGACGGCACGATGCTGCGGAAACGGTAACGGCCCTCGGCATCGGTGACGATACGGCGACGCAGGTTGAATTCCGACTGCGTGGTGTCGAAGTACGAGTAAGTGCCGCCCGTGTTGGCGTGCCAGACATCCACCACCGCGCCGGCTAACGGTTCGCCGGCGGTATTGAACACTCGGCCCTGCATGAACAGCGTCACACCCGGATCGACGCCATCATCCAGGCGCGCTTCACCTTGGGACAACGGTGCACCAGCCACGTACAGCGGCCCTTCGATGGTCCGCGGCGTGCCGCCAGCCTTGCCGGCCTGCTCGTCTTCGGCGTCCATCAGCAGGTCCAGGTAATGTTCCAGACCGAGCCCGGCCACCACCAGGCCCGCTTCCTGACGCGCACCCAGTACGTTGAGGTAATTGACGGCTTTCCAGAACTCTTCCGGCGTCACGGCGAGGTCTTCGATGATGTTCACCGAGTCGCGCAGGATGCGGTAGATCAGTGCCTTGACCCGCGGATTACCGGCGTCATTGAGCAGGCCGCTGGCCTCTTCGAGAAATTTCTGGGCGCTGGCAGTGTGGGAAATCTTGACGTTCATGGTGGTTCCTCATCTTGTAATTATTAGCGTGGCGAACTGAACAGGCTGGGTTCAGCGGTCATCCTCGCGGATGGAAGAAGGATGCCGGCACATCGCGGTGACTTCGATCGCCATGTACGGGTACAGCGGCAATTGCATCAGCAAGTCGTGCAGCTCTTGAACGCTGTCGACATCAAACACGCTGTAATTGGCATAGAGCCCGGCGATACGCCACAGGTGACGCCACTTGCCTTGTTCTTGCAGGCGCTGGGACAGGGCTTTTTCGTCAGCCTTCAACCTGGCGGCTGCTTCAGGATTCATGTCGACCGGCAGGTTCACGGTCATTTTTACGTGGAACAGCATAATGCTCTCCTCAGGCTAGATGAATGGCGGTAGAAGTTTTGTCGCGACGGAAGAACGCCAGGCGTTCTTCATCGATGCTCAGCCCCAGGCCCGGGGTTTTCGGCACGTGCAGTTCGAAATCGCGGTAGACCAGCGGCTCGCTGAGGATGTCTTCGGTCAGCAGCAGCGGGCCGAACAGCTCGGTGTCCCACGCCAGTTTGTTCAGGGTGATAAACGCATGGGCCGACGCCAGGGTGCCGATGCCGCCTTCGAGCATGGTGCCGCCGTACAGGCCAATGCCGGCCGCTTCGGCAATCGCGGCGGTTCGCAGCACGGCACGCGGGCCGCCGTTCTTGGCGATCTTCAGGGCGAACACCGATGCAGCGCCTTCACGGGCCAGGTTGAACGCGTCTTCCACGCACTCAATGGATTCGTCCGCCATGATCGGCGCCGGGCTCATGGCGTTCAGGCGCGCCATGCCGGCGCGGTTGTTGCGCGAAATCGGCTGTTCGATCAGGTCGATGCCGTTGGTGCCGAGAATCCGGCAGGCTCGCAACGCGATGGCTTCGTCCCAGGCTTGATTGACGTCGACCCGCACGCTGGCACGATCGCCCAGGGCTTTCTTGATCGCAATGACGTGGGCCAGATCGCGGTTGACTTCGCCGGCGCCGATTTTCAGTTTGAAGATGCGATGGCGGCGCAGGTCGAGCATTTTTTCCGCTTCGGCGATGTCCTTGTCGGTGTCGCCACTGGCCAAGGTCCAGGCCACCGGCAGTGCATCGCGAACCCGCCCGCCCAGCAGTTCGCTGACCGGCAGGCCAAGGCGTTTGCCCTGGGCGTCGAGCAACGCCGTTTCGATACCTGACTTGGCAAAGGTGTTGCCCCGAATGCTGCGCTCCAGGCGCAACATCGCGGCGTTCACGTTGGCGCTGTCCTGGCCGAGCAACAGCGGCGCGAAGTGGCGGTCGATGTTGGTCTTGATGCTGTCCGGGCTTTCGTTGCCGTACGCCAGGCCACCGATGGTGGTGGATTCGCCAATGCCTTCAATGCCATCGGCGCAACGCACGCGAGTAATCACCAGGGTCTGGTTCTGCATCGTGTGCATCGCCAGCTTGTGCGGGCGGATGGTCGGCAGATCGACGATGATCGTCTCGATCGATTCAATGGCAGTTTCAAGCATGGCGATACCCGTCAGGTTCTTAAAGTTCTGGAACCGATTCTGGTACGGCTTTTTTCGGGAAGCCAATATAGAATTGGTCTGACTTGATACCTTGAAGGTATGCAACCGAATTGTTTGCGGAGGTCCCATGGAACTGCGTCACCTGCGGTATTTTCAGGTGTTGGCTCAAACCCTCAACTTCACCCGCGCCGCTGAACTGCTGCACATCGCCCAGCCGCCGCTGAGCCGGCAGATTCAGCAACTGGAAGACGAACTCGGGGTGTTGTTGCTGGAACGCGGCAGGCCGCTGAAGCTGACCGACGCCGGGCGTTTTTTTCATGAGCACTCCACCGCCCTGCTCGAGCAACTGGGCAAGGTCTGCGACAACACGCGACGGATTGGCCTGGGCGAAAAAACCTGGCTGGGTATCGGTTTTGCGCCGTCGACACTCTATGGCGTGCTGCCGGAACTGATCCGCCGTTTGCGCAGCGGCGAGCCTCTGGAGCTTGAACTGGGGCTCTCGGAAATGACCACGCTGCAACAAGTGCAGGCGCTCAAGGCCGGACGGATCGACATCGGTTTCGGGCGGATCCGCATCGACGACCCCGCCATTGTCCAGACTGTCTTGACTGAAGACCGGCTGGTCGCCGCCCTGCCCGCCGGCCATCCATTGCTGGCGGGGCCGATCAGCCTGCGCGATCTGGCGAAGGAACCCTTCGTGCTGTACCCCGGCAATCCGCGCCCCAGCTACGCCGACCATGTGATCGCGTTGTTCGAGTCGTACGGTGTGAGCATCCATGTGGCGCAATGGACCAACGAGCTGCAAACCGCCATCGGCCTGGTAGGCGCGGGAATCGGCGTCACCCTGGTGCCGGCCTCCGTGCAATTGCTGCACCGCGACGACATTGGTTTCACGCCGCTGCGGGAAGACAACGCAACTTCGCCGATCATCCTTAGCCGGCGCGTAGGCGATGTATCGCCGGGGCTGAATCATTGTTTGCGGATGATTGATGAGTTATTGCCAAGGGACTGACCGGTAAACACCCGGTGACCGACGCGCATGTCGACGTTGAGAACGGGCACGATCAGGACGCAGATACATTTTGTCATAACTTCCTGCCCCAACCCGACTTTGTCGCCTGCCGGGAAAAGGTGATCATGGCCGGCGCACGGAACACGGCAATACCCTGTCATATCTTTCCGCAGTCCGAATGGAATTCGGCAGTTACGGTTTTGCGACCGTAATGTTCAAGGAGTAAGGATGCTTCGCCCATCGACATTCAAGTCATCCATTCGCCTTTATGGTCTGGTCAAACAGGTGAGCGGCGCTCAGGCCGGACTCGCGCTGACGACCCGAGACAGTAAGGGCCACCCTGCCGTTCAGGCCTTCGTTTCCAGGCTGGACGCTGAAATCATGGTGCGCACGTGCGGTGATGAAGGTCTGCAGGTGCGGCCTCTCTCGCAATTCTTTGACCCTGACTCTTTCCTCGCCGCCAATCGTGGCTGGCTGACGCTGCATATCGGTTGCGGGTTTGCCGCTCACACCGACAGGCTGATCGAAACCGATAAACGATTACGCCCCATGGGTTGGTTCATTCATGCCGATATCGGGAAGTGGACGCCTGACCACTACGTGTGTTGGGGCGAGCAACTCCCCCGTCAGCTCCAGGCGACTTACGACGCTGCCGGCCTGCATCACTACAACACCCTGCTCAACGAACTGGACGATGCAACGGCATACGATCTCCAGTGGCATACCGCAGAAGCCCTCAACGCTTTGCCAAGCGGTACATGCACCACCGAAAACCCCACACAGGTCGCACTGTTTGACGCCATCGAATGCCGATGGTGTTTCGCAAAATCGAATGCCCAAGGGAATAGCTTGCACGATACGCGCGTGCTTCAAGGAGGATTGTCATGAGTGGAAAACCTGCGGCACGGGTCACCGACCCCACGGCGTGCCCACTTCCGGGTCACGGTACGAACCCGATTGTCAGCGGTTCTGCGGATGTCTTTTTCGACGGATTGGCCGCCGCCCGGCAAACGGACACAACGGCCTGCGGGAGCGCATTGACCAGCAACGTCGTTCCCAATGTGCTGATCAATGGTCTGCCGGCGGTGACCATCGGGACGTTGGGTAATCACGGAAACGTCGTGGTGGGTGGATCCGGCACCGTCATCATCGGAATGAGTGGCGGAGGGGCCGCAGTATCAGCCGTCGCGTCGTTGCTCAAACTTCCGACGCTGTGCCTTCCCTGCTTGCTGGCAGCAGCCAAAAGGAACGCCAGCTTTGTTCCGCTGGAAAACCTCGGAGCCTCCCAATGATCCCGGATGACCAGACACCCCCTGTGGATCTGCAAACACGGAATTCACTGCAGGCGATTCAGCGGGCTCGCAGAGCGAATCCCGGTCTGCGTCACTATGCATTGGTTGACGGCGCGTGCTATCTGACACTGACCAAACGCTTCGATGAGCCTGGCGACCGGGTTCAATGGCAATGGTTGCTGGAAGGCACCGAGCTGGACGAAATCAAGCACGCGGGCCCGGCGCTTGTGACCTTTACGGACGACGACGCGCTCAGCGATCAGCTACTGCTCTGGCTGATCGGCAGGGATCAGCAATCGCCCCTGGTGTCCTGGCTGTGGAGTAAACAGGGGTTCGAGACTATCGCCGCTCACCTGAAAAACCAGTTGTTTACCCGCCTCCCGGACGGTCGCCGTGCGTTGTTCCGCTATTACAACCCAACCGTGCGCCAGGCCCTCGAACCGGTATTGACCGAGACGCAACAGGCGGAGCTCATGTCCGGCATCCTTTTTTGGCAAACCTGGCGGCCCTTGCAGCGAGATTACCTGACCTTCACTGCACCGAAAAAACCGGAGGTTTCCAGTGCTTGAACTCAGCGCAAAACAACTCGAACAACTGGATCTCATCCGTCAGGACGAAGTGATCGACAAACTCCTGCTCGAAGTTCGTCAGCAAGACCCCGCGTGGTTCGCAAAAGTAGGTGAACCCAAAGCCAGTGCGTATCTCAGACAGCTACGTGATGAGGCCGAAGCGTTTGGAATCGTGGCCCCTGAAGAGACCGAACTGTTCATGCGCTATGGGTTGTACAAGCCCGGCTTTCAGACATCGCCGGGGTTTGTGGAATGGATGCAACGCCCCGTTGCCGATACGCCGGAACAACGTTTTCGAGATTACGACAGCGTCATGCAATACATTGACGCACTAAAGGAATGGCCACGCGCCAGGTAAACCAGGGACGACAATGAGCAACCTTCTGAAAGCACCCGGCACCGCAGGCTCCGGCGAACAACTCGCCCGAGGGCCGTTTCCCGTACCTCGCGGAGGCCTGCGCGGTCCTCTTGAAGGGATCCGGGTTCCGCCACCGACCCGCTTGCCCGCGCCACCGCCCCGCCCTGCTCCCATGCCGGCACCTCAACCGGCGCCCAAACCGATGCCGATGCCACAGGCTCAACCGAAACTTCAAACCGACCAGAAAACCGACGCGCCACCGGTGACTCGCGAACAGACACGCCAGAAGGAAGAGCAGTGCAAGAGCGAGAAAAAAGACTGCGTGGAATGCCCTCCGGACAAAGGCGTAATGGCGATCGCCAACAACGGCAAAGGTCACAGCATGTCTGACCTGTCCTCTCGCTATCAGCAATGGGTGACGAACTTCCCCTTCCCGAACGAATGGCGATGGAGCAACACCTGGTGGGACGGTTTTGACAAAAGCCGATGCACATTGCTGGAGGCCAAGGCTCGCTATGCCTTCATGTTCATCCCGGTCCTGAATACGCCTCGGCCCTGGGCAAATGTCAGAGAAGAATTGATTGCGCCCGCCAGAGCCCACTCACAGAAAGCCAGGCCTACGCCTCCTGTTTCGGTCGAGTGGCATTTCATGCAACGTGTGGTCTACGAATACTGTTCAGAACAATACAGCGATCTGGGCCTGACCAACCTGAGGGCGTTCTGGAACCCGCTGCCCGGCAGCAAGGACCAGGAAGAATACGATGAGCTGCGCAGGGAAGAAGAGAAGCAAATGGAGGAGTACTACAGAGACAACCCGGGATTGATCGCATAGTCCGACCCGCAACTCATTCAAGGTATCAGCATGACCCACTTCAAAAGCTTCATTTTCACATTCAGGTTCAACAAACCGGCCATTACGTCACTTCCCCTTGAGCTGCAGATAGAAAGAGCGGCCAGGTTTTTGCGAGAGCTCGGAGCCATCAGTCCGCTTCTGGCCAACTGGTATCTGCAAGGGAAAAGCCTCAAGGACTCACTTGCAACCAACGTCAGTACCGACACTCAAGCGCTGATCGACAAGGTAAAACGTGCTCATGATCCGGAGCTTCCTGACCTGACCGAATTTTCGGTCTGGAACGCCATCCAGGACCCGCTTGAGGGAGGCGTCGCTTTTCATTACAGCGCACATAACCTCGATTCCGTTTCAGCCATGTCCTTCGAGGACGCCGGCGCCTTATTGATGAAGTTCGAGCATCCGCAGGAGATGTTCTCCGAAATCATCAGCCTGGCAGTGAATATCTGGCCTGAAATTGACTGGGTCACCCTCGTACCGGCCAGTTACTTCAGAAAAGGACGTGTCTTCAAAGACCGGCAGACGATTGGATGGATCGGCTTTTGTCCCAAATCGTTGAACCCGGCAGACTTCCCTCAGGCACACAAACTGATTCCTGTGCCAGATCGAGGAACCATAGTCATCAGCTGCCCTGAGGTGATGAACGAGCAAAATCTCGACCACGTTGAACGGGTTGGGGATATCGATACAAAACTGGTAGAGCTGGGTTATTTGCCGATGTTTCTGAACTGAATCCTGGCGGAAGGACGCATCAGTCAGCGTCCGCGCCCCAGATCCAGTTCCAGATCCCCGGCAATTTCACCGGTTGCGCACTGTCACCAACGGTGCGCGCCATGGCTGCCCGTTGCAGTTCGGCTTGATCATCGTAAAACGGCTTCTGCGCCGTTTTCACGCCGGTCGCCTGTGCACTGTCGAGAAGGATTTGCAGGTATTCGCGGGCATGTCGGGCCGTGTAGCGATTGAGGTCGTGGAAGGTCACCACCACCGGGATCACCCCATCCACCGTCGGCAACTCACCCAATGCGATGCGCTCGCGCACCTCCGACATCTGCCGCAGCATGTTAGCCCGGCGCCGGGGACTGGCGTTGAAACCCCAGATCTTGCCGTCGTTGGCACTCAGGTCGGTCAGCAACACGTGCATGCCGTGCTTTTGATAGGCCGCGAAGACCCGTTTGTCGTAGTTCCAGAATGGCGGACGCACCAGGGTCGGCGGCGCGCCGGTGATCGCGGCAATGTCGGCACTGCCTTTGGTCAGCGACTGTTCCAGCTCTTCCGGGCTTAGTGAGCGGTGATTGGTGTGCCAGTGAGTGGCCGTGTGAAAACCCAGTATCTGCCCGTCGGCCTGTTCGCGACGCATGACCTCGCGGCCGATGTCGCTGTCGCCCGCCCGTGGCGCACCGGTCTGCACGAAGAACACCGCTTTGAGGTTCGGTTGCACCGGGTTGGTGGCCAGGCTGTCGAGGATCATCATCGTCGGGTTCCATAAACTCGACGCGCTCGGACCGTCATCGAAGGTCAGCAGAAAACGGATCGGCGGTTGCGCACGTAGCCGCTGTTCCGTCTGTGCCGTCATTTCTATGGGAGCCGCGATGCAACCCACCAGCCCGACGGCAATGGCAAGTGCGCAGAAAACCTTGAACAGCTGTTTCATCGTGTGCCCTGGGCCTGACCGTTGAGCCCGCACACGTGTGCGGGCGCCGGTTGGATCAGGTTACACAGTGTTTGGTTCCAACGCTGCGTCGGTTACTGATTGAGTGCCTGCTGGAACGAGCTGTCGATGATCGGCGCGGTTGCCAGTTCCGAAGGCAGCGCCTTGACCTTGAACAGGAAGTCCGCGGTGCTCTGCAAATCCTTGGCCGCCTGCGCGTCTACCGGGCCGACAGTCATGTGCGCCTGACGCAACCAGTGGCGAGAAACGTTCTGGTCGAGATTGGCCTTCTTCGCCCACAGATCGGCGTACTCGTCGGTGTGGTTGTCGACCCAGGCCCGAGCCTTTTTCAGGCGCACCAGGAAATCGGCAATGGCTTCGCGTTTGCTGTCGATGGACGGTGTCGACGCGGCGATGGCGCTGAGGCCCGGCATCAGGTTCTTGGCGGTGAGAATCGGTCGGGCGCCGGAGAACAGGATTTGTTGGGAAATGTAGGGCTCCCACACCGGAAAGGCATCGATGCTGCCCTGCGGCAACGCGGCAGCGGCATCGATCGGCATCAGTTTGATGAAGTCGACGTAGTCCTCCGGCAGGTCAGCTTGTTGTAACGCGCGCAGGGTCAATTGCTGGCTCCAGGCGCCGGGCCAGTAGGCGACTTTCTTGCCCTTGAGGTCGGCGATGGTTTTGACCGGCGAATCCTTCGGCACCAGCAACGCGATCGTGTCCGGGTTCTGTCGCGAGACCCCGATCAGCTTCACCGGCGCCTGTTTGGCGGCGAGGAACAGGAAGCCCGAATCACCAAGAAAACCCAGGTCCAGCGCGCCGGTGTTCAAGGCTTCGGCCAGCGGCGCGGCGGCCTGGAAGTGCTTCCAGTCGACGGTATACGGCGCGCCTTCCAGCACACCCGACGCTTCCACCGAGGCGCGCACGTTGTAGTAGTTCTGATCACCGACGTGCAGGACGACGGGGTCGGCGGCGTAGGCCATCGGTGCGGCAAACAACGCGCTGGTCAACAGACCGCGCACAAATCGCGACAGGTTCATGGGGGCTCCTTGAGAGTGAATGCCATAGACCATAACGCTCTGACAGATAGCTTTTTAAATTCTATTTATGCATAAGCTCATGACCGTCAGGCAACACTGTTTGCTCAGCAACAGCGACTCGACAGACTGTTTTCCCGGCAACATCCCCTTGGCTTCAGACCCCACGCCAAGCCTTGATCCAGCGCGAATCCGCCACATGGCACAGAGCCTGCAATATTCCGTTTACGCAGGAATCATTCATAAAAAATGATCTTTTGGAAATAAGACATTCAACGCCTTGCCGGAGCTGATCTCATGAAGTCCACCTTCCGTTTTCCCACCGTCAGGTCTCTGCTCAGCGCCTGCGTCCTGGCCTTGAGCCTGCAACCCGCAGCGCAGGCCGCGCAAACGCCGCCGGCCGAAGTGCATCTGGATTACGCCTATTACTCACCGGTCAGCCTGGTGCTCAAGCATTTCGGCTTCCTGGAGAAAGCGCTGCCGCAGACCAAAGTCAGTTGGGTGCTCAGTCAGGGCAGTAACCGTTCACTGGAGTACCTCAACAGCGGCGGCGTCGACTTCGCGTCCTCTGCCAGCCTCGCCGCGGTGCTCAGCCGCGCCAATGGCAGCCCGATCAAGTCGGTCTACGTCTACAGCCGCGCCGAATGGACCGCGCTGGTGGTGCGCAAGGACTCGCCCTACAAGACCGTCGCCGACCTGAAAGGCAAGAAGATTGCCGCCACCAAAGGCACCGACCCATACCTGTTCACGCTACGCAGCCTGCAACAGGCCGGTCTGAGCAAGGACGATGTGGAACTGGTGCACTTGCAACACCCGGACGGTCGTACCGCGCTGGAAAAAGGTGACGTTGAAGCCTGGGCCGGCCTCGATCCGCACATGGCCGCGAGCCAGGTGCAAGCCGGTTCGCGCCTGCTGTATCGCAACACCCGTTTCAACAGTTACGGCGTGGTCAGCGTCACCGACACCTATGCGAAAGAGCACCCGCAGACCATCGAAACCGTCCTGAAGGCGTACGAAGAGGCTCGAGAGTGGGCGGTGAAAAATCCTGATGAGCTGGCGAAATTGCTCGCCACCGAATCAGGCCTGCCGCTGGAAGTGGCCAAGCTGCAGCTGTCGCGCACCGACCTGAGCAGTCCGCAACTGACCGCCAGGGACGTGATCGCTTCCAAGGCAGCCGCGCCGATTCTGGTCTCCGAAGAGCTGGTTCGTCGTGGGGTGAATGTCGATCAGGTGATCGATCAACTGATCGACACCGGCTTCAAGGAAACCGTGGCTCGTCAATAAAAGCAAAAGATCGCAGCCTGAGGCGGCTCCTACATTGGGATATGCGTTTCTCTGTAGCAGCTGCCGCAGGCTGCGATCTTTTGATCTTGCTGCAAATCAGCACTGTAGCCCGCGCCTGTCGCGGATTCATCGTGACTGGAGAATTCCATGACCAGCAAAAGCAAACCCCTGCCCCTCGAATTACCATCACCGCGTCGCGCCACGCTTTCCTTGAGTAACGCCTGGCGCCTGCGTCTCAAGGGCCTGGCCTTGCCGGTGCTGATCATCCTGGTGCTGGAATGTATCGTACGCATCGGCTGGCTACCGTCCTACCAAATGCCCGCGCCCAGCGAAATCGCCCTGACCCTCGCAGACCTCGCCGAAGGCGCGTTGTGGAAACACATCAGCGCCAGCCTGTTGCGGGTGCTGCTGGGTTTTGCCATCGGCGCCGGCCTGGCCCTGGTGTTTGCTGCCTGGGTCGGTTTGAGCCGCAAAGCCGAAGCCTGGCTGGAGCCGACGTTCGCCGGCCTTCGCTCGATTCCGAGCCTGGCCTGGGTGCCGCTGTTGTTGCTGTGGCTGGGCATCGACGAAACCTCGAAAATCGTCCTGATCGCCATCGGCGCGTTCTTCCCGGTGTACCTCAACGGCGTCGCAGCCATTCGCGACATCGACCGAAAACTGGTGGAAGTCGGGCAAATGTATGGTTTCAGCCGGACGCGGCTGGTCCGCCGAATCCTGCTGCCGGCCGCCCTGCCCGGCCTGTTCACCGGGCTGCGCAGCGGCATGAGCCTGGCCTGGATGTTTCTGGTGGCCGCCGAGCTGATCGCCGCGACCAAAGGCCTGGGTTATCTGCTCAGTGACGGTCGGGAAACGTCTCGCCCGGACATCGTGCTCGCGGCAATCATCGTGCTGGCGCTGCTGGGCAAACTCAGCGACGGCATCCTCGCGGGCCTGGAGAAACGTTTCCTGGCGTGGCGCGACACTTTCAACGGCCAGAGCGCAGAGGATTGAGCCATGAGCGAGCACCTGCTGGACATTCGCGTCGAGCGCAAAACCTTCGCCAGCACCACCGTGCTGCAAAATATTCACCTGCAATTGCAGCCCCGGGAAACCGTCAGCCTGCTAGGCCCCAGCGGTTGCGGCAAAAGTACGTTGCTGCGAATCGTCGCCGGACTGGAAAAGGACTTTCAGGGAGAGCTCGACAGCCGCGCCGGTGAAGTCGCATTCGTGTTCCAGGAACCACGACTGATGCCATGGCTGACGGTCGAGCAAAACATCGGCTTCAGCGCCGACAACCATTACGACAAGGCCTGGGTGGCGCAACTGATCGATGAAGTCGGCCTGACCGGTTTCGCAGACGCCTTGCCCAAGGCGCTTTCCGGCGGCATGGCGCAGCGGGTCGCCATTGCCCGCGGCCTCTACTCGCGACCCGATGTGCTGCTGCTCGACGAACCTTTCAGCGCGGTGGACGCTTTCACCCGGATGAAACTGCAGGACCTGTTGCTGGAGCTGGCCGAGCGTCACGCCATCGCCCTGCTGCTGGTCACCCATGATGTCGATGAAGCGCTGTATCTCAGCGACCGGGTGCTGGTCATGGACAATCGCCCCAGCCGCATTCGCCAGGAACTGGCCGTGCAATTGGCGCATCCTCGCGACCGGCGTGATCCGCTACTCGCGCAACTCAAGGCGTTGTCGTTGACCGAGTTGCAGCGGGCACATGTGATCTGAGGCGCGACTATGCTGAAACCTCGAGGGGAGGATTCGGTCATGTGCGGACGACTGTCGCAGTACCGGGGTATCCACGATTTTGTCGCGGCGCTGAGCATTCCCGACGCGCTGATCAACCACGTCGGCGACGAGCCGTTGGCCCGCTACAACGCGGCGCCGACCAATCAACTGGCGTTGTTTCACCTGGAAGACGTCGGGCTGGTGGCCGACAAGGTGCGTTGGGGCTGGCGGCCGCATTGGGCGAAGGATCGCGCAGCACCGATCAATGCCCGCGTCGAAAAAGTCGCCCATGGCCCGTTCTTCCGCGCTATCTGGCCGCACCGCGCAATCGTGCCGATTGATAACTGGTTCGAATGGGTCGATGCAGGCGATTCGACGCGACAACCTTGGCTCATCCGTCGACGGGACCGCGCGCCGATTTTCTGTGCCGCGATTGGTCGGTTTCCTACGGGTAGCGAGGAAGCGCGAGACGACGACGGCTTCGTGATCATCACCGCAGACAGCGCCGGCGGCATGCTCGATATTCATGACCGCCGACCGGTGGTGCTGTCGCCGGAACTGGCAAGGGAATGGCTCGCCCCCGCCACCCCCCGGGATCGCGCTGAACAAATGGCGTTGCTGCAAGGCGAAGGCAGTGAGAATTTCGAGTGGTACAAGGTCGGCAAAGCCATCGGCAACGTCAAAAACCAGGGTGCAGAGCTTATTCATGAACTGGCATGAAACTATCAATACCGATACAAACGCAATCGTATTTAACACCTGTTTATGCGGGCTAATAACTTCAGCGTTACAGAGAGTGTTTCACCCAGGAAACACTTATAGAAGTCTGGCGATTTGATCTTTTAACCGCTTGTCTGACATTGGCATCGACTTACATACATTTAGAATCACTACGGATAGCATGCGCGCCGCATTTCCATGGGTACCGCCCAGTTGACCAAAGAGTCAACAACTAAGGAAATCCCTACAACAAGCCTTGCAGAGAACTAAATGCGCGACGATTTTGCAATTGATCAAGTCGTTAGTCTGGAGTGCGTTTATCTTTCGATGACAGAACACTTTCGACTTAACTGTTTTATCGAACATTACATCAAGACCCGGAACCTGCGATCAGTTCCGGGGATTGACGGCGTCCTGCGTTCAACCCTTGGGCGCTATCCGGGCAAGCCTCCGGTGATGGTCAATGAGCTGAATGCGTGGATCGACAAGACCCTGGGTTATCGGGCCGCTCACCCTGATGTGTTGCAGTTGGATGACGCTTGAAAAAGGTCCGGGATGTCATTGGGCAAAGGAGCTGGACAGTCCTGTAGCTTGCCTGACTCACAAAAAAGCCGCGAATATCGCGGCTTTCTCGTTATCAGCGTGCAGTTTTTTCCAGCGTCCAGCCCAACACATCCAAGGCATCACAGCCGTCGTGGACAGCATGTACTTCCCGGTTAGACGCGTTGCTCTTGAGCTCATCGCGAGCAAGCTCGCGCCTACAGAGGACCGCACGGAGAGATGAGCTTTATTGAGCCGGTTTGACCGCCGCCACACGCCACACCTTGTTGCCGACATCATCGGCTACCAGCAATGCACCGCTCTGATCCAGCGCTACCCCCACCGGGCGCCCTTGCGCTTCGCCGTCGGCATTGAGGAAACCGGTGAGGAAGTCCACCGGCACACCGGAAGGCTTGCCGTCGCTGAACGGGATGAACACCACTTTATAGCCGGCCTGCGGATTGCGGTTCCACGAGCCGTGTTCACCGATAAACACGCCATTGGCGAAGCTGGCCGGCATGGTGCGCGAATCGGAGAACGCCAGGCCCAGCGGTGCGACGTGGGTGCCCAGCGCGTAATCCGGGGAGATGGCCTGCGCCACCTTGTCCGGGCGCGGCGGTTCTACGCGGGTGTCGACGTGGTTGCCGTAGTAGCTCCATGGCCAGCCATAGAACGCCCCGTCCTTCACCGAGGTCAGGTAATCCGGCACCAGGTCGCTGCCGAGTTCGTCACGCTCGTTGACCACGGTCCACAACTCGTTCGAACCCGGCTTCCATGCCAGGCCGTTGGGGTTGCGCAGGCCGCTGGCGAACTGGCGCTTTTCTGCGCTTTTAACGTCGACTTCCCAAATCGCCGCACGACCTTCTTCGGCCTCCAGACCGTTTTCACCGACGTTGCTGTTGGAACCCACCGTCACGTAAAGCTTGGTGCCCTCGGGATTGGCGAGGACGTTTTTGGTCCAGTGGTGGTTGATGCCGGCCGGTAAGTCGGTGACTTTTACCGGCTTCGCGCTGATTTCGGTTTGCCCTGTGGTGTAAGGCACCTTGACCACGGCATCGGCGTTGGCAATGAACAGCTCGTTGCCCACCAACGCCATGCCGAATGGCGAGGCCAGCCCGCTCATGAACACCGTGCGGGTTTCAGCGTGACCGTCGCCGTCGCCGTCGGCATCGCGCAATAGGGTGATCCGGTCGGCACTCGGCGCATCGGCGCCGACCCGGCCCATCACGAATCCCGTGACCGTGCGTTTCGCCCAGGCCAGCGGCCCGCTGCCGCCGTCAGTGGCACCTTCGGGCATCGGCGGGTGATTGCTTTCGGCGACCAGCACATCGCCATTGGGCAACAGGTAAATCCAGCGCGGATGGTCGAGATCGTCCGCCAGCGCGGTCACCTTGAATCCGGCGGGCGCCTTGGGCGTGTCACTGCCCGACCAACCGACCGCCTTTGACACCTTCAACGTGGGAATCAGCGAAGTGGTGGGTTCAGGCAACTGCGGCGACGGGCCGACGCTGGCGTGAGGCGGCAGTTTGGATGATTCACCACAAGCGGTGAGCAGCGCGGCAGCGGTCATCAAGAACGCCAGTCGGCGGGAGACAGTCATGGTTCGAACCTCGCAATGGCCATCCGTGGGCCAATTTAGGGGAAGGCAAAATCCTGTCGAGTATCACGGCGTTGATCCGCTACAAACACCGCACCCGCCACAAATCAATTTTGCCTGAATAGCACGAATGCGCACCGTCGATGCCGGGCACTATCCCAGATACAACGCGACCCACTGTAGGAGCCGGCTTGCTGGCGATGGGGACCGTGAGTTTTGCATCCATTTCAAGGCCGCCATCGCCAGCAAGCCGGCTCCTACAAGGGATTCAACAACGCCTCGCGTAACAGCCTGGCCGCCGGCGAGTCCGGCACGCCTTTGCGCGACACCAGTTCATAGGGTTCGCTGCGTGAGGTGATGGGCAGCGGCAGCGTGGTGGTAAAGCCGTAGCCGGAGCAGAACTTCGCTACGTCGGTCGACACCAGCGCGACGAGGGTCGGGTTTTCCTGAAGCAACGACAAGGTGGCAAAAGCCGAGGTGGTTTCCAGCAGGTGCACCGGAAAACGCAGGTCGGCCTCATGAAACTCCCGCTCCAGCAACAACCGCATCGGCATGTTGGCGCGATAGACGACCCAGCGGTAATCCACCAGGTCCTTCAGCGACAACTGCCGGGCATAGGCGAACGGATGTTGGGTGCTGGCGATCACCGCCAGGGTTTCCTCGACGAAGGTCGAACTCTCGTACAAATACGGAGTGGTGCTGATGGTGGTACGGCAGATCGCCAGATCCAGGCGCCCAGCGTCGAGCTGGCTGAGCAGCGCGGCGCTGGTGTCCTCGACAATCTCGATGGACAGCTTCGGGTTGTCGGCAATCACCCGACTGATCGCCGTGGTCAGCAGTGGAACGGCGCCCATGATGGTGCCGACGGACACGCGCCCGCCCTCGCCGCTCATGATGCCGATGATCTCTTCGCGCAGGTGTGCGAGGTCGGTCTGGATCAGCCGTGCGTACCGGATGACCGAGCGCCCGGCATCGTTCGGTTCAAGCCCGCGGTTAGTGCGGGTGAACAGCGAAGTGCCGAAGGTGGTTTCAATTTCTTGCAGCGCCTTGCTCGCGCCGGGCTGGGTCAGCGCGACCTGTTTGGCCGCGCCCAGCAAGGAGCCGTGCTCATCCAGGGCGATCAGCAAACGAAGCTGCTTGATGTGCAGGCGGGACATGATCGAGTTCAGTGAAGGCGTCATCAGGGTTAACTAAAAGTTATAGAGGTATCGAAAGTTGTCAGTATCGAGGCTGGCCACGACGGCCCTATAGTCCACCCCACAACCAGGCAATGCAACGGGTTTGACCAGAGTGCGAAGGCCCTCCTGCCCAAGACCGGTTGCAACAATAACAATCCTGTATAACTTGTGGTGAATCATGTCACTCATCAATTACGTCACCAAAATCCAGTTCGGCTACGACAGCCTGCAGCACCTGGCAGCCGAAGCCGAGCGCGCCGGCATCACCCGGCCGCTGATCGTCACCGACGTCGGTGTGCGCAATGCCGGGATCGTCGACAAAGTCATCGCGGCCCTCGGCGGCCTCCCTCCGGCGATTTTCGACGCCACCCCGCCCAACCCGAACGAACACGCCGTGCGTGAAGCCGTGGCGCAATATCGCAGTGGCGAGTGCGATGGCATCATCGCCGTCGGCGGCGGTTCTTCGATCGATCTGGCCAAAGGCGTCGCGGTCTGCGCCACCCACGAAGGCCCCCTGCTCAGCTTTGCGGTGATCGAAGGCGGACTGGACCGCATCACTTCGGCCACCGCGCCGCTGATCGCGATTCCGACCACTGCGGGCACCGGCAGCGAAGTTGGCCGAGGCGCCATCCTGATCCTCGACGATGGCCGCAAAGTCGGCGTCATCTCGCCGTATGTCGTGCCTCGCGTGGCCATCTGCGATCCGGAGCTGACCCTGGGTCTGCCGCCCATGCTTACCGCCGCCACCGGCATGGACGCCATCGCACATTGCATCGAAACCTTCATGGCACCGGCCTTCAACCCTGCCGCAGACGGCATCGCCCTCGACGGCCTGTGGCGTGCCTGGGAACACATCGAACGCGCCACCTCCGAACCCGGTGACCGCGAAGCGCGGATGAACATGATGAGCGCGTCCATGCAAGGCGCGTTGGCCTTCCAGAAAGGACTGGGCTGCGTGCACAGCCTTTCCCACGCCTTGGGCGGCATCAATCCGAAACTGCACCACGGCACGTTGAACGCGATTTTTCTACCGGCGGTCGTGCACTTCAACGCCAACGCCCCGACTGTCCGTGGCGAGCGCAAACTGGAACGACTGCGCCATGCCATGGGCCTTGAGGCCGACGCGAACATCGGTGCGGCCATCGAAGACATGACCAAACGCCTGGGCCTGCCTACCCGTCTGAGCCAGATCGGCGTCGATGAAAGCCTGTTCGCCGGCATCGTCGAGGGCGCGTTGCACGATCACAGCCACAAGACCAATCCGCGCGAAGCATCCTCGGCCGACTACCTGTCGATGCTCGAACAATCGCTGTAAGCAGCCGCTATCCAACAACAATAAATCAGGAGGCATCCGCGTCGCCGATCTCACCCCTCGAGCATCGACGACAGCGGAACAATCATGAAGCCCACCGTCCTTATCGAACGGCAAGACGCCATTGCCATCGTCACCCTCAGTCATCCGGGAAAGATGAACGCCCTGACCCTGTCCATGTGGCAAGACCTGGGTGACGTCATGACCGAACTGTCCGCCGACCTCAGCGTGCGCTGCGTGGTGTTGCGCGGTGCGGGCGAACAGGCCTTTGCCGCCGGCGCCGATGTCGGCGAGTTTCCGGCCGTGCGTGCCAACCAGGCGCAAGCCCGACACTATGCCGAAGTCACTTCAGCGGCGATGCGCGCAGTTGTCGACTGCCCGCACCCGGTGATCGCAATGATCCACGGCGTGTGCGTCGGCGGTGGCCTGGAAATCGCCGCGCTGTGCGACCTGCGCATCTGTGGCACTTCCAGCCGCTTCGGTGCGCCGGTCGGCAAGCTCGGGCTGGTCATGTCCTATGACGAAATGGCCGGGCTGGTGGCGCTGGCGGGACGCTCGACGACCCTGGAGATTCTTCTGGAAGGCCGCATTCTCGACGCCCACGACGCCTACGTGAAAAACCTCGTGACCCGCGTCGTACCGGATGCCGAAGTCGAATCCGAAACCCTCGCCACCGCCAAACGCATCACCCACGGCGCGCCCCTCGTTGCTCGCTGGCATCGCCAGGCAGCGCGCCAACTGGAAGCCGGCGTCGCACCCACCGTCGAACAGATCGATAGCAGTTACTCCTGCTACGACACCGCCGACTTCCAGATCGGCCTGAACGCGTTCATCGCCAAAGCCAAACCACAATTCGAGGGCAAATAACATGGGACCGCTGACAGGAATGCGCGTGGTAGAACTGGCTCACATCATGTCCGGCCCGGTGTGCGGCATGATGCTGGCCGACATGGGCGCTGACGTGGTGAAGGTCGAGAAAGTCCCGGACGGTGATGACTCCCGCCGCTTCTCGCCGATCATGGCCAGCGGCGAATCCGCTTCGTTCATGGTGGTCAACCGCAACAAGCGCGGGATCGGCCTGAACCTTAAAACCGAGGGCGGCCGCGACGTCTTGCGCCGCCTGCTGATGGACGCCGATGTGGTTACGGAAAACTACCGCGCCGGCACCATGGAAAAATTCGGCCTCGGTTACGAAACCCTCAAAACCCTCAACCCCGGGCTGATCTACTGCGCGATTTCCGGTTACGGCCGCAGCGGGCCGTTCGGCGAAAAAGGCGGTTTCGACCTGATCGCCCAAGGCATGAGCGGCATGATGAGCATGACCGGTGAAGCCGG
>Ga0255334_1000168_pt1 | contig 68827 bp, 62 predicted proteins | sample EtOH5_35cm_T3_12_FD_202080 | JGI IMG/M metagenome (GOLD analysis project Ga0255334, IMG submission 202080) | Sandy soil microbial communities from University of British Columbia, Vancouver, Canada - EtOH5_35cm_T3_129 | ecosystem: Engineered > Artificial ecosystem > Sand microcosm > Unclassified ...
ACGATATTGCCGCTCCACCGGTCGGGCGCCAGCCCCCACCGGGGACGCTTCGCTAGGTATGAATAGTTAGATTTTTAAATGAGTGATCCACTTGTCTTCGGTTAGATTTTTATTTGAGTTGACACGGTAAGCGGCAAGCGGCAAGCAAGCGGCGGGCGGCGAGCGGCAAGCGGCAAGCGGCGAGTACAATCGGCGAAATGTTCTGCGGTCAGGGCAATCGCTTGCGAAAATAGGTGCGGCAAGGAAACGGAAAGCAAAGCGGCGCAATCGCAAGCAACGTTTCCCAGGGATCGGGGACATTGGCCTTGCACGGAATCTGACGAATTTGGAACGTGAACGAACAACTCGCAGGCTGTATCTTGCGGGAACGGACATTAGCGACCGTTAGAGCCGGAAATTCATGCAGCAGGCGATCTAACGGACTTCAGCGGAGCTTAGCTTCCGATTTTCTCCTTCTAACGGCAAAATTCTGCTTCTAAGCGTCCCGCATGTCCGTTACAGACAGAATGGGCTGGCTTTGCCAGGATAAGCGTCGCCAATGTCCGTTACCCGTTTGCGCCCTAGTCCCCGGACTGCTAGACATGCTTCTCTGCGCGCTTTGTTTTTTTCCTTTGCGCCTGTCAGGCGCTCTTCAGCTACAAGTCCCGAGCAAGTCCGTAAGCGATTGCCCGGGTCCTGTAGTTTTTTTGTCTGCGGTTTGTCTGCGGTTTTTTGTCATTGCCAATTCAGGGATCATCTGCTAGAATGAGAAACTCTCTACGCATAACGCTCCGCTGCAAGTCGGTTTGAAAGTGTACGCACGGTTTCGCCGCCGGACCCGCGATGGACGCTCGGATGTTGACCGCAGCATCCGCCCCGCCTCTTCGCAGGCCGCATGAGCCGGAACCGCACATGGAATTCACGCTGCGTGTAACTCAAATCCTGGAGGTGCAACATGCTGTTTGCCGTGCTGGTGCGCAAGGCGTACCGGGTCAATCTGCAATACCGAAGCTCCCACCTGATTCACAACCTGGCCAGCTCGCTGTTTGGCTTCATGTACATTTTCATCTGGATGGGCATCGGCCGGACCCACGAGCTGGAAGGTTACGGCGTCAAAGGAATGGTCGCCTACGTCGGCTTCACGCAGGCCGCTCTGTGGGTGACGACGTTCGCCACCTTTGGCCTCGGCATTCCGGAGCGGGTGCGAACCGGCCAGATCGCGCTCGATCTGATGCGCCCGGTCAGCTTGTTCTATCAGACCGCTGTGCGCGAATGGGGACAGGTCGCTTACCAATTCCTCTACAAGACCATCCCCATCTACCTCATCTACTTCTTCGTGTTCTCGCTTCCACTTCCCTCACGGCCCTGGACGTATGCCGGGACACTGGCCGCTCTCGCGATCGGCGCTTTTCTCATCATTTGCATTCAATACCTCGTCGGCATCGTGTCGCTGTGGACCACGGAATCACTCTGGTTTCACTGGCTCAACTATGCGCTCTCAATGCTCCTTTCCGGCTTCTTCGTGCCCGTCGAGTGGCTTCCTCCCTGGCTGAGGGCGGTCAGCCTGCATTCCTTCTATCCTTATCTGCAATACCATCCGGTCAAAATCTACCTGGAGCAAGAATCCGCAACGGTTCTCGGCGGAGGTCTGTTGTGGTGCGCCCTGCTCGCAGGGGCTAGCGCGGGAGCGACGGTTCTCGCCAGGCGGAGGGTTGAGGTGCAGGGAGGATGAGGCTTACCCGCATCTTTCTGCTGCTGATCCGGGCCAGCGTCAAGAGCCGCATGCAGTACCGGTTCAACTTCTGGATGTCCACCCTGCTCGCCTCTCTCGTCAATATGTCGGAGTTCCTCATGGTGGCCGTGGTTTTGCTGCGGTTCGGGGGCGTTGCCGGCTGGTCCCTCTATGAAGTGGGCTACCTCTATTCCGTGATCAGCCTCTCCCGCGTCGTCTATCGCAGCCTGGCGAACGATGTCCATAACCTCGACCGCTATCTGGTGAGCGGCGATCTCGACCAGCTGCTCCTCCGCCCGCTGCCGCTCCTCGTTGCTCTCATGTCGCAGAACTTCCGGATTCTCCTCGGAGAAACCTTGCAGAGCGGGGGGATTCTCGCGTATTGCCTATACAAGCTGACGGCCTCCGGGCAGATCGGCTGGCCGGCCGTGCCGCTGACCCTGTGGATCGTGCTGAACGGAGCGGTGATCCTGTTCGCCATCGGCCTCGCAACCGCGACGATCGGCTTCTGGATGACCAAGGTGGAGGTGCTGCAAACGCTGACCGAGGATGCCTCCAGAAGCGCGGCGCAGTATCCGCTGACGCTCTATCCGGGCTGGCTGCGGGGGATTTTCTTCTTCGTGATCCCGGTCGCTTTTGCCAATTATGTGCCGGCACTCTACGTGCTGCGCCACGAATACGGCTTGTGGCTGCTCGCCGCTTCCGCGGGTGTAGCCTGCCTGGGACTCGCCGCTGCGCTCGCCTTCTGGAGAGCCGGAGCGGCGCGCTATCAGAGCACGGGAAGCTGAGGCTCGGAAGCCCTCTTCAAAAATGAAATCCATGATCGATTTATCGGGAGGCGGCAAGAAATTGCGGTAATTTTGCCCGCTATTTTCGGGTAGAGACAGCATGGCGGGGATTAGAGGGAGTTTTTCCCTCTAATTCTCGAAAATCCCTTCATGGAGAAGAATCCGTGATAAACAGCGGTAATTTTGCCTGCTATTTTGAGGAATGCAGAGAGCTGACGGGAAATTAGGGTGATTTTTCCCTTTATTCTCGTGAAGGGAATTGCACAAGGGGGCGTCCTTGCTAGCCTCCTGATTGCCTTCGGGTGCTCTCTCGAGCAAGCGTCACAGTCAAGCGTCACGGTCAAGTGCCACGGTCAAGCATCACGGTCAAGCATCACGGTCAAGCATCACGGTAAAGTGTCACGGTCAAGCGTCACGGTAAGGCGCCACGGTCAAGTGTCACGGTAAAGTGTCACAGTCAAGCGTCACGGTAAAGCGCCGGAACTTAGCCTTGCCGGAGGCTTGACCGCGTCGGCAAACGCCCGGAGGCAAAAAGACGCCATTTGGCGTTTGACCATGAGTTTGCCCAACGAAAAAACAGCGGGAGCGGTCCCGACTATCGATGGAGAGCGAGGAACGGCGATGATCGAAGTGGCAAATATCCGCAAGGTGTTTCGGACGCCGGTTGTAAGGGAAGGGGCTTTCTCGGGCGTGCGCACATTGTTCTCCCGGGAGTACCGGGTGAAGGAGGCGGTGAACGGCATCAGCTTCACCCTTCCAGACGGTGAATTCGCCGGGTACATCGGCCCGAACGGCGCGGGCAAATCGACCACGATCAAGATGCTCGCCGGCATCCTTCGGCCGACATCCGGGACGGTGAGCATCGGCGGCTTGAACCCACACCGGGAGCGGCGCAAGGTGGCGAGAAGGCTCGGAGTCGTGTTCGGCCAGCGCAGCCAGCTGTGGTGGGATCTACCGGTCAAGGAGTCGTATGAGATTCTGGGAGCCATGTACGCCATCCCGAATGATGTCAGACGCAAGCGGCAGGGGGAGCTGACCGAGCTGCTCGGGCTGGCGCCTTTCCTCGACACGCCGGTGCGCAAGCTCTCGCTCGGGCAGCGAATGCGGGCCGACCTCGCAGCGGCGCTCTTGCATGACCCGGATGTCCTGTTCCTGGACGAGCCGACGATCGGACTCGACGCGAACGCCAAGGAGAGCATCCGCGGCTTCCTGCGGACGCTCAATCGCGAACTGGGCAAGACGGTGCTGCTGACTACGCACGACATGGACGATATCGAGCGGCTGTGCAGCCGCGTGCTGGTGATTAACGACGGCTGCCTGCGCTATGACGGCAGCATCCCCGAGCTGCGCGAGCGGATCGGACTGCCGACGGTCATACGCGTACGCTTCCGCGAGGAGCCGGCGGTGCCGGCGGTATGGCGACCCGCCGCTCGCGCGGGTGGCGGGGCGGACAGAGCCGGGCCAGCGGCGAGAGCGCGGGCAGGCGGCGGTGCGGACGGAGCCGGGCCAGCGGCGAGAGAACGGGAGGGTGGCGGTGCGGACGGAGCCGGGCCAGCGGCGAGAGAACGGGAGGGTGGCGGTGCGGACGAAGCCAGACCGGCGGCGAGAGAACGGGCGGTCGGCGGTGCGGACGAGCAGGCAGCGGCGCCCGGAGCGGCGGCCGTGGCCGTGGACCTTCGCCGGCCCTTCCGCATTCTCGCGGCGGATGACCGGCTGCTCACCCTCGAATGCAACCGGCAGGCCGTCACGGCCATGGCGGTGCTGCGCACGGTCGGCGAATGGGGCGAGATCGAGGATGTGGAGATGGCAGAACCGGAGTTCGAGGAGATCGTCCGGCGCATCTACTGATAAGGAACTGAGCTGAACGAACATGCCGGAAGAACACAAGAAGAACGTACACAAATCGGGCAGCTTGCGAGAAAATCGTGAAACGTTAGTTAGGCGCAGTTCCTAAGGGCCATGAGCGGTCACGTGCTGAATCCGAAGGCTGCAGTAACCTTTTAGCCCCGCGAGAGATCGGATTCGTACCACGGATTCAGGTGGACGAGCACTTCGCCCACATCGGAATGGGTGCCTGTGATCGTTTCTTTGATCTTGCGGCCGATGTCATGCCCTTCCTGGATGGTGAGATTGCCGGGGACGGAGACGCGGATATCGACGATGATGTAGTGGCCATGATTGCGCCCGCGCAGCCGATCGATCCGCTTCACCTCGGGGATGGCGCGGATGAGGGCGGCATAATCGTCCAGGATGTCGACGTCGACGCTGTGCTCCATCAGGACATCGAGGGATTCGCGGCCTATGGCATAGGCCATCCTCAAGACGAGCAGGGAGACGATGATGCCGGCGATGGGGTCTCCGTACGCCAAGCTCGGGGAGCCGATCTGCTTGCCGATCAGGGACAGCAGGATGCCGAGCAAGGCCGCTCCGGATGCGTAGACATCGGCCAGATGATCCTGGGCCGTGGCGATCAGCCCTTGGCTGCCGGATTCCCGGCCGATGCGGATGGTATAGAAATAGAGCAGGAGCTTCCAGACGAGGGAGACGCCGGCCGCGATGAGCGGAAGAACATGAGGCACGGCGGACTCGCGGAACAGCGTCTCGATGGAATGGTACCCCATGTAAAAGGAAGCGAGCGCGAGGACAATCGCGACGAAGGCGGCTCCCAGCACCTCGGCTTTGCCGTGCCCGTAGGGATGATCCTCGTCGGCCGGCCGGTTGGAGATGCGCATGGAGCTGAGCGCGGCTCCCGAAGCGATGACGTCGCCGGCGTTGTGTACGCCGTCGGCGACGAGCACCTGGCTGCCAAAGAGCATTCCGACCGCCAGCTTCAGGATAGTCAAACCGACATTGCTGATGAGGCTCACCCATGCGCCCCAGACGGCCGAACTGATTTTTCCGGTGGATTGCTGTGCCACAGTATTTCCCTCCTACAACTATCTTTCCATAAGGAAACAAAAACCTTCAACGGTCCGTTGAAGGTTTTACCATACTTGCTTCATGTGTTGCCAATATTCGATTCGCATCGCTGCCTTCTGCAAATTCATTAGAGGTACCCCGCATTCCTTTGGCTTGTCCGCAGCCGTGGCCGCGTCCGCAAAAAAACAATAAAATTACCATACCACAAATTGGGGGGGCGATGCGATGATATTTTTGACACGTTCGCTTTTCAAAGCTGGGAAACCCTTTCACGCGGCCGTTTATCAAAGCGACAATGAATTTCCATCTGGAATCGGGACAAAGTGTATTTCTTTTCCGGCAGGCTCGGAGTACAATAGGGAGGAAATTTTGGGGCCCATCGGATATCGCCGGACGGCGCCCCATTCGGAAAGGACCCCCACACCTTGGCCAAACTCTATTACCGATACGGAACCATGAACAGCGGCAAGTCGATGGATATTCTGAAGATCGCCAACAATTACGAAGAGCAGGGCAAGTCGGTGCTGATTTTCACCTCGCTTCTGGACTCCCGGCACGGAATCGGCAAGGTGACCTCGCGCGTCGGCTTTCAGCGGGAGGCGCTGCTGCTGGATGAACACATGTGCGAGATCGTCGAAGAGACGATGCCCGATTGCGTGGTAGTGGACGAGGCCCAGTTCGCGACAGCCGAGCAGATCGATGCGATGGCGGAGATCGTCGATCAGTTGAACATTCCCGTCATCGCCTACGGGCTCATGACCGATTTTCAAGGCAAGATGTTCGCAGGAAGCAAGCGGCTCCTGGAGCTGGCCGACCGGATCGAAGAGGTCAAGACGGTGTGCTGGTACTGCAACAGCAAGGCTCGCTTCAATACCCGTTTCCAGGGGGAACGGGCCGTATTCACCGGCGAGCAGGTCGATATCGGCGGCAACGACAAGTACCGGCCGCTGTGCCGCAAGTGCTACCGCAAGGAAAAAGAGAAATCCGAGCGTCTGAACGGATAGGAAGGATACAGGAGATGGCGAAGAGAGTAAACGAGCGGTTGGAGCAGGAAGAAGCGATCCGGCTGGGATCGGTGCGGGTCGTTCGCGGAAATGTGCAGCAGGCTGGTCCGGCTGAGGAGACGGACCGCCTCGCGGAGACCGGATTCATGGACCATGACGTCCCGGGACGCAGTGGAGGGACCGGGGAGGAGGGTCATCATCCGGAGCAGGCCGGCGGTCGGGTGTTGCACGAATCCGACCAAATCTTCCTCATGCACCTGGGCGGCAAGCTGGAGACAAAACCGAAGATACCGATCAAGAACCGCGACGATCTGTCGTGCGTCTACACGCCGGGCGTGGCCCAGGTCTGCATGGCTATTCACGCGGACCCGAACCGCGCGCACAATCTGACGATCAAGCGCAACACGGTCGCCGTGGTCTCGGACGGCTCCGCCGTGCTCGGGCTCGGCAACATCGGGCCGCTGGCCGCGATGCCGGTCATGGAGGGCAAGGCGATGCTGTTCAAGCAGCTCGGCGGCGTCGACGCCTTCCCGATCTGCCTGGACACGCAGGACACCGAAGAGATCATTAAGGCCGTGAAACAGATTGCTCCGGCCTTCGGTGGCATCAACCTGGAGGACATCTCCGCCCCGCGCTGCTTCGAGATCGAGCGCCGGCTCGTCGAGGAATTGGACATCCCTGTCTTCCATGACGATCAGCACGGCACCGCGGTCGTCATGCTGGCGGGAATCCTTAACGCCGTGAAGCTGGTCGGCAAGGACCTCGCCTCCTGCAAGGTCGTCATCTCCGGCGTGGGCGCGGCCGGGACGGCTTGCACGAACATCCTGCTGTCCGCGGGAGTGACGAACATCATCGGCGTTGACCGGGAAGGTGCGTTGGTTCGCACCCGGACGTACGAGCGCGACGCCTGGAACGACTACGCCGCCCGGACGAATCCGCTGCTTGAGCAAGGAGCGCTGTCCGAAGTGATCCGCGGGGCGGATATCTTCGTCGGCGTCTCCGCTCCCGGGCTGCTGAAGCGGGAGGATGTCGCCCGCATGGCGAAGGACGCCATCGTCTTCGCGATGGCCAACCCCAATCCGGAGATCACTCCGGAGGAAGCCGCCGGCCTCGTCCGCGTGATGGCGACCGGTCGCTCGGACTACCCGAACCAGATCAACAACGTGCTGTGCTTCCCGGGCCTATTCCGCGGCGTGCTGGATTGCCGGGCGGAGCGCGTCACCGAAGGCATGAAGCTGGCGGCGGCGCAGGCGATCGCCTCCTCCGTCAAAGAGGACGAGCTGACGGAAACCTGCATCATCCCGAGCGTGTTCAACGCGACGGTGGCCGAGCGGGTGCGGCTCGCCGTGCTGTACGCCGCCTATCAGGAGGGAGTCGCCCGCAGCGGCGACATTCTCGACAGGGACTGATGCCGGTCTTCGCATTAAACCTGATCCGAGAACCCTTCGGCTCCTGTCGATTCAGGAGTCGAAGGGTTTTTGCGTTCTTTTCCGATGAAAGTGTCATGAACTGCGTTGGATCACTCATAGCACGGAGGTTGGCTGTGCTCTACAATGAATAAAGCGTAGCGGCGGCGCTGCGGTAGGATTTGGGGGCACATTCGATGAGGGATTTCCGGAAAGGATTCATGCCGGGAGTCCTTTCGACGTTCCCCTTAGGCAAGGGGGAACATCATGAACACGGGCGGGGTGGGGCAGCGATGGTGACGGCGCTGGTGGTAGACGACGAGCAGATCGTCTGTCAAGGTATCAAAGAATTTCTGGAGCAAGCGAATTTGGGCATCACCCAGGTAATCACGGCCTCGAACGGCTTCGAGGCGCTGGATTACTTGCGAATCGAACCGCTCGATATAATCCTGACCGACATCCAGATGGACGGGATGAACGGAATCGAATTGATGGAGACGATTCTGGCGGAGCGGTCGGACGTGCCTATCGTCGTCATATCGGCCTATGACGAATTCGATTATGCCCAGCGATGCCTCAGGCTGGGCGCCCGGGATTATCTGATCAAGCCGGTCTCGCCGCAGCAGCTGAACCAGGTCGTGGGCCGGGTGCTGGCGGACCGAAACGAGAAATACAAGGCGCGGCTAGAGGAAGCGCTGAAGCGCAAGTATTCGCTGAAGGAGATGTCTTCACTTCGAACCTTCCTGCTCAATGACCTGATCACGGAGCCCGCCTATCGAACGGATGATTATCAATACATCTTCGATCATATTGGATTGGCCCTGACCGGCCCTTACTATAGCGTGCTCGTGCTCGATCTTCTGTTCGACCGGACCGAGGAGAGAGGGGGCGAGCCAATCCTGACCCTCAAGGATCGCAACCTGTTCAAGTTCGCTGCCCACAACATCGTCGAGGAGAGTCTGGCGGAGTGGGATGCCGTGTCCTTTTATGGACAGGGACGGCGGTTGGTCGTCATTTTCCAGCTGGATCGACCAGAGGCGCAGCAGATGAATGTCATCGGCAAGCTGCTCATTCAGAACATCGCCAAGTACCTCCACCTTCGCGCCGTCGTCGGTATCAGCCCTTCCCTGCAGGGCTTGCATACCTTGCCGGAGAGCTACGGCAGGGCGGATGAGACGGTGAAGTGGCGGGAGGTCTACCCGGATCACGACGTCTTCTACTTTGAGGATTTTATCAAGAAGGACATGCGGGGCGGCACGAACTGGCAGGAGGAGATCGACGCCTTCATCGAATGGGCGAGAATGGGACGCAGCGAAGAGGAGTCTGCGCGGAAGGTCGCAGAGTTTTCCGGCAAACTGTCGGCGGGGTTGATAGGTCTAGAGAACAGGAACGGCATTCTCCTGAGCATTGCCTACCGGGTTTATTCGCTGCTGCTCGACGGCAGCCGGGCAGATGACGAGCGCGTCGTCCGACTCAATCCGTTCACTTATTTCCTGCTTCCTCTTACGGATTACCAGATGCATGGCCGCTTCGTCGCCTTCCTGAGGGAAGCGGTCGATCTTATCCGTAGCTCGCTCGAGGATTACGACCAGGCCATTGTGCAGCAGGCGGCGGCCTATCTGCGCCGTTACTTCCGCAACAAAGGGTTGAAGCTCCAGGACGTTGCCGATGAGGTTCACCTCAGTTCGAACTACCTGAGCTACCTGTTCAAGCGGCTGCTCGGCGTGACGATCTGGGAGCATGTCACTGATCTCAGGATGGCGGAGGCTCGGCGGCTGCTGCTTCACACGGACAAGAAGCGGTATGAGATTGCCGACGAGGTCGGATATGAATCGCCGGAGCATTTCAGCCGATTGTTCAAGCGATATTACGGAGAAAGTCCGAATCAGGTCCGCAGCCGCGGCGAGTGAAACAGGAGGGAGTCCGTTATGTCCAAGTTCGGCAGCCGCATGACCCTGCTGCAAAAGGGGGTGCTGCTCTGCCTGCTGTTGATCGTCGGCCCGATGCTGCTGATGTTCTGGTATTCGTCGGAGAAAGCTGCGCATGCGATCCAACTGCAGGTGGCGGGAGCCTTCTATCAACTGAACATGCAGAATCACGTTACCTTGGACCGAGTCATCGACTCCGTCGATGGTTCGATGGTGACGATGATCGGCAATTCGTTGATTCAGAACTTCCGCACGGACACAAGCTCAAGCGGGCTCTCGCGGGTCCGAGAGTACGTTAGCCTGGAGCGGCTATTGTCCCATTACTCGGTGAACGTCAGCTACTCCCTGTTCCTGTTTGTGGACAATCCGGCGGACTATTCGTTTGCCCCCAGTTACGACATAGCCAACTCCGGAGTCATATTCGTTCGCGATGCATCCGCGCTGCCGTGGCTGCGCCGGGCAGTCGACGCTAACGGGGTTCCGGGCATGGGCATCATTGCGCGCTTTTCCTCTCGCGACCAGCAGGAGGTGGCTCTCTATCGGGCCATTCGCAGCATCACCGACGACAATCGGATCATCGGAGTTCTGGTGGCAACCACCAATTTTGGACAGTTGCTGAAGGCGGACATCCAGGCGGTGCATCTACCTGCGGGAACGGAGGTCTACCTTACGGACCGGGCCGGACAAACCTATGCCGGCTCGGCGCCCATCGGATCTGTCGTCTCCATCCCGCCGAATGCGACCAGACTGCAAGACGGGGTGTACGTGACAGGCCAGGATATGTACGTGACGCACAACAGCGAGTATTACGACAATCGGCTGCTCTACAAAATCCCCATGAACTCGCTGGTCGGGGAGAGCCGAAACATCCAGGGGATCATTCAAACCATCAGCCTGGTTTACCTGGCAGTTCTGTTCTTCTTCCTGCTCTATGCCGTGCGGATGATCCTTCGCCCCCTGACCCGATTGTCCCAATCCGTTCGCAACTTCCAGCCCGGCCACGAGCTCGCCATCGTCCCGGAGATGACCCGAACCGACGAGATTGGCTACCTTTACCGCTCGGTGCAGAAGATGACCGCCAACATCAACGAGCTGATCCGGGATCGCTATCTGATGGAGATTCGGCAAAAGGAGTCCGAGCTCATCCTGCTGCATTCCCAGATCACGCCGCACCTCTTGTACAATACGCTCGATTCGATATATTGGTACGGGCTTCGCGGCGGCATGCCCGAGGTAGCCGAGATGGTGAAGGATCTCTCGACATTGCTGCGGATTGGGCTTAGCCGGGGCAAGGAGCTGATTCGGGTGAAGGAGGAGCGGCAGCACGTCGAGGCGTATTTGCAGCTCCAGGAGAAGCGGTACAACCACTCCTTCCGCTATTCGCTGGAGGTTGACGCCGATGCAGAGGAGGGGCTGGTGCCGAAGGTGATCATTCAGCCCCTCGTCGAGAACAGCATCGTCCACGGCATCGGCAAGATGGACGGAGAAGGCGAGGTGTCCGTTCGCGTCTACCGGCAGAGGGACAGGCTGCTGGTGGAGGTGGCGGACAACGGCTTCCGCCCCGTTAACCTGGAGAAGATCCAGGCGATCCTCTCCGGTCAGGCGGACCCCGACAAGGGATTCGGCATCCGCAATGTGCACAAGCGAATCCAACTGCGCTTTGGCGACGAGTTCGGACTCGCGTACGAGGTCCGTCCAGGCGGGGGAGCGCTCGCGCGCATCCGGCTTCCTTGGCTGCCAGGACCGGAAGGCGCCCCTCGCCTGAACGGAGCGGACCCGGAGAAGCAAGGCCAGGATCAAAGCTCCTAATTACCTCAACGAGCCAGCCTGAAGCCGGGATTCAATGGGCGGCAGAATGGTTCGTTGTACAAAGGCGGAAGTGGCAGACTCGCAAAAAAATGGAAATCGCCTTTGGCCATCTGGCGAGGATTGAGCATATCCTCCGGTGAATTGATCATCGAATCGCCCCGCTCCTCTTTTTACAATAAAGATGAGCTCAATTTACCCGGAGGAGTGAGACAGTGAGCACAGAAGCCGCTATATACAAAAAGCAAACTGCGAAGAGCGGATTTGCTAAGCAAGTCAGGGAATATTTTTGGGGGGTCGCCTTCCTGGTTCCGGCGATCGTGACGTTCGTTTTGTTTTTGTGGACGCCAATCATCAAGGGAATCGTCTATAGCTTTATGGAAGTCGACTTTGTGAAGGGGAATCGGTTCATCGGGCTGGACAATTACCGGCAGATTTTTGCGAGCAGCCTAGTCGGGACGGCCGTCCTCAATACGCTCTTGTACATGCTCATGTGCGTGGTCATCGGATATGCCATTCCGAGCTTCGTTGCCATTGCCATATCGGAGTTGCGGCGGTTTCAGGGCGTCATGCGCCTGTTCGTGTATCTGCCCAATATCGTGCCGGCCGTTGTGCTCTATGGGATGTGGCAGTACATCTACGATCCGCTCGGACCGGCCAACCAGATTCTCTCCTGGTTCCATGCCCATCCGGTCATGTGGCTGACGGACAAGAGCGTGGCAATGCTGTCGATCGTGCTGGTGGAAACCTGGCAGGGCTTCGGAGCGACGGCGCTGATCTACCTGGCCGGTGTGGTCGGCATTCCCAAGGACTTGTACGAAGCCGCCGAGATCGACGGGGCCGGCGTCTACCGGCGCATCCGCCACATCACCATCCCCGGTATTCGTCACCTGTATGTGCTCATGTTGATTATGCAGATTATCTCGACCTCGCAGAGCTTTCAGACGCATTATGCGATGACCGGAGGCGGACCCAACAATACGACGCTCACGTACATGTACATGCTGACGAACGAGGCCTTCGTTCGCTTCAATTTCGGCGGAGCGTCGGCCATGGGGGTTCTGATGTTCAGCGTGCTGACCCTTCTTTCGGTTCTCGTCTTCATCATTCAAGGGAGAGTGAAGCCATCATGAGCAAGACCGTTCGCGAACGAAGCATCATCTCTACGTTTGATCTGAAGAGGCCGCAGGTGGCTGTCGGCTACGGATTCATGCTCCTGGTCCTGTTCTTGATCGCCCTGACAATGCTGTATCCTTTCGGACTCACGATCTTTACCTCGCTCAAGACCAGGCAGGAGGTATTTACTTTCCCGCCGACCTTCCTGCCCAAGATCCCGCAGTGGAGCAACTACAAGGAGGGCTTTCGGTTCATCAGTCTGGGCCGTCCGTTTCTGAATACCGTGATCATCTATCTCGGAAACGCCGTCATTCCCATGATGATCGTCGGCTTGGCCAGCTTCAGCTTGTCCCAAATGAAAGTGCCGTGCCGGAGGTGGATCGTCCTCTTTTTCATGTGCACCTTGATGATTCCGGGCGCGACTTATCTGATTCCGAGCTTTCTGAATCTGCAAAGCCTCGGCCTCATTGATTCTTATTGGGCGCTCTGGCTGCCTGCGGGGGCCAACGCATTCAATATCATGCTGCTGAAGAGCTTTTTCGACGGAATCCATAAGGAATTGTTCGAGGCTGCCCGAATCGACGGAGCCTCCGAGCTTCGCTGCTTCTTCCGTATAGCGATTCCGCTGTCCATTCCGGTTTTCGTCACCTTGCTAATCTTCACCTTCACAGCAACCTGGAACGATTGGTACTGGCCCTCCCTGATCCTGACGACTCCCGCCAAATTGCCGATCGCACCTATCGTCTACCAGAACATTGTCAAATCGACAAACCTGGCCTTAAACATCAAATTCAGTATTCTCTCTGTGGTGATGCTCCCGCCGCTTGTCTTCTTCCTGATCTTTCAGAAGCAGATCATGCACGGGCTCAATCTCTCCGGGATCAAAGGGTAGCCGGTGGATCGGTCAGCATTATCGATGAATCGGTCATCGAATTCTCCGGTAGTATCCCCTATGCTTGCAGGGCAAGGGAAAATTTGAATAGCGAAAGGGGCAATCGCAAGTGAAGAAGACAAGAAGAGTCGCAATGGCAGCGGTTAGCGCTTCCATGTTGGCCATCGTGTCGGCCTGTGGAAGCGGTACCAGTGGAAAGGCGAGCGTAGCGCCCACGAGTACGGCTGCGGGCACGGCTGCAGCTACGGCTACGGCTACGGCGCAGGGGACGGAAACTCCGGTGACCCTGACCGTCCAATACCCCAAGGCGGATAATCCCGTCTCCGTGGCGAACGCGGATAAGGGCATTGCCATGTTTCTGGAGAAATACAAGAACGTCACTATCAAAAAGAATGATTGGCAGTATTCTCCAAACGAAATCGGCATCAAAATGGCAGCCCATCAGGCTCCGTCGGCATTCTCCACCTATGCCACGGAAGGTAAGATGCTGGTGGAGCATGGCTGGGCCGCCGACCTGAGTCCGTTCATGGCAGAATACGACCGTGCGGGCGAGTTTAACAAGAGCTTGTCCGAGGTGTTCACGGTTAACGGAAAGCTGTACGGTATTCCGATGAATGCGTACATCACAGGCGTTATCCTGAATAAAAAACTGTTCGAGGAAAAGAACGTTCCGTTGCCTCCCCTGGACTGGACCTGGGATGATCTCTACAACGCGGCCAAAGCCATCGCCGATCCGGCGAAGGGGATCGCCGGCTTCGCTCCGATGGGCAAGGGCAACGAGGCAGGATGGAATTGGACGAACTTCCTGTATCAGGCTGGAGGGGAAGCTCAGCAGGTGGCCGACGGCAAGGTGAAGTCGACCTTCCAGTCCGATGCGGGTGTAAAGGCGATGGAGTTCTACAAGAAGCTGAGGTGGGAAGCGAACGCTCTGCCGCAGAACTGGGCGCTCAACTATTCCGACACCTACAATCTCTTCAAGCAGGGCCGGGTGGCGATCGTGCTCGGCTCCAACAACAACATCGAAGACGCCGTGAACAACGGCGGGATGAACAAGGATGATATCGTGCTGATGCCGATGCCTTCCATGGAGAAGGGCGGCAAGCAGGTAGGGGTGCTGGGCGGCAACTTCCTCATCGTGAATCCCCAGGAAAGCACGGACGTTCAGAAATATGCCTTCATCTACAACACATGGAGCCTGTTCTCCGACACCTACGTGAACGATGTCCGCAGGGACCTGGAGAGCCGCAAGTCGAAGGGACAGATTCTGGTCCCGAATGTGGCGGATTACTGGAATCCAGGCTCGGAGTTCGACAAGAAGGTTCAGGCTCTGTACGGCGAGTTCCCCGACACTGTCTACAAGCTGGACCAGAAGGTTAAGGAACGGACGAAGGGCTTGCCCGAGCCGGCGTATAGTGCCCAGGATAATTACTCGGCGATCACCAATGTCATTCAGGAAGTACTCACCGACAAGAATGCTGACGTCAAAGCGTTGCTGGGGCAAGCAGCCACGAATTTCGACAAGGATTTTCTCTCCAAGGTTACTCCTTGAGTCTAGTTGGTGCCTCCCGCTTGCTTGCGCATCCCTGTTGGACTACTGTCTGACAGGGATGCTTTGCTAACGAAAACTTTCAAACCTAATGAAAGCGATAACAAAATTTCCGGAAAGGGGTTTATACATGCAGGCTATTTCTCGAAAGCTATCCTTGCTTCTGATTGTATCGCTGCTGCTGGCGTCTGTCAGCTCCGCGCTTGTGCCGCGACAGGCGCTGGCGGCAACCGGTTCCGCCGATCTCCCTTATCTGCTGGCCGACTTCGAGGAGCAGACGCTGGACAATTCTACCGGCTATTGGTTCGGCAGCTCCGGAGATGGGGTTACCTATTCCTTTGGAAAGGAAGTCGGAGATGCCGAGGAAGGACAGGGGGCTGCCAAGCTGGCTGTCGATTTTACCCAGCCCAGCGGATTAGCGTATTTCTCCAAAGCCTGGTTCGACAGCCAGATGAAGGATGTGAAGAGGCTCGCGTTCTGGGTGAAGCAAACCGGGCTGAACTCGATCTATATCAAATTGAAGGATTCCACCGGCGAGGTCTTTCAACAGCAAGTGAAGCTGGATTCGGCCAATCCGGGCTGGCAGCAGGTAGTGATCGATCACATGGACTCCGCTAACTACTGGGGCGGCGACAATAACGGCGTGTGGAACGGACCGCTGAACGAGGTCACCTTCCTGGTCGATAGGTGGTCGGTCCAGGATGGAAGCTCCTCGGCAGTCCTGCTCGTGGATCAACTGACAGCCGAGGTAGCCGACCCGCCTCAGGAGCCTGTCGATTTCGGAACACGGTTAACCGGCTTCGAGGAGAACCCGTTGGATTCCTCCACCGGGTATCAGGCTGGAAAGGAGGGGGAGGGCGTCGCCTATACCTTCGACAGGGCAACGGGTCCCGGCCAATCCCGCGAAGGGGAGGCCTCGGGGCAGCTGACGGCCGACTTTACCCTCAACACGAATGAGTCCAAGGGGTTTGTTTATGCGAGCAAAGAGTGGAGTGCGGACCAGTGGAAGGATGTCAAGAAGCTCGCGTTCTGGGTGAAGGCAACTCATCTGGATTGGATCAATATCCGTCTGGTGGATTCCAGCGGCGAGGTTTTCCAGCAGCGCGTCAATTTGGACCGGACCAATCCGGGCTGGCAGCAGGTAGTGATCGATCAGCTGAGCTCGGACAACCATTGGGGCGGCGATATCAATGGCGAATGGAACGGACCGCTGCGCGAGATTCAATGGATCGTCGATTACTGGTCAATTCCGGCCGGAGAGGATCCAAAGGGGGAGCTGCTGATCGACAACGTGACGGCGGAAGTGCCTCCCCCGGATGAAAGCCTAGTGATCACACAGTCGCAGCTGGGCAATGTTTTTACGGAGGGAGAGCCGGTTCAGTTCGGCATTCGGACGGAAGGAACTGAGCTTACCTACACCGTAAGCGATATATGGGGCAATCCGGTGAGAACGGGGGACCTTGCCGTATCCGCCGGTCAAAGTACTCTTGTCTTGAGCGATCTCGATAAAGGCTACTACGAGCTGAACGTCACCGCGAAAAAGGACGGGGTCAAGTTCAAGGAGACCACGACGGCATTCGCCATCCTGGGCCCGTTGCTCAATCTGACCGAAATTCAAGATTCCCCGTTTGGCGTCTCCACTCATTTTCCGATCTGGCCGCAGGATACGATCGATCTCGTTCGCAAAGCCGGCATCAAGCACATACGGGATGAGATCTACTGGAGCGCGGTCGAAAATCACAAGGGCGAATACGGCTTTCCGGCGGTCTACCAGAATTATATGGCCCGCTTGAAGGCGGCCTCAATCGATCCGCTGATCATCTTCAGCTACAACAACAGTCTGTACGACGAGGGGTATACGCCTTATACCGATGAGGGCCGAGCCGCATTCGCCCAGTACGGCAATGCCGTAGTCAATCAGTTCGAAGACCAGATCAAATCCGTCGAGGTGTACAACGAGTTTGATCACATCTATTCAACCGGGACGGCCGCTACGGACAAACCGCTCTATTATTATGAATTGCTGAAGAAGACGTATGAGACCGTCAAAAGCGGGCATCCGGATGTCCAGGTTGGCGGTCCCGTAGCTGCGGGACTTCCCTGGGATTACCTTGAGAATGTATTTAAGCTGGGCGGTTTGCCGTACATGGATGCAGTCACCGTTCACCCTTACCGCTTCCCCGGACCTCCGGAGGGCATAGACAATGAGATCGGCAAATTGCAGGCGATGATCAAGCAATACAACGGCGGCCAATCGAAGCCGATCTGGACGACCGAATTCGGCTGGCCGACTCATCAGGGCGGCACGGGCGTATCGGAGGAGGATCAGGCGGCCAACCTGGTGAGGAGCATGGTCCTGCTGCTTTCCAAGGGTGTCGAGAGGATGTACTGGTACGATCTGATGAATGACGGCACGGTGAAAACGGAGACGGAGCACAATTTCGGCCTCATTCGCAATGCCGGCGACGACAAGGGGGCGTTCACCCCCAAACCGGCCTATGTCTCCTATGCGGCGATGACCCGCGAATTGACGGGGGCGCAGTTTACCGGAGCGGAGAACATTGGCAGCAATTTGTACAGCTACCTGTTCCAGTCTGAGGGGCAGCCGCTGCGTGTCGTGTGGTCCACCGGTGGTCCCGTCGACGTCAGCATTCTGACTGAGACACCGATTGTCATCACGGATATGCTGGGGCGCAAGGAAACCTACGTGCCGCATAACGGCAAGGTTGCGTATACGCTGACGAAAGACCCGATCTACGTGCGTGGCGACGTTGAGATCGCAACAGGCAGTCCGGTGAAGGTGGAAACGGCTCGCGCGATGGTCGGCCAACCGGTCAGCTTGAAGGTAAGCGTGGATAACCGGGACTCTGCTTTGCCTGCGGAGGTTCAAGTCAGCGCGCTTGGGCATAACGCCGTGTTCACTGCGGCGGCGGGAGAGCTGGCGTCCGCGACCGTTGATCTGGAGGGCTACCAGGCGGAGGGAGTGGTTACGATTCCGGTAGAAGTCAAGTTGAACGGGGCGACTTATGCTTATTTGCTGAAGCCGGTAACCATCGTCCAGCCCACGAAGGTGGAGCACATCGTGCGCGACGGCATCGACAAGCTGGCGATTCGAACGGAGAATCCCTCCTCCAGTCCGATCACGCTGGAAACGGTCGACTGGACCATCGGAAGCGAGACGGGCACAACCAGCGCTAATCTGACGATCGATGGCGTGCAGCAGGCCACTTATGAACTGGCGTTGCCCGCTCTTGGGGAGGGAACCTATCCCTACCGGATCACGGCCCACTTCGCCGGCGGGGCGGTATCGGAGAACACGGGTGTATTGCGTCTCATGGATAACAGCCGGATCACCGATCTCTACAAGCAAACGGTTGCGGTCGGCGGAGGGCTAGATGCGTCCAGCTCTCCACCTACCATTGATTTGTTCACCCAAGGGAATTACGCCAATGCCAAGGGAAGCCGGCAGGAGTCGAATTTGAGCGGCAAGGTCTGGATCAACTGGGATCAGGATGCCTTCTACTTATCGGCCGATATCGTCGATGACGTTCATTATCAGGTGGCGGACGGAGGCAGCGTATGGCAGGGGGATTCCATTCAGTTCGCCTTGTCGACGGGTAATCCGGGCGAGACGGCGAAGACGACCGAATTCGGCGTCTCCTTGACGCAACACGGGCCGGAACTCTATCGCTGGACGGCGATCAACGCCTTGACCACGGGCTTGGTCAGCGGCGCGAACGTATCCGTCACCCGCGACGAGGCGAGCGGCCACACCCGCTACGAACTGGCGCTTCCCTGGAGCGAGCTGGCTCCGATCCTGCCGGAGGAGGGAGCGCTCTACGCCTTCTCAATGCTGGTCAACGACAACGACGGCAATGCGGACGGCCGTGGTTGGGTAGAGTGGGGAGCGGGCATCGGCAACTCCAAGGACTCTTCTCTGTTCAATCCGATCCGATTCGCGGAGCGCGTCACGCCGGAGAAACCGGGAGAAGAGAAGACGGGCAACGATCCCTCTTCTCCCAGCGCGGCTGCGCCGTCCAGCCCTGTCGCCGCCAATCCGGGGACAGTGAAGGACGGTGTGCTTTCACTGAATGCCAATTGGGCGTTGAATATCCTGAAGGATGCGGGCAAAGCACAGCTGCAGATTGATCTCACCGATGTAGCGGGAGATGAGGGTGGCAGCAAGGCGGTTGTCCTGCCCCAGGAGGTCGTCGCCAAGGCGAAGGAGGCGGGCAAGCCGCTCGTGCTGCTGGATAAAGGAGTGGAATGGACGCTTCCCCCCGACGGACTCAAGACAGACCGCAGCTTGACGCTCTCCATAGCCGCCGCCGATGCTCCGTCCCTTGGAGTTGCCGGCGTCTTGGGGAAAGCGAGCTACCGGTTAACCGCAAAGTCAGGGGACACCGTTCTGAACGACGCCGGCGGCGACATGACGATGAAGCTTCCAATCCCGAAAGGGACTCGGGACGCGGATATGCTGGTGGTGTATAGGAAAGCCGACGACGGAGCCCGGCTCTATGCGGGAGGCAGGCCTTCCGGCGGCAAGCTGACGATTCAGACCAGGCAATTCGGCGAGTACGGAGTGGGAGAATCGACCAAGACGTTCCCAGATATCGCCAATCATTGGTCAAGGCGGGCGGTGGAAGTGCTCGCCGCGCGGCAAATCGTACAAGGGCTGAGTGAAGACCGCTTCGCACCCAATGCTCCTTTGACTCGAGCCGAATTTGCGGCCCTGCTCGCTCGGTCGCTGAAATTGAACGGGGGGAAGGCCGATTTCCCGGATGTGACCAACGGCGAATGGTTCGCGGGAGCTGTGGGAGCGGCCCAGACAGCTGGTCTTCTCGCAGGAGACGGAGGCTCCTTTCGTCCTTTCGATGTCGTGACGCGAGAGGAGATGGCGGTTCTCCTCATGAGGGCTTACCAGAAGGCTGGCGGAGCGGCAGGCGTGGACGGGGAGAAGCTTCCACCCTACTACGATGCGGCCGCCGTAGCCGATTGGGCGAAGAAGGCGGTTGCGAAGGCTTACGGAGTGGGGATCCTCACTGGATATGCCGATGGGAACTTTGCCCCCGCGGGGAAGGTTAGCCGGGCCGAGGCGATAACCGCGCTGCTGCGGCTGATGGACAAAACCGGTTTGTAACGGGTATCATTCCAGCAGAGTCTCATGTTCGGCAACTGATCATCGTTCGGCACAGCCTCGAGCCGAAATTCCATCGTGAAGTGCACCCCTGCATCACCCCGAGCGTGTTCAACGCGACGGTGGCCGAGCGGGTGCGCCAGGCGGTGCTGCATGCGGCGTACGATGAAGGAGTGGCCTCGCCGCCGGGATATCCGCGGCCGGGAATAATCGCTGCTTCGCAATGGCACAAACCCCGATCCTGGTGATCGGGGTTTGTTTTGCAAAATTTCCGAAAGGATGAAAGTTTCTGCATCCTTTCGGAATCCCTGCTCATTCCGACGGAAATGATGCATTTTCTGCCAAGACGAAGATTAGCTTAATACAAGCATAATGAGATATAATTATAGAAAATAAGTGAATACACTGCGGGGTGAAACAATGAAAGCATACCGTTATGAGCAAAATGAAATTGAGTCGATACTCAAACGAATTGAACATAAATTGATCAAACAGGTTGATACCAACGAGAATGGTTATTTGGAGCTTGAGGAAGACGATCAATTGTTAATACTAAAGTTTAAAACGAAGAGGCCTCCGACTGAAAAAAAAGGTGATTCTTGACGAATTAGCTGGCAGTGGCCTTGAACACGGGCAGGAGTTTTTGGAAGATGCTATTCGTATAGCCATTCGTAAAGGGGAAGAGGAACGGGAGGGCTTGGATCTTGGGTAATGTTTTGTTTGATACGAATATTTACATATTTCATTCATTGCACAATCGTTAATGAGGCACTCTTGATCAGCAATAATGATCGGGACTTCCTGCACTTAAGCAAGAATCATGGGTTGAAATACGAAAATCCAATTCAAAATCAGGAGCAACTGGTGAAATATATAGAGCAAATAAAACTCAGTGCCGAGTAAATGCGACTCTGAGTTTTTTTATTTTAAGAGGGATTTTATACTTGTACGTCAATGGACCCGCAGGGGGTTGCCATGGACATCCCGCCCCCGAACAGGCGGTTCATCTCCTTGGACAAGGCCGACCGCTATTTTTTCAAACATGGATCCGAAGCCGCTCCAAGGCATGATCCGTTTCCCGAACGAGCTTCGCGACCAATCTCCCCGCCGGGAGCTCGCCGCACAGGAGCCGGGAGGCCTGGCCGGTCCAGACGGCCATATAGGCTGCCTGCTCCTGCTCCTCCGCAGCTTCGCGAATGGCCCGCGTCAGCGCCTCCTGATAGGGATAGCCGGGAAGCCGGCTATCCCTATCAGTCAGATCGGCGATGAACTTGTTGCGGACCGTTCTGGCGCAGCGGCCGGTGTAAGCGCGGGTGAGAACCGTGCTCTCCTCCATGCTGGTGAGCAGAATCTCCTTCGTGCGGCGGCTCGCCTTGCTCTCCGGACAGGGGAGGAAGGCGGTGCCGAGCTGCACTCCGGCAGCCCCGAGAGCGAGCGCCGCGGCGATCCCGCGGCCGTCCATGATGCCTCCGGCGGCGATGACCGGAACGTGAAGCGCGTCGGCGAGCAGGGGAGTGAGGGCGAGTGTACCGACCGCCGCCTGTTCGGGGGGGCCGAGGAACGTTCCGCGCTCCCCGCCGGCCTCGCTGCCTTGGCCGACGACCAGGTCGACGCCCTGATGCTCCAGGTGCGCCCCCTCGGAGACGGTCGTCGCCGTTCCGATCAGCTTGATCCCGGATCGCTTCAGCCGATCGATCCATTCATTCTCAAGAATCCCGAAGGTGAAGCTTAAGACCGGCACCTTCTCTTCGACAATAACCGCCAATTGTTCCTCAAAGAGCGCCTGTTTGCGTGCGGCTTCCGCCTCGGCGGCGGCGAGAACGGTATCCGGGATCAGGCCGAGCTCTGCACAGACGGGAGCGAGCAGCTTGTGCGCCTCTGCAAGCTGTGCCCCCTCCGGGCTTTCCGCAACGGGCACATGCAGATTGACGGCATAAGGGCGTCCGGTGCGGCTGCGGATGCTCCGCACTTCCTTGCGGAGCTCCTCCGCCGGCAGATGGGCAGCTCCGAGAATGCCGAGTCCGCCTGCCTGCGATACCTCCGCCGCCAATGCCGCTCCAGCGGCGCCGGCCATCCCGGCCTGCAGGAGCGGATAACGTATTCCGAGCAGCTCAGTTGCAGCCGATTTCGTCCACATGCGAAGAACCTCCTGTTCGCCTGTTCCGGCGATTGTCGTCGGCCGGGCGCTTATTCGCATTTTACCCGGGAGTCTGTTTCAGTCAAGGGCAGAGAGCAGGAAGAAAAAGCAAGGGGCAAATATAAAACAATCGTTAAAAATTCCTCAACATTTGTCGAGCTTTGTGATATTATTTTTCATGTTGCCTTCTGCTTATAACATTCCTTCGCATGGAAGGTTTCATGCTTGTTGCCGCCCGCGGTTCGGCGGGGCTATCTACACCAATTCCTCAATAGGAGGGTCCTTGTGACATCGATCGTCATCATTGTCATTCTGGCGCTGCTCTTCGACTTCATCAACGGGTTTCACGATACGGCCAATGCCATCGCCACCTCCGTCTCCACCAAAGCGCTCAAGCCCCGTTTTGCTATCTTTTATGCGGCGGTTCTGAACTTCATCGGGGCGAACATCGCTGAAGGAGTCGCCCACAGCATTGGCAAGGGCATCGCCGATCCGAGCAAGCTGGACAACGGACTGCACATTGTGATCGCCGCCCTCATCTCGATGATCCTTTGGAATCTGATCACCTGGATGTTCGGAATTCCTTCCTCCTCTTCGCACACCCTGATCGGATCGCTCGTTGGCGCGGTCATTGCAGGCGCCGGCCTTCATGAAGTTCATTGGGGAGGCTTCGGCAAGATCCTGAGCGGCCTGCTGCTGTCTCCCGTCATCGCCTTTGCGGCGGGTTTCATCATTCTCAACATCATCCGCCAGTTGCTCACCTGGTTCGGCAAAACCTCGCCCGGCAAGATCAACAAGGGCTTCCGCAGCCTGCAGATTCTCTCGGCCGGGTGGCAGGCGCTGTCCCACGGCATGAACGATGCCCAGAAGGCGATGGGGATCATCTTCTTTGCCCTGGTTACGGGCGGCTATTTGGACAGCTCGGATCACATCCCGCTGTGGGTCAAGCTGGCGGCCGCGTCGGCGATGGCGCTCGGAACCTCAGTAGGCGGCTGGAAGATCATTCAGACCGTCGGCAGCAAGATCATCAAGATCGAGCCGATGAACGGCTTTGCCTCCGACCTCACCTCGGCTACGGTGCTGTCCGTGGGAACGCACTTCGGCCTGCCGCTGTCCACAACCCATGTCGTCACATCCGCCATCATCGGCACCGGCACCGCCATCCGAGCGCGCTCGATCAACTGGGGCATCGTCGGCACGATGATCATGACCTGGGTGATCACGATTCCGATCTCGATGGTGATCGGGTTCCTCATCTATCACCTGATTTTCAGCCTCATCCTGTAATTCCCATTCATTCTCAAAAAAAACCTGAGGGCGCTGTCCGCCGCTGTACGGAGCGCCTTTTTATTTTGTCCCGATGCAGATGGTTGAAGAGTGGGTATAAGAGGGTAGAGGGGCGGAATCGCCCTGTACAAGAGGATCCTCACGGAAGGGAGAGCCGGCCGGAGCTGCTGATCTTGGCTCTCGGGCGACTGATGGAGTTGAATATTCTGGAGCGGGCGGAAGACGGATCGCGCACGGTCTACCGCTACAAGCTTCCCACTCTGACGACAAGGGATGAGCCGCCATGGACGATTACATAACGCTGCTCCAGCAGCTGCAGGACGCTTACGCGACGGATACCGGCCTCTGCCTGCTCGTGGCGGACGGGGCCGGGCGGTGGGTGACGCGGCCCTCCGGCCGGCCGGAATGGCTCCGCCCGCTGGAGGACCGGGAAGAGGCGGGCCGGCTGTCGCCGGAGGCCGCCGTTCTTGCGGAATCGCTCGCCGGCATGAACCGGCCGATGGAATACGAATTTCGCCCCGGCATCAAGCTGATGGCCGCGCCGCTCCCCTGCCGCCAGCCGCTTCGCTATTCCATATGGGCCGCCTTCTTTACCGACTCCCGCGCCCGGCTCCTGCTGCAAAGCTACTATGAAGGAGAGGAGAGCGAGGGGGCGCTGTACCGGGAGCTGAGGGATTCGGTCCCCGAGCTGAACGGGGAGCGCAAGCGCCAGCTCGCCGCGAAGCTGGGCTCGATGGCTGCGATCGCCGGCCGGCTCATGGAGACGGAGGCCGAGGAACGGTCCGGCCTGCGCCGGCTCGCCGCTCTGCGCGAGATATCGGCCGGCTTCGACCGGGCGGACGGCCGGTTGAAGGACAGCCTGCAGCCGTTCTTCGCGGCCGGCCAGGGAATCGACTTCGTCGGCTATGCCGTCAAGCAGGACGAAACGCATTACAAGGTCGCGGAGGTGCTGGGGGAAGGCTTCAGCCTTACCGGCTCCAGCTTTGCGCTCGGAGAGGGCTTCCTCGGCCAGACCGCGGCGACGCGGCAGCCGGGAAGGTGGGGCAACGTCGCCCGCGATCCGCGCATCCTGTTCTTCCGGCAGAACAATGTCGCCGTGAAGTCTCTGTTCAGCTATCCGCTCGTCCGCGAGGGAGAGGTCGCCGGCATTCTGTTCGGCGGCAGCAGGCGGCTCGCCGAGGTACCGGACGAGGTATACGATTTTGGCCAGACTCTGGGCTCGTTCCTGAACGCGCAGCTCGTCCTGGGCCGTCTGCGCAAGGAGAGCAACGATCATTATCTGCGGCTGTCGATGCTTATGGAGATCAGCCGCACCGTGACGATGGTGCAGGACCCGAAGCGGGTGCTGTTCATCCTGATCGATATGAGCCTGAGCCTGGTGGAGGGGCCTTTTGCCGCGGCATTGCTGACGCGGGCGGGCGGCAAGGCGCAGATGGTCTCGCGCGGCCTGTCCCGGCAGCAGGTGGAGGCTTATATCCGCGAGCTGACGGAGCGGTATGAGGGCTATGAGCCGGAGGACCCCTTCTGCGGCAAGGCTGTTTTGACGGAGTTCCAGGGCATGCCGGTTTTGGAATGCCCGCTCGTCTACCGCTATGAGCTGCTCGGCGTTCTTCTCGTCGGGCTGAGGCAGCGGAGCGAGCATGAAGAGTACCGCGATTTCATGATGGCCCTCACCATCGCCGGCAGCGGGGCGGTCCACCGCATCCGCGAGGATGAGCGGCCGCGGGGGGATGAGGCCCCGGCGCTGCTCCATCTGGCGATGAAGCGGTGGGAGCCGCAGGAGTACGAGCAGACGCTGAGGGCCCGCGACCTGGCAGCGGAATTCGCCCGCAGCCGCGGCCTGCCGGAGCGGGTGGAGCGGCTCGCCGGGGAGGCGTGCATGCTGGCGGGGTATGAGCCGGCGCTCGTACGGGGCGTCGTCGAGCCGGCGCTCGCCGCGCTCTTGGAGGAGGTGCGCCGCCTCGCGGTCCCGGCCCCTATGCCGGGCGATGCCGAGCCGCGGGAAGCGCGGGAGGCGGTGCGGGAGGCGGTGCGGGAGGCGGTGCGGGAGGCGCGGGAGAAAGAGCGGGAGGAGACGCGGGAAGCGCGGGAAGTGCGGGAGAAAGAGCGGGAGGAGGCGCAGGAGGCGGTGTGGGAAGCGCAGGAAGCGAGCCAGATCGCAGCCCTTGCGCTGGGCAGTGCGCAGCCCGGCCGGATGCTGGCGGAGGGAGCCGTCAGCCGCGAGCTGCGGGAGGCGTTCGCGGCCTTCCTCGTCCGCAAGGAGACGGTCGATTACGAGGTCAAGCTGGACGAGGCGGCTTCCGCCCGCGAGGATCCCGGCTACCGCGGTGATCCGCTGCAAGCGATCCTCGAGCTCCATTCCCTGTCCTCCCGCGAGCAGGAGGTGCTGAGCCTGGTGGCGACCGGAGCGAGCAACCGGGATGTCGCAGAGGCCTTATTTATTTCCGAGCATACGGTGAAGAATCATATGACCAACATCTTTCATAAACTGGGAGTAAACGACCGTTCCCAATTGATCGCGATGGTGTATCAACTGGGATTCAACCACTCCTGAGCGAAAAGAGGATGATGGCCGATGATGACGGTTCCCGAGCGCAATCCCCGCGTGTTCCTCGGCTGCTCGCGCGAAGCGATCGAGTATGCCCGGGCTGCGGTCTCGCATCTGGAACGGGTCGCGCAGGTCAACCCTTGGTACGCCGGCACCTTTGGACCAAACGACTATACCATGGAAGCCCTGGAGCGTGAGCTCGACGCGAATGACTTCGGCGTGTTCGTGTTCGCCGCCGAGGATGTCGCCCTGATCCGGGAGAAGCCGGTCTTCGTCACCCGCGACAACACGCTGTTCGAGCTGGGACTGTTCTGGGGCCGGCTGCGGCGGAACCGGGTGTTCTGCCTGGTGCCGCGCGATATTCCGGCCGCGGCGGAAACGAGCGGCTTGCCCGCCGCGGAGTTCCATCTGCCGTCCGATCTGGACGGCCTCACTCTCCTCCGCTACGCCGACCGCAGCGACGGCCGCTATTCGGCGGCGATGGACGTTCCCTGCGGCGAGATCGCCGCCGCCATTCGCCGGCACAAGGCCTTCGACGATCCGGCGGAGCTGCTGCGGGAGAAGATGGAGCTTCTCGAGCGCAAGCAGAGCGTTCTCCGCTTCTTCTGGGGGTATCTCAACAATGTCGCCGAGCCGGAGCCTGCGGAGCGCTATTCCGCTTACGCCGAAGCGATCCGCAACTCGGTTCTCGCTCCCGCCGGGTTCCGCGCCACCGGCGCCGCCATCTGGAAGGCGGAGGGCGGCTTCATCCGCCAGGTCGGAGGCAATGTGGGCCGGGAGCGCAGCTTTCCCTTGAACGAACCGGCCCGCGGCCCGGGCGAGCAGATTTATGTGCTGGAGGCGCTGAACAGCAACGATTGGTCTTTTTTCAATCGCAGGGAAATTGAGGAGGTCTATATTTTGTGCTATCCTTTGGGTAAAGAGCATGTCCTGTCCGTGCATATTTCCGGAGAGGAAACCCTGAGCGACGAACGGCTCGAGGAGATCGTCGCGGCCAACGATGAGCTGCTGAGCACGGTCCGCAATCTGATAGGAGGGGATTCGAGATGAAGAAGCGCTCCGGCAAGAGAGCGGTGCAACCGGCCGAATCCTCCGTCCGCCGCATCCGCCTGGAGGAGGCCGCCGCATCCGAGGTTCCGGTTCCCTGGGCCAACCCGGCCGGTCCCGCCCACGTTTACATCGGCCCTTCCCTCGACGGCGTCGACAAGGAGTACGTGAAGATCGTGAGCGGCCGGATAACCGACCGCAAGCCTTCCTTCGCGTGAGCCAGCTAGTTTTCCTCCGCCCGGTAAGGGCGGTTTTTTACATATCTGTGGAGGTGGTGCCAAGCATGAAGAGATGGAAGGCGTTCGTCAGAGGCGTATGCCTCGACGCGCTCCTGCTCGGAGCCGGACAAGCTCAGGTCTGGGCGGCGGGAAGCGGCAAAACCGCATCCGTGCAGGTGACCTTCGTCGGCGCGGAGCTGACGGAGAACAACCATGTCGGCAATGAATGGGAAACTCGGCTGACCGTGAATGGCAAGGAACTGGCGGAGGGCGACACGGTCAGCCTGAAGCTGAAGGACACAGATACGTTCAAGCTGACGGCCGTGGCGGAGGAGATGGACAAGTATCCCGACATCGGATCGACGAGCGCTAAGGTCAAGGTGTCCTCCGTCGGCAAATCGCTGGTGAAGAAGCTTGCCGTACGCTCAACCTCGGACAACTGGCGGAGCGCTCCTTCCATACGGGGAAAGGACCGCTCATTTCATTTCCATAAATTCGTTCCCAGTAACACCTAAACAAACCCAATCGACACACTCGTTCTATCGTTCAGCAAGATTAACCGTTGGTTTTTTACGGGAACGAGTACTAGGAAAAAGGTGTGATTCTTCGCACTTGCACAGTAAGGAAAAATGAGAAGCTTCGGTGATCGATTTTTCGTCTAATATATAGGAAAATACTCCTAATGAGGCTTTATCCGCGCGCAAAGAGCGGAGAATACGGAAGGATGATTGCCATGATAAACCGCACAATCTTAAACGGCAGCGAATACCATGACCTGGCATGGCGCTTTTGCCTGGAAAATCCGCAGACTGACTTCTTGCTGAAGCGGCTGAGGTTCCATGACCGGTACATATATGATCACTCCGTTCGCGCTGCTTACTACAGCCTGCTGCTTGCGCAGGGCCTCGGGCTATCGGGACGGGACCAGGAGCTGGTGTACCGTTCAGCGCTGCTCATGGACTTCGGCAAGCTGCAGATGCGGGAGCATCAAGGAGGAGAAGTCCGAATCGGCGGCGGTACCGTGCTGGATCATCCGCGACTCACGGTGGACGCGCTTGCATCCATGGCCGAGCGCGGGCTCATCGACCGGGAGGCGATCCTCGCCCACCACGAGAATCTGGACGGCACCGGCTATCCCTACGGGCTCCTGTGGGAGGACATCTCCCTGCACGCCCGCATTCTGCGCGTCGCCGACAGCTTCGCCGCCATGACTGACCGCGATGCGAGAAGCCTTTCCCCGACCGGCATTCAGGACGCCCTCGACGAATTGTACCGCTGGAGCGACATTCAGTACGACGGCGACCTCGTAGCACTCCTGTGCCATTACTGCGGAGACGCTCTGGGGAAAGACGACGACCCGACCAAGGGGCGGGTCATTAAGCTGATCAATCATTAATTCGGTTAAGCCGACCCGCGCCGATTCTACCTTTTTCAAGGAATCTGTGGTAGGATAGGAGAACCGAATAACCCCGCACCCGTCGAGGGCAGGGGCTTTTTTTATGCAGGGGAGAGCAGAACGGAGAGGAGAACCGGACAAGTGGGTACGGCAGGCAAAATCATCGGCAGAGGCCGAACGGCGGATGTGCTGGAATGGGAGGACGGCAAGGTGCTGAAGCTTTTCCGGCCCGATTTCTCCCGGGAATGGATCGAACATGAATACAGAATTGCCCGCACCGTGCATGAGGCAGGCGTTTCTTCTCCGCGGCCGTACGAGCTGATCGAGACGGCGGAAGGCACCGGAATCGTGTATGAGCGGGTCGCCGGAGCGAGTCTGTTCGATGTGATGCAGAAATCGCCCTGGAAGCTGAACCGCTATTCCCGCAGGCTCGCGCAGTTGCACATCCGCATGCATGAGTCCCGCACCGACAAGATCCCGCCGCAGTTTGAAAGACTTCCGGAGCGTATTCGCCATAGCGCGAAGCTGCTGGGAGGAAGCCTGGACAAGATCCTGCGCTATACGGAGAAGCTGCCCCGGGGAAATGCCGTCTGCCACGGCGATTTTCATCCCGGCAATGTGATGGAGGAGCGGGAAAGCCTGCTGATTCTGGACTGGACCAATGCGGAAGCGGGCAATCCCGCGGCTGATGTGGCCCGCACTCTGCTCATGCTGCGTTCTCCCTATATGCCTCCCGGTTCGAGCAAGCTGGCGGAATGGCTGTCCGTCTGGTTCAAGCGGCGGCTGGAAAAGGAATATCTGAAGGAATACCTCCGCATAAGCGGGATGCCGAATGCCGATATTGAGGCGTGGATGCTTCCGGTGGCGGCGGCTCGGCTGCGGGAAGAGGTGCCGGGGGAGCGGGAATGGCTGCTGGCTTTCATCGAAGGACGGCTGAAAGCCGTCCCGGAGTGAGCCTGGCCGGCATGCTGACGTATCTATAGCGAAATCGAACGGAAATCGGAGGCAGCTTGCTATGACGGTGGTTAGGGCGAATATTGAATCGGCGGGATACAAGGGCAGGGCGGAGGTGATCCGCGATATCCGTTTCGAGGTCGGGCCGGGCGAACTGGTGGGACTGATCGGACCGAACGGCGCCGGCAAAAGCACGACGATCAAGGCGCTGCTCGGCCTTCTGCCGGAGGTGAAGGGAGAGATCGCCTTTGGCGGCGGCGATGGCGATGGAGATGGAGATGGAGAACCGCATTACGCTTACATCCCGGAGCATCCCGTCCTCTATGAGGACCTGACGCTGTGGGAGCATCTGGAGCTGGCGGCAAGCGCGATGGGGCTGTCTGATGCGGACTTCCGCGAGCGGGCGGAGGAGCTGCTCGTCCGCTACCGGCTGACGGAGGTTCGGCATCATCTGACCTCGAGCTTCTCCAAGGGCATGCAGCAGAAAATCATGCTCATCCTCGGTTTCCTGCACCGGGCCGAGCTCTATATCGTGGACGAGCCGTTCATCGGCCTGGACCCGCGGGCGATCCGCGATTTTCTGGCCATGCTAAACCGGGAGCGGGAACGGGGAGCCGGGGTGCTGATGAGCACCCACGTTCTGGATACGGCGGAGAAGATCTGCAGCTCCTTCCTGCTGATGTCCGAGGGAAGCATCGTCGCCCAGGGAACGTTGGACGATATTCGCCGAGCTTGCGGGCTTCCGCAAGCTTCTCTCTTCGATTGCTTCACGGCTTTGACGGAAGGAGCGTGAACGGCATGGATTCCGTGGGGCGGTATTTTCGCAAGCGTCTCGGCTCCAATTGGACCTTCCAATGGAGGGTGCTGCGGCTCGTCGTCGATTGGACGGTCGCCGTCTATGTGGTGCTGCCGCTCGCAGCGGTCGCCGTCTACAATTACGTGAAATGGTGGCGGACGCCGCCGGAATGGTACTCCTATGTGACCTTTGACGTGGTCCGGGCCGTACTGTTTCTCTTCCTGCTGCAGGGGACGATCCGCTATTTCCTGGAGGAGGCGGACCAGCTGCATTTCCTCCAGGGCGAACGGTGGGCGGAGCGCTTCCGCAAGTACGGCGCCGTCTATTCCGCCGCTGTTGACGCGGCCGCCGTCGCGGCAGTCGGGCTGCTGCTCGTTCCGGTCCTGCTGCTTAACCACCGGCTCAGCCTGCCGGCGTTCCTGCTCCTGTTCCTCTACGTCTGGCTATACAAGCTGGGGCTTTCGCTCTTGCGGCAATTTGCCGACATCCGCCTCTCCGGCTGGCGGCTCTATGCGGCGAATACGCTCATCGTGGCGGCTCTGGGCGCGCTCTTCGCCGTCACGACGCAGTTGTTCCTGCATAGCCCGGCGGCGGGAGCCGCGCTCTGCGCCGGCGCGGCGGCGCTCGACCTGCTCCTCTTCCGCCGGCGGCTCACAGCGAAGTCGGCCTTCCTGGAGGATGTGCGGCGGGACGGCAAGGAGAAGTTCAAATTTGTCGGCTTCATCCTGCGCAATCAGGTGATCAAGAAGCCGACCTATCCGCGCCGAAGGCCGCTCCTGTTCCACCATTCGGGGCGGATCTTCCGCAAGCGGACGGCCGCTAACGTGCTCGCCGAGTCGGGCCTCAAGGGGCTCATGCGCAATCCCCAGCAGGTCAAGAACTATGTGACGATCACGGCAGTCTTTGCGGCAGGGAGCCTTTTGACCCGCATCGGCGCCAATGCCCAAGCCGCGTTAACCGTCATTTGGTTCGTCGCCGGCTTCGTTCTCTGCTATTACGTGCGGCTGCAGTGGGGCGAGTTCCAGGAGAATGCGTTCTTCGGCCTCTTTTCATGGAAGCCCGGTTCCTGGTACAATGCTCTGCGTATCTACGTGTTCTGCGCCATGCTGCCCGGGTTTCTCATCGTCGGGGCAGCGGTCTGGCTGCCTGTGGTTTCGGCGGCACAGGCCATCGTGCTCCTGCCCGTTGCGGTCGGAATCGCTTATGTCCTGTCATCCATCTACAGTTCCTTCGCGGCGCTGCGAATGGACAGGCAGTCCGCAAATCGCTAAGATAGGGAGACAGCATGGCTCAACCGGCTTGACAAGCGGCAAGGAGGATTTGAATAGATGCAGCGGGAGTGTGTGTTTTGCAGCCGCGACGAACGGCTGGATCAGCTGATGCTCGAAATTTGCGAGCTCAGCGTTTCGACTTTGTATCTCTACAAAGAGCAGAGCTATTTCGGACGCTGCGTGGTGGTGTTGAATGACCATCAGCGGGAGCTGTTCCATCTTCCCGAGGAAACGCGGGCGAAGCTGATGGAGGACATCGCCCGGGTGGCGGCGGCCATCGAAAAGGCGTTTCTGCCGGACAAGATCAACTATGCGATGTATGGCGACACGATGCCCCATATCCACTTTCATGTGGTGCCCAAATACAAGGACGGGGACTGTTGGGGCAGCGCCTTCGATTTCAACTCGAACCGGACTTATTTCAAGGACGAGCAATATCAGGCGATGATCGAGAAGCTGATGAAGTACCTGGAACTGCCGTAATACAAATCGAATATAGCAGATGAAAAACACATCCGGCGCCGTGCTCGTGCTGGATGTGTTGCTGTTATAGCGAGCAAACCGATGATCGGCGCTTGCCAGGGACGGGGGACGGCAGATCGAACGGACGGGCAGTCGTTTATGGAAAATTTAATGATGCGGGACATCGCTAATCCGACGCGAAGGCGGGACGAGATAGAAATAGTGCCATGTCATATCGTTAATCCCCGAAAATGGACCCTTTCCCACCTTCGCAGAGCCATTTAGTGATGCGCGAGATCATTATTTTGCGAGAGGAGGGTGCTGCCCGGGATATAGTGATTTCCCGCATCGTTATTTGGCTCCCTTCGCGAAAACCGCGAGCTTCCCTGATATCGGGCGTTATGGGTTGGCCCGCCGACTGCCCGATTTGGAACTGCGCCTCAATAACGTTCCCGATTTTCTCGCCGACTGCCGGATGTGGAACTGCGCTTCAATAACGCTCCCGATTTTCTCGCCGACAGCCCGATTTGTGCACATCATTCTTGCGTTCTCCCGGCATGTTCGTTCAGCGCAGTTTCTAACGGTTGGCTTTTACGGCAGGGCGAACTTGCTTCGAGGCTTGAGCAGTCGAAATGGCTTTAAAAGCATGAGACAGGTTTCCGGCGAGCAGCCCGATAAACAAATAGCTCAATCCTCCAAAGAATGCGTAAACGACGGCCCCGACGGCTGCGGCGAGGATGCCGAAGGCAATTTGCTCCTTCACTTTGGCGGGAGAAGTGGGCGGGTCGGTGAGCATAAACAGGGCGAAGAACAGAGTTGCGTTAATGAAGGGCGGGCGTAGCGCGTCGGCCAAAGCTCCCGATTGGAGCATCCCCCCATCCACTGGAAGAACGCCCATCCCCAGGACGAACAGCAAAATGAGGTACGTTCCGAGAAATGCAAAAACCTGCGGGAATTTATGGATCCGGTTCGCGACCGCGTAACCGCCGATCAGGACGAGCAGGAGGAGCCACGCGGGAAGGTCTCCGAATGCGCCCCACCAGCTCTGCTGCGTATGAAAGACCGGGATCGACAGGAGCAGGCCGACAGCGGCCGGGTTAAAGATCGGTTTCTTCTTGTAGGTCAAGATATGTTTGGACAAAATGGCCAGGATGGCGGTAGCCGCCACGACGTACCAGGGTGTGGAAGTGCTGAGCACCATGGAAACGATCAGCCCGGTGATGGCCGCGCCGTCCGGCATGATCCGTTTTCTTTTTTCGATCAGGCAGCAGATGACATCCACCGCTACCGCTGCGGCAACCGCAACCATGGCGAGCGCGATGCCCTTCATGTCCTGCGCTGCAATGGAAGCGACAGCGAGCAAAGCGACCAGGGCGATCGAGACGTAGCCCTTCGGCGTTTTGACCCATTGGGTTGGTTTCATGTTAACTCCCTCCGACTGTTACGATTTGTAAATCGGGTGTAATCAGGATTCCTTTCAGATCAGCTTGCTCGATGAACGCTACTCCGTCGTCCGCGCCGAGCAAAAACGCGGTAGTCGAGAAGGCGTCGGCCAGCATGGCGAAAGGGGCGACGACACTGCAGCTGATCCAATCGACCGGAGACGCTTTGGTTTTCGGGTCGATGATATGATGTGTGCCGTTTTTGACTGCACTCTTGCGCTCATAGCTTCCGGAGGTGCAAATCGCTTCATTGGATACCCGGATCATGTGAATGACCCGGTCCTTCTGCTCGGGATGCTGGATGCCGATGCTCCAAGCATTCGCCCGTTCATCCGCTCCGCCTGCAAAGAGATCCCCGCCGGCGTTCACCGCGAATCGTTCGAATTGCTTCAACTCGTTGGCAGCCAGGTCGATGGCAAACCCTTTGGCCACGGCCCCCAGATCGATCACCAGCGGTTTCAGCAAGGTCAAGGTGCGGTTCCGTTCGTCGAGTACGATGTCACGATAATTCGCGGAAGCGGCGGAGGGGCTTTCCACAAGCTCGCCCGTCAGATAGCGCCGATTGAACCCGTTCTCTTCCATCGCTTTCCCTACGGCAGGATCAAATGCGCCGCCCGTCCCTTCGGCCATCTCCATAGCAAACTTGAGGGGCTCAAATAAATAGGGGCTGACCGGAACCGGAATTTGAATCTGCCGGCAGGCCTTCCTCAATTCACTGTCCGGGTCGAAGCGGCTGCAGGCGCGCTCCACTTTGTGAAAGGCCGCAAAAGCGCGCTCGAACGCGGCCCCTGTTTCCTCGCTTGATTGTTCCGTATCCACCTGGATTTCGACGACAGTGTCCATATACAACTTGGCTCTTTTCATACCGCTCAAGCATTTCGCGCCTGGGAGAGCGCGTCCTGTACGGCGTCCTCGAAAGCCTGCGTGCTGAAGGTCGCGCCCGATACATTGTCCACCTGGGCGCTTTGGTTTTGCAGCACTTGGGCCGGCAGCCCGGCTATATAGCTTTGCGAGTAGTGCATTTCGTAACCGGCGATTTCCACATCCGTGATTTTATCGTTTTGCACGGTTACGGCCACTTGGAGCGTGCCGCGTCGGTTGCTGCCCGTCCCGGTGTAGGTGCCGTTTTTGTAAAGGCTATTAGTGCCGCTGCCTGCGGTCGGGCTGCTTGAAGCCGAGCCGCCTGAGGCCGAGCCGCTCGGGGTTGAGCTGCCTGAAACCGAGCCTCCAGAAACCGAGCTGTCTATGGGCGTGCTGCCAGGCGCCTGGATGCCCGGATATACGCCGGTGCCGTTCTGCGCGGCGGCTTGAACATACTGAGGTAAAAGTTGCTGCAGGGGCGAATTGGCCTCCGTCGCCAAATATTCGGCTCCATAGATTGCTCCAAGGGCCGCCGAGCAGAGAACGATCCACTTCTTTCCCGTCTTTGCCATCTTCATTCCTCCAATGCGACTGTTCTTGCGTCAAGTATAGCCGGGCAAGATTTAAATTATATTAAAAACGGACTTTTCTGTTAAGATGAATTTATTATGGATGGCCGGGAGTGAAAGTTTCATGCGCGTGCTTGTGGTGGAGGATGATCTTTCTTTGCTTAAAATCATTCGGGATCTATTCGAAGACGAAGCTTTCCAGGCCGATACCGCGGATACGGGGGACGAAGGCTATTATTTGGCCCAGCAGGCTATCTATGATCTGATCGTTCTCGATGTGATGCTGCCCGGGATGAGCGGCGTTGAAATTGTCAAAAAATTGAGGGCCGAGTCCGTGCCGACGCCGATCATTCTGCTGACGGCCAAAGACTCGGTGGAGGACCGGGTAGCGGGGCTGGATGCGGGGGCGGACGATTACGTGACGAAGCCCTTCGCCGTCTCGGAATTGCTGGCGCGGACGAGAGCCGTGCTCAGAAGGCGGGACCCGTTCGGTCAGGAAGGCGATCTGACCTGCGGCCCCATCCGGCTCGCTCCCGCGGCGAGGGCGGCTTTTTGCGGTGAAGCGCCGCTGAATTTGACGGCCAAAGAATATGAAGTGCTGGAATTTCTCCTGTGCAATCCGAATCGGATCTTGACCCGTGAGCAGATCTTCGACCGGGTTTGGGGATTTGACTCGGGGTCCGCCAACACGGCAGTCGACGTCTATGTGCACCATCTGCGCAAAAAGCTCGCGGCCCATGGCGCCGGAGCCCTGCTCCGCACCGTTCGGGGAATCGGCTATCTGCTGCAAGGTGAGCCCCATGTTTAATAGAACCCGCAGCAGATTGGTCGTCCTGAACGCCGTGGTGCTCCTGCTCATTCTCTCTATGCTGGGCGGTCTGCTGTATTTTCAAATGAGGCAGCGGTTATATCATGATATCGATGAGATATTGAAGCAAGGGCAATCCCGGGTTCAGTCCGCCCACAACCTTATGGAGCTGCTGAAAAACGACCATCCCGACCCGCAGATGGATGAGAAAACGACCTATCTGTTCTGGGACGCGCAAGGCGGGTTGATCGGACAGTCGCCCAAGCAGCCGTTCGATCTGAAGACGGCCGCCGAGTTGCGAGACTGCGCAGGGGATCAGGGGATTCGCACGTTCACCGCAAACAAGCAGAGGTATCGTGTGCTGATCTTTCCGGGGCCCAGGCAATTGAACGCGGCTGCTACGGTCGGGATTGTCAGGAGCCTGGAGGATACGGACGGTACGCTTCGCTTGCTGTTGTGGGATATTGCATGGGGCATTCCCGTCGGTGCGATCATCTCGATCTTCGCGGGGTTATTCCTGGCGGAACGGGCCCTCATCCCCATCCGCAGGTCCTGGGAGAAGCAGCAGCGCTTTGTGACGGATGCCTCGCATGAGCTGCGGACGCCCACGGCGGTGATTCACGCGCAAACCGAGCTGCTGCTGCGCCATCCCGATCATTCGATCGAACAGGAGAGCCCGGGCATCGCCGTGATTTTAAAAGAAAGCAAACGGATGGGCAAGCTGGTGGACGATCTGCTGACGCTGGCCCGATCCGACTCCAACCAGCTGCAGATTCATTCGTCGCTCCTTGAGCTCGATTCCTTACTGGCCGAAGTGGCGGAGCAATTCCGCTTTCTGGCGCAGACCAAGGGGATTGAGATCGCCACGGATATTCAAAAGCCCCTCGCCCTGCGCGGAGACGAAGGCAGAATCCGCCAGCTGCTCATCATCCTACTGGATAACGCCTTGAAGTATACGCCGTCTGCGGGACGGATTGAGATTGCCGGCCGCTATCAAGCGGGCTCTGTCGCCATCAGCATAACGGACACCGGCTGCGGAATTGCGGAGGAGGACCTGCCGCATATTTTTGAGCGGTTCTATCGCGGCGACAAAGCCCGCTCCCGCACCCTCGGCGGGACCGGGCTTGGACTCTCCATCGCCAGGTGGATTGTGGATGCGCACGACGGAACGATCCGGGTGACTTCAAAGGTGAATGAGGGAACCCGGGTGGAGGTGTTGTTTTCGAGAAAACAGCGGAGCGCGGCCGAGACCGGCTGATCGCCGGCAAATTGCCGGACTATTGAAGGGTTTGTTGGAAAACAGGGAAGGATAGAGCCGAGGAATCAAAACCAGTGCGTCGCGAGGAGGCGGCTTATGAACACCATTGATTTCCGCTTTGAGGATTCCCGGTCAGCCAAGCTGGCGATGGATACCTTGCTAGAGCTCGGCTTTCGGGTAAAGCCGCTGCTCCGGATCCACTTCGACCACGGAGATTTGACGAGCGCTCTGGAGATTGCCGAGTCCTGCGGGGGCACGCTTGACCTGCCGCGCGAAGCGGCTGGCCGGGCCATGCCGGTCTCCGAACGGGCGGCCTTCGACGCGGCCTATCAGCTGCATGAGCTTGAGGCGTCGGCCAGTCTGCCCGTTCCCGCCCACGTTGTCACCGAGGATTTGCCGGAGGAGTACCTGCATCCGGCGGCCGCGTCGGCGGCCGTACCGGGCGCGGCGGATACCGCCGGGGATGCGGTTAAGGGCGGCTTCGATCCTTCCGCCGACGATTACGATCACCTCGATCCGGGCGTTCACCTCTAGGAACGGCCGCTTCCGAGCGGGAGAGCGGCCCCGATGGCCGATGGAAGCGGCCGGCCGCAAACGGCTTGCCGCGAACCCGTGCGGCGCTGCGGGCACTTCACCCTGCGCCGGGTTGCCTTGAAGCCATACGGCGCCTCTCCCCGTGCCGGGATGACACGAAGCCATACGGCGCCTCACCCCGTGCCGGGATGCATATCTTCGCGCTGATGGGAGATGCTATAGCCATACCACGGAAAGGAGTGGGAACCATGGCAAAAAACAAGGAACAGAACCGGAACAAGCAGCAGAAGACGAACAAATCGACGGCTTCCGTTGCGAGTACGGAGAATCGTTCGAATAATGCCAGCCGCTCGGTGGAATAGCGGGCGGAGGCGCCGCAAGGCATGAACTTTCCATTTAAAGCCAGCCGCGGGAGCCCCGTTGCCGGCTTTTATTTCCATTTTATCCTTACTCCATTCACGTTGTGCTGAACTCTATTCTTTCCGAAATAGTCGTTTACGTGTATAATAGATCACAGACAAGAATGAAAAAATATGCTAAGGAGTGGATGAGCCATGATCATGTCCTTTGATCAATACATGCGGGATACCGTTCAGCCTATGCGGGATGAGCTGACCCGCATTGGAGTCGAAGAGCTGCGCACCCCGGAGGAGGTTGCCGAGAAGCTGGAAAATGCTCAGGGAACGGCGCTGCTCGTCGTCAATTCCGTCTGCGGCTGTGCCGCCGGCCAATGCCGCCCCGGCGTTGCCATGGCTCTCGCAGGAGAAGTGAAGCCGGACCGTCTCTTCACGGTCTTCGCCGGCCAGGACAAGGAAGCGACGGCCGCCGCCCGCGAGCAGTTTTTGACGGAGTACCCGCCTTCTTCGCCGTCCATCGCACTGTTCAAGGATGGCAAGCTGGTACATTTCATCCAGCGCTACCAGATCGAAGACCGCAGCGCGGACATGATCGCGAGCGATCTGACCGCGGCGTTCCAGGCTTACTGCGGCTGAACGGAAGGCAGAGCTTAAGCGGCAATCTTGGCGGCGGTCGGGTCCGGCTCGGTTCGGCCCGGCGATATGCGGTAATTCAGGTCCCTGGCGGGCCTGTTTTTTTTGACTTAGGAGCTGCGCTGAAATAACATGCAATAATAGTGCCAAAACCTGTCACAAACTCAGCTGCTCATAAAAAGGAGTTGGTCGGGATGCCCAAATCGAAACGGCTGATGGAATTGATGATGACTGTCAATCGGAAACGCCGGTTCAAGGTTCAGGAGCTTGCCGACGAGTTCGGTGTCTCAACGCGTACGATACTCAGGGATTTGCAAGAGCTAAGCGAGCTAGGGGTTCCTCTCTACTCGGAAGTAGGGCCACACGGGGGCTATCAGGTAGTAAGGGAGAGGGTGCTGCCTCCGATCGCATTTACGGAGGGAGAGGCCGTGGCCATGTTCTTTGCGGTTCACGCCCTGCGACATTATTCCTCGCTGCCGTTCGAAGCAGAGTCCGCTTCTGCACTGAGCAAGTTCTATCTCCATATGCCCGGGGACGTCCGGGACCGGATCGACAGCATGAAGGACCGGGTCGACTTCATTACGCCGACGAGGCGGGGCGATGCCCCCTGCTTGGCCATTCTTCTCGACGCGGCCGTACGTCAGAAAGTACTCGCGGTCGAATACACGTCGAAGGAGGAAGGGGCGAGCAACCGCCGGATTCAGCCGGTCTGCATTTACGCGAGCAACGGATTCTGGTATTGTACGGCCTACTGCTTTCTGCGCCAAGGATTCCGCGTATTCCGGTGCGACCGTATTCGCGAGGCGGCATATGACGCGGCCGGCATGGTGCCCCTCGACCTGGGCGACGTCCGCCACAGCCGACGGGAGGCTGCTGAGCCGAGGGAGCCTGTCCGCCTTCGCGCGGAGCTTAGCCAAGCCGGCGTCCAGCGTTGCGAAGCCGAGCTGTGGCTTGCTCCAATGTTGGTCGTGCGTGAAGATGGAAGCGGCGCGATCGATACGGATGTGTCCCGCAACGACATTCCTTTTTTTACGGAGTTCTTCATTGCACTGGGGGACGAAGCCAAACTTCAGGAGCCGGTAGAATTGAAGGATTCGATCCGGAGGAGGCTTTCCGAGTTGCTGATCCGCTACCAATGAATGGGCATCTGGCCGTTACACCCCTGAAGCTGTCAATACCCCCAATATTACCAATATAGCACCCGATATTTGTGTAATGGATACAGGTACTCCAGCAGCAAACGAAACCATCATGGTTACGACCGGGACAAGATTGAAAAATAGTGAGGTCTTGCCGGCTCCAATCTCTTTCATCGCTTTGTTCCACCACAAATAGCCTAATACACTAGTAAATATGGCCATAAATACGATTGACCCCCAAGCCCCGATTGGAATGCTTCGCAACGTTGCAGGGTTAGTCGTGAATGGAGAAGCCGCCAATAAACATAGAGCCCCAACGACCATCGTATATGTCGTTGTCGATAACGGACTTCCATCTAGAATAAAACGGCGTCCAAATACGCCATAACATGTCCAGCATACGTTTCCGCCGAAGAGGAGGACATCCCCGATCGAAAACGATAACGTCTTGACCGTATCGATAGAACCGTGCATTATGACCAACAATACACCAAGAAGCGCCAGGAATATACCGATTATTTGTCTTGCAGTAATCCTGTCTTTTAATACAGTCCGTGCTAATATCGTCGTCAGTAAAGGATTCAAAGCCATAATTAACGCCCCATTTACTGATGATGTGTATTTGAGGCCCGTAAAAAATAATGTACTAAACCCAAAGATTCCGACAACCCCAAGCACGATATACAAGAACGCGTATCTCTTGACTTGATGTTTATTGAAGCCTTCCGTCATGAATAAAATAATCAGCAAGATCACCGCAGCCAACCCAAAACGCAATGCTGCAGCGGCGAATGGAGAAAAATACCCGACCGTATATTTTGCAAGATTAAAAGAAGCTCCTGTGAAGACGGAAAAGCCAATTAACATCAGATATATTTTTATCTGTTTCATTACTCTCGCTTCTCCTTTAGCAAAAGACTAGTCAGGAAGCCCAAGCCATGTGAACATAGATAAAATGCCGGGTTTCCCCAGCATTTTAAGTAAAGTTTGCTTCGCGTGCTTCGGTTTATGGATTATCTCTGAGTAAAGATTTGGAATGTTACGCCGAATTTATCCGTCACCATCCCGTATGCCGGGCTAAAGTGCACTTTTTGCAGAGGCATGATGACTTGACCGCCTTGCTGTAAAGCATCGAAGAATCGATTTGATGTTCTGGTGTCGGGAGTTGTGATGCAGATTTGAGCGCGATTGCCGCTCTGGTTGGGCTGGCCTGGAAAAGAATCCGCAACAAACAGATCTGCATTGCCGATTTTTAAGATGGAATGCGCTAAACGATCTTTGGCTTCATCTGGTACGGGATGTTCCGGGTCTTCTGGCGCCTCTCCGAACGTTTGCATAAAGACGACTTTTGCACCAAATGAGGTTTCCTAAAATTGGATAGCTTCCTTTGCATTTCCGTCGAGCATGATAAAGGGAGTCACTTGAAAAGTCATGATTAAACAGCTCCTTCATACTGAAATTTTGACCAAGCTATGTTTAGCCGGGCTTGATTTCGATTATAGATTATAATAGTGACAGGTATTGTCATGAATTTAAAACAGAGGTTGTTCAAATCAAAACGACTCATGATATTGATTGAATCGGCGGTTCAAAGTTGAGGAAAATCATCGGGACGGGGAGCCCTCGCTTACTCCGCGGTCTCTGAGGCTTGGACCGGAGTTTTTTGGTATAATGGAGCAGCAAGTTGGAACGCCGAAGTCCGCGAGGGATCGGCAGAGCTGGCGGCGGAGACCGCTCGGAGGGGGAAGAGAGATGATCGACATGACGTTCACCGATCTCATGCGCAAGCTGATCGACGAGCGGTCCCTGGTCACGGTTGGGACGAGCGGCAACGAGCTGCACGGAATGATCACCGCTTTCGACAGCGAACAGCGGGTGCTTACTTTTAAGGATATGGGCGAAGGCGGAAGCTGGCACTTTATTCCAGTCGGCTCCATCCGCAGCATCGGCTATGACAACTCCGTGGACGGAGTTTTTTGCTACATCGATCTGTTCAAAAAATGAGCCGGCGCAGGCTCAGTTCAAAAGATGGGTGGTTCAACGGGTGATTATCGGAGTCGGCACGGATTTGACGGAGATCGTCCGGATGGAGGCCATTTTGCGGAAGCCATCGGGGGCGCGGTTTCTTGCCAAGATTTTGACGGAAGAGGAACGGAAGGACTTCGGCCGCAGGTTCGGACCGGTTGCCGGAGCCTGGAGCAAGCGGGCGGCGGAGTTTGCGGCGGGGCGGTTCGCCGTCAAGGAGGCGGTCGCCAAAGCCTTCGGCTGCGGGATCGGCAGCCTGCTCGGCTTTCACGACATCCACATCTCGGCGGACGCGGCGGGACGCCCGGTTTGCCGGGTCCGGGCGGAAGCGCTTGCCCGGATCGGCCTTGCCGAACGGGAGACGGCCGTTCACATCAGCATCACCCATACGGAAGCCACAGCAGGCGCGTTTGCGGTCGTGGAGCGGATTTAGAGGCATGCGACGGAGGGATTTGTCATGACGGAGCCGCACTACATTCTCGCCCTGGATCAGGGCACGACCAGCTGCCGGGCCATCCTGTTCGATCATGAGGGCCGCTCCGCGGGTACCGCCCAGCGCGAGTACGCCCAGAGCTATCCGCAGAGCGGCTGGGTGGAGCAGGACGCGGCGGAGATCTGGAGCATACAGCGCGAGGTCATGCGGGAAGCGGCCCGCCAGGCCAAGGGGACGATCGCCGCGATCGGCATCACCAATCAGCGGGAGACGGCGATCGTCTGGGACCGGATCACCGGCAAGCCGCTTCATCCGGCGATCGTCTGGCAATGCCGCCGGACGGCGGACATGTGCGTGCAATTGAAGGCGGACGGCGCGGAGGAGGAGATTCGCGCCCGCACCGGGCTGATCGTCGACCCGTATTTTTCCGCTACCAAGCTTGCCTGGCTGCTGGAGCAGGTGCCCGGCTTGCGGGAGAAGGCGGAGCGCGGCGAAGCGTTGTTCGGCACGGTAGACAGCTGGCTGATCTGGAACCTGACCGGCGGCAAGGTGCATGCCACCGATGTCAGCAACGCTTCGCGGACGATGCTGTTCAACATTCACCGGCTGCAGTGGGATGAGGAGCTGTGCCGCCTGTTCGGCGTACCCGCGGCCATGCTTCCCGAGGTGAGGCCTTCCTCGGCCAGCTTCGGCACGGTGGCGGGCGTTCCCGAATGCGAGGGAATCCCCATCGCGGGGGCGGTCGGGGATCAGCAGGCGGCGCTCTTCGGCCAGGCCTGCCACGAGGAGGGCATGCTGAAGAATACCTACGGGACCGGATGCTTCCTGCTGATGAACACCGGCGAGCGTCCGGCCGGCTGCCGGAACGGCCTCCTGACGACCATCGCCTGGCAGGCGGAGGGGCGGACGGAATACGCTCTGGAGGGCAGCGTCTTCACGGCGGGAGCGGTGGTGCAGTGGCTGCGCGACGGCTTGTCGCTGATCCGCGGGGCGGCGGAGACGGAGGCGCTCGCCTTGTCCGTGCCGGACACGGACGGCCTCTACTTCGTCCCGGCATTCAACGGGCTGGGGACGCCGTACTGGAATCCCGATGCCCGCGGGATGATCACCGGCATCTCGCGCGGCACGCGCAAGGAGCATATCGTTCGCGCCGCGCTGGAAGCGGTCGCTTACCAGACCGCCGACGTGATCCGGGCCATGGAAAGTGAATCCGGCATCCCCTTGAGCGAGCTCCGGGCGGACGGCGGCATGGTGAAAAACCGCTTCCTGATGCAGTTCCAGGCCGATATCCTGGGCCGCGCCGTCAGCCTGCCGGAGGAGCCGGAGACCACCGCGCTCGGCGCGGCTTACCTGGCCGGATTGAAGGTCGGCCTCTGGAACGGGCGCGGCGAGCTGAAGCGACTCTGGACGGAACGGGAGCGCTACCTCCCGATGATGGCGGCGGACCGTCGGGAACGGCTGTACACCGAGTGGGAGCGCGCGGTCAAGCGGCAGCTGCGCTGACTTCGCCGCTGCCCCGGCCGGTGGAGCCGCGGATTGGGGCGCGGCCTGGCGGCTGCGCGGTGCGGCCGCAGCTGGGCGCCGGGCCGGCGCAGCAGGCGGCCACTGGCCACTGGCCCCGTGCGGAGGGCCTCTCTTGCCGGGTGGAGCGGAAGATAGGGTGGTGTGTTAATACATAAGAATGCCACGTCATCTTCCGCAGGTTCGCTTGGGTATTTCCGGGAATGTATGGATAGGAACAAGCGGCCGTTTCCCCGTATGGAGGGAGTGCTCCGCCAGCTGTCCAGGTTGAGCGCCGACTCGTCTCGGCCTTCGTCCTCCCTCAGTTCCGGCTGCTTTCGCTGCTCTCGGGGCTCGCTGCGGCACGCTTGCGGTACGAATGCTAAGGAGCTGCGCCAAAATAACGTAACTCGTTTATCTCGCCGACTGCCCGATTTGTATACGTCTTCTTGTGTTCTTCCGGTATGTTATTTCAGCGCAGCTCCTAAATAGAAAGTGCAGAAAATTTCCTCACGGTTCGTTCTCCAGCCCCGGATTCCTGCAAAAGTGCAGCAATTTTTCCTGCGATCCGTCCTCCAGCCCTGTATTCCTGCAAAAGTGCAGGCTTACTTCCGTCATCCCCCGCGATCGAGGCTTCCATCCGAAAAATACCTGCACAATCGCAGGTTTCTCGCCCATGTTGGGCCAAATTCATACGAATTCCTGCACAATTGCAGGTTTTCTATCCCTCAACGGAAATCACATCCCCGCCCGCAGTCGCAGTCAAACCTTCTACATGCCAAACCGCGCGCTGCCTCTTCCACCTGATTCGCTGTCCGCGGTTTCCTAGAATTCCATCGCCGCCGCCCTAGCTGGCCAATCTGCCCTAGCGAGCCTGTCTGCCGGGATCGGTCGGAACGAGATGCAGCCCGTTCTCAGGCGTCCATTCCGCGTACATGATCTCGCTCGGCTTTTCGTACCCGTGCTTCTTCAGCTCGCTCATGAGCCAGGCGACGTCCTTGCCGCATTTGTGCAATTCGTCGCGCTGAATATCGCCGTCCTCGATCAGTCCGACCGGCAGGCCTACGGCCTTCTCGGGCAGTTGGAGATCCCGGCGCTCGATATTTTCGTAGGCGGATTTTCTCATGACGGTGAGGCTGCCGTTGGTTTCATAGACGGCGAACGCCACCTCGCGCAGCGTGAAGACATTCTGCATGCGCAGCAGCAGGCGGAGCTGCTCGAAATCCAGCTTGTTGCGCGCCATCTCCTTCCGGTCGATGACGCCGCCGCGGATCAGGATGGAAGGGCGCCCGTCGAGCGGTCCGCGCAGCCGTTTTACCCGAAACGTCAGGAATTCGAACAAATAGGAGAGCGTCGCCCACACGGCAAAGGCCAGAAGCAGCTGACGAATGCCCACATCGTCCGAATAGATGGTGTTCCCGACGATCTCGCTCAAGACGAGGGATGAGACGAAATCGAAAGGAGTGAGCTGGGCCATCTCCTTTTTGCCGAGAATCCGCGTGATGATCCACAGCCCGATGAAGCCGATGACCAGCTTCAGGACAATCAATTCGTAGTTCATTCGCAACCGTCCCCCTATCTTCAGCGCAGGCGCGCCCGACTCTATTTTACCCGATCCGCTAACAGGAAAAAACCTTCCGGCGGTCAACCCGGAAGGTTTGTTTCCCAATCTATATCATTAGGGGGGCTGGTTATAGATTACCCGCTGAACCTTAAGTGAACCTGAAAAACAGATTACCGTTATGTTACAAATTGATGACAAGGGCGCAGGCGATCAGGCTGCAGCCGCCGAGGATGCCGAGGATGAACGGGGCGAAGCCGAGATAGAGCAGCAGGACTGCGAGCATCAGCAGCATGAGCCAAACGGCGAATGCCGTGAAACGGCGGGAGAAGCGGGCGCCGAGAATAAGATAGAACGCCGCGAGCGCGGTTGAGCGGTAGAATTCAAGCAGGTAAGCTGCGGGAACGAAAAAAGGCAGCAGCGCGGCGAACAGCAGCAGGACCGCGGCGATGGAGACGCTTGTTGGTTTGCCGGCCAGTCTGAGGCGGGCTGCGGCGGGAGACGGGGAGGTCGCAGGGAGGGCGGCGGGCTTCCGGCGCAGAAGCGGCAGACAGACGAGCGTCGCGGCGGCGGCCGCCCAAAAGGACAACGGCACGAGCAAGGAAGGCGCGCCGAACAGCTCCAGCTGGCGAAAAACGGCCGAGAGAATCCACTGGGCTCCCCAGAGGAAGAGAATCGTGCGCCAGAACCGGACGGCGGGACGGGACCCGGATAGTCGGGCGGCGGAATTTGACAAGGCTGACATAGCGGAACCCCCTGGTGCGGATGGTATAATGGGTGAATGCCATGACCTATTATAGCAGATTTTGCTCGGCAGCAAGTTTTCCTGACGGAAGGGGATTTCAAAGTGACGGAGAAACGGCCGCATGATGCGGAGTTGGAAGATAAGAGGAGTACGAGCGGCAGGGACGAGGCGAGCGGGGCAATTCGCGCAAAGGAAGCGGGCGGCGGCAACGGGGGCGTCGAGGTCGGCGGTACAGCCGGCGGGGCCAATCGAGAAAAGGACGACGACAAAGCCTTCTACGCCCGCGAGCTGCTGGCTTGGTACCGCCGGTATAAGCGGGATCTTCCCTGGCGGCGGAGCAAGGACCCGTACCGGATCTGGGTGTCGGAGATCATGCTGCAGCAGACGCGGGTGGAAACCGTCATCCCTTACTATCACCGGTTTATGGAGCAGTTTCCGACCGTGGAAGCGCTGGCCGACGCCCCGGAGGACCAGGTGCTGAAGGCTTGGGAGGGGCTCGGCTACTATTCGCGGGCGCGCAATCTTCAGGCGGCGGTGCGCGAGGTGAAGGAAGAGTATGGCGGGATCGTGCCGGACGACCCGGAGGCGGTACTCTCGCTGAAGGGAGTCGGGCCGTATACGGCCGGAGCGATCCTCAGCATCGCCTACGAGCGGCCGGAGCCGGCCGTGGACGGTAACGTCATGCGCGTGCTGTCGCGGTTTTTCCTCCTCACGGAGGATGTCGCGAAGCCCGCGGCCCGGGTTTCCATCGAGCGGCTGGCGCGATCGCTCATCCCGGAAGGGGCGGCCGGCGATTTCAACCAGGCGCTGATGGAACTGGGAGCGACGGTCTGCACGCCGAAATCGCCGCAGTGTCTGATCTGCCCGGTGATGGAGCGCTGCGGAGCAAGGCTGCAAGGCCGCGTGGACGAGCTGCCGGTGAAATCCAAGGCGAAGCCGCCGCGCCCCGAAGCTCGCGCCGCCGCGCTCGTCGCCGACGAGTCCGGCCGCCTGCTCATCCGCCGCCGCCCGGCGGAGGGGCTGCTCGCCGGGCTATGGGAGCTGCCGCATATCGTCCTGCCGGACGCGGGCAAGGAACCGGCGCCCGCCGCCGGTTCCTTGCCCGTCCCGGCAGGAGCCGGCGGCTTCCCGGCGGCGGATGCGGCGGCGCTCGCGGCAGGGCTCGCGGCGGCAGAGGGCTTGCGCGTGGTCCCGGAGGCGTGGCTGACCGATGCGGAGCATACGTTCAGCCACCTGCGCTGGGACATGCGCGTGTTCCGCTGCCGCCTCGCCGTCGGCTCGCGGGAGCAGCTGCCGCCGGGCTACGCCTGGATGGGGGAGGAAGAGGAAGCCCTCTACCCCTTCCCCAATCTGTTCGCCCGGCTGATCAGCGCGTTCCGCTCCGGCGTATCCGCCGAGCGGCCGCAGTCTTAACGGCCGCGCCGCTTCCCGGCGCCGAGCGGCCGCGTTCCTGCCGCCGCGCCGCCGAGCCGCCTTGTCGCCGTGCTGCCGCCGTCGCGCCGCCGAGCCGCCATGCCGTCGCGCGCCGAGCCTCTGTGCCGCCGAGCCATCGCGCCCCGGCGCCCTCCCTCTCCTAAGCCCGCGGTAATCATTTCCTTCGCGGCGGGGCATCCTAAGCGGGAGTTTCCACAGAAGAAGCTCCACTCTTACACCTCGAAGGGAATGAAAGCTATGAGAGAGACAGGAACAAAGCTGATCACCTGCGGCATGGCGCTGCTTCTCGCCGGCGCGGTTGCGCTTCCCGCCGCAGCGGGCGCGGAGCTGAGGGACCCGGCCTCCGCACAGGCATCGCCGCCCTGCTCATCGCCAAACGACCCCTCCTGCAAGCCGAAGCGAATGCATCTGGGAATCGGCCCCGAGCGAATCTATGCGGAAGCTGCCGCGCTCCTCGGAATGAGCAGAGACGATCTCATGAAAGAGCTGACCGCAGGCAAGAGCTTAACCGATGCGGCGACCGCGAAAGGAAAGACCCGTGAACAGCTGATCGCCGGCTTGTTGGCGAGGACGTCCGCTATCCTGGATAAGGAAGTGAAGAACGGTTCGCTCACCCGGGAGGCGGCCGATCAGATGAAGGAGCAGGTGAACCGCAGGCTCCCCTGGCTGGTGGACGTCAAGGGAGTGGCCTTCTCCGGAAGAGGAAAAGGCCGGCACTCCATGCCTCCCGGCCTGCTGGCCGCCCGCATGCCCGAGCTGGCTGCCGATCTCGGCATGACCAAGGAGGAGCTGACGCAGGCGCTCGCTTCCGGAAAATCGCTCGCCGAGATTGCCGCGGCGAAGGGAATCAGCCGGGAGCAGCTGATCGCCAAGCTGAAGGACGAGCTGACCCCTGTGCTGGAAAAGCTGGTTGATCACAAGCAGATCGCCGCGCCCTCGCCGTCCCCAAGCCCCTCGAGCCGAAGCGGCCGGTGACATTTTGATAACCGCGGGTTGCTCCGCCTTCACAGCAGTCCTTCCAACCCGGAGGGCTGCTTTTTTCCCTGAATTCAATACTCAAGTTAAAAAAATAGAAAATTAGTAAAGTTTATGATAGACATATCCTTGACTTCCCATTTTATTTGTGTAATCATAATAAAGAGCGGAGATACAAAAAAATCCATTAAAGGAGATTGATCTCATGCGAAAATCTTTGATTGTTCTATTTTTAATATGTTCCTTGGCGCTGAGTGGTTCGGTGTTTGCAGATGGGAATGATAATCCTCCTCCCTCAGTTTCGACGGCTCCTGCAACTTGGATAACTCCAATGTCGTCAATCGGTTACGCTAGTCAAGCGTTAATTGGTCAACAAATGAGTTACAATTTTGACGTCACATCTGCTATGCCCGAATGGAGAGTATGGATTAATAATACTTCTATCTATTCCTATCATGTAACAATTACAAAGGGGAGTCCTACGGGTCCTGTTCAATGGGCTGGGGATGTTTCAGCAAATACTCAGATGAACATATGGTCGAATTATGCGTATGCTGCAGATACTTATTATGTAAATTTCACCTGTGGTGGTGGTAATATGTCTGGTGAAGTGGCAGCCCGTATTGCCTCTACGCACGGCGAAATCTTGCCTTAACAGCGTTATCTCCGCTCAATTTTTTTTAGCTACTGTCGATCAGCTCAATAGACCGGCAGTTTTTATTTTTCAAGCCATTGACCTTCTTTGATCTCTAGGATCTACACCTAACTAACGTCTCTCAATTTTCTCGCTGACTTCTCGATTTGTGTACGTTCTTCTTATGATCTTCCCGACGATGAAAAAAGCGGGTGACGGAAAGCCTGGTGAATCGTACCGACAACGGCAGCCCTGGTTTGACGACAGCGAGGCCATCGCCAAAGAGAACACGGCAGACTCGGCCTGATCCCGCCGCCTCCGCCGCCATTCCACACAAAAAAGCGCGAACCGGATATACCGGCCCGCGCTTTTCTACGTTCCCGTCCGAGTCAGCCTGCCTTATTTGGCGGCGGCGTAGCGCTTGTTGACTTCGTCCCAGTTGACGAGGTTCCAGAACGCGGCGATGTAGTCCGGACGCTTGTTCTGGAACTTCAGGTAATAGGCGTGCTCCCAGACGTCGAGGGCGAGAATCGGAGTTTTGCCTTCGCTGAGCGGGGTGTCCTGGTTCGGTGTGCTCGTCACGGACAGCTTGCCGGCCTTGTCGACGACGAGCCAAGCCCAGCCGCTGCCGAAGCGGGTGGTGGCGGCTTTCGCGAAGTCTTCCTTGAACTTGGCGAAACCGCCGAGCTCGGTTTCGATCGCAGCTGCGATGGCTCCGGTCGGCTCGCCGCCTCCGTTCGGGCTGAGGATCTGCCAGAACAGGGAGTGGTTGGCGTGGCCGCCGCCGTTGTTGCGGACGGCGGTGCGGATGCTTTCCGGAACCGCGTCCAGACTGGCGACCAGCTCCTCGACGGATTTGTTTTGCAGTTCCGGCGCGCTTTCCAGCGCGGTGTTGAGGTTGTTGACGTACGTTGCGTGATGGCGGTCATGGTGGATTTCCATGGTCTTTTCATCGAAATGCGGTTCGAGCGCGTTGTTCGGATAAGGCAGCGGCGGCAATTGATGTGCCATTGTGAATCCCTCCAGATATGTAAAATTTGGAATCAAGCTTTCCATACCACTATTATAAACAATTTGGCCGGCTGTTGCAAAAATCATTGACAAGTCGGAATTAGTTCGGTTCAATCGTCAAAATTCGATTTTTACGGCTTCGGTCCCTAGCGGTCTTGCCCAATAATGGAGGTTGGCCATAGCAGGAAAAAGCCGATGAAACAAGGCCATACGGGCTTCGGTCCACTGGTTGGACGTACCTGAATAAACCAGGACGATCTGGAAAAACAAAGAAAAACGATGAAAGCGATTTATATTAAGCGTTTTCAAGAGGAAAACGGTGAATAGTTAATGAAATTTTAATTTTTCGTCCCAAAAGAGAAGTAATTTGCGCATATTTGTCGTAATATATAGGAGGTACCGCATCTCAATTCTTCTGGGGAGAGACCTTCATGATCATTCGTTCGTTTCGGCTGTCGGATTATCTTGTTGCGAACCGGCTGCTGGCTGAAGCCCTGACCGAAGCCTGTTATGAAGAAACAAACCATGCGCTGGCCCGGCAATTGTCGTATGACAGCGAGCTTGTCCTGGTGGCGGAGGAAGGCGAGGAACTCCTGGGAATCATCATCGGCACGATCGACAACGACCAAGGGTATTACTACCGACTGGCCGTTGATCCGCTTCACCGCCGCAAGGGAATTGGCAAGGAACTCATCCGCACGCTGGAAAAACGCTTCATTACCCGAAATGTAAGCGATATTCTGATTGCGGTGGACGAGCATGGGGAAGATCAGGAGCTGTTGTCCGTATTCGATGCGGTAAGGTACTTCAACCGGTTTCTGCCGAAGGGCAGGAAAGCGCTTAGCATTGCAAGCGCCAATTGACCAAGCCGATCCTTTTGGGGCATATCGGACGCCTAAGTTGGCGTGCCGGTGTGCTTTTCTTGTATACTGGAGCAAAGAGAGAGAAGAAAAGGACGGTTGCGATGAGCGATTCCGACGTATATGTCATCAAAAGCTTCAAGCATAACGGTCATCTGCACCGCATGTGGCTGGAGAACCGGCGCGTTCCGGGCTTTCTGCTGCATCCGGAGCACGCCGCCGAGAATATGATCGTAACCGTCAACTGTCGCACGAAAATTGTCGAGGCGGCCGGAAGCGAATGGTTCAGCCGCAGCCCGGGCGTCACCTTTTTCATACCGGGGGTCTGGTACAACATCGTAGCGCTGATTGAGAACGGAGGCGTGCGCTATTACTGCAACGTAGCGTCGCCTCCGTATCTATACGGCAACGTCATCACGTACATCGACTACGATTTGGACCTGATCGTGACGCCGGGCGGCGACCGGATTCTCGTCGATCAGGACGAATATGAACGGCACAGACAGAGCTACCACTACTCCCACATCGTGGAGAAGAAGGTCCGGGAGGGGCTCAGGCTCCTGACCGAGCGAGCGGACAAGAAACGGATGCCCTTCGACAGCGGGCAGGTGCTGGCGTACTACGACTGGTGGCAGAAGGAGTGGGGGGAAGAGGCATGAAGGAAGTCATCGTATACACGGACGGGGCGTGCTCCGGCAACCCGGGACCCGGGGGCTGGGGTGCGGTTTTGTTTTACGGCGAGCATCACCTGGAAATGTCCGGCGGGGAGGCGCATACGACCAACAACCGGATGGAGCTGCTCTCTGTCATCGAGGCGCTGTCCAAGCTGAAGGAGCCATGCAAGGTGAAGGTGCACAGCGACTCCGCGTACCTCGTGAACTGCTTCCGGCAGGGTTGGTACCACGGCTGGTTGAAGAACGGCTGGCTGAACAGCAAGAAGCAGCCGGTGGAGAATCAGGACCTGTGGAAGCGGCTGCTGGCGCTGAAGGAGATTCACCAGCTCGAATTCGTCAAGGTCAAGGGCCATGCCAGCGACCGTTGGAACAACCGCTGCGATGAGCTCGCCCGCGCCGCTGTAAAAAGCGTGGCGACCCGCTGACTCCCGCCGCTGGCGGGGTGCGCTGATTGCGGTGCGCGGTTGCGGTTCGGGCGGCGAGAATGCAAATGGAAAGGAGGCGAGACCCATCGCCGACACGCTCAATCTGGACGCGCCCGCCGGAGCTTGGCTCCGCCTCAAGGAGGAGATCAGAGCTGCCGCCGCCGGCCTGGGCATCGACAAGATCGGCTTCGCGTCCGCCGATCCGTTCCTGGAGCTGAAGGAGCGGCTGATCCGCCGCCGCGAGGCCGGTTACGAATGCGGCTTCGAGGAGAAGGACATCGACCGCCGCACGCATCCGGAGCTTCTCTTCGCGGCTCCGCGTTCCCTCGTGGCCATCGCCGTGGCTTATCCGGCCAAGCTCCCCGACCCGCCGCGCTCCGCGCCCGGCGCGTCGCGTGGCATCATGGCCCGCTCCGCCTGGGGCGAGGATTATCACACCGTGCTGCGCGAACGGCTCGCCCGGCTGGAAGCGTTCATCCGCGGGCGGGTGCCGGCGGCGCGGATGGAGAGCATGATCGACACGGGAGCACTCGTCGACCGGGCGGTGGCCGTTCGGGCGGGAATCGGCTTCAGCGGCAAGAACGCATCCGTCATCACGCCGGAGTTCGGCTCTTATGTTTATCTCGGCGAGATGATCACGAACGTGCCGTTTCCGCCCGATACGCCGGTTACCGAGGATTGCGGCGACTGCACGCTCTGCCTCGACGCTTGCCCCACTTCGGCGTTCAAGGCTCCCGGCGTGCTCGATGCCAATCTCTGTATCTCCTTCCTCACCCAATCCAAGGAAGAGATTCCCGACCCGCTGAAGGAGAAGATGGGCAACCGGCTCTACGGCTGCGATACTTGCCAGGTGGTCTGCCCGAAGAACAAGGGCATGAACTGGACTCACCACGAGGAGTTCCGTCCCGATCCGGAGCTGGTCAAGCCGCTGCTCGCGCCGCTGCTCGCCATCGGCAACCGCGAGTTCAAAGAGCGCTTCGGCGCGGGCGCCGCCGCCTGGCGGGGCAAGAAGCCGATCCAGCGCAACGCGATCATAGGCCTCGGCAGGCTGCGCGACCGGGAAGCGGTTCCAGATCTCGCCCGCGTTCTCGCGGAAGACCCGCGTCCCGATATCCGCCGGGAGGCGGCGTGGGCGCTCGGGCGGATCGGCGGCGAGCCCGCTCTCGCCGCGCTGGATACCGCCGCCCGGCGCGATCCGGTGGAGAGCGTGAGGCTGCGGGCTGCGGAGGCGCGGGAAGCCTCCAGGCTCCCTGCGCTCCGTCGCGAGCTTCCCGCTGAAGGTCAAGACAGGGTTCATCAATCTCTTTCCAATGACGATAAATAATATAGCAAGATGCGCATTTGCGCTTCCAATCTTTGATCCGGGTGGTGCACCCCATGAAATATGTCAGTCTCGATAACGTAGAGCCGGGTCAGTTTTTGGGCAGAACCATTTTCGCCGGCAATGGAGCGACTCTTCTCGCCGAAGGTGTCCAACTGACGGTCTATATGATCAACACCTTGCGGCGCATTGGAGTGACAATGCTCTATATTCAGGACCCCTTGTTCGAGGATGCTGAGTACGAGGACCCTGTCTCCGAGGAGAACAAGCGGCTGGTCATGCACCAGATGGGAGAGACGCTGGAGGCGGTCCGCTCCGGCAAGGACTTTTCCAGCAAGGCGATCAGCATCAGCATCGACCGGCTGCTCGAGGACATCCTGCTCAATCAGGAGGTCCTGCTTCAGCTCTCGGACATCCGCACGCATGACAATGCCCAATATGTCCACTCCCTCAATGTAGCCACGATCAGCGCGCTGATCGGCGTCAATATGGGCCTCGGCCAGGTGCAGCTCAAGGAGCTGACCATCGGGGCGCTTTTGCACGATATCGGCAAGGTCGAGGCGATCACGGACGATTCCTTGACGGATTTGAAACGTCATCATACTTGGAGAGGCTTCGAGCTGCTCAAGACCAAGCGGGAATTCAGCCTGCTGATCGCGCATGTCGCTTTTCAGCATCACGAGCGGCCGGACGGCCTCGGTCTTCCCCGCGGTCTCTTTGACGATCAGATTCATCTCTATGCCAAGATTGTGAAGGTGGCGAACACTTATGACAATCTGCTCTACCGGGACGGGAAAACGCTCATGCTTCCCCATGAAGCGTGCGAGGTGATGATGGCGATGGCCGGCAATGAGCTGGATCATGAGGCGCTCATCCAGTTCACGCGAATCATATCCATTTACCCCACCGGCATATCGGTGCGCTTGTCGACCAAGGAAACCGGCGTGGTCGTCGGCCAGCACCGCGGCTTGCCCGGCCGCCCCATCGTGCGGGTCGTTCGGCAGGAGTTCGACGGGGAAGTGGAGACGAAGGAAATGGACCTCGCGAAGCATACCACCGTCTTCATCGAAGCGGTGCAGCCATGACCCTCTTTTCCAAGCAAAAGCGGTTTGTGTGCCCCTCGGGGACATGATATCATAGAAGAGGTTTTGACTATTTGGACTGAGGTGAACGAAGGACATATGAGTAGTGTATGGGACTGGTTGATTCCCGTTCTCACGCTGATCGCCGGCTTGATTGTCGGCTTCGCCGCAGGGGTTTATTACCTGCGCAGACAGATGGAGAAGATGCAGAACGATCCGGAGATGCTGACGAAGATGGCCAAGCAGATGGGCTACAACATGAACCGCCAGCAGCTCGCCAAGGCGCAACAGATGATGAAGCAGCAGCAGGGCAAGAATGCGGGAATGAAGCCGCCGGTCAAGAGCGGCAAAAGATAAATTCGGGGCAAAAGCCGTCAAGTCAGGAGGAGAGCACCATTCTTTCGAAGCAGCTTCGCAATGAGAAGGTGGAAGAGAACCGGGAGAAGATCGAGGAGCATATCCACGAGATCCTCCGGCTCATCGGGGAAGATCCGGAACGGGAAGGCCTCCGCGAGACTCCGGCCCGCGTGACCCGGATGTACGAAGAGATTTTCGCCGGCTACGGCAAGGATTACAAGGAGATTCTCGGCGTCACCTTCGACGAGAACCATGAAGAGCTAGTCGTCGTGAAGGACATCGTCTACTACAGCCAGTGCGAGCATCACATGGCCCCGTTCTTCGGAAAAGTGCACATCGGCTATATTCCGAGCGGCAAGATCGCCGGCCTCAGCAAGTTCGCCCGGCTGGTCGATGCGGTGACGAGCCGCCTGCAGGTGCAGGAGCGCATCACCTCGGAGCTCGCCGATATCATCATGGACGTGCTGAAGCCGCAGGGCGCGATCGTCGTCGTCGAGGGCGAGCATCTGTGCATGTGCTCGCGCGGGGTCAAGAAGTACGGCAGCAAGACGGTGACCTCGGGCGTGCGCGGGATCTTCCGCCGCGACGTGGCGCTCAGGACGGAGTTTATGTCGCTGATCAAGGAGTAGGGACCGCACCGCAAGGCTGATGAAAGCGAATGAATTTCCAAAACAAGTGCACGGGTCGAGGACCGCGGGCACTTGTTTTTTTTGTGCGCGTGGCGTGGACTTTTACGGCTGAAATGTCTTTTAGAAGGTGGACACGGCCGACAAGAGCGGGTGGCGGAGCCCCCCCTCAAATTAGGTACAAGATATGGGGCGTTCTGAGGTGAAAGATACTAGATAAGCGATTATTCGGGTAGCTGGGGGTTCTATCGCTCTAACAAAGAGGTGTCCACCTTATGAAAGACAAACAAGCATGAATTGTCCACTATGGAGGGACGAAACGAGGAACGTTTTGCTAGGGCCGCTAGCTGGAGGAGGGTTTACCGTGAAGCGTGTGGTGGAGAGATGCATACATCGACAGCCGGACAACAGTATTACGTAAACAAGAACCGGAGGCGTCGGCGTCGCCTCCGGTTTTTCTAACAAGTTGCCGGCTTGTCAATAGGGATGCCATTTTACTTGCCGCGCTGTAGTGAACCGCTCGTTCACATGCGGCCAGTTGACAACGTTCCACCAGGCTGCAACGTATTTGCCGCGCTCCGTCTGATACTTCAGATAATAGGCGTGCTCCCACACATCGAGGGCGAGCAAGGGAATGACGTCCCACTGGGACAGGTTCTGGTGCTTCTCCGCTTGCAGAATCTCCAGCCGGTGGCTGCGCGGGCTCCAGACGAGGATCGCCCAGCCGCCGCCCTCGACCTTCTCCGCGGCTTGGGAGAAATGCTTCTTGAACGCCTCGAAGCTGCCGAAATCCCGGTCGATCTCGGCGGCCAGGGCTCCGCTTGGCTTGCCGCCGCCCTGCGGGCTCATGATGTTCCAGAAGAGGGTATGCAGGTAATGGCCGGCTCCGTTGAAAGCAGCCTCGCGCTCCCAATGCTTGATGAGGGCGAAGTCTCCCGTCTTCCGCGCCTTTTGCATCTCCAGCTCGGCCTTGTTGAGACCATCTACATAAGACTTGTGATGGATGTCATGATGCAGCTGCATCGTCTTCGTGTCGATATGCGGTTCGAGCGCGTTATAGGGATAGGGCAGAGGAGGCAGGGTATGCCCGCCGATCGGAACCGGCGGCTGATCCGGCACGGGCGGCCGCGACCAGCTTCCTTCGCCCGTCGCGGTTGCGTCTAGCGCATCCGCGGGTGTTCCATCTTGCCTGAAGGCGCTGTCGGAAAGGTCAGGGTCGGAATAGATTCTGAGATTTGCGCCATCCTCTCCCGCTATCTCCGCCAGGTAAGGTTCCAGTGCTTCCGCATACGAGAGCGATTCGTTGGCGGCTTGTGCGATGAGGGTGGAGGTTTGGGATGGCAGCGGCGAATAAGCGCTATCCTGCTCCTCCGCGCGGCTTGCCTCAAATTGTTCCAGCTGGGAGACGAATTCGCGCGACTGAATGAGCGAGATGGACAAGAGATCGGCTGCCGGGTTTGTCTGATCCGGCTCGGCGAACGGCGGAGTGCGGCCGCCAAGCCATTCCTCCTGTGCGGCAAGCCGGCTTGCGGCGAATTCGGTCCGGGCAAAAAGCTCCTCCCACTGGTCCAGCCAATCGACTAGCTCGGGGGTTTCTAAGGAGGTGTAGGAGCGCAGAACGCGGGCCTGCTCCTTCTCATTGCTTTTCCAGTCGCGGATGATCTCGAACAGGCGAAGTGGGGGGAGATCTCCATTACTCTCAGACATCAGCATAACTCCTTTCCGGCAAATAGGCTCTATCTTAAGCTATATTCCGCTCCGCTCCGCCTTATGAAAAAGAGAGAACTCCCCGTGGCGGACCGCGATTTCCTGAGTTATACTAAGCGTAATCAGGTTTCACTCTTTGAAACGAGAGGCGGGTTGTGCGATATGTCGATCGATGATTCCAAACTGACCGTGCGGGCCGTGGAGCGGGCGCTTGACCTGCTGCTCTGCTTTGCGGAGGAAAGCGATCTCAGCCTGACCGAATTGTCCGCCCGCGCTGGTTTGCACAAGAGCACGGCGCACCGGCTGCTGGCCTCGCTGGAAGGAAAGGGCTTCGTCCGCCGCGACCCGGTCTCGGAGAGATACCGGCTCGGCTACCGCATCTGGGAGCTGTCCGCCAATCTCGCCCAAGACGACGATCCGGCGGTCATCCTGCTGCCGGAGATGGAGCGCTTGCGCGACCAGCTTGGAGAGACGGTAAGCCTCTATGTGCGCGACGGGTTGGAACGGATCCGGGTGCAGGCCGTCCAGAGCAGCCAGGCGATCCGCCGGGTGGCCCCGGTCGGGGCGCGGCTGCCGCTGCATGTCGGCGCCTCCGGCAAAATCCTGGTCGCCTTCGGCACGCCTGAGCTGCAGCGCGAGCTGCTCGCTTCCGGGCTGTGGACCGACGCCGAGCAGAGATGCGCCTTCGAACGCCAGCTGCAGGAGGCGAGGGAAAGCGGGTACGCGACCAGTCTGGAGGAACGCGAAGCAGGCGCCGCTGCGATCGCCGCTCCGATCTTCAACCGCGCCCACCGGATGGTGGCAGCGCTGGCGGTGTCGGGACCTTTGAACCGCCTGACGGCGGGGGCGATGAAGGAGGATGCGCCATTGCTGCTGGAAACGGCGGGGCGGATGGGCAAGATGCTGAAGCCTTAAGCGATGCCGGACGCGTTCATGTCATTGATTGTAACTTAGGAACTGCGCTGAACGAACATGTCGGAAGAACGCAAGAAGAACGAACACCAATAGGGCAGTGAGCACAAGACGCGGCAATCCAGGCAGCTTTGAGCCTTTCCGGTGCGGGGAGGCTTTGGTTTCTGCTTTTTTCCCTTCATCGTGGTAACGAAAGGACGTCACCTTATCTGACAATTCATGAAAATTTCCATTGTCCTTTAAGCGTAATGCTGGTAAAATCACAATAATGATTTCACTTTTGTAAAGCGCTGAGGGGAGATAAAGAGGATGAAAAAAGTACTTATGCTGGCTATGGCAGGGGTTATGGCATTATCGATTACGGCATGCGGCGGGAAATCTTCCGGCGACGGCGACGGCAAGGTCTATAAGATCGCCACCGATGCCAGCTATGCTCCAATGGAAAGCATGGACAAGGACAAGATCGTCGGGTTTGATGTCGACTTTTTTGACGCGGTGATGAAGCAAGCCGGGCTGAATTACAAACTGTCCAATACCGGCTGGGACCCGATGCTCGAAACCGTCAAGAAGGGGGATTACGACGCAGGCCTTTCCTCCGTCTCTATCACGGACGAACGCAAACAGACCTATGATTTCTCGATCCCTTATTTCGAGTCGACGAACATGATCATCGTCAAGGAAGGCAGCGACATCAAGAACGCTACCGACCTGAAAGGCAAGAAGGTAGCCGTTCAAGGCTCGACGACCGCCGACACCCTAATGAGCGGTATCATGGGCGCAACGAACAGCGATCTGAAGAAATTCAAGTCCAACACCTTGGCGTTCCAGGAATTGGATAAAAACGGGGTAGATGCGGCGGTAGCGGATATCGCCATCGTGCGCGAGTACGCCAAGAACAACCCGGACAAGAAGTTCGTCACCATCGAAGACAAACAGAATTTCGGCGTGGAGTATTACGGGGTTCTTTTCCCGAAAGGCAGTGAACTGAAGGCGAAGCTGGACCCAGCGATCAAGACGATCATCGAGAACGGCAAGTACGCGGAAATCTACAAGAAGTGGTTTGGCGAAGCACCGAACACCGACGCCCTCCTGAGCGCCAAGTAAGCGCGGCAGACCCTAATAGCGGAAGAGGCCCCGCCGCAAGCGGGGCTTTTGTGACTAACGAGACAAGCGAAGGAAGGAAGAGCATTATGCTTGGTGGTTTTAATTTCGACATCATAGGGGAATACCTGCCCTTGCTGCTGAAGGGAGCGCTTCTCACCATCGGAATATCCGTGGCATCTATTTTTCTCGGCTCCTTGCTCGGGCTGGTGGTGGGCTTCGGCAAGATGTCCCGTCGCTGGTTCCTGCATTATCCGGCAGTGTGTTACGTTAACTTTTTCCGCGGCACTCCGCTTTATGTGCAAATTCTGATGGTCCATTTCGGACTCGTCTATGCTGTGCTCGGCAGGACGAATTCCATCGTCGCGGCGATCACGGCCCTTTCTCTCAACTCGGCCGCCTACTCGGCGGAAATCTACCGCGCCGGCATCCAGTCGATCGACAAGGGTCAGACGGAAGCGGCGCATTCGCTCGGCATGAACCAGAGCCAGACCATGCGCCACATCATTCTGCCGCAGGCGATCAAGCGGATGATTCCCGCCTTCGGCAACGAATTCATCACCCTGCTGAAGGACTCTTCGCTGATCGCCATCGTCGCCGCTCCCGAGATCATGTACTGGGCGAACGCCATGAACGGCCAATACATGCGCATCTGGGAGCCTTACCTGACGGCGGCCCTGATCTATTTTATCCTGACGTATTCCCTCAACAGGCTGCTCGTCTACATCGAAAGGAAGGTTTGACGGATGGATGCGATCATTCAGGTGCGGAACCTGTCCAAGTCCTTCGGAACGAATGCGGTGCTGCAGGACATCAATGTGGACATTCAGCCGAGCGAGGTGGTCGTTGTCATCGGTCCCTCCGGCTCGGGCAAATCGACCTTCCTGCGCTGCCTCAACCTGCTGGAGCAGCCGAACGGCGGCGAGATCGTCATCAACGGCCAGTCGCTGATGGACAAGAAGACCAGCATCACCGAGATCCGCTCGGAGGTCGGCATGGTGTTTCAGCAGTTCAACCTCTTCCCGCACAAGAGGGTCATCGACAACATCACCTTGGCCCCGATTCTCGTCCGCAAGTGGCCGGAGGAGAAGGCGCGGGCGAAGGCGATGGAGCTGCTCGACAAGGTGGGCTTGGCCGAGAAGGCCGAGGCGTACCCGCCCTCGCTGTCCGGCGGTCAGGCTCAGCGCGTGGCCATCGCCCGGGCGCTGGCCATGGAGCCGAAGATCATGCTGTTCGACGAGCCGACCTCGGCGCTCGATCCGGAAATGGTCGGCGAGGTGCTCGCCGTCATGCAGCAGCTCGCCCGCGAGGGCATGACGATGGTCGTCGTCACGCACGAGATGGGCTTCGCCCGCGAGGTGGGCGACCGCGTGCTGTTCATGGAGCAGGGCTATGTCGTAGAGGAAGGCCCGCCCGCCGAAGTGTTTGGCAGCCCGAAGCAGGAGCGCACTCGCGCTTTTCTGTCGAAGGTATTGTAGGCAACCTGTCCAGGCATCTACTAGAAGCTTCTCTCTCCTTGCGGGAGGAAGCTTTTTTATATGACCGTTTCGTACAGGCGCTTGATTGTCGCGGCACCGCCGGTATCCTTCGACAAGCATCCCTGGCGCTTTCATTACCAATAGATGACCGACTTGCCGAGCAATCTCGCCACCGCTTCCGCAAAATGATAATCGCCGTAGATCAACGATACGTCGATGTTGGAGCCGGCTGGTTTATGGCCGGTGGCCGCCTTCAGCAGCCCCTCCTGGAGCGGTTCATTCTTCGTGGAGTAGCGGTCGTACAGACTCAGCACCATTCGCTCCGCCGGGAATCTCCCGTTTCCTCACTGGCCCAGAACAGCAAGGGGAGGTTGTACATGCAGTCGATGATGATCCGTCCGCGGTTCGCTTCGCTAAAAGGATCTCCAGGCGTCCACACGTTCCAGGCTTGAATGAACCGGCCGCGGGGATGAAAACGGTCCGCCAGCACCTTCGCCGCATCCAGAGCGGTTTGCCGCGCTTCCGCGCTGCCGGTCAGCTTATAATCGGCAACGGAAGACAGGCTGAACAGGAAGCTCAGGTCGTGATCCGTCGTTTCCCTGTTCTCATACAGCCGCTTGAGGAACCGTTGCCGGGAGCGCCGGGCGATGTCCGCATAGACGCCTTCCCCGGACAGCTCAGAGCAGAGCCAGGCGAGCCCCGTCCAGAAGCCTCCTACCCAGAAGCCGTCATCCATAAACTCATACCGTCCGTCCGCCGTCGCATGAGGCAGGCGATCTCCGAAACGATCGGCATTGCGCCTTGTTTTAGCCAGAATGAACGACTGGATGGTTGGCAAGTTTGCTGAGTTTGACAAATTTGACATCGTATGCCCCCTTCTATAAAGTATCCGCTCAAGCCAGCGCATTGGCCGTCATTCGGCCGAAATCTTCCAGGGTTACCTGTCCGTCAGGGGTCTGCTCCTGCAGAAATTGGGCCAGGCCATCGATCACAAAGTCCGCCAGAGCGGTCTTGTATTTGCCCGCGAAGCCGCCGATATGGGGAACGCACAGCACATGCTCCATCTGCAGCAGGGGATGATCGGCCGGAAGCGGCTCCTGATGATACACGTCGAGAGCGGCATGGAACCGACCGGTCTTTAATTCGTTCATCAGGGCGCTTTCATCGACGATTCTGGCTCGCGCCGTATTGACGAACAGCGCGTCGTCCGGGATGAGCGCCAGCTCGCGGGCGCCGATCATTCCCACAGTGGAGGGAGTGAGGGAGCTGTGCAGGCTGACGATCGAGCTGGTGGATAGCACCTCCTCCAGAGAGCACAACCGGACGCCGAGAGCCTTCGCCTCCTCCTCGGTGCAAAAACGGGAGGACAGCTTGATATCGACGGGAAAGCCCTTGAGCAAGGCGATCACGTTCCGGCTGATTTCTCCAAGGCCGATCAGACCGATCGTTCTGCCGGACAGACCCGGTACGGTTTCCCCGTTGTTATAGCTCCAGCCTCCGGATTGCAGCCTGCGGCTGTACCCCTGCAAATTCCAGGCTCCCGCCATCATGAGGGCCACCGCCGCTTCGGCGGTAGACTTCGCCAGCATCTTGTTGGCGGTCACTACGGCAATTCCTTTGACGAAGGCATTCTCGTTCACGACAGCGGTGGCGGACCCAGCCGCGTGTCCGATATAGGAGAGCTTGCTTGCGGAGGCCAGCGCTTCATCGGTGAAGAAGGGAGAGCCCCAGGACGTGAGGCAGGCGTCATATCCTCCGATAATCCGGGACAACCCCGCGCTGTCGAAAGATTGGCCGGCGGCATCCCACCACTCGATCTCGGTAATGGCACGCAGCTTATCCAGTACGGACTCCGGAAAGAGCATTCGTTTGAGGTCGGCATCGACAATGGCCAGCAAGGTTTTCATCGATCCAGCTCCTTCATCAATTTGACGTAAGATGTGAAAACGGCATCCAAATCCAGTTCCAGCCGTTGCAGCTCGGGCCGCCATTTCGTCTCCCATTCCAGCGAATACCAGCCCTCATACCCGCGCGCCTTCAACGCGGCGACGGTGTTCCTCAGAGGCAGCTGGCCTTCCCCGGTCAGCGTGTATTTCCATTCATGCATGGCCGGATCTTCGAAAGGAACGCCGTCTTTCATGTGGACGTGGGCGATGGACGGGCCAATGAGATGCAGCGTCTCTTCCGGCTGCTCCCCGAACTCGCGGGGGTGGATCACATCGTAGATGATTCGGCAATTCGGCCGGTCGATGTCTTCCAAAAGTCCCTGCAATACCTGCCCGGTGGAAAATTCATTGTGGGTTTCGATCCAGACTTCAATTCCCCGTTCGCGGGCCGCGTCGCAGGCTTCCCGGACATGCCGAATAATCCCGGCGCGGTCATGGACGGGATTTCGCTCGCTCACCCGCTTGAAGAAGGTGCCGAGAAAGACCCGCACGCCCCTTGCGCCAAGCCCTTCGGCGATGTGAATGTGGCGGGCGAGCAGCTTGCGGGCGGGCTCTTCCTCGCCTATTCCGCTCAGGACAACGCTTGCCCCGACGTTCGTGACGGCGATTCCGGCCGCTTGAAATTCCCGAGCCGCCGACCGGATTTCACTTTCAGTGGAATCCGGCGCAATGGCGAACCCTTCATCGACCTTCATCTCGATTCCGGCAAAACCGTGCCGTTTGCAGCAGTCAATTAGCTTTTCCACGCTCCATCCTTCGCAGGGCAGCGTGCTGAAAGACAGCTTCATGCGTCAACCCTCCATCTGTTCAACCTATCTCAACTTTACCTCGGACGGTTAACGGAGGCAGACACTATTTTACGGGATACTTGACTTGTTTTACGAAGCTGTCCTTTTCACGGACGGTCATTTCATCGACCGTCTTAGTCTTAGATTCGCCAGTAGATGGAACCGTGTGAGGATCAGAAATGAATTCGGATCGGTCAACGGATTCAGGAAGCGAGAGCATTTCGAAAATTTTCCCAATTGGCACCGATCTCGAAGTTCGACTGACCGGCCAACTGCTTGTAACTGTTGATCTCAGCCGTGATGCTTGTGGAGGTAAAGGACGTTTTGACGCTCATGATCGAATCTTGCTCGCTGCTACTGGCGCTGCTGACGTTCATCGTGAAGCTTGTTGAACTTCTTAACCAAAACAAAAAGGAAATAGGCCGCCCGCGCTAAGGGAACGACCTATTTCTGTGCGTACCTTTTGTGAAGCCACCGCCCTTAAAAGCGGCTATTGCCTGGGGGCCGTGTTTGCCGCACGGCTCCTTTCGCATTTTAAGCTTCTTCTGCCTCTAATATACCACATGCGATAAAGAAATAAAATAATAGTGTGCATGTATTAATCGAACTGGCTGATTAGCTCCAGATCATCGGGATTGCTGTCTTTAGCCAGTTTTCACCAACGATTGGTGAAAATTCGGCATGAACTTTGAAGCCCAGGTCGCCATCCTGCGATTATTTAACGGTTGGCGCCGCGGTGGTGCTAGCCGAGGATGTGGCAATTTCCTGGAAAGATTCGGTTTACTATCCGCTTCAAGCGGAACAGGCTCTGTTCAACGGTGTCATCCACAGCAAGACATCCGTCTGGCAGGCCACGCTCGCGGAAATCATCCGCACCAATCAGCGGGAGCGCAGCTTGAACCTGACTCGGCTGGCTCCGATGCTGGGCGCGACGGTGAACCGCATCATCGACGGCTCCAACGCGGACCCTTCTCAACTGTTCGACGGGATAGTGCCTGACGCGCTTGTTCGTCCGCTATTCCGGCGCTTTTCCGAGCGACTATCAGGAGAAGGCGAGTAGGAGAAAGCAGCGGAATCTTTAGAAAGAGCTGCCTTAAGCCATGCGGGCGATCGTAAAAATGCTCAAAAGAATCGTAAAATCGGAGGAGCAAATCCCGCCGGTTTATAGTAAAGTTAGGACAAATCAATGCGCAAAGGATGAGGACTCATGCCGATACTGGATATGCCGCTTGAGGAGCTGCTCGCATACCGGGGGAGAACCCCTAAACCGGAAGATTTCGACGCTTATTGGGAGGAAGCGCTGGCCGAAGTCCGCTCCGTCGATCCGCAGCCTGAACTGATTGCCGCGGAATTCACCACGCCTGCCGCTGACTGCTTCGACCTTTATTTTACCGGCGTGCGCGGTGCGCGAATCCACGCCAAGTACCTTCGCCCGAAGGAAGCCGCGGCTCCGCATCCCGCTATTCTCAATTTCCATGGGTATTCCGCCAATTCCGGAGACTGGCAGGATAAGCTCGCCTTCACCGCCCTCGGCTTCTCGTATGCCGCCCTGGATGCCCGCGGCCAGGGAGGAGAATCGGAGGACATCGGAGGAGTAAAAGGCAATACGCTGCAGGGCCACATCATCCGCGGTCTGGACGATGACCCGCGGAACCTGCTGTTCCGTCAGATCTTCCTCGATACCGTTCAACTGGCCAGGGTGGTGATGGGATTCGCGGAAGTGGACGCCGACCGGGTGGCCGCGACCGGCTGGTCGCAGGGAGGCGGCCTCGCGCTCGCCTGCTCCGCTCTTGAGCCGCGCATCCGCAAGGTCGCCGCCGTGTATCCCTTCCTGAGCGATTACAAGCGCGTATGGGAGATGGACCTGGCGAAGAACGCCTACGAGGAGCTGCAGCTGTACTTCCGCCGCTTCGATCCGCAGCACAAGCGCGAGCGGGAAATCTTCACCCGGCTCGGTTATATCGATATTCAAAACCTGACTCCGCGCATTCACGCCGAGGCGATGATCGGCGTCGGACTGATGGACGTCGTCTGTCCGCCATCCACCCAATTCGCCGCGATCAACAAGCTGCCGGTCAAGCCGCGCCTGGAGATTTATCCGGATTTCGGCCACGAAGGGCTGCCGGGAATGCCGGATCACATCTATCAGTTCCTCAAGACGCTATAGCAGGCGAGATCATCGAAGCGGTCGGTCATGGCTCTCCGCTTGTTTCCGAGAACAACGCCAAAAGCCCGGCGGCTTGATCCGGCGGGCTGCGGTGAAGAGCCGTAAGAAACGCTCCGCTATCAGGGAGATGGCGGAGAGACGGGGCCGGACAGGAGGCGGGCTTGCCGGCGATAGGCGAGCGGGCTCATTCCCGCGGCCTTGCGAAAGCAGCGGGTGAAGTGGCTCAGGTTATTAAAGCCGGCGGCGAAGCAGATCTCGGTTACGCTGTCATCCGTCGTGCGCAGCAGGTCGGATGCTTTGCGGATGCGCAGCTCATTCAGGTAGTGGGTAAAGGGCTGACCCATCAGCACCTTGAACAGGTAGCTGAAATAGGTCGGGGACATGGCCGCCCGCCTGGCCAGCTCGTCCAGACTCACATGCTCGGAGTAGCGCTCCTCCAGGTATCGCACCGCTTCGTGAAAGAGCGGGCGGCTCTCGATGCCGGACTCCCGGCTCCATTCCGCTTCGTTCAGGCTCTGCCGGAACAGGGTCACGAGGAGTCGGGTGAGGTCGGCGCGAATGACATGCCGATAGCCGGTTTCCTTCCTGTCGCTTTCTTCCCGCATGCGCGCGAGCAGCTGTTCCGCCAGCGCCTGGTTGTCCCCGGACAGATGTATCTTGGGAAACAGCGGGGTGGGCAGCAATTCCCCGGGATCGGCGATGATCGGCATGAAATCCACCTGCACCAGACTGACCTTCTCACCCTGGTAAGGTTCCAACCGATGAGGGACAAAGGGCGGGATCGCCAGCATATCTCCTTTGGTCATCAGATACGCCTGATCCTGCACATGATGAAGGCAGGCTCCCCGCTGCAAATAGCAGATTTGAAAATGCTCATGGGCATGGGGGAGCTGATTCAAGTTTGCCTCTTCCCGGTATTCCAGCTTAAAGGGGAACTCGCTGTCCATAAAGTCGCGGTAATAATAGATCGTATGGATGCCCATGAAACGTCAGACTCCTTTATCCTGTTGGCGAACGGCCTGTGCTTTCATAATAAAGAAAAAGCCGAGCAAAATGAAGGGGGGTTCCGGACCATCTGATGGCGGTGGGACTGTTCAACAATCTGTCTTCCAAGAACGGAGCGGGCCAAGCCATCCTTCAGGAATTGAAGAAGGGGCTAGGGATTCCAATCGATTAATCGTTGGCGATGAATGCCGTCAATGCTGAATGCCCTTAAACCAAAGAGAATGCCCGGTAATCCGGCGAATTCTCTTTTTCGATGTACGCCCAGCATGGGCGTCATCTTTAGGATGAAAGTCCCGAACGGAGGCTGGCGAGAGCCTACCGTTAGCCAAGGGCAAGGGTGCCCGCCGCGAGGTGGAATCAGAAGGAAGCCGGAGGCAAATGCACGGGCAAGGTACACGAACCCAATTTCAGGAAATGTGCTTACAAAAGTGAAATATTTTCCTAATTTCTATAGAAATGTGTAACTACATTGAATATAATGGATCTTGAAGGAAGACATGGAACATGGTCTTTCAAAAAATCTGGAGGTGAAGTTATATTGAAAAAGCTTATTATTTCAGCAGTTTCTGCTGCTTTATTATTCGCAGCTCTTTCAATTGCAAGTGCAAATCCTTCAGTTAAAAATTCAACGGTTGATAGCGAAAAAAATTATGAAGTGGGAGAAATTGTATCTACATCAGATGCTTTATACAAACCAGAACAAGTAGCTGGTTTTGATAGTGAAAAAAATATGAAGTGGGCGAAATTATATCTGAATCATATACAAATGCTTTCACAAACAGCACAATCACTCCAGATGGTTTCTATTTGTATAAAGACAAAACAATTACAGCGTGGTATCCGAGCACCAGCAGTGTACCAATGACTCGTTACAACGAAGAGTACACTGATGGTTATTGGTATAGTGGTACTCTAAACTTCCAGAGTGCTGTAGCATCTGGAAGTGGTGTTCTTGGTACATTCAGTGGGACAATCTCTACATGGGTTAATTAAAATATCAAAAGGAATTCTTAGCTCACCTGTTTGGTGAGCTTTTTTGCGTACGCTACGCATGGCGATTAACTAGGCGGTGAAAGTCCGCTGTGGGGGCTTGTATTTGCCAACCACTAGCCAAGAGCAAGGGTGTCCATCGCGAGGTGGAAGCTGAAGTTGCTGGAGGCAAAATTCCGACTCGAGGAACGCCATAGTGCATGCGTGGCAGCACGATCATCAGGCGGGTTAAAATCCAACTGAGCACTGGACTAGGGGGCTCATATCCAAACTCGGGGGTAACGCCTCGGGGGCCGGTTAATTTTTTTGCCGGAGGGCAGGGCGTCTGCCGTGAGGCAGAGTCTTAAGGGATTGAGGAGAAGTACCGGGCCGTGATGAAACGGAGCTGCCCGATTTGCGAACCGGCCGACCAAAGATGGGGCAAGGTTCGAGTCTGCACTATGGAGAGGAAGGCTTCGCATGTGTCTGTGGAAACAGTGGAAACGGGTAAGAAACCGCATCCGCGAACTTCGGGCGCTTGGAGTACCCGACTGGGCCTGCTTTGTTATGGCCAACTCCAGAAGAGGTGCATGGGAAATGTCCCGGAACACAAATAATGCCCTTCCGGTTAGTTAAGCGCAGATCCTAAACTCCCTTGTTCGCCTTCCTGAACATCGCCGGCGGCACGCCGTACTTCTTCTTTAACGCCTCGTAGAACGTCTTCAGTGACGTGAACCTGTATTTTCAGAATGATCTGATTCTCGACGGAGGTGATTCCCAAGGAGCTGGACAGCACGCCATGGGGAGCGGCTTCCTGCAGCGAGCGGCGAACGTGCATGAGAAGGCGATGAGCGACATATTGCATTCCAAAGTGGGGTCAAAACGAAAGTCAGTGCTTGACACTCTTGGTTCCATACCTCGCTCGGCGCCTTGAGAAGATGCTCTGAACGGCAAGGGTCGCACGAAGACTCCTCCCAGCGGTCCTGTTCCGTGCATCTGAAGCCGAAACCGATATAAATTCCTGTAGGGGCTAAGAAATGACCTTTGAATGAAAAGGAGCGCCTCTGGTAAGATGGGGTTGCAACGGGTCAGTGCCCTTAATAGCCCATCATCCAAGGAGGA
>Ga0255334_1000169_pt1 | contig 68793 bp, 54 predicted proteins | sample EtOH5_35cm_T3_12_FD_202080 | JGI IMG/M metagenome (GOLD analysis project Ga0255334, IMG submission 202080) | Sandy soil microbial communities from University of British Columbia, Vancouver, Canada - EtOH5_35cm_T3_129 | ecosystem: Engineered > Artificial ecosystem > Sand microcosm > Unclassified ...
CGATTGCGCCCAGACCGATGATGATGCCGATACCGATGGCGGTCAGACCCTGGATGTTGGCGAGATATGCTTGCATGACGACTCCTTAAATTGAGAAGAGACTTAGAACCAAAAAACCAAAAACCAAAAAACCGGAAAATCAGTGGTGGTCGTGTGCCTGGCCGATGTACACCAGCGTCAGCATCATGAAAATGAAGGCCTGCAGCAGGACGATCAGGATGTGGAAGATCGCCCAGACGGCACCGGCCAGCACGTGACCGACGAAGCCCAGCGCGGACAGGTCCGCGCCGAACGTCCAGATGGAGCCCAGCAGCGCGATCAGCAGGAACACGAGCTCGCCGGCGTACATGTTGCCGAACAGCCGCATGCCGAGCGAAACGGCCTTGGCCAGGAATTCGATGACGTTCAGGATCAGGTTGAACGGGGCCAGGTACCACTTGGCGCCGAACGGGGCCGAGAGCAGTTCGTGCGCGAAGCCGCCGACGCCCTTGATCTTGAAGCTGTAGTAGATCATCAGCACCAGCACCGAGCACGACATGCCCAGCGTGCCGTTCAGGTCGGCCGTGGCGACGGCGCGGTGGTGCGGCAGGTGGATGTGGAAGATGCCCAGGAACTGGTTCAGGCCGGTGACCCAGTCGACCGGGATCAGGTCGACCGCGTTCATCACGGTGATCCAGCAGAACACCATCAGCGCCAGCGGCGCGATGAAGGAGCGGTCGCCGTGGATGATGCCCTTGGCCTGGTCGTCGACCATCTCGACGATCATCTCGACGAAGGCCTGGAAGCGGCCCGGCACGCCGGCGGTGACGCGGCGCGCGGCGGCGTACAGGAACACCACGGCGATCAGGCCGCACAGCACCGCCCAGAACACGGTGTCGTAGTTGAGCACGCTGAAGTCGACCACCGAGGCTTGCTTGCCGCCGACGGAATTCAAGTTCTGCAAGTGTTCGGCGATATAGCCGGAGGGAGTGAGCGCCTGTTCGGCGCCTTGAGCAGCTGACATGTCGAAACGAACCGTAATATTGCGAAACCAGTTGCCGGCATGCTGCCGGTACGCTTCTTGCACCGCCTTCAGCGTGAGTCGCTGGTCACCGCGGGCAAGGACGCCTTAACCTTATCTGCGCCGCGCTTCACCGCTGTGACGCGCCACGCCAAAACACTCTTGATATTCCGTTTTCGTGCCCCACCTCGATGGAATGCACTACCTACGAACCTCCGCGCCACGCCGCTCCCGCGGACTGGCCCGCGGCGCCTGCGCGCCTCAGCGAATCGCCAGCGCCACCCAGTAGGCCTTGAGCGTCAGCAGAAACGTGACCAGCATCGGCACCCAGCGCAACTCGCGATACAGCACCACCACCAGCACGAACAGGGCGACGGTGGCAAACACCTTGATGGCCTCGCCGACGACCAGCCCGCCGACCGAGGTGCGCTCGCGCGACATCCACAGGCGCAGCGCGAAGAAGCCGCTCGGCACGAAACACACGACGCCGCCAAACAGCGCGGACCAGCCTGCCGCCGCGGCATTGCCGCCGGCAAACAGTCGCCAGGCAAGGGCCGACAAGATCGTCACCGCCACCTGCGCCAGCACGACCCTGCCCGGCGTCATGCGCGAAGGGCGCAGCGCACGCGCGCCGAACAGCGTTTCCGCGTCCGCGCGTGACAGCGGTTCGACCGCCTCTTCTTCGCGCTGCGCCTCGTCATCCCAGGCATCGCGCGGCTGCCCGTCCTTTTCCTGACGGGCATCTCGACGATCTGAAACCACCTGCTTATTGCCTCTGCTGGTTGTTGACTCCATCCGGAACTTTTCCGAACCGGCCAGATTTCAAACCGCACGATTTTACGAGGAATGCACCATCCGAGTCAATCTGCTTACAGACTCCTTGCAACGGTGCGCAACCTCGCGCCCACATGCCGATACTGGCCGCGCGGCCAGCGCCAGCCAATGACGCGGCAGGTAATTGGGGCGATCGGCGCGGGCGGCGCATCATCATCGTTGATCGCGCTTGCGCAAACCTTACGCAGCATCGCCGCGCGGCCGCGCGCGCCGCACCGCGGCCGTGGTCGCGTGCGCTAATCGCGCACTATTTTCGGGAAAACGCGGCGATGGCCGCTCAGGCCAACTCAGGCCGGCTCAGGTCGTCGGCTGGCTCTCGCCCTGCTCGCGCAGCCGCGTGAGCACGCCGTCGAGCGCGTCGTTGCTGGTGAAGTGGATGGTGAGCTGGCCCTTGCCGCGCACGCCGAGCTTGATCTGCACCGGCAGGCCGAGCGCGTCCGACAGTTCCTCTTCGAGCCGGGCCACGTCGCGCGCCGGCGCGGCGCCGTTCTGGCGCACCGAGCGCAGATCGTGGGGCTTGAGCGTGGATGCGACCAGTTTCTCGGTTTCGCGCACCGACAGGCGCTTGTTGACGATCTGGTTGGCCAGCGTGATCTGGTTGGCGCCGTCCACGGCGAGCAGCGCGCGCGCGTGCCCCATGTCGAGATCGCCGGCCATCAGCATGGTCTGCACCGGCTGGGCCAGGTTGAGCAGGCGCAGCAGGTTGGACACCGCGCTGCGCGAGCGCCCCACCGACTCGGCCGCCTGCTCGTGCGTGAAATCGAACTCGCGCACCAGGCGCATGATGCCCTGCGCCTCCTCGAGCGGATTGAGGTCCTCGCGCTGGATGTTCTCGATCAGCGCCATCGCGGCCGCGGCGTCGTCCGCCACGTCCTTGACCAGCACCGGCACTTCTTCGAGCCCGGCGATGCGCGAGGCGCGGAAGCGCCGCTCGCCGGCGATGATCTCGTAGCGGCCCGGTTCCGCCACGCGGCGCACCAGGATCGGCTGCATCAGGCCCTGCGCGCGGATGCTCGCGGCCAGCTCCTGCAGCGCGCCCTCGTCCATGCGCGTGCGCGGCTGGTACTTGCCGGGCTGCAACTGGTCCAGGCGCAGCACCGACGGCGCGCCCTCCTGCTTCACGGCATCGACGATCTCCGCCGGGCTGCCCAGCAAGGCTTCCAGTCCGCGGCCCAGGCCTTTCTTCTTTGCGGTGCTCATCTCGTTATCCTGACTTGGTGGCGGCTCGTCGCCGCCGGTTGCTGCCTGCCGGCTCCCGGCATCCTTCCCGCGCACGCGGCGCGGCGTAGCGTGGCGGGCGGCGCTCAGTCGAGCAGCTTGACCCGCGCGATCATTTCCGCGCCGAAGTCCAGGTAGGCGCGCGCCCCCTTGGAGGACGGATCGAAAGCCACGCCCGGCACGCCATAGGAAGGCGCCTCCGCCAGCCGCACGTTGCGCGGGATCACGGTCTTGAAGACCTTCTCGCCGAAGTGCGATTCGAGCTGCGCCGAGACCTGCTGCTGCAAGGTCACACGTGGATCAAACATCACACGCAGCAGGCCGATCACCTTCAGGTCGCGATTGAGGTTGGCGTGCACCTGCTTGATCGTGTTGACGAGGTCGGACAACCCTTCCAGCGCGAAGTACTCGCACTGCATCGGCACGATCACGCCGTTGGCGGCGCACAGGCCGTTGAGCGTCAGCAGCGACAACGACGGCGGGCAGTCGATCAGCACGAAGTCGTATTCGCCGTCGACCTCGGCGATGGCGTTCTTCAGGCGGCGCTCGCGCTGGTCGAGCTCGACCAGCTCCACCTCGGCGCCGGCCAGTTCGCGGTTGGCGGGCAGCACATCGTACTTGCCCGACTCGGAATGCTGGCGCGCCTGGGCGATCGTCGACAGGCCGACCAGCACCTGGTAGACGCTGTGCTCGAGCGACTGCTTGTCGATGCCGGAGCCCATCGAGGCATTGCCCTGCGGATCGAGGTCGATCAGCAGCACGCGCTGCGCCTGCGCCGCCAGTCCGGCGGCGAGGTTCACCGTGGTGGTGGTCTTGCCGACGCCGCCCTTCTGGTTGGCGATCACGAATACCTTGGCCATAAGCTCTTAGCTGCTCCTGCTTGATTTCAACCTGCCGGGGTGGACACCGGCGACAACCACCGGCCGGGTCAGCGGCGCGACAGCACCACCAGGTGACGTTCTGCGTCCAGTTCGGGCACGGTCAGGCGCGGCACCGCCTCGACCTGCCATGCGGCCATCAGGCCGGCCGCTTCCATGCGGTCGAGCTCGGGCTGTGGATACACGCCCTTCATCGCGATCAGCTTGCCGCGCGGCGCGAGCAGGTGGCCGGCGAGCGAGACGAAATCGCTCAGCTCGGCGAACGCGCGCGAGGTGATGACCGCGTAGCCCTTGTCGTCTTCGAGCTTCTCCACCGGACCCCAGTGGGCGGCGGCATTCGACAAGCCGAGTTGCGCGCGGCACTGCGTCAGGAACGCGGTCTTCTTCTGCACGATGTCGACCATCAGCACCGACAGGTCCGGGCACGCGATCGCCAGCGGCAGGCCGGGCATGCCGCCGCCCGAGCCCACGTCGAGCACCCGGCCGCGCGCGCCCTCTTCCACCGCCGCGCTGCGCGCCGCCTCGGCCAGCGCCGGGACGGCGGCCAGCGAATCAAGCAGATGGTGCGTCAGCATCTCGTCGGGATGACGGATGGCGGTCAGGTTGTAGATGGCGTTCCACTTGCGCAGCAGCGCCAGGTAGGCGAAAAGCTGGTCGATCTGCGCCGCCGTCAGCGCGAGGCCGATGGCGGACAGGCCGGCTTCCAGCCGGCGGCGCTGGTCGGCGTCGTCCACCGCGGGGTAGCGTTGGCCCCGCACTCAGGCCGCCTCTTGCGTGGTGCCGGGCTTGGCGCGGCCCATGCCCTTCTTCTTCAGGTGCACCAGCAGCAGCGAGATCGCGGCCGGCGTCACGCCCGAAATGCGCGAAGCCTGTCCGAGCGTTTCCGGGCGATGCTGGTTCAGCTTCTGGCTGACCTCGAAACCGAGGCCGCGCACTTCGGTGTAGTCGAAGCCCTCGGGCAGGCGCGTGGTCTCGTTCGCTTCCAGCTTGTCGACCTCGGCGGCCTGGCGCGCGATATAACCGTGGTACTTGATGCCGATCTCGATCTGCTCGCGGATCTGCGCGGCCAGCAGCGGATCCGCGTCGAGCGGCTGCGCGGGCGCGTACTTGCCGCCCTGGAGCGCCATCAGCGCTTCGTAGGCGACCGCCGGGCGGCGCAGCAGGTCGGCGAGGTTGTACTCGCGCTCGATGGCCTTGCCCAGCAGCGGCACGGCATCGGCCTCCGGCAGCAGCGCCGGATTGACCCAGGTGCTCTTCAGACGCTCTGTTTCACGTGAAACCGCGTCGCGCTTGCGATTGAATGCATCCCAGCGCACATCGTCCACCACGCCAAGCTCGCGGCCGACCTCGGTCAAGCGCATATCGGCATTATCTTCGCGCAGGCTCAAACGGAATTCTGCGCGGCTGGTGAACATCCGGTACGGTTCCGACACCCCGCGGGTGATCAGGTCGTCGACCAGAACCCCAAGATAGGCCTGGTCCCGGCGCGGTGTCCAGGCATCGCGCTCGCGCACGAAGCAGCCGGCGTTGATACCGGCCAGCAGGCCCTGGGCCGCCGCTTCCTCGTAGCCCGTGGTGCCGTTGATCTGGCCGGCGAAGAACAGACCCTGGATCGCCTTGGACTCCAGCGAGGCCTTCAGCGCGCGCGGATCGAAGTAGTCGTACTCGATGGCGTAGCCGGGGCGCAGGATGTGCGCGTTCTCCATGCCGCGGATCGAATGCACGAGCGCGAGCTGCACGTCGAACGGCAGGCTGGTCGAGATGCCGTTGGGATAGAACTCGTTGGTGGTCAGCCCTTCGGGTTCGAGGAAGATCTGGTGGCTGTCCTTGCTGGCAAAGCGATGGATCTTGTCCTCGATGCTCGGGCAGTAGCGCGGCCCCACTCCCTCGATCACGCCGGTGTACATCGGCGAGCGGTCGAGCCCGCCGCGGATGATGTCATGCGTGCGCGTATTGGTATGGGTGATCCAGCACGGCAGTTGCTGCGGGTGCTGCTCGGCGCGGCCGAGGAACGAGAACACCGGCACCGGGTCCAGGTCGCCCGGCTGTTCCTCCATCACCGAGAAGTCGATGGTGCGGCCGTCGATGCGCGGCGGCGTACCGGTCTTGAGGCGACCCTGCGGCAGCTTCAGTTCCTTCAGGCGCGCCGACAGCGAGACCGAAGCCGGATCGCCGGCGCGGCCACCGGTGTAGTTGTCCAGCCCCACGTGGATCTTGCCATCCAGGAACGTACCGGCGGTCAGCACCACCGCGCGCGCGTGGAACGCGATGCCGACCTGGGTAACGGCACCGACCACGCGGTCGCCCTCCACCATCAGGTCGTCCACCGCCTGCTGGAACAGCATCAGGTTCGGCTGGTTCTCGAGCCGCGTACGGATGGCCTTGCGGTACAGCACGCGGTCCGCCTGCGCGCGCGTGGCGCGCACGGCCGGCCCCTTGCTCGAATTGAGGATGCGGAACTGGATACCAGATTCGTCCGTGGCCGCCGCCATCGCGCCACCCATCGCATCCACCTCTTTGACGAGATGGCCCTTGCCGATGCCGCCTATGGACGGATTGCAGCTCATCTGGCCAAGCGTCTCGATGTTGTGGCTCAGCAGCAGCGTCTGACAGCCCATGCGCGCAGCGGCGAGTGCGGCTTCAGTGCCGGCGTGGCCACCACCGACGACAATGACATCGAATTCTTTTGGGTAAAGCATGGACGAACCTCCTCCGGGAGGCTGGCGGGAATCATTCGGGATGCCGAATTATAGCGGCAATCGCTGCTGCTTTTTTGCGCAGCGGCATGTTTCACGTGAAACATGCTGTTTCGACAACTTGGCTGTGTTCCACGTGAAACAAAAGCGTTGGGTGCGGCGTTGGGTGCATGACGCGGCTTTCCGTTTTGCAGCTTTGCCGGCTAATGTCACCGCCCCCCTGCTCCCGCAAATACGCGGCAATCCCGCTCGCCCCGCTTGCCGAGGTCGGCTTGCCGCCGGCCGAACCCGGCGTTGCGTTCGCACGTCGCCGCTTCCATGTGCAGCGGACGGCGGATCTCGATCCGAGGGCTGTGGCGATGCACGACCGGCTGCCCGATTCGTGCGATCAGTCTCACGCCCTTGCATGGATCATTGCAGGCCACCGTGTAGCCCATCGCCCGCAGTTCGTCCGCCACCGGCGCCACGAAGGTCGACTCGCAGGTGATGTCTTCGCTGTCGCCGAGCAGGAAGTCAGCCAGTGGCCTGCCGCTCGAATCTGGAGGCGCTCGTAGGCGTCGTTCGGCATCGAATGCAGGGGCTCTCACGCCAATCGCCCCCAGGCGTGGGCATGCGTTACCTTCACCGTGGCCGACCGGGCGGTAGTCGCTGTCGATCCGGTTGCGTACCTCTTGCAGCGAGGGCTTGCGATCGTGGAGCGGCGTGGCCGCATCGAGGTCGTCGGGCAAGCAGTCCGAGTCGATATAGACCCGGCGACCAGCGTGCCGCCGGCCGGAGGCACGGCATCCCACAGCGCCTCGCCTGGTTATCCTCGCCGCCGCACAGCCTCGGCCCGGACAGCGCAGCGCGGAGGTCGACCGGATATCGCGTGCCGCCATGCGGCGATTCGCATACCAGCGGCAACGCCGCTACCACAGCCCGGAAAGGGGGAACGCCGGCGATGCCGGGATGTCTCGAAATCGTTGCCTATGCCTCAAGCAACTCGGGCAACTCGTACCCAGCACCGCCAACGCGAGCAGGCGAACGGATTTCACGCAAGACAGCGCAGACGAAAGGTTGTCCCCTGCCCTGCCGCCGCATCGTTGATTGAGTGCCAGCCCGGCACTCTTGTACGACCCACGCAGCAGGTCGATCCATGCCGATGGGGTGACTGTCCGGCACTGCTCGCGCAACGGACTCCATGCCCGCCGAGCCGCCCGCGTCTCCCTTGTTATTCATCACGATCGGCTGCCACGCCTTGCACCCGCCGAACGCCGCCACGAACCGCACCGCGAGAACCAACGGCCGAACCGCTGCGGCTCCACACCTTCGCGGCCACCAACGGGCAGCACTGGCCGTGGACGGCAGGCGTACCCAGTGCTGCGCCCGCAATCACCACCGGCTTCGGCCAGATCTCGATCTTGATGCAGGCGCTTCGAGTCCGACATGGACGTAGCCGTGCCACGGCGCTGCCGGGTACGCAACGAGATCACAGCCGACCGCTTGGTGGCGGCGCCGCTCGACCTGCCGATCTCCCCCGCGCGGCGATCTCCCGTACACACCGCGTGAGCAGCGCACCCATCCGGCATTTGCGCTGCGCCCTGCGTCGGGCAATAGCTGCTGGAAACGGCGGCGCAGGATCTGGATCTAGTTGGCGTGGAAAAATCGGCTGGATAAATAGAACTATCCTAAGAATTATCCAATTTATCCATACCGTGGATACATGCAAATCACCATTACGCCAATCATTCCAGAGATAGATATTATCGTCACACTAAATAGAGTTATATTCATCACAAAAATAAAACCTACCACCAACCAGCCAAGACGCCGGCCCGGCAATCACCTCCACATCCAACTCATGCATAAACAGCGGCCAGCGCCATGTTTGCGCATGATCCGCCCGCGATCACATCATCGTGGTTTTCACCACAGCGATCCGAGGCAGGCAATGTTGAATCCGGACTCCGGGAATGAGGCAGCACGGAAAAGAGATGCGAAAAAGAGAGCCTTGTTGTTGGCTGGCCTCCTCATCTGCGGCGCGGCGGCAGGCGCGGAATGGCTCAACGAATATCGCGCGGCCAGGGTTCTGTACTCCATCTATGGCGGTCATCTCGGCGACACCATCGCCCCTGCCCGTGGCGACAGGAAAATCGCCTTCGAGGTATCGGGCAAGGCCGCGCGGGACATCTTCGATGCCATCGGTCCCGACCGGCGCGACGCCTGCATCACCGACGCCGCCACGAGAAGCCGCTATCTGGACGATGGCAGGTTCGCCTGCCTGCGAAACCGCGAGGGCCAGTACTTCTGCCACTTCGGCTTCGATCTGACCTCGGGCAAGAGCATGGGCGGGGCGGTCTGCTGAACGGCGATGATGCCATTATTCAGTGGATGTATGCAGCGAGAACGATAGCGACCGTACTTATTCGTCCGGTATATCGATGTACCCTCCACCCTCAAGCCGCCTTCCTCACCAACCCCAAATACGTCTCGATCACCTTGGGATTCGCCGCCAGTTCCGCCGCCGGCCCTTCCATCGCCATGTCGCCGGTCTCGATCACGTAGCCGTAGTCGGCCACCTGCAGCGCGGCGCGCGCGTTCTGCTCGATCAGCAGCGTGGCCACGCCAGTCCGGCGCAGGTCGCTGATGATGTGGAAGATCTCCCTGACGATCAGCGGCGCGAGGCCGAGGCTGGGTTCGTCCAGCATCAGCAGTTGCGGCTTGGCCATCAGCGCGCGGCCGACCGCCAGCATCTGGCGCTCGCCGCCGGAGAGCGTGCCGGCGTCCTGGCGGGCGCGCTCCTTGAGGCGCGGGAACAAGCCGTAGACCACTTCCATCTGGTCGAGGAAGTGCTTCTCGCCGGCGCGCTTGCGGCGGTAGGCGCCGAGCACGAGGTTGTCGGCCACGCTCATCGAGGCGAACAGTTCGCGCTTCTCGGGCACCAGGCACATGCCGCGCGCGACTCTCCCCTCCACCGGCAGGCCGGCCATGTCGTGGCCGAGGTAGCTGACCGTGCCCGACGCCGAGCCGCCGGCCGGCAGCGCGCCCATGATGGCGTTGAGCATGGTGGACTTGCCGGCGCCGTTGGGACCGATCACGGTGACGATCCGGCCGGCCTCCACCTTGAGGCTGGCGCCATGCACGGCTTCGACCTTGCCGTAGCGCACGTGGAGGTCCTTCACTTCGAGGACGAGGCTCATGGCTGTCTCCTTACTCCACGCCGCCAAGATAGGCTTCCAGCACCGCCGGGTTCCTCTGCACGTCCTCCGGCACGCCTTCCGCGATGCGCGTGCCGAATTCCATCACCACCAGGCGGTCGGTGAGGTTCATGACGAAGTCCATGTCGTGCTCGACCAGCAGCACGCTCATGCCTTCGCCCTTGAGCTTCCCGAGCAGTTCGGCCAGCGCCTGCTTTTCCTTGTAGCGCAGGCCCGCCGCGGGTTCGTCGAGCAGCAGCAGCGCCGGGTCGCAGCACAACGCGCGCGCGATCTCCAGGATGCGCTGCTGGCCCAGCGCCAGGCTGCCCGCTTCCATGTACATGCAGTCGGCCAGGCCCACGCGCTCGAGCTGGCGCGCGGCCTCGAACAGCAGCTTGCCTTCCTCGGCCCGGTTCATGCGCAGGATCGCCGCGGCCACGCCGCCCTGCGCCGCGAAGTCGCCGCGCAGGTGCGCGCCGATCGCCACGTTCTCGAGCACCGTCATGGCCGGCAGCAGATGCACGTGCTGGAAGGTGCGGCCGATGCCGCGCTTGACGATCTCGCGCGACGGCAGCCCCGAGACCGGCTCGCCGCGGTAGCGCACCTCGCCGCGCGTGACCGGCAGCACGCCGGTGACGAGATTGAAGGTGGTGGACTTGCCCGCGCCGTTGGGGCCGATCAGCCCGACGATCTCGCCGGCATGCACCTGGAAGCTGACATCGTTGACCGCCACCAGCCCGCCGAACTCCTTGCGCGCGGCGCGCACGTCGAGGATCAGCTCGCCGGCCCGCGGCTTCTCGCGCTGCGGCAGCGGCTCGGCGTGCCGTGGCGCGAGCGCCGGCGGGCCGCCCGGGAACAGCTTGCGGACGAACGGCCAGATGCCGTCGCGCGCATGCTGCAGCAGCAGCACCATCAGCACGCCGAACACGATGGTCTCGAAGTTGCCGTTGGCGCCGAGCAGCTTCGGCAGCACGCCCTGCAGCACGTCCTTGAGGATGGTGAGGATGCCGGCGCCGAGCACCGCGCCCCACACATGCCCGACGCCGCCCACCACCGCCATGAACAGGTACTCGATGCCGTAGTTCAGGCCGAACGGCGTCGGGTTCACCGCGCGCTGCAGGTGCGCGTAGAGAAAGCCCGAGATGCAGGCCAGCACCGCCGCCACCACGAACACCACCACCTTCATCCACGCCGTGTTCACGCCCATCGCCTCGGCCATCGTGCCGCCGCCCTTGAGCGCGCGGATGGCGCGGCCCGGGCGCGAGTCGAGCAGGTTGTGCATGGCGATGGCCGCCAGCAGCACCACGGCCCAGATCAGGTAGAACATCGCGCGCCCCGAAGCCAGCTCGATGCCGAGCACGCGCAGCACCGGAATGCCGTTGAGGCCGTCGTACTTGCCGAGGAACTCCAGGTTGCCGAACAGGAAGAACAGCGACAGGCCCCACGCGATGGTGGCCAGCGGCAGGTAGTGCCCGGACATGCGCATGGTGATGAGCCCGATCACGTAGGCCGAGGCCATCGTGATGACCAGCCCCACCAGCAGGCCGAACCACGGCGACAGCCCGAACTGCGTGGTGAGGTACGCCGTGCTGTAGGCGCCCAGCCCGACGAACGCGGCCTGGCCGAACGAGGTCATGCCGCCCACGCCGGTGAGCAGCACCAGCCCGATGGCGACGATGCCGTACAGGCCGATGTAGTTGCCCAGCGTGATCCAGAACTCCGGCGTGGGCAGCACCGGCAGCAGCGCCAGCACCACGGCGAAGGCCAGCAGGCAGAGGCGGTTGCGGCCCGCTGCGCTGCCCGGCTTGTGTGCCTTGTGCGCCCTGTCCACCTTGTCCGCGCCGCCGGCCACGGCGCCCTTGCCGTCCGCGTTCTTGACGTTTGCATTGCTCATGGCCTGCTCCTTATTCCTCGTCTTCCACGTGCTTGCCGTTGAGCGAGCGCCACAGCAGCACGGGCAGGATCAGGGTGAACACGATGACCTCCTTGAACGCGCTGGCCCAGAAGGACGAATACGATTCGAGCAGCCCGACGAGGACGGCGCCCGCGGCCGCCACCGGATAGCTCACCAGCCCGCCGACGATGGCGCCGACGAAGCCCTTGAGGCCGATCAGGAAACCGGACTCGTAATAGACCGTGGTCAGCGGCGCGATCAGGATGCCGCACAGCGCGCCCATCGCCGCGGCCAGCGTGAACGACAGGCGCCCGGCCTGCGTGGTGCCGATGCCCACCAGGCGCGCGCCGAGCCGGTTGACGGCGGTGGCGCGCAGCGCCTTGCCGGTGAGCGTGCGCTCGAAGTAAAAGTACAGCGCGGCGATCAGCAGGCCCGACACGCCCACCACCCACAGGCTCTGCCCCGACACTGTCAGGCTGCCCACCTCGAAGCGCGCCTCGGAGAACGCCGTGGTGCGCGAGCCCTCCGCGCCGAACATCACCAGCCCCAGCCCCACCAGCGCGAAGTGCACGCCGACCGAGACGATCAGCAGCACCAGCGTGCTGGCCTCGGCCAGCGGCTGGTAGGCCAGGCGGTACAGCATCGGCCCCAGCGGAATCACGATCAGCAGCGTGAGCGCGATCTGCGCGGCCATCGGCATCGTCTGCGCGCCGTATTGCTGCGCCAGCAGGTGCACCGCGAGCGGAAACGCGAGGTACTTGCCCGCCAGCACCGCCAGCCGCGTGCCCGCGGTGCGGCGCAGTTCGGCGTTGCGCAGCACCGTCGCGGTGTCGTAGACGAAGGTCAGCGCGCCCATGCCCAGCAGCAGCCAGCTGCTCTGCGGCGCGTGGCCGGCCTGGATCGCCGCCAGCGTGAGCGCGCCGTAGGCGACGAACTCCCCTTGTGGAATGAAGATGACGCGCGTCACCGAGAACACCAGCACCAGGGCCAGCGCCAGCAGCGCGTAGATGGCACCCGAGGTGATCCCGTCCTGCGCCAGGATGGCGGCAATCGAGAGGTCCATTGTCTCCCCGTATTTGTTTGATATGCCCGGCCGGCGGGGGCGCCGGCGGGCTGGCATTACGGATTACGAAATAGTAAACAAGTTACGCATAGCGCAAATCCCGACCAACCCTAGCTTGCGCGGCACGAGCCGCCGCGACAGCGCGGCGAGGCAAACAAAAAGGGCGCATGGCTGACCATGCGCCCTGCCCTGGCTTCAGCCCCGAAGCCGGCCTACTTGGTCTGCAGCTTCCACTTGCCGTCGGCGATCAGCACCATCACGCGCGCGCGCTGGTCGAGGCCGAGATGGTCGTTCGCCGTCATGTTCATGATGCCGTGCGAGATCGGCAGCTCCCTGGTCTGCTCCATCGCGTCGCGCAGTCCCTTGCGGAATTCCCTGGTGCCGGGCTGGCCCTTCTTCAGCGCTTCCGGGATCGCGCGCTGCAGCAGCAGGCCCGCGTCCCAGGCATGGCCACCGAACGTGGAGACCTGTCCGCCGAAGGCTTTCTCGTAGGCCGTCTTGTAGGCCAGCGCGGGCTTCTTCACCGGGTTGCCGTCGGGCAGTTGCTCGGCCACCAGCAGCGGGCCGGCCGGCAGGAAGGTGCCTTCGCAATCCTTGGCGCAGACGCGCAGGAAGTCCGCGTTGGCCACGCCGTGCGTCTGGTAGATCCTGCCTTTCCAGCCGCGCTCCTTGAGCGCCTTGGCCGGCAGCGCGGCGGGCGTGCCCGAGCCGGCGATCAGCACCGCGTCCGGGTTGGCGGCCATCATCTTCAGCACCTGGCCCGTGACCGAGGTGTCGGTGCGCGCGAAGCGCTCGTTGGCCACCACCTTGATCTTGCGCATCTCGCCGACCTTGGCGAACTCCTGCGCCCAACTGTCGCCGTAGGCGTCCGCGAAGCCGATGAACGCCACCGTCTTCACGTTGTGGTCGGTCATGTGCTCGGCGATGGCGGTCGCCATGTGCGAGTCGTTCTGCGGCGTCTTGAAGACCCATGCGCGCTTGGCGTCCATCGGCTCGATGATGCGCGCCGAGGCGGCCAGCGTGATCATCGGCGTCTCGTTCTCGGCCGCCACGTCGACCATCGCCAGCGAGTTCGGCGTGACGGTGGAGCCGATCACCACGTCGACCTTGTCCTCGCTGATCAGCTTGCGCGTGTTCTTGACCGCGGTGGTGGTGTCGGAAGCGTCGTCGAGCACGATGTACTCGATCTTCTTGCCGGCGATCTCCTTCGGCAGCAGCGAGATGGTGTTCTTCTCGGGGATGCCCAGCGAAGCCGCGGGGCCCGTGGCCGAAACCGTCACCCCTACCTTGACCTGTGCGCTGGCGGTGCCCGCGCACAGGGCGGCGGCGAAAGCCAGCAGGCTGGCGCGCTTGAATGTCATCGTGTCTCCTCCGTTGCGGCAAACGAAAAGGGCATCCGCGCCGGCTTGCGGCCGGTCGGATGCCCCGGTCTGGTCTTCTTGGGCCCGATCTCGTGCCTGCCCTTGTGCCTGCCTGTCTTGGTCTTGTTCCGGTGTCCTCGCGGACCCGTGTCCAGGCGCAACGCCGGCGCCTGCCTGCTGCCCGGCGCGCGCCGAACCCGTCCGCCGCGCACCGCCTATCTCCCGTCCTGCGCGTCCACCCCGGCGGCACGTTGCCACTGATGTCGCCGATGTCGCCGATGCCGCTGATTCGCCGACCGCACGGTCGGGAATGCGTAGCGAGTCTAGCAACAGCGATATGACGCGCAAAGCAGGATTAACCCGGAGCGCCGCCCGCGCGACACACCGCGCGCCGCCGCGCAGATACCGCGCTCAATGCCCGAACGCATCCCACGCGGTCTTCACGATCAGCGCCGCCACCACCACGATGAACACGCGCCGCACGAAGCCGCTGCCGTGCTTGAGCGCCAGCCGGCTGCCCACCTGGCTGCCCGCCACGTTGGCCACCGCCATCACCAGGCCGAGCTGCCACCACACGTGTCCCTTGGCCGCCAGCAGCAGCAGGGCCGCGAGGTTGGTGGCGAGGTTGACCACCTTGGTCGAGGCCGAGGCGTGCAGGAAGTCGTAGCCGAACACGCGCACGAACACGATCATCAGGAAGCTGCCGGTGCCGGGACCGAACACGCCGTCGTAGAAGCCGATCGCCGCGCCGGCCAGCAGCGCCGCCGCGCGCTCCCGGCCGCCCGAGAGCGTGGGCGCGTGCTCGGTGCCCAGGTTTTTCTTGGCCACCGTGTAGACCAGCAGGATCACCAGCACGAACGGCAGCGACTTGCGCAGCGGCCCGGCCGGAATCAGCGTCAGCGCATAGGCGCCCGCCATCGAGAAGGCGAACGCCGACAGCATCGCCGGCAGGGTCGCGCCCCAGTAAATGCGCACGCTGCGCCCGTAGCGCACCGCCGCGTTGGCGGTGCCCGAGAGCGAAGCGATCTTGTTGGTGCCGATCAGCGTGGCCGGCGGCATGCCGGGATAGGCCGAGAACAGGGCCGGGATCTGCACCAGCCCGCCGCCGCCGGCGACAGCATCGATCAGGCCGGCAAGAAAGGCGGCGACAGCGAGAAACGCGAATTCCATGAACGCTCGGGAAACGGAGAAGGGATGAAGGAGGAAGGCGAAAGCGGAAGCGGAAGCGGTGATGGCGACGATGGCGACAGCCGCGGAAAACGGCGCGCCGATGGCGCCGCCTCAGCCAAGATGCTTGTGCGCGGGCGCCAGGCCGCGATGCCACAAGCCGCCGGCATGTGGCCCGAAACCCGCGGCCGCCGCCTGCGGCGCCGTCAGCAGCGCGGGCGCGAGCAGCAGGTGGCGCACGCCGTGCGCCCGGCACCAGTCGGCCAGCAGGCCGCAGCAGGCCAGCAGCAGCGCCGCATCCCGCGCGGCGGATTGTGCATCGTCTCCGGCGACTGGCGGCATCCACCATTCCGCGGCGAACGCCGCCAGGCCGCCAAGGCCGAGATGCGGCACCAGCGTGGCCGGCAGGCAGCCCAGCAGCGCCGCCCCGCCCTCGCCCGCCGCGGCCACATCGGAAGCCACCGTGTCGGCAGCACCTTCGGCCGCAGCCTCGGCCACCACGCAGGCGCCGCGCTCGGGCCGCGCCAGCAGGCTCTCCACCAGCGCCCGCCGCGCGCGCGCGGCGGCCACCGGCAGCGGCTGCGCGGCCTGGAGCCAGGCGTCCAGCCGCCCGGCATCGGCCGCAACCGCGAGGCGCACGCGGGTCGATACGGCGGGCATCGACGGAACAGGCGCATCCTGCCGCTCATGAGATGCATGAGACGCATGAGGCAGCAAAGGGGAAGAATCGGAAGACATGGCGGGCACGGAAGGTGGAGACGGATTGTCTCATGTGGCCCTGGCCGTCCTTATGCAGATTCCGCATGGCGCGCTCCGGCGCACCAAAAGCGGGCACGAAAGCGGTGCGCGCGGACATGAAAAAAGGCGTTGCCAGGGATCACCCGGCAACGCCCTCGTCTTATATTGACACTGCAGCCTAGTGACCGCGCGCCTGTCGTCTCCTCGCTTCCGCCTCCATCTAACCTGCGAAAACCGTATATGCAATGTAACGAAGCGGTGCGTTTTGGACAAGCTAGAAGAAACCCTAGCCCCAAAATCGGGCATGTCTCCCCGTGATCACTCGCGGGCCCTGCCCAGGCGGGCCAGCAACTCGCCCATGATGCCGCGCCGGAAGGTCAGCACGCAGATCACGAAGATCACGCCGGTGACCATCGTCACCGACTCGCCCAGCGAGCCGAACCACTCGATGCCGGTGGCCGAGGCCAGGAAATTGCCGATGTCGCCGAGCTTGTTCTCCAGCGCCACCACCACGAAGGCGCCCACCAGCGGGCCCGACAGCGTGCCCAGGCCGCCCACCAGCGTCATCAGGATCACCGAGCCCGACATCGACCAGTGCACGTCGGTCAGCGTGGCGAAGCCCAGCACCAGCGCCTTGATCGAGCCGGCCAGCCCCGACAGCGCCGCCGACAGCACGAACACCATCAGCTTGAAGCGGTCGGTGCCGTAGCCCAGCGAGATGGTGCGCGGCTCGTTTTCCTTGATCGCCTTGAGGATCTGCCCGAACGGCGAATGCACGGTGCGCACGATCAGCGCGAAGGCCAGCACGATGATCAGCAGCGCCACGTAGTACAGCGTCAGGTCGCTGTCCAGCGGCAGCACGCCGAACAGCTTACCGCGCGGAATGCCCTGCAGGCCGTCCTCGCCGCCGGTGTAGGGCACCTGCAGGCAGAAGAAGAACAGCATCTGCGCCAGCGCCAGCGTGATCATGGAGAAATAGATGCCCTGGCGGCGGATCGCGATCCAGCCCACCACGTAGCCGATCACCGCACCGGTCAGCGTGCCCAGCACCAGCCCCGCTTCCGGCGTCACGCCCCACACCTTCATGGCATGGCCGGCCATGTAGGCGGCGCCGCCGAAGAAGGCCGCGTGCCCGAACGACAGCAGCCCGGTGTAGCCGATCAGCAGGTTGAACGCGCACGCGAACAGCGCGAAGCACAGCACCTTGAGCACGAACACCGGATACGCCCCGGCCATCGGCGCCACCAGCAGCGCCACCAGCAGCAATCCATACCCCAGCCACCGTTTCTTCTGCACGCCCCGCCCCTGTCTTGTCTGCCCGGCGGCCGCGGCCGCGCCCGATGTCTGGCTCATCACTTCTCCCTCCCGAACAGCCCGGCCGGGCGCAGCATCAGCACGATCACCATGATGAAGAACACCACCGTGGACGACGCTTCGGGGTAGAACACCTTGGTCAGCCCCTCGATCACGCCCAGCCCCAGGCCGGTGAGGATCGAGCCCATGATCGAGCCCATGCCGCCGATCACCACCACGGCGAACACGATGATGATCAGGTTCTGCCCCATCAGCGGCGAGATCTGGATCACCGGCGCGGCCAGCACGCCGGCGAACGCCGCCAGCGCCACGCCGAAGCCGTAGGTCAGCGTCACCATCAGCGGCACGTTGACGCCGAACGCCTCCACCAGCTTGGGGTTCTCGGTGCCGGCGCGCAGGTAGGCGCCGAGCTTGGTCTTCTCGATCAGGAACCACGTGGCGAAGCACACCGCCAGCGACGCCACCACCACCCAGGCACGGTAGTTGGGCAGGATCATGAAGCCGAGGTCGGTGGCGCCGGAGAGCAGCTCCGGCGTCGAGTACGGCAGGCCGGACACGCCGTAGATCGAGCGGAAGATGCCTTCGATCACCAGCGTGATGCCCAGCGTGAGCAGCAGGCCGTAGATGTGGTCGAGCTTGTAGATCCAGCGCAGCATGGTGCGCTCGATCACCACCCCGAGCAGCGCCACCACCAGCGGCGACAGCACCAGCATCACCCAGTAGTTGAGCTCGAAGTAGTTCATGCCCATCCAGGCCAGCACCGCGCCCAGCATGAACAGCGCCCCGTGGGCGAAATTGATGACGTTGAGCAGGCCGAAGATCACCGCCAGGCCAAGGCTCAGCATCGCGTAGAAAGCACCGTTGACCAGCCCCAGCAGCAACTGGGACAGCATGGCGGGCAAGGGAATACCGAAGATGTCCATCGCGGGCGTTACCGTTCGCGCGCCGGCCGGGAGGCGCGATGGCCTCCCGCGCGGGCGCAGTCAGATGAAGCGAAGCCGCGGCGCCCGCAACCCGGGCCGCCGCGGCGGGGACAGCACTCGCAGCTCAGGCGCTCACTTCTTCAGCAGCGCGCACTTCGATTCCGCCACCGTGGTGAAGGCCTGGTCGCCCGGGATGGTGGCGGCCACCTTCAGATAGTCCCACGGCTTCTTCGACTCCGCCGGCGACTTCACCTGCATCAGGTACATGTCGTGGATGGCGCGGCCGTCCTGGCGGATGTAGCCCTTGGTGTAGAAGTCGTCGATCTTGGCCTTCTTCAGCTCGGCCATGACCTTGTCCGGATCGTCCGTCTTGGCCGTCTCCACCGCCCTCAGGTAGGTGCGGATGGCGGAGTAGTCGGCGGCCTGCAGGCTGCTCGGCATCTTCTTGGTCTTGCCGAAGAAACGCGTGGCGAACTTGCGCGTCTCGTCGTTCATGTCCCAGTACCAGCTGTCGGTCATCAGCAGGCCTTCGGTGTTCTTCAGCCCCAGGCTGTGCACGTCGTTGATGAACATCAGCAGCCCGGCGATCTTCATCGACTTGGTGATGCCGAATTCCTTGGCCGCCTTGATCGCGTTGATGGTGTCGCCGCCGGCATTGGCCAGGCCCAGGATCTGCGCCTTGGACGACTGCGCCTGCAGCAGGAACGAGGAGAAGTCGGATGCGTTGAGCGGGTGGCGCACCTGGCCCACCACGGTGCCGCCGTTGGCCTTCACCACCGCCGCGGTGTCCTGCTCGAGCGAGTGGCCGAACGCGTAGTCGGCGGTCAGGAAGAACCACGACTTGCCGCCCTGCTTGACCACCGCGCTGCCGGTGCCCTTGGCCAGCGCCACCGTGTCGTATGCGTAGTGCACCGTGTACGGCGAGCACTCCTCGTTGGTCAGGCGCGCCGAGCCGGCGCCGATGTTGAAGTAGACCTTCTTCTTCTCCGCCGCCACCTTGGCCATCGCCAGGCCGGTGGCGGAGTTGGTGCCGCCGAGCAGCATGTCCAGGCCCTGCTGGTCCATCCATTCGCGCGCCTTCGAGGCGGCGATGTCGGCCTTGTTCTGATGATCGGCCGAGACCAGCTCGATCGGCTTGCCCAGCGCCTTGCCGCCCGCGTCCTCGATCGCCATCTTGATGGCTTCGAGGCCGGCCGGGCCGTCGATGTCGGCATACAGGCCCGACATGTCGGTGATGTAGCCGATCTTGACCGTATCGCCCGAAACCTGTGCCGAGGCCGAGCCCGTTGCCACGCCCGTTACGATGGCCGCCAGAGCAGCCGCCAGCCGAGTCATTTTCATTACCTGTCTCCTTAGTTTCGGCGGCACTTGTCGCCACCCGTTCCTGCTCTGAAACAAATGCCCGCGATGCCCGCGCGCGGCGCGCGCCGCATCAGACCCCGAGCAGCTCGTTGAGCACCGGCATCTTGGCCTGCAGTTCCGCCGCGGCGAAACGCTCGACGATGGTGCCGTGCTCCATCACGTAAAAGCGGTCGGCCAGCGGCGCGGCGAAGCGGAAGTTCTGCTCCACCATCACCACCGTGTAGCCCTTCTTCTTGAGCATCAGGATCATGCGCGCCAGCGCCTGCACGATCACCGGCGCGAGGCCCTCGGAGATCTCGTCGAGCAGCAGCAGGTTGGCGCCGGTGCGCAGGATGCGCCCCACCGCCAGCATCTGCTGCTCGCCGCCCGACAGGCGCGTGCCCTGGCTCTGGCGGCGCTCCTTGAGGTTGGGGAACATCTCGTAGATCTCGGCCTCGCTCATGCCGGCGCCGCCATTGCCGCCGCCCTTGCCCTTGAGCAGCGGCGGCAGCATCAGGTTCTCCTCGCACGACAGGCTGGCGAAGATGCCGCGCTCCTCCGGGCAGTAGCCGATGCCGCAATGCGCGATCTTGTGCGTGGGCATGCCGATGGTCTCGGTGCCGTTGACGCGGATCGAGCCCTTGCGCTGGCCGGTCAGGCCCATGATGGCGCGCAGCGTGGTGGTGCGCCCGGCGCCGTTGCGGCCCAGCAGCGTGACCACCTCGCCGCGGTTCACGGTCAGGTCCACGCCGTGCAGAATGTGCGATTCGCCGTACCAGGCGTGCAGGTCCTTGATTTCGAGTGCGGGCGTCGCCGATGTTGTGCTCATGCGGATTCCTCAGTGCGCGCCCTGCAGCTCGGCCTCGACGGTGCCCATGTAGGCTTCCATCACGCGCGGGTCCTTCGACACCTCCGCGTAGGGCCCCTCGGCGAGAATCGCGCCGCGCTGCAATACGGTGATCTTGTCGGCGATCGACGACACCACGTTCATGTTGTGCTCGACCATCAGGATGGTGCGCCCGGCCGCCACCTGGCGGATCAGCTCGGTGACGCGCGCCACGTCCTCGTGGCCCATGCCCTGCGTGGGCTCGTCCAGCAGCATCAGCTCCGGCTCCATCGCCAGCGTGGTGGCGATCTCGAGCGCGCGCTTGCGGCCGTACGGCAGGTTGACGGTGACGATCTGCGCGGCGTCGGCCAGGCCGACCTGCTCGAGCAGGTCCATGCTGCGCTCGTTGAGCACGTCGAGCGTGCGCTCGCTGCGCCAGAAATGGTAGGACGTGCCGAGCTGGCGCTGCAGGCCGATGCGCACGTTCTCCAGCACCGTCAGGTGCGGGAACACCGCCGAGATCTGGAACGAGCGGATCACGCCGCGCCGCGCGATCTGCGCGGGCGCTTCGCGCGTGATGTCGATGCCGTTGAAGAGAATGGTCCCCGTGGTCGGCTCGAGGAACTTCGTCAGCAGGTTGAAGCATGTCGTCTTGCCGGCGCCGTTGGGGCCGATCAAGGCATGGATGGAGCCGCGCCGCACCTTCAGGTTGACGTCGCTCACCGCGGTGAACCCCTTGAATTCCTTCGTGAGGTTCCGCGTCTCGAGGATCGTGTCTTGCTCGCTCATGGTCTCCTGCCCGCCCTCTTGTCGCGGCGCCGGCTTCTGGTCGGCACCGCCAAATGGTCAGAACCGTGGCGCTGTTTGCGCCACCACCGCACGAGTCACGCCAATCCAGTCGCGCTCCCCGTGGCTGTCGCGGCTTGCCGCGGCTTGTCTGCCGCTTATGCGCCGCTTGTCTTTTTTCGTTGCCGCCGATGCGGTCATGCACCCGCGCCACGCGCCGGGCCTTCAACGCGCGACGCGCCCTGGGTAGGGCGCGCCAATGTGAGCGCTGCTGCACGGCATCTGGGCGTCTATTGTGTGCGTCTGCTGCGTCGCAAAACATCCGGGTTTGCACTGATCATGAAACATGAACCAGATGTCAGGTCCGGCAATCAGGTCCGGTGCTCAGGTCCGTGCCGCCGCGCCGCCCTTCGCATGGAGCGCGTCGGGCACGCCGGCCGCGGCAACGGCGCCGGCCGCCGCCGCGCCCGCCACCGCCGTGCCGCCGATGCGCCGGCGACGGTCCTCGCGGATCATGTCGCTGGCGCGCTCGGCGATCATGATGGTCGGCGAGTTGGTGTTGCCCGACGTGATCAGCGGCATCACCGACGCATCCACCACGCGCAGCCCGTCGACGCCGATCACGCGCAGGCGCTGGTCCACCACCGCGTCCGGATCGTCCGCGCGCCCCATGCGGCAGGTGCCGACCGGGTGGAAGATGGTGGTGCCGATCTCGCCGGCGGCCTGCGCCAGTTGCGCGTCGGTCTCGAAGGCCGGGCCCGGCAGCCATTCCTGCGGCTTGTACGGCGCCAGCGCCGGCGCGGCCACGATGCGCCGCGTCAGCCGCAGCGAGTCCGCGGCCACCTTGCGGTCCTCTTCGGTGGCGAGGTAGTTGGGCTCGATCAGCGGCGCCTTGCGGAAATCGGCGTCGCCGATGTGCACGCTGCCGCGCGAGGTCGGGCGCAGATTGCACACGCTCGCGGTGAACGCGTTGAAGCGGTGCAGCGGATCGCCGAACTTGTCGAGCGACAGCGGCTGCACGTGGTACTCCAGGTTGGCGCGCGCCTGCGTGGCGTCCGAGCGCGCGAACGCGCCCAGCTGCGACGGCGCCATGCTCATCGGCCCGCTCTGGTTGATCGCGTACTGCAGGCCGATGCCGAGCTTGCCCCACCAGCTTGCCGCGCGCGTGTTGAGCGTGCGCACGCCCTCCACCTTGACCACGGTGCGCAGCTGCAGGTGGTCCTGCAGGTTCTCGCCCACGCCCGGCAGCGCATGGCGCACCGCGATGCCGAGCGCGCCCAGGCGCTCGGGCTGGCCGATGCCGGACAGCTCCAGCAGCTGCGGCGAATTGACCGCGCCGGCCGCGAGGATGACTTCCTCGCGCGCCGCGGCCGCATGCGCGGCGCCGCCGCCCAGATAGGCCACGCCGCTGCAGCGGCGGGCGTCGAAGTTCAGCGCGCTGACCTGCGCGCCGGTGATGATGGTCAGGTTGGGCCGCTCGGCCGCGCGCCGCAGGAAGGCCTTGGCGGTGTTCCAGCGGATGCCGCGGCGCTGGTTGACCTCGAAGTAGCCCACGCCGAAGTTGTCGCCGCGGTTGAAGTCGTCGGTGCGCGGGATGCCGGCCTGCCCGGCCGCGTCGATGAAGCGCTCCAGGATGTCCCAGCGCAGCCGCTGGCCCTCCACGCGCCATTCGCCGCCGGCGCCGTGGAACGCGCTGGCGCCGCGGTGATGGTCCTCGCTGCGCTTGAACAGCGGCAGCACGTTGTCCCAGCGCCAGCCGTCGTCGCCGGTCAGGCGCGCCCAGTCGTCGTAGTCCTCGCGCTGGCCGCGCATATAGATCATGCCGTTGATCGACGACGAGCCGCCCAGCACGCGCCCGCGCGGATAACCGAGCGCGCGGCCGTTGAGCCCGGCCTGCGCGGTGGTGCGGTACATCCAGTCGGTGCGCGGGTTGCCGATGCAGTACAGGTAGCCCACCGGGATGTGAATCCAGTGATAGTCGTCGCGCCCGCCCGCCTCGAGCAGCAGCACGCTCACGTCGGGGTCCTGGGTCAGGCGGTTGGCCAGCACGCAGCCGGCCGATCCCGCGCCGACGATGATGTAGTCGTAAGTCTCCATGCTTTTGTCTTTGTCTGGCCTTGCGCCGCGGTTGCAATGGTTGAAGATGGGCCTGCGCCGGGGCGCGGCCTGCCGGTCTTGGGCCGTCGTGGCGCGCGATGGTTCACGCGCCCGCGGTCATGCCTGCGGTTGCAGGTGCTGGCGCAGCCAGCCGGCCAGCGCGGCGAACACCTCGCCGCGCAGCGGCTGCGCTTCGTTGAAGATCTCATGGTAGCCGCCGTCGAACCAGCGCATCTCGCGCAGGTCCGGCGGCGCGGCGTCGAAGAAGCGGCGGCTGCCGGCCGCGTCGACGATGCGGTCGGCGCCGGCCACCAGCAGCAGCGCGGGGGCTTCGAGCAGCGGCGCGTCGGCCTGCGCCTGCGCCATGCCGCGCACGAAGGTCTCCAGCACGCCGGCGCTGATGGTGCCCTGCACCAGCGGGTCGGCGCGGTACTGCGCCACCACCGCCGCGTCGTGCGACAGGTAGCGCGCCTCGATCGGATTGGGCACGCGCAGGTTCGGCGCCAGCGTCAGCAGCGCGCGGTGCAGCATCAGCATCGCGCCGGACAGGCGCAGCGCCAGCGCCGGCGACGACAGCACCAGCGCGCGCACCGGCCGCACGCGCGCGGTGGCGAAGCGCGCCGCCACCAGCCCGCCCATGCTGTGGCCCAGCAGGAACGGCAGTTCCTGCCATTGGCCCACGGCGGCGTCATGGATCTCGGCAAGGTCTTCGACGTAGATGTCGGGATGCGGCGCCACCATGCGCGCGCCGCCGCTGGCGCCGTGGCCGCGCTGGTCGTAGGCGCGCACGCGCAGGCCCAGGCCGCACAGCAATTCGGCCACGTGCTGGTAGCGCCCGCAGTGCTCGGCCAGGCCGTGCACCAGCAGCAGCGAGCCGGTGGCTTCGGGGAACAGGGCGGGATCGGGCTGCCAGGTGCGCAGCAGCAGCTCGGTGCCGTCGCGCATGCGCTGGCGGCTCTCGGCGGGCACCAGCGGCCGCGCGGGCGCGCCCTGGTCCTCATCCGGGCCGGCGTACCCACCCGCGCCCGGCGCGGGCCGCGGCGGGCCGCCGGGCTCGGCGGGGACAGCGGGGACAGCGGTACTCGGTTGGTCCATCCGGTTGGTCTCCATATCCGTTCCGCTCGCGTTGCGCCCGCCGGCGCGCCTGTGCCGGGGCGTGGCTAGGCCGCCGCGCCGTGGCGGTGGCAGGGCGGCAGCGCCATGTCGCCATCGCCGCCGCCATCGCCATCCGCGTCTCTGTCCGCTTCTCTGTCTGCTTCTCTGCCCGCTTTTCCGTCGACTTCGCCGTCGCCGAGCCGCGCCATGTCGGCCAGGATCGGGCAGTCCGGCCGGTGGTCGCCGCTGCACGCCTCGGCCAGTTGGCGCAGCGTGTCGCGCATGGCGGCCAGCTCGGCGATGCGCTGCTCCAGGTCCGCCACGTGGCGCAGGGTCAGCGCCTTGACGTCGGCGCTGGCGCGCGCGCGGTCGTGCCACAGCGACAGCAGGCCGCGGATCTCGTCCAGCGAGAACCCGAGATTACGGGCCCGCCGCACGAAGCGCAAGGTGTGCACCGCGCGCTCGTCGTAGCGGCGGTAGCCGCCCTCGCTGCGCGGCGGCGCCGCCACCAGGCCGATCGCTTCGTAGTGCCGGATCATCTTGGCGGACACGCCCGAGGCCTGTGCCGCATCGCCGATATTCATGCTTGTTCTCCCGCCGGTTTCCAGCGCCGCAGCAGCAGCGCGTTGCCGACCACGCTCACGCTGGAGAACGCCATCGCCGCGCCCGCCACCACCGGGTTGAGCAGGCCGGCCGCCGCCAGCGGGATGCCGATCACATTGTAGAAGAAGGCCCAGAACAGGTTCTCGCGGATCTTGCGCACGGTGCGGTGCGAGATGCCCAGCGCGTCGGCCACCAGCGCCGGGTCGCCGCGCATCAGCGTGATGCCGGCGGCATGCATGGCCACGTCGGTGCCGGTCGACATGGCGATGCCCACGTCAGCCGCGGCCAGCGCCGGCGCGTCGTTGATGCCGTCGCCGACCATCGCCACCACCGCGCCGCCGGCCTTGAGCGCCAGCACGCGCTCGGCCTTGTCGGCGGGCAGCACCTCGGCCTGCACTTCGTCGATGCCGAGCGCCTCGGCCACGCGCGCGGCGGCGCCGCGGTTGTCGCCCGACAGCATCACGGTGCGCACGCCGGCCGCGCGCAGCCGCTCGATGGCCCGGCGCGCGCCGGGCTTGATGGCGTCGCCGAAGGCCACCAGCCCCAGCACGCGCGGCGCGCCGGCCACGCCGACATCGATCAGCCACGACACCGTGCGGCCCTCGTCCTGCAGCGCCTGCGCGCGCGCCTGCAGCGTACCCGCCGCCGCGCCCAGCGAGGCGCGCAGCCGCTCGCTGCCGAGCTGCAGCGCCATGCCCCCGACCGTGCCGGCCAGGCCCACGCCCGGCAGCGCGCGCACCTCGGCGGCGGCCGGCGCCGTCACGCCGCGCGCGCGTGCCGCGGCCAACACCGCGTGCGCGAGCGGATGCTCGCTGCCGGCCTGCAGCGCGGCCAGCAGCGCCAGCACGCGCAGTGCCTCGCCTTCGCCCGCGCCCTCCGGCACCGCCAGCGCCACCACTTCCGGCTTGCCGACCGTGAGCGTGCCGGTCTTGTCGAAGGCCACCACCTTGACGCGGTGTGCCACTTCGAGCGCCTCGGCGTCCTTGATCAGGATGCCGGCGCGCGCGCCGGCGCCGGTGCCGGCCATGATGGCGGTCGGCGTGGCCAGCCCCAGCGCGCACGGACAGGCGATCACCAGCACCGCCACCGCGTTGAGCAGCGCCGCTTCCCAGTCGCCGCCGAGCACGCCCCAGCCCAGCAGCGTGAGCAGCGCGATGCCCAGCACCACCGGCACGAACACCGCGCTGACGCTGTCGACCATGCGCTGGATCGGCGCCTTGGCCGCCTGCGCGTGCTCCACCATGCGGATGATGCGCGCCAGCACCGTTTCCGCGCCCACCGCCACGGTGCGCGCCACCAGCCGGCCTTCGTAGTTGATGGCGCCGCCGGTGAGGCGGTCGCCGGGCGCCTTGGGCACCGGCAGGCTCTCGCCGGTGAGCATCGATTCGTCGGCGTGGCTGGTGCCCTCGGTCACTTCGGCGTCCACCGGCACGCGCGCGCCCGGCAGCACCACGATCTCGTCGCCCACCCGCACCGACGCCAGCGGCACCGTGGCCTCCACGCCGGCGCGGCGCACGATGGCGCTGTCCGGGCGCAGCGCCGCCAGCGCGCGGATCGCCTCCGCGGTCTGGCGCTTGGCGCGCGTCTCCATCCACTTGCCCAGGCGCACCAGCGTGATGACCACCGCCGCGCTCTCGAAATACAGGTGCGGCATGCCGTCCGCGCCGCGCCACATCAGCCACAGCGACAGGCCGTAGGCCGCCGAGGTGCCGAGCGCGACCAGCAGGTCCATGTTGCCGGCGCCGGCGCGCGCGGCCTTCCAGCCCGCCTTGTAGAAGCGCCAGCCGAACACGAACTGCACCGGCGTGGCCAGCAGCCACTGCACCCACGCCGGCAGCATCCAGTGCACGCCGAACCACCCGGCCACCATCGGCGCCACCAGCGGCAGCGACAACGCGGCCGCGAGCGCCACCGGCCACGGCCCGGACCAGAAGCTATCGCGCGGCGCCGCGCCCGCCGGCTGCTCCTCGCTCACCGGCACCGCGCCATAACCGGCGCGCGCCACCGCGGCGACCAGCGCGGCGGCGTCCACCGCGCCGCGCGGCACGGTCACGGCCGCGCGCTCGGTCGCCAGGTTGACCTGGGCGTCGACCACGCCCGGCACGGCCTTGAGCGCGCGCTCCACGCGCGCCACGCAGGACGCGCAGGTCATGTCGCTGATCGACAGCTCGACGGCCTGGTACGGCACTTCGTAGCCGGCGGCCTTCACCGCCGCCGCAGCAGCCGGCAGCACGGCGGCGCTGTCGGCCTGCAGCGTGGCTTCCTCGGTGGCGAGATTCACGGCGACCTGGCGCACGCCGGGCACCTTGGCCAGCGCGTTCTCGACGCGCCGCACGCACGAGGCGCAGGTCATGCCGCCGATGGGCAGGCGCCATTCGGCATCCGGCGCGCCGGACAGGGGAAGAGTCTGGGATGAAGCGGACATGGCTTGAAGGGAGAGGATTCCACGGTGACGACAAGCGCATCATGGACCTTACCATGTTGGAAAGGTCAAGGCCGGAATCAAGCCATGCCCAGGTCACTTTGCCGCACCCGGCGTTTCGCCGGAAAAGCGCTTGCGCTTCCCACAGTGGGAAGGTGCACACTTCACACCGTATCGCAGGGCCGGCCGCCGCGCGCAGCGGTTGGTACGCTCCGGCGATTGCGCTTTTGTTTACGCCCGTTTCCGTTCCAACAGGAGAACCCAGATGATCCAGTTCCAGGTTGAAGGCATGTCGTGCGGCCACTGCGTGGGCGCCATCACCCGCGCCGTGCAGGCCGTCGACCCGGCCGCCAAGGTCTCGGCCGACATCCCCGCGCAGGCCGTGACCGTGGAAGCCACGGCCAGCGCCGAGGCGCTGCGCGCGGCCATCGAGGAAGCCGGTTATCCGGTCAAGGGCTGAAGCGCGCACCGCGCGCCTCTGCCCGCCCCGCGAAGAAAAAAGGGCTTCCGGAAACGGAAGCCCTTTTGCGTGGCGCGGCGTGCGCTCAGAAGCGGTAGCCCACGCTCAGGAACGTCACCACCGGGTCGATCTTGATCTTGGTATGCGACTGCACGGTCTGGTTGGCGCCCGCGCCGGCGTTGCGCGCCGTGAAGCTGGCGGTGGTCGACAGCGGCAGGTAGGACACCGAGAGGCCGACGAACCAGTTGTCGGTCACGGCGTAGTTGGCGCCGACGTTGAACACCGGGTTCCACGAGCTCTTGGCGCTGGCCGTCATGGTCGCGCCCGGGCCGAACTCGGATTTCACGAAGGTCTGGTTGCTGATGGTTTCGTCGGTAAACCACGTGTAGTTCACGCCGATGCCGACATAGGGGCGGAACCGGGACTTGGCTTCCAGGAAGTGGTACTTCACCAGCATCGCCGGGCTCCACTGCTTCACGTTGCCCAGCATGCCGTACTTGGCGAAAGCGCCCTCGCCCGCGACGTCATGCTTGGGCGGGAGGCCGACCACGAACTCGACGCCGATGTTGTCGGTGAAATAGTGCTCCAGCGAGATGCCCACCGTGTCCGCCGTCTTGACCTCGGCACCCGTGCCGGCCTTGGGCACGCCGACCGGGAAGCCGTTGATGCTGTCCACGGTGAGCGGGTCCGCCGAGCTGTTCGGCATCAGCCGGAACCAGCCCAGGCTGACGACGTTGCTGCCGGCGCTCTGCGCCTGCGCGGCGCCTGCGATCAGCATGGCAACGCTGGCCACCAGGATCTTTTTATGGGTCATGCCTGCTCCTTGTCGTTTCTCTCTTCCTCGAGTTGAGGGGTGCATTATCCCGTCTGGGGTGTGCCGCCTGTTTCAAACGTGCAACGCTTTCATAGAGCGAGGCCCCTAAAGAGCGGGTTAACCACTAAGAAAATGGGGAGTACGCCAGAAAACCGCGCGAAAACTGTACCGAATTTGCGACGCCTGCCCGCCGCAAAACCTACTCCGCGGTAAAGGCCTACTGGGGACAAGGGAATTCAGGCGGGCGCGGCGGCGGCGGGCGCCCGCCGGCCGCCGCTTCGGGATGCCTCAGGCGGCACCCGCCGCGCCCGGCGCAAGCGCGGCGCTGGCCAGCACGCAGGCCGCCAGGTCCCACAAGGCGTAGCCCACGCTCTTGAACACCAGCGGGCTGCCGCCGCGCGCGCGCAGCGCGTCGGCCGCGAGGATGGCCTGCTCGAACGGCTGCACGGTGGCCCAGTCGATGCCGGCCTGCAGCAGGTCGCCGGCCTCGTCCTCGATGCCGAACAAGGTGTCGGCCAGCAGCCGGCCGCTGGCCGACGCGGCCCGGCACAGCGCCGGCGGCAGCTCGCACATCTCGGGGCGGAAGGCGCCCACCGCGGCGATGAAGTGGTCGTCGCGCCACAGGCCGCTGTCGAGGTCGGGCAGCACCGGCGCCAGGCTGGAAGTCACCGTGACCACCATCGACACCCGCGGCAGCACCGCGCGCACGTCGTCCACCGCCTGCGCCTCGGTGCCGAGCGCGCGCGCGTGCGCGGCCAGCGCCCCGGCCTTGGCGGCGGTGCGCGAGTGCAGCCACACGCGGCGCGGCGCCAGCCCGGTGATGAAGGCTTCGAGATGGGTCAGCGCCTGCACCCCGGCGCCGACGATCAGCAGCTCGCCGTCCGGGCGCGGCGCGAACCGCTGCGCGGCCAGCAGCGAGACCGCCGCGGTGCGCCGCCCGGTCACGGTGGGCCCGTCCAGCAGCGCCAGCCGCCGGCCGGTGTGGGCGTCGGCCACCACCACTTCGCCGAGGATGCTGGGCAGGCCGCGGCGCGGGTTGTCCGGGTGCACGGTGATGTTCTTGGTCATCACCAGCTCGCGGTTGCAGGCCGGCATCACCAGCAGCGTGCCCGCGCCGCCCCCGGCGTCGCCCACCGGCAGGGCGATGCGCGGCGGCGCCGTGGCGGTGCCGGCGCGCAGTTCGGCCAGCATGTCGGCGATGGCGCGCGCCAGTTCCGGGTACGGCAGGCGGGCGGCGGTCTGGTCGGCGTCGAGCGGGGCGAGGGACACGGCGGGTGGCTCCGGAAGCGGTTTGCGATGCGGGATTATCCGCGATTGCCGCCCTTCCCCGCTCGCCCGTTCAGCGCGCCAGCAGCGGCATGACCTGTTCCGGATAGCGCGTACCCGCCGCTGCGTCGGGCGGGAACACGGCGTCGATCGCCGCCAGGTCGGCCGCGTCCAGCGTCACGTCCAGCGCGCCGAGGTTGTCGTCGAGGTTGGCCACGCGCCGCGTGCCGGGAATCGGCACCACGTCCTCGCCGCGCGCCAGCACCCAGGCCAGCGCCAGTTGCGCCGGCGTGCAGCCCTTGCCGCGCGCGATGTCCCTGACCTTGTCGGCCAGCGCCAGGTTGCGCGCGAAGTTCTCGCCGACGAAGCGCGGGCTGGCGCGGCGGTAGTCGTCGGCGGCGAAATCGTCCGGGCTGCGGATCGCGCCGGTGAGAAAGCCGCGCCCGAGCGGGCTGTACGGCACGAAGGCCACGCCGAGCCGCCGGCAGGTGGCCAGGATGCCCTGCGCGCCGCCCGCCTCCACGTCGCGCGTCCACAGCGAATACTCGCTCTGCAGCGCGGCGATCGGGTGCACCGCGTGCGCGCGCTCGAGCGTGCCGGCGCCGGCCTCCGACAGGCCCAGCCAGCGCACCTTGCCCGCGCGCACCAGCTCCGCCATCGCGCCCACGGTTTCCTCGATCGGCACCTGCGGGTCCACGCGGTGCTGGTAGTACAGGTCGATGTGGTCCAGGCCGAGCCGCTTCAGGCTGGCGTCGCAGGCGGCGCGCACGTACTCGGGGCGCCCGTCGACGCCGCGCGCCACCGGGTTGGCCGGATCGCGCACGATGCCGAACTTGGTGGCCAGCACCACGCCGTCGCGGCGGTCGGCGATGGCGCGGCCGACCAGGCGCTCGTTGGTGTGCGGGCCGTAGATGTCGGCGGTGTCGATCAGGTTGACCCCGCGCGCCAGCGCATGATGGATGGTGCGGATCGATTCGGCGTCGTCGTGCGCGCCGTAGAACTCGCTCATGCCCATGCAGCCGAGGCCGAGCGGAAAGACTTCGGGGCCGTGGCGGCCCAGCTTGCGTAATGCGGTCATGCCCACTCCTGGAAAGACGTTGGCGGAACACCGGCGGGCAGCGGCCCGCCCGCGCATGGCGCGCCCGCACGGCAGCGGGGGCGCGCAACCCTGGCAGCATAGGCCGGATCGGCGCCGCGTGCCGGCCTGCCGCCCCCGTGCCGCTCAAGCGCCTCAGCCGCGCGGCGCGCCCTTCGCCACCGCGCCGCGCACCTCGATGCCGATGCGGTCCACCACCTTGCCGCCGGCGTCGAGCAGCTCCACCCGGTGCCGCCCCGGCCACGGAAACCACGCCATCTGCGCGCCGCGCCCGAGCGGCTTGCCGTCGACGCGCCAGCGCACGCCCTGCGCCGCCCGCCCGCCCGCGCCCTCGGCGCGGAACCAGACCCGCTGCGCCGCCGGCGGGATGTCCGGGTCGAGCGCGAACACGGTGCCATCGGCGGGACTGCCGATGGCGGGCACGCCATCCCGCGCTGGCGCCACGCCAGCCACGTCGACCCCATCGACCCCATCGACCACGCGCATGGCCGTGCCCGCGAGGAACACTTCCTCGCGCGCCGGCTCCAGGTCGCCGGCAAAGCGCAGCGCCACGCGTTCCACGCCGGCCGGCATGGCCGGCGCCGCGCTCGGCACCGCGCGGTGCAGCGCTTCCATGACGTCGTGCCACACCGGCGCGGCGCCCGCCACGCCGGACACCTCGTGCATGCTCGCGCCGCTGGCGTTGCCGACCCACACGCCCACGGTGTAGCGCTGCGACCAGCCGATGCACCAGTTGTCGCGCATGTCCTTGGAGGTGCCGGTCTTCACCGCGGTCCAGAAGCGCGTGGTGAGCGGGCTGTCCAGGCCGAAGGTGCGCGCCCGCGCGTGGCGGTCCGACAGCACGTCGGCGATCAGGTAGCTGGCCGCCGGCGACATCACCGCGCGCGCCGCCGGCGCGGCGGCCCCCGCGCGCATGCGCACCGGCGCATAGGCGCCGCCGTTGGCGAACGCGCGGTACGCATTGGCCAGCGCCAGCAGCGGCACGTCGGCGCTGCCCAGCGCGAGGCTGTAGCCGTAGTAGTCGCCGGCCTGCGGCAGCGGCAGCCCGAGCGCGACCAGGCGCTGGTGGAAGCGGTGCGGCGTGACCATCACCAGCGTGCGCACCGCCGGCACGTTGAGCGACGACGCCAGCGCCGCGCGCATGCTGACCCAGCCGGCATAGCGATGGTCGTAGTTCTGCGGCACGTAGAGCCCGCCCGCGCCGCCGGCAGGCAGGTTGACGGGACGGTCGTCGAGCAGCGAGGCCGGCGTCAGGCGCCGCGCCTCCAGCGCCTGCGCGTAGAGGAAGGGCTTGAGCGTGGAGCCGGCCTGGCGCGGCGCCGCGGCGTGGTCCACCTGCGCCGCGCCGGACAGCGCGCCGGACGAGCCCACGTAGGCCAGCACCTCGCCGCTGGCGTTGTCGAGCACCACCACCGCGCCGTCCTCGACGTTGCGCCCGGCCAGCTCGCGCAGGTGCCGCCCGAGGCTGTCGGCGGCGAGGCGCTGCAGGCCGGCGTCGAGCGTGGAGGTGATCGATGCCGGCACCGCGCCGGCACCGCGCGCCTGCGCCACCAGCAGGCGCGCCAGGTGCGGCGCGAGGTCGGGGCCGGACACCGCGGCTGCCGCAACCGGCGTGCCCGCCGCGGCGCCGCCGCGCGGCAGCGTCAGTTGCGCGAAGCCGCCGAGCCCTTCACAGGCTTTCGGCAGGCCCTGCTCGCGCAGGATGCCGCAGGCGCGCTGCGCGACCTGCGCCGCGCGCGCGTTGGGCGCGCGCACCAGCGCCACCGCCAGCGCCGCCTCGCGCGCGTCGAGCCCGCTCGGGTACTTGCCGAACAGCGCCCGCGACAGCGCCGACAGGCCCACCAGCTCACCGCGGAACGGCACCAGGTTGAGATAGGCCTCGAGGATCTGGTCCTTGCTCCAGTCGCGCTCGAGCGCGGCGGCGCGCAGCGCCTGCGCCATCTTCTGCCCCACGCTGCGCCCGCCCGCGCGGCGCAGGTCGTCGTCGAGCAGGCCGGCAAGCTGCATGGTCAGCGTGGAGGCGCCGCGCGTGCGCGTGTTCCACAGGTTGGCCCACGCCGCCGCCACCACGCCCTGCCAGTCCACGCCGCTGTGCGCATAGAAGCGCCGGTCCTCCGACAGCACGATGGCGGTGCGCACCGCCGGCGAGATTTCCGCCAGCGTGACCCAGTCCCCGCGGCGCGCGCCGAAATCCTCGCGCACGCGCGACAGCGGCGCGCCGTGGCGGTCGAGCACGATCACGTCGGCGCTGCGCCAGCCGGCGCGCACGCTGTCGTACGACGGCAGCGCGTGTGCTGCCGCGCTTGCCGCCATGCAGGCGGCGGCCAACGCGGCGCGCGGCGCGCGGCTCATTCCCCGCGCCCCGCCACCACGCCGGCCACCAGCAGCACCTGCGCCGCGGCGTAGGTCCACCAGATGCCCAGCGCGAAGGTCTCGAACGGCACCAGGAAGCGCGCGCTGCCGATCAGCGCGTCGGACACCGCGAAGCACAGCGCGCCGATGGCCGCCAGCGGCGTGGGCAGCCTCGCCGCCAGCGCCGCGCACGCCATTGCCGCGAGCGCGATCACGTAGATGGTGACGGGCGCGGCCAGCGCCCCGAGGTTGGGCCAGAAGCGCCCGAGCATAGCGCCCGCCGCGCCCATCACCACGCCGCAGCCGACCAGGCGGTGCGGCCGCCAGTCGCCGGCCATCGGCACGAACAGGCCGAGGTAGGCCAGGTGCGCGAGCAGGAACGCGCCCAGGCCGCCGATGAACGACACCGACAGCCACGGCATCGCCAGCAGGAAGTCGCCCACCGCCGAGCACAGCAGCGCCGCCATCAGCCAGCGCCGCTCGCGCGGCACCGGGTGGTAGCGCGCCGCGCGCGCCAGCATCAGCGCCATCGCCGTCTTCCACACCGGCTGGAAGGCGATCTGGCCGCTCAGCTGCGCGCCGGGCTGCGCGTCCATCGCCACCGTGACCAGCATGCCGCCGTAGACCAGGCCGGCCAGCGTGCCGGCCAGCCACCATTCGCGCACGCGCGCGGGCATCATCATCGCAAGCCAGCTCAAGGGCGCGCTCCTACGGTCAGCCTTGCATTGGGTTGGGCGCCGAACACGTCCGGCGCGTACATCGCTTCCACGCGCGTGGGCGGCAGCGCGAACTCGCCGGCGTTGTTCAGGCGCACCGTGTATTCGACGGTGGCGCTGCCGCGCGGCAGGTAGGCGTAGTACTCGCGGTAGGCTTGCTGCGTGCGCTCGGTGAAGGCCGGCCACGCACCCGTGCGCCGCTGGCCGCGCGTGGCGATGTCCGAGTCGCGCCCGAGGCCGCTGCCGAGAATGGTGGCGCCGGCGGGAACGGGGTCGCTCACCACCACCCAGGTCATGTCGGCCTGCGCGTCGACCTGCAGCCTCACGCGGTAGGTATCGCCGCGCGACCACTTGCCCGCCACCGCCTGCTCCACCGGCGTCACGCTGCGCGTGATGCGGTAGCCGGCCGCGAGCGGCGCGGCCAGCGGCACCGCCGCCAGCGCGCGCACCGTGGCCCACGGCCGTCCGGCGCCCTGCTGGTCGGCGCGCAAGGTGGCGGTGCCGTCCTGCGGCCACGGCAGGCTCACGCTGCCCGCGGCCACGCCGTCGCGGCTGGCCGCGCGCGCCCACTCGAACGCGCGCGTGGCGTCCGGCACGCCCGCCACGCCTTCCAGCGCCACGCGCGTGGCGCCGGCCACCGGCGTCTTCTCGAAGGCCTGCGCGAAGCGCGCCACCGCCAGCGCGCCCCACGCGTTGGCGGTGGTGGTGCCCCACGCGCCGCGCACCTGCCGGCCCAGCAGGCCGGCGGCAAGCTGCGCGGCCTCGTCCTTCCAGCCGGGCAGGTCGAGCGACAGCGCCAGCAGCCGCGCGGCGTTGAGATCGGCGCCGCTCATCAGCCACCACCAGTTGTCCTCGCGCTCGGTGGAGAACGCCAGGCGCGTGCCCTGCACGGTCAGGCGCGCGCGCAGGATCTGCTGCGCCTGCGCGAGGCGCGCCTCGCGCTGCGGGATGTCGTGCACGCGGCTCAGCAGCGCGATCCAGTCGAGCAAGGCGGAGGTGGGCCACTGCTGCGGCAGGATCTGGATCGCGCCGAGCATGCGCGCCTGCGCGTGGCCGCTGCGCGAGAGCGCCTCGAGCGCGGCCAGCTTGCGCACTTCCAGGTCCTGCGTGGGCGCCCAGCGCTCGCGCTTGATGCGGCCCTCGACGAAGGCCGCGAGGCCGCTCTCCATGCGCGCGCGGGTCTCGTCGGGCAGGCGCAGCGGCAGGCCCGCGCGCACAGCCTCGTCCGACAGCGCGAGCAGGTAGGCGGTGAGCACCTCGCTGCCGGCGGCGTCGTTCTGCAGCGGGAAATACGCCGCCAGTCCGTCATCGTCGAGATAGCCCGGCAGCTGCGCCGTGAGCGCGCTCCACTGCGCGGCGTCGCCGAGGCCCACCGCGCGCGAGGCGCGCTGCTCCAGGCACGAGAACGGATAGTCGCGGAACCACGCGCGCACGCCGGGCATGCCGCCCGCGAGCGACGCCTGCAGGTCGACCTGCAGGCCGCCGCGCGGCCGGCCCGCGGCGTCGGCCAGCGCGCCCTGCGGCGCGCGCACCGGCACCGCCAGCGCGGGCGCGAGCTGCGCCAGCGTGGCCTGCTGCACCGCGAGCGGCACCGCCGGCACCAGTTGCTGCGCGAGCCTGACGCGGTCGGCCGCGCCGCCCTTGCCCTGCTCGCCGGCCTCCACCTCCCACTGCACGGTGCCTTCCTGCGCGAACGCGCCCGCGGGCAGCAGCGGCGCGCTCACGTCCCAGCCGATCTCGCGCGACGCGCCGGCCGGGATCTCCACCGTCTGCGCCGGCAATGCCGGCGCCGTCTGTTGCGCGGATTGCGAAGGCCCGCCCATGCGCGCCACCGCCTGCACCGTCATCGCCCGCTGCGTGGTATTGCGCAGCGTGAACATGGCGCGGTAGCGGTCTTCCTCGCGCACCAGCGGCGGCAGGCCGGAGATCAGCTGCAGGTCCTGCGTGGCGGCCACGGTGGCGCTGCCGCTGCCGAAGCGGCTCACGCCGAGGTCGGCCACGGCGACGATGCGAAAGCGCGTGAGCGAATCGTTGAGCGGCACCGTCAGCGTGGCGCGCCCGGCGCCGTCGAGCGGCACGCGCGGGTTCCACAGCAGCAGCGTGTCGAACAGCTCGCGCGTGGGGCTCTTGCCGCCGCCCCCGCCGGCCGGCACCGCCTTGCGGCCATAGTGCCGGCGGCCGACGATCTCCATCTGCGCGGTGGCGGTCTCCACGCCATAGGCGCGCCGCCGCAGCATGGCATCGAGCAGGTCCCAGCTGGTGTTGGGCATCAGCTCGAGCAGGGCCTCGTCCACCGCGGCCAGCGCGACTTCGCCGTTGGCCGCGGGCTTGCCGTCGGGCAGCGTGACCTGCACCGCCACCTGGGCCTTGCCGCGCACCGGATAGCTGGCCTTGTCGGGCGTCACCTTCACGTCCAGGCGATAGCCTTCGTCGCCGACGCGGATCTCCGCCAGGCCGAGGCGGAAGGCCGGTTTGGACAGGTCGACCAGCGCGCTCGGCGCGGCGTATTCGCGGCCCTCGCTGCGGAAGGCCTGCCACCATGCGAGCGGCTGGTGCCAGCCCCAGGTGAAGAACGAATACCACGGCACCTCGCGCAGCCGCCCGCGCAGCGCCAGCACCGAGACGTACACGTTCGGCCCCCACTCCGGCCTGACCTTGACGCGCACGGTCGGGTCGCGCCCGTCGAGCTCGACCACGCTGGCTTCCAGCACGCCTTCGCGCTCCACCGACACCAGCGCGGTGGCATGGCGGAACGGCATGCGCACCTGGAACACGGCGGTCTCGCCCGGCGCGTAGGCCTTCTTCTCGGGCAGCAGGTCGATGCGGTCGTTGTTCTCGCCGCCGAACCACAGCTCGCCCTGGCGCGTGACCCACACGCTGGTGGCGGCCTGCGACACCCGTCCGGCGTTGTCGCGCGCCTGCGCCACCAGCTCGACCTCGCCGGCCTCGGGCAGCGCCACCTCGCACTGCATGCGGCCCCGCGCGTCGGTGCGGCCTTCGCAGACGCTGCCGAGGTCGCGCGTCTGGCTGCTGTTGTCGTAGCGGTAGAAGCCGCCCACCACGCGCTTGCGCACCGAGGTGGTGGTGCGCAGCAGCGCGCGCACCGCGACCGGCGCGTCGGCCTGCGGGCGGCCCTGGGTGTCGAGCACGAGGCCGTTGACCTTGAGCTTCTGCCTGACCGACACCCAGTTCTCGGTACGGATGCCCGCCACCACCGCCGCCGGCCACAGCGGCACGGTCTGGCGCAGCGTCTGGATCTCACCGTTGGGGTCGGCGAAGCCGGTTTCCACCACGAGGTCCCTGGGCGCGTCCACGCGCGGCAGGTTCTTGAGCGTGAGCGCGCCGCCGCCGTTCTTGTCGAGCCTGAGCGGCAGCTTGTCGGCGACCAGCTTCTGGCCGTCGTCGCGCGCGGCGCCGTCCTCGCTCTCGTCCTCGTCGCCGGAGGACGGCTCGCCGCCCTTGCGCTGCGGGCGCGGCGGCGCGAAGGCGTAGTCGCCGTAGTCGGCAAAGCTCACGGACTTGCCGCGCAGCAGCGCCGACACCTGCACCGGCAGGCCCGCCGCGCCGCCGCCCGACACGTAGTGCACTTCCAGGTCGAGCGGCACCTCGGCCGGCGCCACCAGCGCGCCGCCGCCGCCGGCCTTGAGCGTGCCGGCCAGCACCGGCAGGCGGAACGCCTCGACGCGGAAGCTGCCGCTGTCGAACGTGCGCTCGCGCGCATCGCTGAACGACACCGTGTAGACGCCCAGCTTGGCCGCCGCCGGCACCGCGAAGGCGCTCTCGGCGCTGCGCCCGCCGGTGGCGGTGGTCCGCCACCGCACCGGCTGCTCGTAGGTCTGCCCGCTGCCCTCGTGGCGGATCACCATCCTGCCGGGCATGGCCTCGTCGCCCGACGGCAGCGCGAAACCGTTCGCGGTCTCGGTGCGGATCAGGTGCTTCATCGACACGGTCTCGCCGGCGCGCAGCAGCGTGCGGTCGAACACGGTGGCGATGCGCACGTCGGGCGTGGCGCTGGTGTCGGTGGGCACGTTGAAGCGCCAGCTTTCGATGCCCTGGTTCCAGCCGGACATGACGAAGGCCATGTCGGCCTGGCCGCGCGCCTGCGGGTGGTCGGCGCCGATGCGCGCGGAGACGAAATAGCCGGACAGGCCGGTATCGCCGCAGTCGCGCTCGCGCGCGTCCTCGACCGCGCCGAAGCTGGCCAGCCCGGCGGCGTCGGTGCGCGCCGAGGCCAGCAGGCGGCCGCCGCAGTCGCGCAGCGCCACCGCGGCGTTGGCCACCGGCTTGCCGTCGTCGAGCGTCGTGACCCAGGCCAGCGCGGTCATCTTGCCGGGGCCGCGCGCGAGCTTGAAATGCACGCCGAGGTTGGTCACCAGCGCGGCGGTGCGCACGTACATCGGCGCCTGCCGGCCGAGCAGCGCCTCGCCCAGCATCGGCGAGGCGATCTCCACCACGTGGAAGCCGGCCTCGGGCAGCGGAATGCCGACCACCTCGAACGGGCGCGGCGCCTTGCCGCCCGGGTCGGACAACTGCGGGATGGCGAGCTTGCGCGCGCCGGGCACGCCCTCGAGCAGCGACACCGAGCGCGTTTCGATGGCGGGCGCGTTGCGCGGGTTGACGACGTCGCCAGGCGCGCGGCCGGCCAGGATGGCGTCGAGCTCGCCGCGGGTCCAGGTGCTTTCGTGCAGGCGGCGCACCAGCGCGTACCAGCGCAGCACCGCGCCGTCGTCGTCCACCTTGAGCCGGCGCACGGTGCCGGCCTGGGCGCGCACGCCGAGCGCGGGCAGGTCGGCCTCGACGTTGCGCAGCGTGACCGGCAGCAGCGCTGGATAGTCGGCCGGCGCGCGGCCCTTGGGCAGTTCGCCGAAGCGCTCCAGCACGCCGAACGGCGCGGCCGAAAACTTCGCCAGCGGCGGCATGGCGGCGGTGGCGAACTTGAGCGGGAACAGGTCCGCGTTGGCCAGCGCGCGGCCGCTGTCGTCCTTCAGGCCCGCGGGCACCGACAGCGTGAATTCGGTCTTCTCGGCAAACGGCGGCGCGAAGGTGACGCTGCCGACCGGCGCGTCGCGCGCGGCGCCGGACTCGAACTGCGGCGCGCGCGGGCCCTTGGGGGTGTTCAGCACGATGTGCTCGGCGTCCTTGCGCGAGATCGGCGCCGAGAACGACAGCGACACCGGCCGCAACGGCGTGCACGGCGATTGCGCGCGCTCGCGCTCGCACGAGAAGCTGGCGGTGAAGGGCTCGCGCACCGTGTAGTCGAAGCGGCGCTCGTCGCGCGCGGCCACGCCGGACGGCGCGGCGATGCCGCCGCCCAGCACCAGCTGCATGCGCGCGCCGGCGGGCAGGCGCTGCTGGCACGCCAGCAGGTGCACGGTGTCGGCCTGCTCCGCCTTGAGCTTCCAGCGCAACGCGGCCAGCACGGCCTCGCGCTCCTGGCCGCCGAGCAGCCGCACCGGGATGCGCTCGCCCAGGCCCTGCGCCTGGCACCACGCGGCCGCGCGCACCGAATCGGGCGTGGCCGCGCCGTTGAAGCGCAGCGCGAAGACCTGCTCTTCCTCGATCTCGCCGCCGGCCGGGCGCGCCGACACCACCGCCGGTCCGCCGGTCTCGAAACGGTATTCCGGCTTGCCGGCGTAGGCCTTGCCGGCCTCGCTCCGGAGGCCGGCCGCCATGCGCACCGCGCATTTGACGCCGGGCGGCAGGTCGCGCGTGAAATCGAACACCCAGTTGCGCGCATCGACCCAGCGCGCGTGGCCCTCGACAGCCGCGCCGCTGCACGACACGGCGGCGGGCGCGGCGGCCTGCGCGTCGCCGAGCGGCACCATCGCCTCGTCGAAGCGGATCGCCACCTGCCGCGCGCGCGCGGCCTCGCCCTCGGGCGAGAAGCGGACCACCTGCGCGGCCTGCGCCACGCCGGGCAGCAGCGCCGCCAGGGCACCCGCCAATGCCAGCGCGGCAGCCTGCCAGGGCCCGCGCTGCGCGCGCCTGCCAATCCGAGCGACGATCTGCGTCATCCTGTCCCCTTCCGTTTGCGGCACCGGGCGAGGGTGACATGCGCCGATGGCAAGTGCAAGTAGGCGCACGTCGGCGCGGCACCGACGCGGCATTGGCGCGACATTGAGGCGACAGCGGCAGCCCGCGCGCGCTAGCGCAGGTGCGACAGCGGCAGCGGCCCGTCGCGCTTGAGCGCGGTCAGCACGATGTTGGAGCGCACGCTCTCCACGCCGGGCACGCGCATCAGCTTCTTCATGGTGAACTCGGCCAGCGTGGGCAGGTCCGGCACCATGATGCGCAGCAGGTAGTCGGCCTCGCCGGCCACCGAGTAGCACTCCTGCACTTCCTCGAGCAGCAGGATGTCCTCGCGGAAGCGTTCGACGATGGTGTCGCCGTGGTGGGCCAGCTTGACGCTGGTGAAGACCAGCACGCCGAGGCCGAGCAGCGGCGGCGACAGCACCACGCGGTAGCCGGTGATGACGCCGTCGGCCTCCAGCCGCGCCAGCCGCCGGCCGATCTGGCTGGGCGACAGGTGGATGCGCTCGGCCAGTTGCTGGTGGGTGGAACGGCCGTCGGTCTGCAGCGCCGCCAGCAGCGCGAGATCGAATGGATCGAGATTGAGCATGGTGGGTTCGCCTTGGGAATCGTGTCGCGGGCAGCGTATCGGGGGGCATGGGGGGCGGCCCGGCCACGCGCGCATGTTTTCCGCAGACAATAACAAATTCCTGCGGTTTATGTGCATTACAAAACCAAAAGAGGCCGTTTTCGCGGGCCGCTTGCAGCGTCTGCTCGCTAAACTGTGCGGTAAATCTGCAGGAGATACCGCACATGGAAGCCACCGCGATCCGCCAGCCCGAAGATGCCGCCGCGCCGCCCGCCTTTGCCGGCACGCTGACCGACAAGCTCAGGGAACAGTTCGACGCCGGCCTGCTGTCGGGCCAGGCGCTGCGCGACGACTTCACCATCGAGCAGCCGCTGGAGCGCTATACCGAGACCGACCACGCGGTGTGGCGCCAGCTCTACGAGCGCCAGTCCTCGATGCTGCGCGGGCGCGTCTGCGACGAATTCCTCGCAGGCCTGTCCGCGCTCGGCATGGCGCACGACCGCGTGCCCAGCTTCGCCCGCCTCAACGAAACGCTGATGCGCGCCACCGGCTGGCAGGTGGTGGCCGTGCCCGGGCTGGTGCCCGACGAAGTCTTCTTCGAACACCTGGCCAACCGGCGCTTCCCCGCGAGCTGGTGGATGCGCAAGCCCGAGCAGCTCGACTACCTGCAGGAGCCCGACTGCTTCCACGACGTGTTCGGCCACGTGCCGCTGCTGATCAACCCGGTCTTCGCCAACTACATGGAAGCCTACGGCAAGGGCGGGCTCAAGGCCGCCTCGCTGGGCGCGCTGGACATGCTCGCGCGGCTGTACTGGTACACGGTGGAGTTCGGCCTGATCCGCACGCCGGCCGGGCTGCGCATCTACGGCGCGGGCATCCTGTCGAGCCAGGGCGAGTCGGTCTACAGCCTGGACTCGGCCAGCCCCAACCGCATCGGCTTCGACGTGCGCCGCATCATGCGCACGCGCTACCGCATCGACACCTTCCAGAAGACCTACTTCGTGATCGACGACTTCGCGCAGCTGTTCGACGGCACGCGCCCGGATTTCGCGCCGCTCTACGCGGCGCTGCGCGGGCTGCCCACGCTCGGCGCCGGCGACGTGGCGCCCGGCGACCTCGTGCTCAACCGCGGCAGCCGCGAAGGCTGGGCCGACAGCGACGACATCTGAGCGCGCCGCCACTCACGCCCGCGCCCGCCCCGGGCGCTTTGTGAAACAATGCCCGCATGCCCCGCAGCAGCGCTCGCCACCGGGCGCCGTGGCGGGGCGGCCGGCATTGCGCCCGTCCCGTTCCCATCCACACCATCGAGCCCATCATGTCCCCTGCGCCCCTCGTGCCACTTTCGCCGGAAGAACGCGCGCCGCTGCTGGCCGGCCTGCCCGGCTGGCAACCCGTCGAGGACCGCGACGCGATCCGCAAGCGCTTCACCTTCGCCGACTTCAACGCCGCATTCGCCTTCATGACGCGCGTGGCGCTGGCCGCCGAGAAAGCCGACCACCATCCCGAGTGGTTCAACGTCTACAACCGCGTCGACATCACCCTGTCCACGCACGACGCCAACGGCCTGACCCGGCGCGACATCGACCTGGCCGGGTTCATCGAGCGCGCGGCCGCAACGCTGGCCAGGCCGTAAGGCCCGGCGCCCGCTGTAGGGAAACCGAAAGGTCCGCAAAGGCGCCGGCCTGTACAATTGGCGCCTGAGCGCCCGCCGCCGCCATTGCGGCGGCCGCGTTCCGCGTTCCTGCCCTGATCCGCCCTTGACCCGTTTCTTTCCCGGATTCCCCCTGCTGCCATGCGTATCCTTCTGATCGAGGACGATCGCCAGATCGCCAGTGGCGTCGAAGCCGGCCTGTCGCAGGCCGGCCACCAGGTGCGCGTGGTGCACGATGGCGTCTACGCCACCGAGCACCTGCTGCGCGAACAGCACGACCTGGTGATACTCGACCTGGGCCTGCCCGGCATCGACGGCATGACGCTGCTGGCGCGCTACCGCGCCCGCAACCGCACCACGCCGGTCATCATCCTCACCGCGCGCGACGAGCTCGAAGACAAGCTCTCCGGCCTGAACGCCGGCGCCGACGACTACCTGGTCAAGCCCTTCGCGCTGCCCGAGCTGGAGGCGCGCGTGCGCGTGCTGCTGCGCCGCAGCCAGCACGGCGAGGCCGCGCCCGAGCGCGACGTGCGCCTGGGCCGGCTGCGGCTGTCGGGCAACGACCGCCGCATGTTCATCGACGGCAAGCCGCTGGAGCTGTCGCCGCGCGAGTTCGCCGTGCTGGAGCTGCTGCTGCAGCGCCAGGGCCGCGTGGTCAGCAAGGCGCAGCTGCAGGACCACCTCGCCACCTTCGCGCATCCGGCCGGCGAAGGCGGCGACACCGTGGGCGACACCGCCATCGAGGTCTACGTGCACCGCGTGCGCAAGAAGCTCGAGGAAAGCGACGTGGAGATCGTCACCGTGCGCGGCTTCGGCTACCTGCTGCAGATCCGCGCCGGCGCCTGACGCCGCGCGCCCGGCCAGCCAGCCGCCCGCCCCAGTCCAGCCCAGCCCGCCATGTGGCCGCGCCCCCGCCCCCCGAAGGTTTCGCAGGCCATCGCCAGCCCCGCCGCGGCCCCCGACCGCCCCGCCGCCCAGGCCGTGCGCCCCGCTTCCACGCAGAGCCTGCGCGTGCACCTGCTGCGCGCGCTGGCCACGCCGCTGTTCGCGCTGGTGCTGACCAGCGGCTCGCTGTCCTACTGGCTCGCGGCCCACTACACCACCCAGGTGTTCGACCGCGCGCTGTACGGCGTGGCCAACAACATCGCGCAGCAGATCCGCATCGCCGGCCCGCGCCTGGAGCAGGACATCCCGATGATCGCGCAGACGCTGGTCGAGGCCGAGGGCACCGACCGCATCTACTGGCGCATCCACGGCCCCGACGGGCTGATCGGCGGCATGGACACGTGGCTGGGCTACGGCACCGGCCAGACCTCGCTGCATGACGCGCGGCTGTTCTACGCGTGGTTCAGCGGGCGCCAGGTGCGCGCGGTGCGCCTGCCGGTCAACCTGCCCAGCCCGGCATCGGACGAGCTGGCCACCAGCGAGGCCGGGCGCGCGCCGCGCGGGCCGGTGGTGGTGGAAGTGGCGGAGCTGCTGGACCGGCGCGAGACCGCCGCCAACGAGATCCTGCTGTCGGTGTCGGTGCCGCTGATCCTGCTGCTGGTGGTGGGCAGCCTGATCCTCTCGCACGTGCTCAAGGAAGAGCTGGTGCCGCTGCAGATCCTGACCGACAAGCTCAACCGCCAGACCGCGCGCTCGCCGGCGCCGCTCGACGAGACCCAGGTGCCGGCCGAGGTGGAGCCGCTGATCCGCGCGCTCAACGCGCTGCTGGCGCGGCTGCGCGACGCGCTCGACGCGCAGCGCAAGTTCATCGCCGACGCCGCGCACCAGCTGCGCACGCCGCTGACCGCGGTCAAGCTGCACGCCGACCGCGCGGTGCAGTCGGACGACCCGCAAGTGACCGGCCACGCGCTGCGCGAGCTGCAGTCGGCCGCCGACCGCGCGGTGCGGCTGTCCAACCAGCTGCTGTCGCTGGCGCGCGCCGAACCGGGGCTGTCGCTGGAGCGGCTTGGGCCGATCGAGCATTTCGACCTGGCCACGCTGGCCTTCGAGACCGGCGCCGAGTGGGTGCCGCAGGCGCTGGCGCGCCACATCGACCTGGGCTTCGAGACCCTGCCCGGCCCCACCTTCACCGGCGCGGCGCCGTCCACGGTGCGCGGCAACCGGCTGCTGATGCGCGAGGCGCTCAGCAACCTGATAGACAACGCGGTGAAGTACGTGCCCTCGGGCGGGCGCATCACGGTGCGCGCCGGCGGCGAGACGCTCGGCCATCGCGGCATGGCGGTGGTGATGGTGGAAGACAACGGCCCCGGCATCGCGCCGGCGCGCCGCGAGGAAGTCTTCAAGCGCTTCTTCCGCGGCGACCACACGCCGAGCGGGCCCGGCGGCAACGCGCCGGCCCAGCCGCCCGGCGGCGCCGGCCTGGGGCTGGCCATCGTGCACGAGATCATCGGCCTGCACCAGGGCTCCATCCGCATCGAGGACGTGCCGCCACCCGCGCCCGGCACCGAGGCGCGCGGCATGCGCTTCGTGATCCGCATCCCGTGCGAGGCGCCCGGCACCGCCTGAGCCTGCCGGGCGCGCATTCAGGCGCGTTCAGGCACGTTCAGCGCTGCTTCTTTTCCTTCGGCGCCAGCATGGTGCCGCGGCACTGCGGGTTGCCGCAGCGGCACTCGAATTCCTTCTTGAGCTTCTTGGTGTAGCGCGCGTCGATCACGAGGCCGTAGTCGTAGAACAGCTCCTCGCCGCCGGCGATGTCGCGCAGCGCGTGGATGAACACGCGGCCCTTCTTCTCGCGCGCCTCGCAGTTGGGCTCGCAGGCATGGTTGATCCAGCGCGCGCGGTTGCCGCAGAACTTGGCGTCGATCACGTCGCCGTCTTCCAGGCTGAAATAGAAGGTGTGGTTGGGATCGGCGGGATCGTGCGGGTGGCGCTTGAGCGCTTCCTTCCAGGAAATATGCTCGCCCTTGTACTCGATGATGCGCTCGCCTTCGGCGATCGGCGCGATCGCGTAGACGCCCTTGCCGTGCACGCCCGAGCGGCGCACCTCGATGCGGTCGGACGCGGTCTTGCGCTTGCCGTCCTTCGCCTTCTGCCTGCCTTCCTGCTTGCCCTGCTTCTCGCCTGCCGCCGCGTCAGCCGCGGCGCCCGTGCCGTTCTTCATGTCGCTGGTTTCCTGTTCCGCGCCGCTGCGCCCTGCCTGTTCCGCCATTTGCCATCCCGTCGTGATCCGCCGGCCTGCCACCCAGTGTGGCTGCGCGCTGGCGATGATACCCGCGCGCCATCGCGGCGGCATCCCCCTTGTCCGGTATACGCACGGCCGCAGGTGGCCGTATACGCAAAAGCGCAGCAGGAGGCCCCTGCGTAAACGTATACGGCGCGTATTCGGCGCACAGGGCCCAACTGCCGCGCATGTGGATAAACCCACAAAAATCTGTGGATAAGGACGCGCGAATCATGTGGGCCGCCTGGGGTTGGCATGGGGATGCCTCAGGCATAAGTCGGAGGCTCCGGTTTACCTCCCTCGGCCAAACGACCGAGTCATCCACGCCGGCCAACACCGGGTCCCGGGACTTTCATGCCGCACAAGCCATTGATTCATATGGAGTAAATGCAGTTATCCACAGAAAGGAGCGGCGTTTACCTACTACTACTATCTGTATACATGAAAGAAAGAAGTAAACCGAAAGGACTACGCCCGCCATCGGTCGAAAAGCGCGGCAGGCAGGAAAAACAGAGCGGTGGAACGGCTTTTTGGCGCGGCTACTTTTTTAGGCAGGGGAAATCGTGCGTATACGGCGCTGGCGTATACGCGGCGGCGGGCGGTATACGCGCATCGACTTCCTGCCGTATACGCCGCGCAATGCCTTGCCTGGACGTGCATTCGCGCCGCGAATAGCGCCGGCACGCCCCTGCACGATAGTGCAGCCGCGGTGCTTTTCAGGCCGGTCCGCCCTTCCCGGCAACGCTGCAATGGGTACGCTGCGGGTTGCATCCTCTGCCGGCAGGTTTGTGGCGTTGCGCAGGCAGCCGGTCCCGAGGCCGGTTGACACCCCGCGGGAAGGCTCGCCCAGCGCTTCGGCGCGTATACGCGGTTCCGGAAGGCGCCAGGCGCCTCGCAAGGCGTCCAGAAGCGTCCAGGAGGGCCCAGGCGCGTTTTTTTGCCGCTTCGTGCCCGGGAGGACACCTGCGGTCCCGTTTCGCCTGGAGCGCTTTCCTGGACCGCGCGGGTCGTCCGGGGCCGCTTCGCGATCCCGAGCCGGCCCGCTTTTTTCCCTCAAAGCCCCAGCCGGCGCGGCCTGGCGCGCCATACGCTGTAACAATCTGTTCCCGGTCGGTCTTGCCCGACACGGTATGATGTGGCCCGCGGCGCCTTTGCCGAGGCCGGTGCCCAGCGCGGCGGCCAGGGCAGGCGTCCCTGTTTTATCAACTCGAGACGGAGTGAAGCATGACGAAAACCGAACTGATCGACGCCATCGCGGCCGGCGTGGACGGCCTGACCAAGGCCAAGGCTGAACAAGCGTTGAACGTGACGCTGGGCGCCATCATGGACGCCGTCGCCAAGGGCGACACGCTGAGCCTGATCGGCTTTGGCACGTTCAGCCAGGGCGAGCGCGGCGAACGCATGGCGCGCAATCCGCGCACCGGCGAGGAAATCAAGGTGGAAGCGGCCAAGACCGTCAAGTTCAAGGCCGGCCAGAAGTTCAAGGACGCAGTGAACCAGTAAGCAGCAACGTCCCGCGGGCGGCCTTCGCGCCAGCCTTGCAGGAACAACCCCGCCGTGTCGCCGCCAGCCGCCTGGCGCGGGCGAGCGCCAGGCGGGGAGCGTTATCCACAATGCCGGCGCGGTGGTTATCCTGACGCCACGCGGTATACGCGGCACCCTCCGCCAGCCGGGTAAGATTGAGCCTTGTCGGCGCCTTCCCTCAATAAATACAAGGGTCTACGGCGTCCTGCCGAGTCGGACCAGCATGGACCTCAGATCTCCGCGTCGCAGATTTCCACAGTCTTATTCACAGCGTTTCCCACAAAATTTTCCACAGGCGCGCCTGGTCGGGCTGAGCCTGCTGACGGCGCTCGCGTTGCTGTGCGGCTGCACCACGCCGTCGCAGCCGGCGCGTCCGGAAGCCGCGCCGCTGCCCGACACCGAAAGGCCCGTCACCACGCCCGGCGCCAGCCCGCGCCAGCGCATCGTCGAGATCGCCTGGCAGGAGTGGCAGCGCTGGGGCGGCCAGACCGTGCGCCTGGGCCGCGACGACACCGCCTGCGTGACGGACAGCCCGCTGCCGGCGCCGCTGCTGCCGGGCGCGCCGCCATCCGACACCGCCGACGCCGAGCCGACCGATGCCACCGACCGCACCGCCGACCGCGAGGATGACGAGGGCGCGGCGGCGGACTGCCTGCATTTCCCCGACGGCACCGGCATGGAAGCCACCGCCGAAGGCTGCAAGCTGGCCCAGCGCTACTGGGCCATCGTCGGCAAGGCCGTGACCTGCCGCCAGATCACGCAGGGCAACTGGGCCTGGTCGGCGGTCTTCATCTCGTGGGTGATGCGCAAGGCCGGACTGGACGAGCGGCAGTTCCTCACCGGCGACTCGCATTCGATGTACGTGGTGGACGCGCGCGACGGCATCCTGCCGGCGCCGGCCTTCCGCGTCGAGCCGCTGCCCGCCCTGCCGCGCCCGGGCGACATGATCTGCGCCGGCCGCGGGCGCGACAAGTACCTGGCCAGCGCGGCGGAGATCGGTTTCGGCACCACGCCCATGCATTGCGACATCGTGGTCGAGGTGGACCCGGCCGCGCGCCTGGTCAAGGCCATCGGCGGCAACGTGCAGCAGTCGGTGTCGATGGAGGAGATCGAGCTGGGCGACTCCGGCATGATCGATGGCGTGACCAATTCGCATATGCCGTGGCTGCTGATCATGCGCAACACCCTGCCGTAGGCCGCGGGCCGGCCGCAGCACTGGGTACGCGGGATGCCGCGGTGCCTTCGGTCAGAATATCGGTGGAATAATTCCGGCGACGAATGTTTCGTCGGGTTCGCGAGTCGGTATCAATAGATGTGGTGAATTTTTTGACCCGAAAAGCAGGCTGGGCGGTCCTGCTCATCCAGCCTGCTCCGCCACATGTTGGTGATTTTGATCGATGGAATGGATGCCATCGTCATCGTTGTGACTTGATTCATAAATGACATGAATTCAATGGCGCCCATCCCGAGCCTGTGCCATCAGCTTCCAGCCGACGCTCCCGCGCGCCGGCGCCCCGCCAGCAGCCCTTCCGCGGCATAGATCGCCAGCGAGATCCAGATCAGCGCATAACCGGCCTGCTTGCTGGCCGGGAACGGCTCGTGCCACAGCCACACGCCCAGCAGCAGTTGCAGCGTCGGCCCGGTGTATTGCAGCAGCCCGAGCAGCGACAGCGGGATGCGCCGCGCGCCGGCGGCGAACAGCAGCAGCGGCACCGCCGTCACCGGCCCGGCCAGCAGCGCCAGCAACTGCACGCCGCCTTCGGCCTGGCTGAAGCCGGCCTGGCCGCTGGCGAACAGGTAGGCCAGCGAGGCGGCCGCCAGCGGGAACAGCAGCAGCGTCTCCAGCGACAGTCCCTCCAGCGCGCCCAGCGTGGCGGTCTTGCGCAGCAGGCCGTAGCCGCCGAAGCTGCTGGCCAGCGCCAGCGCGATCCACGGCAACTGGCCCGCGGCCACCGTCAGCCACAGCACGCCGGCCGCGGCGATGGCGATCGACAGCCATTGCCCGGGCCGCAGCCGCTCGTGCAGGAACACCACGCCCAGCAGCACGTTGAACAGCGGGTTGATGAAGTAGCCCAGGCTGGCGTCCACCACCCGCCCGTTGGAGACCGACCAGATGTACAGGAACCAGTTGCCGCTCAGCAGCAGCGCGCTGGCCACGAAGCCGGCCAGCAGGCGCGGGTTCGACCACACCGCGCGCAGCCAGCCCCAGTGGCGGCGCCATGCCAGCACCAGGCCGAGGAATACCAGCGACCACACCATCCGGTGCAGCAGGATCTCGGTCGGCGCGATGCCGTGCAGGGATTTGATGTAGAGCGGCAGCAGGCCCCAGATGACGTAGGCCAGCAGCGCGTAGAGAATGCCGATTTGCATGAGAAGTCCAGGAGGAATCGGGCATTCTACCGGCGCAAAAAAGCCCGTGCAGGGCACGGGCTCCGGCGGGGGCGCTCGGTCTGGGGGGCGCTTACAGCTTGCGCGCGAAGCTGAATTGCGAGAAGGCCTGCTCGGCCACGTTGAACCAGGCCGCCTCGTTGTTGCGGAACACGCGCCAGTCGTCGTAGATCTTCTTGAACGACGGGTTCTTGGCGGTTTCGTCGGCGTAGGCTTCCTGGGTGGCCTTGAAGCAGGCTTCCATGATTTCCTTGGAGAACGGACGCAGCTTGACGCCGTTCTCGAGCAGGCGGGCCAGCGCCTGCGGGTTGAGCGCGTCGTACTTGGCCATCATGTTGGTGTGGGCCTCGATGGTGGCGGTCTCCAGTGCGCGCTTGTACTGCGACGGCAGCTTCTCGTATTCGGTGGCCGAGGCGTAGAACGACAACTGCGCGCTGCCTTCCCACCAGCCCGGGTAGTAGTAGTACGGCGCCACCTTGTAGAAGCCGAGCTTCTCGTCGTCATAGGGGCCGACCCATTCGGCCGCGTCGATGGTGCCCTTTTCCAGCGCCGGGTAGATGTCGCCGCCGGCGATCTGCTGCGGCACCACGCCCAGGCGCGACAGCACCACGCCGGCAAAACCGGCGATGCGGTACTTCAGGCCCTGCAGGTCCGCCACGGTCTTGATCTCCCGGCGGAACCAGCCGCCCATCTGGGCGTTGGTGTTGCCGCCGAGGAAGTTGACGACGTTGTATTCCTTGAAGAATTCGCGCATCAGCTTCATGCCGTTGCCCTGCATCATCCAGGCGTTCTGCTGGCGCGAGGTCAGGCCGAACGGCACGGTGGTGTCGAAGCACAGCGTCGGGTTCTTGCCGAAGTAGTAGTAGCCCGCGGTGTGGCCGATCTGCACGGTGTTGTTCTGCACCGCGTCCAGCACCTGCAGGCCCGGCACGATTTCGCCGGCGGCGAAGACCTTGATGTTGAACTTGCCGTCGGTCAGTTCCCTGACGCGCGTGGCCAGCAGTTCGCCGCCGCCGTAGATGGTGTCGAGCGATTTCGGGAAGCTGGAAGCCAGGCGCCATTCCACCGCCGGGTTGCTGCCCACCACCGCGGGCGCGCTGGCGGCGGCCGCGGCAGGCGCCGCGGGTTTTTCGTCCTTGCCGCAAGCGGCCAGCGCGCCGGTGGCCGCCACGGCCGATGCCTTCAACAGAAAGGAACGACGTTCCATGACTTGTTCTCCTCTTTTATCGGTTCTTGTAATGCGGCAGCAGGCGCGGCGGCCGCGTCTTGCGCGGAACGCCGCTCTTGTGCCGAGATGCGCGTGGAGCCGGATACGGGCGATGCGGCCGTGGGCGCAGCAATGAGCCTGTTGCGAAGGCATGCCACGGCGATGACGTATGCTGGCATGCCTTCGCAACAGGCTCGAAAGGCCGGCCCGTACCCGTCGGGCTGGCCAGATGATTATAGCGGTGGCCCTTTCGCCACGGGGGGCCGGCAAGGTCCGGGTTTTCGCTAGGAGAGGCCGCGCGGCAAGGCCTGGCGCGACGCCGCGGCGAGGCCGGCGCGGGCCTGCCGCAGGCGGCGCGCACGGCGCTTTTCGGCTTGCCGCCGCCGCGTTTTCCGTATGGTGGAAAGGCCGCTTTGCCGCGGATTTTGTAACCCCGCTTGCTGTCCAATCGCTCGACTGTTAAAAAATCACGCCTTGCCTGCCTAGCCTATGTTGTCCGCTGTCCCGCCCGTTTCCGGCCGTCCGCCGGCCCGCCGCCCGCACTGCCTCGTCCTGGCCATCCTGGCCGCCTGGGGTCTCGACGCGTGCGCGCAGGCGCCCGCCGGCACGGAGCTGGCCCCGCCGGCAGTGCAGGCCGCGCCGCACGCGGTGGCGCAGCCTGCGCAGCAGGCTGGCGACGATCCGCTCGGCGCGCTGATCTCGGGCACGCAGGACGCAGGCCGCGCCGCCGCGTCCACGGCACCCGAGGTGCCACCCCAAGCGGCGCCCGAGGCCACACCCCAGGCCGCGCCCGAGGCGGCGCAGGCCCAGGCGGCGCCCAACGCGCCCGCGCCCGAAGCCTACGTCATGCCGCCACCGCCCGCGCCCGCCACCTGGGTCAACGCCGGGCTGGCCGACGACGGCAGCGAGCTGGCCGGCCCGCCCGATCCGGAATACCCGCTCGAGCCCTACGTCGCCCCGCCGCCGCCGGTGGTGCTGTTTCCCGCGCGCCTGGGCCAGTTCGTAGCGAACGCGCCGCCGCTGCCGGCCAGCGACGCCCCCGAGGCGCCCGCCGCCGAAGGTTTCTCGCTCACCTCGCAACTGCCGCCCGACGATCCCGCCGGGGACCAGATCCTGCGCCTCGGCTACAGCGGGCGTGCCGCCTACGACGACCGCACCCTCGCCGCGCAGGCCTGCCCCGGCGGCGGCACGCTGTCCGCCGGCCTCTCCGGCGTGGCCTGCCGCAGCAGCGGCGAGGTCAAGGTCAAGGAATCGCTGTTCTCGCTCGACGGCGGCACACAGGTGCAACTGGTGGCGCAGGCCAAGGGCACGGACGCCACTTCGGTCAACGGCCGCCCCGCCGCCGTCGACCAATACGCGCTGCTGCCGCAGTTCTACACCGCCGTGAGCGGCCTGCCGGTGCTCGACGGCGCCACCATGTGGGCCGGCCGGCGCGAGGATTCGTCCTTCCTGATGTCGTCCGGCCTGCTGCCGCCGAACTCGCCGGCCATGCGCGTCGGCGTGGACAATGCGCGCTTCGGCGACATCGCGCTCAACTACCAGTACACCGCGCGCAACGATCTCAACGGCGCCAACCTGCCGAGCTACCACTCGCTGCGCACCGCGCCCATCTCGACCAACGACAAAGGCTCGGTGCAACTGGGCTACACGCGCGTGGAGGCCGAGCCGCTGATCCAGCAGACCGGCAGCGCGTGGTGGGTCTCCGCGATGCACGAGCAAAAAGGCGTGCTGGCCGGCACCAACCGCCTGGGCATGCAGTTCGGCGAAGGCAGCCGCAATGCGCTGACCGGCTACACCGGCATGGGGCCGTCGCTGTCGCGCGTGCGCGTGGCCGAATCGATGGAATGGAAGCGGGCTTCCGGCCTGGGCCTGGCCGGCTCGGTCGAATCGAGCATGCAGTTCGACCGCTCGCCGGTCGGCACGCTGCAATGGACCACCACGCGCGTGCGCCCGGCCTATATCGCCAGCGACCAGTTCAAGCTCACCTTCGAAGTCGCGCGCGACCAGATCACCTCCGGCTTCGGCACCAGCGGCCAGCGCACCGCGGTGACGGTGGCGCCGACCTTCACGCTCGGCAAGGCCGCGGGCAACGCCAACCTGCGTGCCTTCTACACCTACAGCCGCGCCACCGACGTGGACGGCATCGCCTTCACCGCGCCGGCCGATACCTGGGCCTCGCAGAATTCGGGTTCGATCTTCGGCGTGCAGCTGAATCGGCGCTGGTAGGCGCCAAGGTGGTTTGCAGCGACGCGCGCAGGCGCATCCCGGGCAGATTCGGCATGCGGATTTCGGGGGAATTTCAGGCAATGCCGATAATCGCGGGCGCGACGGCATGAAAGACGAGGGCGGATCTGTTGAAGAGTAGGCGGTGAACGCGGCCGGCGCAAGGCAGTCGAAGCGGCCGGGCCCGTCCCCGCGCCGGCGGCCGGGCGCGCGGGCCCGCACGCGCCGCTATCCGACCTCGACCCTGTTCCTGCCCGTTTCCTTGGCCTTGTACAGCGCCAGGTCGGCGCGCTTGAGGATGGCCTGGGCATCGCGCTCGCCGGGTTTGCGCGACGCCACGCCGATGCTGACGGTAAACGGGATCGGGATGCCGATGCGCCAGTTGTGCGTGAAGTCCTGCTGCTCGAACGTCGATTTCAGCGCTTCCGCGGCCGCCCTCGCCTGTTCGGCGTCCAGCCCCGGCAACGCGGCCACGAACTCCTCGCCGCCCCATCTGGCGAACACGTCGACCTTCCGGCTGGACCCCATGCCCACCTTGGCCACGATGCGCAGGACCTCGTCGCCGACGTCGTGTCCGTAGGCGTCGTTGATCTTCTTGAAGAAATCCACGTCGAGCATGAACACCGCGAGGTCTTCCTCCGTGTCCAGGATATTGGTGACGACATCGAGGAATTCACGGCGATTGGGCAGGCCCGTGAGCTCGTCCGTCACGGCCTGCTTCTGCAGCAGGTCGATCAGGCGGACGCGGTCGGTGATGTCGCGGATCACCGCGGTGAATTCGATCAGCCCTTCGACGTTGATCTTCGAGATCGCGATTTCCACCGGCAGCATCGAGCCGTCGCGGTGCAGCCCGTAGACGCGGTTGCGCTCGTCCATCTGCCGCGAGCGCACCGGGGAGCGCGCGAACTGCTGCACGTATTGCGCATGGTGCGTCCGGTATTTGTCCGGCAGCAGGCACTCGATGGGCTGGCCGACCATCTCGGCCGACGAATAGCCGAACAGGTTCTCGGCGGCCCGGTTGAACAGCGTGATGTTGTGCTGCTGGTCGATCGTGATGATCGCGTCGTAGGCCGCGTCGACGACCGAGCGGAAGCGCGACGTCGTCGCCTCCAGGTCGCGCGTGAGCTGCATGCGCGAGGTGATGTCCAGCCCGGTGACGAGGATCTCCAGCACGGTGGCGCCGCCGTTGGCATGGCGGAACGGCTTGAGCGACAGCCGCCACCAGTGGGTTCCGTCGCGCAGGTCATAGGCCTGCTCCAGCTCCTGCGCGATGCCCGAGGTGAAGCACTCCTGCAGCTTCTGGCGAAACTCGTGCCGGGCGTAGTTCGGGATCAGGGTATCGAACGGGACCGGGAACGCCCGCATGCCCACGCGCTTGCCGCCCGTCATCTGGATGAAGCCGTCGTTGCAGGCCGGCACCATCAGCCGCCCCGACTCGTCGTGGCCGATGACCGCCACGCTGGCGGCGATGCCGTCGACGAATTCCTGGATCGTGTTGCACGAGTCAGCCATCTTGTCCCCCGCTGGAAATGCCGCGCCGTTGTCACGTCCCTGACGCCCGCAACGCCCCGCAATGTGCCGGATTCCCCGGATGGTAGTGCAGTTAGCTGGCGATGGCGCGCGTCTGACGGAGAATGCCACGGCTGCGGGATGCGCATGGCGGTATTTGGGAGGGGGAAAGCGGAGGACTGGCGCGCCGGAGCGCCGGAAGATGGTGCCCCAAACGAGGCCCAAACGAAAAACGGAGACCGAAGTCTCCGTTTTCTTTCAAACCTGGTGGGGTGGCCGTGTCCTGATGTAGCTCCGCTGCGAGTTCGGCGCAGAAAGCCACGGCATGCCTACACCGGTTGGTGGCGGGTCATTCCTTGAGCAGCACGAGATGCTCGATCAGCCGCACCATCAGATCCTTCTGCGCGGGCAGGCTTTCGGCCACCAGCAGCGCGAGGGCGACCAGCGTATTGTCGTTGATGAGCAGATCGACCGATCGCGCCAGCAAGTGCTGGTTCAGGCGTAAATACCACAGGAACAGGAAAGCGCCGGTGCGCTTGTTGCCATCAGCCAGAGGATGGTTCTTGATGACGAAATACAGCAGGTGGGCTGCCCGGCTGGCCACGTTGGGATAGAACAGTTCTTCGCCGAAGCCTTGTTCGATGGTGGCGATGCTCGATGCCAGGCCGCCGCCGCGCACCTGGCCGAATAGCTCGGTGGCCTCGCCTTTGGCGATCAGCTCGGCGCGCAACCGGGCGATGGCAGCCAGCACCTCATTCAGCGCCAGCGCCCGCATCCCGTCTTGCCGGCCGGTCAGTTCGCCCAGGCTTTGCTCGTCGTAGCCTTGCAGCAGGCTCCAACTGCGGGCGTATTCCTGGATGACGCCCAGTACGGCCTGGCCGTCTCCCGTAACCAATTGCTGGTTGGCCAGCGTTCGCGACAGCAGATCGACCGCCTGCCCGAATTCGATGCCGCGTTCCTGCAAGCGGCGCTGGTTCAGGGTGTAGCCATCGACCAAATGCTGCTTGAGGGTGCGCGTGGCCCACTGGCGGAACTGCGTCGCGCGCGCCGAACTGACCCGGTAGCCGACCGAGATAACGACATCCAGGTTGTAATGTTTCAGGTGGCGACGCACCCGCCGCGCGCCCTCCTCCTGAACTACCGAGAATTCCTCGGTAGTTGCCGATTCGGCCAATTCCGCCTCGGCATAGACGTTTTTCAGATGCAGGCTGACGTTGTCGGTCGAGGTGTCGAACAGCGCCGCCATCTGCCGTTGCGTCAGCCATACCGTGTCCTCGTCCAGCGACACGTTCAACTGGATCTGGCCATCGGCGGACTGGTAGAGGGCGACTTGGGATTGCGGCATGAGGGACATCTTACCGTCTCCCCCGCGCGCCCGAGCCAGGTGGTGCGGTTGCGCCATCGCGTGCCATCCTCAATATTCAGGATGGTTGGGGGCAAGGAAACGTGGGATGTAGCGGGACGAGCGGACCGTCATGCGTGCGGTTCTCGTTCAAGTCCCTGAGGCACAAATGAAAATGCCCAGCGCAAGGGCTGGGCATCGAATCTCTGGTGGCCTGGGACGGAATCGAACCGCCGACACAAGGATTTTCAATCCTCTGCTCTACCGACTGAGCTACCGGGCCAAAGAAGCGAAATAATAGCAGCGCTTTTTGACCCGGTCAAGCGCCGCCGGCAAAATTCCTCACTGCTCCGCGGGCTCGGGTTTGTTGCGGCCCAGCTCCACGCCGAGCTGCTTGAGCTTGCGGTAGAGGTGGGTACGCTCGAGGCCGGTTTTCTCGGCCACGCGCGTCATGCTGCCGTGTTCGCGCACCAGGTGGTATTCGAAGTAGGCGCGCTCGAACAGGTCGCGCGCCTCGCGCAGCGGCATGTCGAACGAGAAGTGCATTTCGGCTTCGGGCAGGCGCTGCGGGCTGCCGTTGGCGGTCTCGGCAGTGGCTTCGGCGGCGGCCGGCGCGGCGGCCTCGCCGTTGCCCGCGGCCGGCAGCGCGGCGCCGGTCGCGGCGGCGCCCGCGCGCGGGCGCTCGATGCCGCGCGCCAGGCCCTGCTCGACCGCCGACAGCAGTTTTTGCAGGGCGATCGGTTTCTCGAGGAAATTGAGCGCGCCGATCTTGGTCGCTTCCACCGCGGTATCGATGGTGGCGTGCCCCGACATCATGATGACGGGCATGCAGAGCAGGCCTTGCGCCGACCATTCCTTGAGCAGCGTGACGCCGTCGGTATCGGGCATCCAGATGTCAAGCAGCACCAGGTCGGGCGTATTGCCGGCACGGTACTCGCGCGCCTTCTGCGCGTTCGACCACATGGCCTTCGTCGCTGAGGATTTCCGAGAGCAGCTCCCGGATACCCATTTCGTCGTCGACTACGAGGATGGTTGCCATACTTCCCCTCTTGACCCCACCGCGGCTCACCGGGTTCGGGGCCGCTACATTGTGACTATGCCAGTTTAACGAACAGGATGGAGATCTGCGCCCCGATGAGCTCGGTGCCCTCCATGCGATTGCGCAGTTCGATGCGGGCGCCGTGTTCGTCAATGATCTTCTTCACCATCGCGAGCCCCAGGCCGGTCCCCTTGGCCTTGGTGGTCACGTAGGGTTCGAACGCGCGGCTGAGGATGCGCGGGGCGAAACCGGGACCGTTATCCGCAATGGTGAGCTTGACGGCCTGCCGGTCTTCGCCGGCAGAATCTTTGTATTCTACAGTCTCGGTGTGCAGAGCGATACGGGGCGCCGGACGGGCCGCCGCGACGTTGTCCGCGACCGCATCCTGCGCATTCTGCAGCAGGTTGTGGATCACCTGGCGCAACTGCGTCGGGTCGCCCTTGATCTCGGGCAGGCCCGCCGCCAGCGACGGATGAATCACGGCATGCTCGTGCACGCCGGCGTCGTCGATGCCGTACAGATGCAGCACCTCGGCCACCAGCGCGTTGAGCTGCAGTGACTGCAACATCGCCGGCGGCGTGCGCGCGTAGTCGCGGAAGTCGTCGACCATGCGCTTCATCGCCGCTACCTGGTTAACGATCGTAGTGGCCCCGCGCTTTAGCACATCCGCGTCCGGACCCTCCAATTTAGGCGAGAGCTTCATCTGCAGGCGCTCGGCCGAGAGCTGGATCGGCGTGAGCGGGTTCTTGATCTCGTGCGCGAGGCGCCGCGCCACTTCGCCCCACGCCACCGAGCGTTGAGCCGAAATCACATCGGAGATGTCGTCGAACACCACCACGTAGCCGGGCTCGTCGCGCTCGCTGCGCTCGCCGCTGCCGCCGCCGGGCAGGCGCGCGCCGCGCACCAGCAGCGTGAGGGCCTGCTCCTCGTCGCTCTGCGGCAGCTCGATCTGCTTCTGCCAGTGCTGCGAGCCGCCCAGCATCTCGCTGGTGCTCTGCTCGGAAAAGGCCTGCCGCACGATGTCACCGAAGGCGCCCAGCACCGGGATGGCCTCGATGGGCTGGCCCAGCGCGCCGCCGAACGGCTGGCGGAAGATGCGCTCGGCGCCGGGGTTGGCGGTGATGAGCACGAAGCGGCGGTCGAACACGAACACGCCGGCGGTGAGATTCTGCAGCACGCTTTCCAGGTAGGCGGTGGATTTCTCCAGCGCGCTGCGGTTCTGCTCCACCGCGATGCGCGCCTCGGACAGCTGGCGCGTCATCATGTTGAACTGCTGCGTGAGCATGCCGAGCTCGTCGCGGCTCTTGAGCTCGCGCTTGGGCGAGAGGTCGCCCTCGGCGACTTCCTTGGTTCCCTGCAGCAGCATCAGCAGCGGCCGCGCGAGCTGGCCGCCGAGCAGCAGCGCCAGCATCACGGCGATGAACACGGCGAGGAACAGCGTGAGCGTGAGCGTGCCGATGTACATCTTGCGCAGGCCGGTGCGGCCGAGCGCCTTTTCCTGGTACTCCTGGTACGCGCGCTGGACTTCGTCGGCATTGCGCGCGAGCGCCGCCGGCACCGGGTGCACGACCTGCAGGTAGCGCTCCTCGCGCACGCTTTCCCCGACCAGTCCGAAGCCGGACGAGGCGGCGTCCTCGGGGCGGCGCTCGATGGACAGGCCCGAGCCCGCCCAGCGGCTCACCGCGGCCGGCGGCGCCTTCGCCGCGGGCCGGCTGGCGGCGCCGGCGGCCTCGGCGCCGGGGGGATGCTGCGCGCTGTCCTGCGCGGCCGGCGCGGGGCCGAGCGGCACGATCACGCGCAGGCGGTACAGGTGGCTGACGTCGGTGCGCTCGGGCTGGCGGCCGTCGACGGCCGGGTCGGTGCCGCCTTCCACCGCCGCGTAGCCGCCGGCCAGCCGCGCCTGCTCGGCCAGCACGCCCGAGGGCAGGTCCGGCACCAGCGATGCGTAGTTGCTCGAGGCGGTGGCGATCACGCGCCCGCTGCCGGTGAAGATGGCGGCTTCCTGCACGCCGTACTGCTCGCGCAGGCGGTTGAGCTGCAGCGAGGTGGCCACGCTCGACGAACTGGTGAGCTGGTCGGCCATCAGGCGTGCCTTGCCCTGCAGGTCGGACAGCGCGCTGTCGATGGTGGAGCGGCCGAGGTTGAGGCCGGCCTCGAGCGCGGTCTCCACGCGCACGTCGAACCACGACTCGATGCTGCGCGAGACGAACTGCAGCGATACCAGGTAGATCAGCACGCCGGGCAGCACGCCGACCACGCCGAAGAACACGGCGAGCTTGGTCATCAGGCGCGTGCCGAACTTGCCGCGCCGGTAGCGCAGCCACAGGGTCAGCGCCAGCGCCCCGATGATCAGCACCAGCAGCACGCCGATCACCAGGTTGATCTTGAACAGCAGCGTGAAGTAGCGGTCGAAGAATTCCGTGTTGGCCGAGGCGCCGGCCAGCAGCGCCACCAGCACCAGCGCGAGGAACACGATGATGCCCGCCACCACGCGGTAGAGCACGCGCCGGAAGCGGCTGTCCCACAGGCTGGTGCTGGCGATCATGGCTGGCTCGCGGCCGGCTGCACCAGGGTGGTGGGCGAGAGCACGGTGGACACGGTCTGCGCGAACGGCACCGCGCGGGTCTCGCCGGCCACCGGCGCGGACGCGGCCGAGGCGGGCGCCGGCGCGGGCGGCGGCACCGGGACCGGCACCACCGGCACGACCGGTACCACCGGCGGCGCGGGTGGCGGCGATGGCGGGTACTCGGTCGGCACCGTGAAACTGAAATGGCGCCACTCGGAGGCGAGGTTCCACTCGCGCGTGTTGACCGCGTTGATCTGGAACGGCTTGGGCAACTGCGTCAGGTCCAGGCGCATGCGCGCCTCGGCCTGGTAGGTCTCGCCGGCCTTGACCATGCCGCGGTCGAACACGCGCCAGCCGCGCACGCGCTGGATGAACTGCAGCGCGCCTTTCAGGCGCGTGAACGGCAGTTGCAGCCCGCCGGTGGATACGCGGTACTGGCGCGTGAGCGGATGGTAGGACAGCCGCACGCTGCGGCTGGCGTTGACGGGCTTTTCGTCGAACCAGTACCAGCGCGGGCGCGTGAGCTGGAAGTCGACCACGAAATAGAGCGAGATGCCTTTGTTGAGCGCATCCTCGAGCGGCGGCGGCAGGTCGAAGTCGAAGCTGGCCGCGAGGTCGAAGCCGCCGTCCTGGTACTCGATGCGGGCTTCCGTCACCTCGATGACGTCGGCGCGCGCGGTGCCCGGCAGCGCGGCCAGCGCCAGCAGCGCGGCCAGCGCGAACATGGCGGCGAGCCACCACGATGCGAGCCAGGCGCGCGCGCCGCGCGCACCATGCCGGGGACCGCCTGCCGCCAGGCATACGCACGCATTGTCGTCAGGGACGCGAAGGACGAACAAGCGAAGCGGATTCGGCATTGGCAGCGGTCGGGAGCGGTCAGGGTCGTTTCTGGAAGCGCGCGTAGAAGAAGCCATCGTGATCGGAGGGCAGATTGTCCCGGCTGGCACTCCCGCCGCCGGCCGCCTGCGCTCCATGCTCTCTACTGCCCGGCAGCATCTGGCCGGGCGCCTGCAATCGTATCGCATCTGGTAGCTGTGCACCAAACCAGCGCGCCTGCTCCTCGCCCTCCGTTGGGAAAATAGAACAGGTGACGTAGACCAGGATGCCGCCCGGCTTGAGCAGGTTCCAGAGCTGCGAAACGATGCGCCGCTGCTCCGTCACCAGGCGCGCGATGTCCACCTCGCGGCGCAGCCAGCGGATGTCCGGATGGCGGCGCACGATGCCCGAGGCCGAGCATGGCACGTCGGCCAGGATGCGGTCGAACGGCTGGCCGTCCCACCAGTCCTGCGGGCGGCTCGCGTCGCCCACCACCACCTTGGCCTGCTGGCCCAGGCGCGCGAGGTTCTCGTCGATGCGCGCGGCGCGCTGGGCATCGCTCTCGAGCGCGGTCACGTCGACGCGCGCCAGCTCCAGGATGTGGCCGGTCTTGCCGCCGGGCGCGGCGCACGCGTCGAGCACGCGCTGGCCGTCGGCCAGCTCCAGCAGCGGCGCGGCCAGCTGCGCGCCGGCGTCCTGCACCGAGACGTCGCCCTGGGCAAACCCGGGAATCTGCGACACCGGGAACGCGCGCACCAGTCGCACCGCCTGCGTGCCGATGGCCGTGCCCGCCATGCCGGCATTGGCCACGCGCGTGAGGTAGTCGGGCACCGGGACGCGCGCGGTGTTGACGCGCAGGGTCATCGGCGGGCGCACGTTGGCGCTTTCGGCCAGCGCGGCCCACTCGCCGGGATAGGCGTCGCGCAGCATCTTCAGCCACCACGCGGGCAGGTTCCAGCGCGCCTCGTCGTCGCGGCGCACGTCTTCGAGCAGCGCGCGGCGCTCGCGCAGGAAACGGCGCAGCACCGCATTGACCAGCCCGCGCGCGTGCGCGGTCTTCGGCTCGGACGCGGCGGCGCTGACGGCCTGGTCCACCACCGTGAACTCGGTATAGCCGCCCTCGCCCTGCTCGTCCTCGACCAGCAGCGCTAGCGCCACCGCCAGCAGCGAATCCACCTGCGCGCCGGGCGGGCGCGTCACCAGCTTCGTGACCAGCGCGCGCGCCGTGCCGAACTGGCGCATGGTGCGGTAGGCCAGGTCCTGCAGCGCGCCGCGCGTGGCGGCGTCGCGCACGCGGTCGAGGCGGAACTGCGCGGCGGCGTTATCGATGGCCAGCGGCAGCGCGCTGCCTTCGTTGACGCCGCGCACGGCAGTCGCGGCGGCGAGCATCTGGAAGGCGAGGGATTCGTGTGGCAGGCGCATGACAGTGGGCAGTGAAGCGGTAAGGCGATGGCGCGGTGACGCGGTGGCGCGAAAAAAAGCAGGCAGCCGCGCCGCGGGCGCTGGCGGCGGGCCAGCTAGGCCGGGCGGGGCCGGAAACGAACTGCCCGCCGTTTCCAGGGGAAGCACGGCGGGCAGTTTACCTTGTATGGCCGCGGCCGGCTTTTTTGCCGGCCGCCGGGTCAGATCGCCATCGGACGGAGCGGATGGATCGGACGGCTCCGATGCATCGCGCCGCTTCAAGCCGAATCAGGCCGCTTCAAGTCGGATAGGTGCCGGTCTGCGCCATCTGCATCAGCCGCGCGATGCGCTCCTCGGTGGCCGGATGGGTCGAGAACAGGTTGGCGATGCCGCCGCCCGAGAGCGGGTTCATGATCATCATCTGCGCCGTGGCGGGATGTTCCTCCGCGGTCTGGAACGGGATGCCCTGCGCGTAGCGGTGGATCTTGTCGAGCGCCATCGCCAGCGCCTGCGGGTCGCCGCTGATGGTGGCGCCGCCGCGGTCGGCCTCGAATTCGCGCGCGCGCGAGATCGCCATCTGGATCAGCGAGGCCGCCAGCGGCGCGAGGATCGCCACGGCGATGCTGGCGATCGGGTTGGCGCGGTTGCCGTTCTCGTCGCGCCCGCCGAAGAACATGGCGAAGTTGGCCAGCGCGGCGATGGCGCCGGCCATCGTGGCGGCGATGGTCGAGATCAGGATGTCGCGGTGCTGCACGTGGGCCAGCTCGTGCGCCATCACGCCGCGCAGCTCGCGCTCGGACAGCACGCGCAGGATGCCGGTGGTGGCCGCCACCGCGGCATGTTCCGGATTGCGGCCGGTGGCGAACGCGTTGGGCGCGTCCTCGTTGATCAGGTACACGCGCGGCATCGGCAGCTGGGCGCGCTGCGCCAGCTCCTGCACCATGCGGTAGAACTGCGGCGCGGTGCTGGCGTCGACCTCCTGCGCGTTGTACATGCGCAGGACCATCTTGTCCGAGAACCAGTACGAGAAGAAATTCATGCCCAGCGCCATGACCAGCGCGAACATCATGCCGCTGCGGCCACCGATCATGCCGCCGATGACGATGAACAGCGCCGTGATGGCGGCCATCAGCATGAAGGTCTTGACCCAGTTGAACATTGCCTTGGCTCCGAAGAAGTCAGTTCCGCAAGCGGTTCCGCGGCACGGTGCGGAAGGCCGGGCCGGCCATGTCCGGCAAACCCGGCATGGTGATCTTTAGATAGTATCCCGCGGCCGGAATTCAACCGCCCGCTGCCTGTTTTTCAGGCAGCGGGGCCAGCGCAGCATCGGCGCCGGGCGCGCGCCCGGCCCGGTGAAGGCGACGCCGACGAAGCGGTCCAGCCAGCACTTCAGGCGCGGCGCCGAGACCACGCCGGCCACTCTGCGCGGCGCCCGACGATGCAGGCGGTATCCGGGTCCGGCGTCACATCGGGCAGGAACACCGCGCCGACGCATCGTGGCCTCCTGGCGGGAACGGAAACGACGGCGCGCGCGAAACGACGGCGCGGCATGGACGGCATCGGCGGCATCATGCGCCGGCTTCGGGCAAGGCGCAGCGCGTGCCCGGCGGCAGCGGCATGCCCTGCAGGAACGCCTGGGCCGGCAGGCGGCGCCCGCCCGGCTTCTGCAGCTCGGTCACGCGCAGCGCGCCGTCGCCGCAGGCGATCACCACGCCGGCGGCATCGGCGGCCAGCACCGTGCCCGGCTCGTGGCCGGCATGATCGGTGGCCTGGCCCGGCAGCGCCTCGGCCTGCCAGCACTTGATGACGGTCGGGCCGACCTGCAGCGTGGCGCCCGGGAAGGGATTGAACGCGCGCACCTGCGCGGCCAGCGCGGTGGCCGCGCGGCGCAGGTCCAGCGGGGCTTCGTCCTTGCCGATCTTCTCGGCGTAGGTGACGCCCGCGGCCGGCTGCGGCGTGGCCGGCAGGCGCTCGCCCGCGGCCAGCCGGCGCAGCGCGTCCACCACCATGCGCCCGCCCAGCGCGGCCAGCGTGTCGTGCAGCGTGGCGGTGGTGTCGCGCGGGCCGATGGGCACCGCTGCGCGGGTCAGCATGGCGCCGGTATCCAGGCCTTCGTCCATCTGCATCAGCGTGATGCCGGTCTCGGCGTCGCCGGCCTCGATGGCGCGGTGGATCGGCGCCGCGCCGCGCCAGCGCGGCAGCAGCGAGCCGTGGATGTTGAGGCAGCCCAGGCGCGGCAGCGCCAGCACCTCGGCCGGCAGGATCAGGCCGTAGGCGGCCACCACCATCACGTCCGGCGCGATCCGCGCGAGCGTGTCGACGGCGGCGCCGGCTTCTTCCGGGTACTTGCCGTGGCGGCGCAGGGAGCGCGGCTGCAGCACCGGCGCGAGACCCTGTTCCAGCGCGTACTGCTTGACCGGGCTGGCCTGCAGTTGCAGGCCGCGCCCGGCCGGGCGGTCCGGCTGGCTGAGCACGGCCACCACCGGGAAGCCGGCCTCGTGGATGGCGGCCAGCGCCACGCGGGCGAACTCGGGCGTGCCGGCGAAGGCGACGCGCAGCGCCGCGCACGGGCTGGCGGGTTGGGACACGTCTGTCATGGAGCGCTCCGGCGTAAAGCGGCGCCGGCCGCATCAGCGGCCGGCGGGGGAATCATGGGGAAGGCAATACGATAGCAGAGCGGCACGCGGTGCCGGCGCTGCATGCGAACTACATGCGCGCGCGCTCGCGCTTGTGCAGCTTGGACTTGATGCGCTGGATCTTGAGCGGCGACAGGTATTCCACGAACACCTTGCCCTTGAGGTGGTCCATCTCGTGCTGGATGCACACCGCCAGCAGCTCGTCCGCGTCCAGCTCGAAGGTCTCGCCCTTCTCGTTGAGCGCGCGCACGCGCACGCGGTCCGGGCGCTCCACGCGGTCGTAGACCTCGGGCACCGACAGGCAGCCCTCTTCCCACACCTTGCGGTTGTCGCTGGCCCAGACGATTTCCGGGTTGATGAACACGCGCAGCTCGTCGCGGGTCTCGGAGATGTCGATCACCACCACCTGCTCGTGCACGTTGACCTGGGTCGCGGCCAGGCCGATGCCGGGCGCTTCGTACATGGTCTCGGCCATGTCCTGCACCAGCTGGCGGATGCGGTCGTCCACCGCGGCAACCGGTTTTGCCACGATATGCAGGCGGGGATCGGGGTAGGTCAGGATGTCGAGTTTGGCCATGATGCTGGGGCGCAACGCCCACTGCTCACACATGTGGCCCGCGTTGCGGCGACGGGTGTTTACATGCAGAATCGGGGCGCAAGTACAAAAATTCAAGGCGCGCCGCAGCAGGCACGCTCTCCAGGGTCAATCCGGCTGTTCTGCCAGCCGGTTCGAGAAAATGCGCGATCTTACCAAAGAACACCAGGCGGCGCCCCGCCGCAGGCAGTACGCGTTTGCCCGTTGGATGTTGTGTGCGGCTGGCATCACTGCCGCCGCGGGCGCGGCGGCGCAGGCCACCGGGCGCGCGATCACTCCGGTCACGCCGGCCCAGCAGGCGCAGGCCCAGGCCACCGCGCAGCAGGGCATCCCCGCCGCCGACCTGGCCGCGGACGCGCCTCCCCAGTACGTGGTGCGCGGCGGCGACACGCTGTGGGGCATCTCCGGGCGCTTCCTGCGCCAGCCGTGGCGCTGGCCCGAGCTGTGGGGCATGAACCGGCAGCAGATCCGCAACCCGCACCTGATCTACCCGGGCCAGGTGCTGTACCTGATTCAGCGCGACGGCCGCGCCTGGCTCTCCACCACGCCCGCCGACGGCGACACGGTCCGCCTCACGCCCGCGGTGCGCGGCGAGGGCGGGCCCGACGGCGCCATCGCCAGCATTCCCGCCAAGGACATCGAGCCCTTCCTGATCCGCCCGCAGGTGGTGGACGAAGGCACGCTGGCCACCTCCGCGCGCATCATTGCCCTGCCCGAGCCGCGCGTCTACCTCGGCATGGGCGACACCGCCTACGTGCGCGGCATCTCCCCGCCCGAGGCCGTGGTCGGCAGCGACTGGCAGGCCTTCAAGCCGGTCAAGCCGATCCGCGACCCGGCCAGCGGCCGCGTGCTGGCGTTCGAGGCCGAATACCAGGGTAACGTGCGCGTGTCGCGCCCGCCCGAAGGCTTCGAGGCCGTCACCACGGTGCAGGTCACGCAGGCGCAGCAGGAAATGGGCACCGGCACGCTGCTGATGCCCCAGCCCGCGCGCGAGCCGGTGCGCTACATCCCGCACGCGCCCGACATGCTGGTCGATGGCCGCATCGCGGCGGTCTACGGCGGCGTGCAGTTCGGCGGCGCCAAGCAGGTGATCGTGCTCAACCTCGGCGGCGCCGCGGGCCTGGAGCCCGGCCACGTGGTGGCGCTGTCGCGCGCCGGGCAGGTGGTGCGCGACGCCACCGACGGCAACCGCAAGGTCCAGTTGCCCGACGAGCGCTACGGGCTGGCCTTCGTGTTCCGGGTGTTTCCGGGCGTGGCCTACGCCCTGGTCACCGATGCCTCGAACTCGATCGAGGTGGGCGACCGCATCACGTCCCCGCGTTGACGGCACGCACGGCAGCGGGCGCGGCCTCGACGGCGGCGGCCACCACGGCGGACGCCGCCGAGATCGCGGCCTGGCTGCGGCTCACGCGCGTCCCCGGCCTCGGCAAGGCCGCCGTGCGGCAGTTGCTGGCCGCGTTCGGGCTGCCGCAGCAGCTGTTCGCGCTCGATGCCGCCACCCTGTCGCGGGTCGTGCCCGCCCGCCATGTCCGCGCGCTGCTGGCGCCGCCGGACGCTGCCACGCTGGCGCTGGCCGGGCGCACCGCGGCATGGGCGGCCGAACCCGGCAACCACGTGCTCACGCTGGCCGACGCGGCCTACCCGCGCGCGCTGCTCGACCTGGCCGATCCGCCCCCGCTGCTGTACGTCAAGGGCCGGCTCGACCTGCTGGCCCGCGCCGCCGTGGCGATGGTGGGCGCGCGCAACGCCACCGTGCAGGGCGCGGAGGACGCGCGGCGTTTCGCCGGCGCGCTGTCGCGGGCCGGGCTGGCGGTGGTGTCGGGCCTGGCGCTGGGCATCGACGGCGCCGCCCATGACGGCGCGCTGGCCGGCCCGGGTGGCACCGTGGCGGTGATCGGCACCGGCGTCGACGTGGTCTACCCCGCGCGCCACCGCGCGCTGGCGCACCGCATCGCCGGCGCCGGCGCCATCGTCAGCGAATTCCCGCTCGGCACCGCGCCGCGCAGCCAGCATTTCCCGCAGCGCAACCGCATCATCGCGGCGCTGGCGCGCGGCGTGCTGGTGGTGGAGGCGGCGGCGCGCTCGGGCTCGCTGATCACCGCGCGGCTGGCCGCCGAGCTCGGCCGCGAGGTCTACGCCATGCCCGGCTCGATCCACGCGCCGCTGTCCAAGGGCTGCCACCTGCTGATCCGGCAGGGCGCCAAGCTGGTGGAGACCGCGCAGGACGTGCTGGAGGAGCTCGGCATGGCTGCCCGCGGCGCGGCGCCGGCCGCTTCCACGCCGGCGCCGCGCCCCGCCGACCCGCTCGGCGCGGCGCTTACCCACGGCCCGGTCGCGTTCGACACCCTGTGTGCGCGCGCCGCGCTGCCGCCCGAGCAGGTGGCGGCCGCGCTGCTGGCGCTGGAACTGGAGGGGGCGGCGGAGCGCCTGCCCGGCAATGTCTACCGGCGGCTGGGCTGAGCGTGGCGCACGCTTTTTTCGCCGACCGCTACAATCAAGCGATTCCCGTGCCTGAAAAGGCTCATGTTTAGGCTGCCATGACCGTTTACTTTCCGGAGCACAATGCGGGCGAGCTCGCCCAGGCGCTGGCAGCGCGTGCGCAGGGCCGCCTGGTGGCCTGCCTGTGCGCTGCCTGGTGCGGCACCTGCCGGGACTACCTGGAGGCGCTGCAGGCGCTGGCGGCGCGTTTCCCGGACGACTGCTTCGTCTGGATCGACATCGAGACCCATGCCGACCGGCTGGGCGACCTCGACATCGAGAATTTCCCGACCGTGCTGGTGCAGCCGGCGGCCGGCGGCGCGCCGCAGTTCTACGGCACGCTGCTGCCGCACATCGAGGTGCTCGAGCGTATGCTGGCGCGTGGCGCGGCCATGACGCTGCCGGCGGGCGCCGAAATCCCGGACGTGCTGGCATGGCTGCGGGGCGGGGGCGGCACCGTTTGAAGGCGCCGGCGGCGGTGGCCGGCTTGCACCGCCGTCGGAACCGCGCTTATTATTGGCGCCTCAAAGCCCCCGGCTCGCTGTTTACATATAGTGCAGAGCCTTCAGTGGCAACAATTCGCAGGCTCGCCGACGAGCGGCCAGCAAGGACCGATCCATGTCAAAAGCCCTCATCATCGCGGAAAAGCCATCGGTTGCGGCCGATATAGCCCGTGCCCTCGGGGGCTTTACCAAGCATGACGAATACTTCGAGAGTGACGATTACGTGCTTTCGTCGGCCGTCGGCCACCTGGTGGAAATCGCCGCCCCGGACGAATACGAGGTCAAGCGCGGCAAGTGGAGCTTCGCCAACCTGCCGGTGATCCCGCCGCACTTCGACCTGCGCCCGATCGCCAAGACCGAGTCCCGGCTCAAGGTGCTCAACCGCCTGATCAAGCGCAAGGACGTCACCGCGCTGGTCAACGCCTGCGACGCGGGGCGCGAGGGCGAGCTGATCTTCCGCCTGATCCAGCAGCAGGCCAAGGCCCGCCAGCCGGTGCAGCGCCTGTGGCTGCAGTCGATGACGCCGCAGGCCATCCGCGACGGCTTCGCCCGCCTGCGCGACGACGCCGACATGCTGCCGCTGGCCGACGCCGCGCGCTGCCGCTCGGAGGCCGACTGGCTGGTCGGCATCAACGGCACGCGCGCCATGACCGCCTTCAACAGCAAGGGCGGTGGCTTCTTCCTGACCACCGTGGGCCGCGTGCAGACGCCGACGCTGTCGATCGTGGTGGAGCGCGAGGAGAAGATCAAGAAGTTCGTGCCGCGCGACTACTGGGAAGTGCGCGCCGAGTTCATCGCCGCCGCGGGCCTGTACGAAGGCCGCTGGTTCGATCCCAAGTTCAAGAAGAACGAGTTCGATCCCGAGGCGCGCGACTCGCGCCTGTGGAGCGAGGCCGAGGCCAAGAGCATCGTGGTGGCCTGCCGCGACAAGACCGGCACCGTCACCGAGGAATCCAAGCCCTCCACGCAGCAGTCGCCGGCGCTGTTCGACCTGACCACGCTGCAGCGCGAGGCC